>Ga0079037_100000011_pt1 | contig 57308 bp, 41 predicted proteins | sample Mud3Dept4metaG_FD_71479 | JGI IMG/M metagenome (GOLD analysis project Ga0079037, IMG submission 71479) | Freshwater wetland microbial communities from Ohio, USA, analyzing the effect of biotic and abiotic controls - Mud 3 Core 4 Depth 4 metaG | ecosystem: Environmental > Aquatic > Freshwater >... | reverse complement strand
TAAAACATGATTCGTCTTGGAATCCCCAACATAAAATTGTAACGAATAAAATTATTGTTCATAACAAGGAGCTTAACCATAATTATTTTATTCCCTTTCCAACAATAGAAAGAACGCCATCAGTATTTAGCTTTGGTATGGGAAGAAATGATTACGCTTTTATTGAACGAGCTTGTACAGAACTAGGGATACTTTTTTGGAGTCACGATTCTAGAAAAGATGGTTGGTGGAGCGAAGAAAAACTCTTTGAGGCTATGAAAGAAGCAGATGCTATAATATTGTGGTATAATGATGTGAATATAAAAGGACAATCAGCAGCTTTAAGAACGGCAATATCCAGTCATAGGCCAGTTATAGTAAATGATATTGGATGGTTTGCTGATGCCCCAGATTTTGTACACAAAATAAACACAACAGTTCCTAAGTTTAAAGATGGAACTGAGTGGAAAAATTATCCTTCTCCTAAGACGCTACTTCAGGTAGAATTAGAAGATGTACTACACTTAGACTACATAAAAGAAAACTCATACAAAAATTGTGCGAAGAAATACTTGGAGGTAATAAATGGAATTACGAAGAATAAATGATATTACAGCTATTGATGATGAAGGGGTTGTTTGGTTTCGGCATGAAATGGATACTCCCCATAGAACTTGGATTACTTGCATGAATTGTTTTAAGCGTGTTAAAGTCTATTGGTATGATTATCCCCAGAGCATTCTTAAAATTGGTGACGAGTGTATAGAGTGGGAGGAATAATGAGTTGTCCTAAATGCAAGAGTGAAAAAATAACTACTATATTCAGTATTCTTGCTGCAACTTACCATGAATATGAGTATATGTGTGAAGAGTGCTTTTTCACTTGGAAAGAACGACTAGGAGAACAGGAATATTATATTTGCCGCGATGAATTTTATGGAGGAAGATAATGAGTTGTCCCCGGTGTAGTAAAAATCACTACAATACTTTTAAAATTAACCGATATAATATAGTGATGCCAGTTAATAAGTGCCTCATTTGTGGGTTCTTATGGATTGAAGACAAAGATATACTTGGAGTCAAGGGATTGGCGAAAGCCGAGTCGAAGAAAATATTTATAGACACACTTAGGAACATGGGGAAGTATAATGACACAAGCTAAACTATCATCTGTAGCTTTAGAAAAGATTGTTGACAAAATTGTTGACCTTTCTCAGTATATGGGGGAGGTTAAATTTTACCCCTACCAATTACCATTCGCACGAAGACTCACTCAGAGTCTCGTAACCAATGAGGGTGCAACCCTCACCGCCTTATTTTCCCGCCAATGTATCGCAGAAGATACGCTTATTATGAATAGAAATGGCCTTGTCATGCCTATTCAAAAACACTCTGACGCATGGAAAACAAAAGAATTAGCAGATATTTATGAGATAAAAGTTAAGGGGGGACATGTTATCCGCTGTACAGAAGAACACCCTATCTCAACCCCAGAAGGATTTGTTCCAGCGTTCTGCCTTAAAAAATATGACAAAGTAATTGTCCTTGATAAATGGGATAAATTTGGGGATGGGATTGTGCCTCTTGATAATGGGGGAAGCCTTTTTATAACAGGTAGTTTAGCCGAGTTAGTAGGCTGGCTTACAGTCTACATCGGGAGGAGTGAGGAGGTAAAGATAAAAGTTGGTAAAGATAGGATTAACCCTATTCTTGAGTCGTTCTTTCCTGACTGTAAAAAGAGAGTCACCAAGAATACAATAACTATAACCATTAGTGGAACCCTCAAGAAATTTCTCAAAGCAATGAAGTTCAATTCCGATGGGTTTCCCGAGAATGTTAACTTCTTTACCAAGGCCCAACTAATACGTTTCTTTTACCCTCTATTTCTTATCCAAGGAAAGAGCTATAAAAAACCGAGGACTGTCAAAACTATCCTTAAGGGAAGAAATGCACGATACCTGGAGTTTTGTAAGGAGCATTTGAACAAGCTAGGGCTACATGGGGCTGTCGATGTTTGGATAGGGGATTGCTTGATTTTTCAAGCATCAAGAAATTACCAAAGAATGAAAGAGCTATTTGGAGACTTACTTCCAGAGAATTACTTTCCCCCATTATATATTCCAAGAAAGCATGTAGATAGAAGTTTTGAAGGCCCAGATGGAGAGATATTAACAGTTGCTCAAGTCTATTCAGTTAAGAAACTAGATGAACAAATGCCAGTCTGGGATACTACCATTGAAGATAAGGGATGGTTTTTAGCTTCTGGTATTAAAGTACATAACTCAGGAAAAACCCAAGCTGTAGCTATGATTACTGCTGCTTGTATGGTGGTCTTACCATCTTTAGCTGAGAAGTTTCCAGACCAGTTTGGTATGTTCATAAAAGGATTCTGGGCAGGATGTTTTGGTCCTATTGGTGAGCAGGCAGTAACGATGTTTGACCGCGTTCATTCTGTATTCACTACTGATAACAGTAAGAGGCTATTTATTGAAGAGTTAAAGATGCCTATTCCCGCGCAGGGGGGAGCAAGAGGAAACTTAATTAGACTTAGAAATAAGTCTTTTATTCGGTATCAGTCTGGGGGTAAGAGAGCTAAGGTAGAATCCAAGACATACCATCTTATCATCTTAGATGAATGTCAGGATATGGAAGCCTTTAAAATCCGCAAGAGTATCATCCCTTCTGGTGCAGCAGTAAACGCTACCATTGTTGCTACAGGAACTCCCGATATTTATATCGGATACTTTTACGATACTATCGAACAGAACAAGATTCTTGATATCACAAACCCAGGACAAAGCCACTTTGAAGTTGACTACCTTACTGTGCAGAGATACAACCCAATGTACAAGAAGTTTATTCAGAAAGAAATTAAACGATTAGGGATAGACTCTGATGAATTCAAGATGGCGTATAGACTGATATGGCCGATTACAAAAGGGATGGTATTTAGTAAGGCTCAACTAGAGGAAAAGGCTTACGATAAATCCTTAAAAGTTGTAAAAGAATACAAAGAAACTCCGTGTATAGCTGGGCTGGATTTAGGAAAAAGCCAAGACTCTACTGTAGTCACCGTACTAAAAGTAGATTGGAATGAGGCAGACGAAGAGGGGAATGTACCCAAACAAATTCTTAACTGGTTAGAATTAGAGGGAGATAACTGGGAAGACCAGTATGATAAGGTTGTAGACTTCTTAAGTAACTATTGGATTGAGACTTTAGTTTGTGATTCAAGCGGTGTAGGCGACCCTGTAAGGGAACATTATGCTGTTCTTCTTCCTCAAATTAGCGTGGTTCCTTTTGTTTTCAGCCCAACAACTAAGGATATTGGCTACAAGTATTTCATTCAGGAAGTAAATAGTAGACGAGTAGTAATCCCTGCTCATCCTCACGTAAGAGACACGAAGAAGTTTAAAAAGTTTGAGCAGCAAATGACCACTCTAAAGAAGAAATATAGCGGAAAGTTTTTAAGTCCTACCTCTGTAGATGAAGAGAAAGGTCACGATGATTATCCTGATTCTCTTATGCTTGCGGTTTTCGGAACCTACTATGAAATAATGCCAGAGATTGAAATTGACGATAATGATATTTATAAGACCTATAGAGATCATAAGGATTTTTTTGGAAAATCTTATGCTGATATTATTAGAAGGAGGTGAGAAAAATCACATACGCACTACCAGGAAATTTTGATTATCAAGTTTTCTCAAGTACTTTCTTTGCACAGGTTTACAACTTTGGACCTGACCATACTTCTAGGGTAGCTAAATACCAGAACTGTTGGGATTTTTACGACGGTAAACATTGGAGTTTTGCAGCCCCAGAAGGTTATGACCAAGTAACAATAAATTATACTAAAGCTTTTGTAAAGAAATTGAGAAGATTTGCGTTTCGTAATGGCTGGACGATGACTTTTCCAGAGGAGCTTAGAAACGATGGAGTTGATGTATGGGTTAACAATGTTTGGAAGATGAACGATGCTACCGATATTAGCAATAAAATTGCCGAGTTTGGCGCTATTTTTGGTGACTGGTACGTATATGTTCAATGGCTACCCACCGACACAGACGATGACGAAGAGGAAGAAACAAATCCAGAGAATTTAAAGCTGTCTGTTATAGACCCGAGATATGTTTTTCCTCAATACAATGGCAAAACAGGAGAAATGGAATTCTGTGTAATTGTTGTTCCCTATCAGGAGTACAAGCTAAAAGGAAATGAGTTTGAGCTTACCAATAAACTTTATAGGGAGATTCACACCAAAGAAAAAATCTTCATTCAAGAACTAGACGATAAAAATAATGTGGAAAAAGAACAGATATTAGATAATCCAATTGGCAAGCTTCTTATTGTACACGGTATTCATCAGTTAAAAGCAGGGAGTCAGTTTGGTAATGGTCTAATAGAGGATATTATTGATGCCCAGAAATTATTCAATGAAAAGACTTCCAACATATCCGAGATTCTTGATTATCATGCTGCGCCTATTACCATTATTTATGGGGCTAAAGCTAGGCAGCTAGAAAAAGGAGCCAACAAAATTTGGTCAGGTTTACCAGCAAATGCTAAAGTTGAGAACTTATCCAGCGAGGGCAATATTCCAACTGCAAGAGAGTTTGTTCAAGATGCTAAACAATGGATGCATGAACTCGCTAATATACCAGAAGATGCTCTTGGAGCAGAAATGCAGATAAGTAACACTTCCGCTGTTGCTCTATCTATTACTTATGAGCCACTAATTGAGCTATCAGAAGACGTTAGATATTATTTTGACAAAGGAATCAAAAAAGTTAATGAGCTTATCATTGACATAGGCATACACATTGACCAAGTAAACACAAATGTAAAAGAGCCACAGTTATATGAGCATGATATTGAGCATGGTTCATTACTACCAAGAGATAGGTCGTTAGATATTAGTGACCTTACCGCAGAAATGGCAATCAAAGTAGAATCCAGACGGGGAGCTATGAAGAGATTAGGAGTCAAAGACATTGAAGCTAAGACTGAGGAAATTGATAAAGAACAAGAAGAGGAACAACAGAAGCAGCTTGAGTATCAAAAGCAGCAGCAAGCGTTAATGCCGAAACCTGAACCAGTAGCAGGACAGGACGCTTACGGTAAAGCAAGAGCAGCATCAAATAAGAATCCTAATACACATGGGCAGCAAGTAGCCAATGACCAGAAGCAGAAGAAGTCATAGTTTTAAAGAAAAAGAATTATATAACCGATATCATTAATAATAACAATAAGTAAAGGGGGTGAAATGGCTAGAGGGAGTTTTAAACCAGATAAACCAGCAAAAGTAACTGGAGGTAATGCCTCTACGTTTAATGCTGCTATTAGTGAGATTAAATCTAAAGGAGAGATTTCAGATAGCGCGAAGGCTGATGCCTGGGGAATACACGTAAATAAGATTGATTGGGAACATCCTTATGATGCAATTAATAACCCGGATGGACCGCACGATTAACATATAAGAAAGGAGAAGAAAATGGCTGACGAAACAGAAAATGTTATTGAGCAGAAGAAAGAAGAAGAGACTAAAGAAAAGCCCGAAGTAAAATCAGAAGAACTTAATGTGGAGGCTTTAACAAAGGCTCTACGTGAGGAAATAGCGGAGAGTATCCGCAAGGAAGAAAAGGCTAAACTCTATGATTCTTTTGAAAAGTACAAAGAAGATGCTAGAAAAGCCGAGGAAGCTAGATTAGCTTCTGAAGCAAAACTAAAAGACTACGAACAGAAGAACCTATCCGCCGAAGAACAGTTAGCAAAGAAACTATCAGAACTTGAAGAGTCCAATGCGAAACTACAGGAGCAGATGGGTGAGATTGTTCAGAGTGCTACTAAGCAGATTAGTACTCTTCAATTGGAACTAGAAAAAGAAAGATTACTGGCACAGTATAAGGATGAAATTATCCCTTCGATGATTGGTGGAAATACGCTTGAGGAATTAAGGCAAAGTGCCGAAAATGCACATAGAGAATACCTTAGCATCACCGAGAAAGCCTTAGCTAAAGTTAAAGCCGAAACTAAAAAAGAAGCTGTAGGAAGTGGTTTAAGTCCGTCTAGTGCGAATTTAAATGCAAGTCCTTCTAAAGCTCAGATAGACAAGATTAGTGACCCGAAGGAATGGGAAAAAGTTAGGGATAAGTTCTTGGAGGACGCACTAAAACAACAGATTTAAAAATATGAAAGGGGGTGAACAAATAGAATGACTTCTTATCTTACTACTGCTCTGGCTGCAACCGCAGGGACAAATGTAAAGCTACCCGAGGTAGTTCTTACTATTTATTCTAAAGATATCATGTTCCAGGCTCAGCCAGTCCTAAGATTTGACCAGTTTGCACAGATTAAAACTGACCTAAATGCAACCCCCGGTAAAACCATTACTTTCTTCAAGTATAATAACTTAACCGCTGGTGGGATTTTAACAGAAGGTACGCCTCTCGATACTCAGGCTCTCGCCGGTTCGCAGATTAGCATTTCCGTATACGAATATGGTAATGCAGTTGCCGTGTCTAATATGTTACTAGTTACCGCCTTTACGGATGTTATGGCTGATACCGCTAAACTACTTGGTCAGGATTACGCTAAAGTGATTGATGGTTTAGCTCGGGACGTAATAGAAAATGGTGACGGCTCTACAGTATTTGCTAATGATGCTGCTAACGTAGACGCTATTGGCGCTACTGATTTCATGACTGTTGAAGAAGTTAAGGATGCAGTTGAAATCCTTGCTACTAACAACGCTCGTAAAATTGCTAATGACCATTGGGTATGTTTCGTACATCCTCATCAGAGTCGTAATCTTCGTGATGATGATGACTGGATTACAGTTGCAAAGCTTGACCCTCAACGTCTATACAATGGGGAGATTGGTCGTATTGATGACGTTATCTTTATTGAAACTACGCAGGTGAGTATTGATGCTAACGCTGCTGCTACTCCTGTGAATGTTTATTCCGCACTTATGCTTGGCGATGGGGCCTTCGGTAAAGCCGTAGCTCTACCAGTTGAAATGCGTGATAACGGTGTTGTAGATTTCGGTCGTGAACGCGACTTGGCATGGTACTCTATCTTTGGTTATGGTGTTATTGATGAAGACGCTATCGTAGGTATTAAAACAGCTTAATCAAAAAGAGTTGACAAAAAATGGGGGCAAGTGCTAAACTTTAGTAACTGCCCCCTGTATTTTTAATTACGTGAAGGAGGATTAATGACTAATGCTAAAAAGGCAATAATTACAGATGAGGAAGCTGCTAAGAACAGCATAGAAGAACTAGAAAAAACCGAATCCGAGACTATTGAAGATGAAATTGAAAAAGCCTTTGGCTTTGAACCGATGCAAGTTGATGAAATTCCAAAAAGAGATACAAGTGTGGAAGTAATTCCACTTAGAAGTTTTAAAAGCTCGTTTGGTGGGACTTGGTATTACTTTACCAAAGGAAAACCACAAAAAGTACCATTAGAAATGAGAGATTTTCTATTAAAAAATAAACAACAACCTAAGATAAAGGATATATGGTAAATTATAATCAAATATTCATACAAAAAACCGGCCAGATGGAGGATAATAATCCGTGGGATAATACACGAATTCTGGGCTTCTTAGATACTGGCGCTTATCTTGTCTCTAGAGACTATGCTACCCCTTGGGATGCTTTTGATTCTGTCCCTGATAACTATAAATATGCAGTAACTATTTACTCTGCAATAGAATATTGGTGGGCTAAAGCAGCCGACCACGCTAATAGATTTGATATGCAGGTAGGGGGAAATGCTTACTCGTCCTATTCTTCAATCAACCAAAGAACTAATGTACTTTTTAGTAAGGCAGTAGAAATGATTAAACTCCTGAAAGAAGAACTTGCTACATTAGGCTTAATTGATGAAGGTTCTGGTGATATAATTATTGGAGACTTAGTTATAAGGAGTCTTGATACAGGATACTTAGTTCCTAGAGCAGACGACCCAGCAGGAGATTGGACTAGCTAATGGCTTGGGCACGGTTTCGGGATGATAAAGGTAGATTTCTTCCAGGAAATCCTTTTAGATTTATAAAGGGATTGCCTTTTAACGAACAGCCCTCTATTAAACGGCATTTTGAAAAGTTCGTTGCGAAGATGGATGACTTTTATGACTACATTCCCGAGCCTGTTCGTCGTGTATGGATTCCAGGATTAGGCTTAAAAACTGAATGGTTTGGCGCACACACCATCATAAAAATTAGTGAGCTAGATAGAGATTTATTAATAGAAGACCTAAGAAAAATAGAGCATCCAGATGATGAAATACAAAAAGCCCTAAAAGAAATAGGATACTATATTACGGATAATGTAGTTCCAAGAATATTTAAAGAAGAAGCAGTAAATCCAAGGAGTGCTTGGCAGCAATTAGCTTCAAGTACTATTAGATGGAGAAACTCAATTGATAGACCCTATTCAAAGGGGGCAGAAGAAGGGGGTATGCTTAGGCCATATGGAGGATTATTCAAAGAAGTAAAATCACATCATATGGTATCAGTAGAAGAAGAGGAAGGTGGCTATCGTATGGTAATTAGTGGACAGAACATTGAGAATGAATTTAGACGAAAGCTATTCTATTGGCATCAATTAGGGACTGACTTTCCTATGCCAGATAGAAAAATGATTCCCACCAAAGAAGAAGATTTGACATGGGAAGAAAGAAGCGACATAAATGAAATATTTCAAAATCATATGGATAACTTAATGGGGTTTAGATGATAGTATCACAAATAGAACAGAAAATAACTGACCTACTAACTGCTGCTTGTATTGACAATGTTGATACGTATTTAGTGCAGGGAATTGACTCCTATATGAGAAATTGGGAGCCTAATGACTTCCCCCGAATTGTGGTGTTTGTGGATGAGATAGCTAGTACAGAGGAACAAATATCTCCTAACGCCCTTCAGAATAGAGAGTATACAGTTTTTATAATGGTGATGGTTTTTGGCTCTGATTATGGGGAAATGTTAATCCAACGAGATACAATTGTCGATAGAATTATAGCGACACTCAAATCAAATAAACGATTAAGTGGATTAGCCGATAATAATACTAATGAGAGCATATGGAATAGTTATATAAGACGCATAAGGTATTCTCGCTCAGGTACTACAAATAACTATGACGCAGCAGTTCTCATAGAGTTCACAGTTCAAACGGCAGAAATTTAAGAATAGCGAAAGGGGGTGAATAACTTAAATGACAACAATTACAGGTTTAGTTGGTCATCTAGGTATAGGTAAGCAGACAGCTTGGACTACTGAAGCTAATGTTACTGACGTTAACTATGTTACTTCTTATGCTACCACCATTGATACCTTCTTCGTTATTACGTCTGAAAGTTTTGCGTCTGAGAATAACCCACTAACGGCAGATAATGAGATTGGTAGAGGTCGTGACCGTAGTGGTGCTGTAGCCGGTGGTTATGGTATTGCAGGCGGTTTTGGTGGTTATGCTCGTTCTACTGACCTTGGTATGTTACTAGAAATGGCTCTGTCAAGTACTGATTGTACAGCCGATGGTTCAACTGGTGTTACAACCATTACTCCTACGGATTATCAGGCTTGGTATACTATTGAAAAGAATGTTGGTGATACTCTGTATCTCCACCTTGTAAATGGTAAAGTTAATAGCTTAACTATTTCAGTAAACCAGGGTGAGATTGCAACATACACTTCCGAGTGGGTAGTTGCAATGGAACGTAAGATTAGTTCCGGTGATGCAGAAACTCCTTCCTATACTTCGGACGATTTATTAGCATTCCACGGTGGATTAATTAAGATTAATGGTACTCAGTACGATAATATGGAGTCAGCAGAGATTGCTATTAATAACAATCTCTCTAATGATGAATATACCGTACATCCTTCCCGATTCCTTAATGGAGTAACTGAAGGTTCTAGGACATTTGACCTGAACTTTAATCAGGTCTTCACTAGTGAAGACGATTATGAAAAATATACTTATGGTGCAGACAACGCTACTTATCCTGGGTATAGTCTCTTTGAAGACGATGTAGAAATTACCCTCATGAACGCACAATTATTTGCATCTGCAACTCAGTATGTTAAATTTGTATTTCCCCGTGTTATGTTTGGTGGGTTGCCTGTAACCCTTACATCTGGTAGAATCGTAGTCGCAAATACTGGTATTGTACTTGCACCATCAGTAGGCGAAATTGTAACCGTCACTTGGAAGTAATAGGAGGAATTTAAAAATGGCTCAAAAAATTTATGTAACAAACGCACCTGAAACATTTCGAGTTTATTTACCGTGGGAGAAAGATGAAGCAGAAGGAGACAAGACTTGGTTTGAGCATCGCAAAATGACCGAAGCTGACTACCAGAAGTTTGTTGATTTGACTTCAACAGTTAAATTAGCGAACGCTAGGAAAAAAGGTAAGGAAGACGATAAAGCAGAAGTCGATATGATGTTGGGAACTACAAGAGCATTTCTAGTTGAGAATCTAATTGTTAACTGGAATGTTATTGGAGAAGATAACAAAGTATTGGCTGTTACACCGAACAACATTAAGAAGCTACCCCCAGAGATTGTTAGGGTTTGGGTTGATGACATTTATGACAAAAACCCAATTCTAAAGAGTGAAGAAGAAGATGAGGGGGACAAGGTTATAGTTGCTGATGGGAAATCAGTCCCTTTAGCGTAATTCTAGAAGACCAAGTATTAGCACTATTACAGGGGCAGGAGTACGGAGAATATCCGCTCCTGCCCTCTGTTCGACAATGGATAGATTGGAAGTTAACAAATGTACTTCCAAAAGCAGGTGGAACGTTAGACCAAGACCCGGTATTTATGCGAGATTTGAGAACCATACAAAGTCTTGAAGGTAAGATGACTGAAATGGAACGTAAGAAAGCAGAAATGGCAGCAAAGATTAAATCTGGCGCAACGAAAGGGAGGAAAAAATAGCTGATAGAGAATACAAATTAATTGTTTCTTTAAAAGACAGAGCCTCTGCACAGGCAAGAATATTGCAGAGAAATCTGCAAGGTCTTAATGCTAATTATAAGACAACTGTAACTATGGGGGTTGTAGATAACATCACCCCTAGACTCGGCATTATAGCTAGAGCCTTTGATGCAATCCGTTTAAGGAAAGTTGTTGACGTTTCTGATTCTGACGTAAATAAAGTAGGCAGACTAAAAAATCTTATTAGTGGCATCTTCAATAGTGGGGATGGCAAAAGATGGTATGATAAGACCTTTGGTTATCTGGACAGTTTAGCAAAGAAAGCGGATAAATGGGCAACAATATTTGTTGGAGCATTTGCCGCAGCCGGGGCTGTTGGAGCTATTGCAGCTATTGGCGCAGGAATACCAATAATTGGTAAAAACCTAGTCAAAGTCAACAGCGAAATGGAAACGTGGACTGTTTCCCTTCAAACCACTCTTCACTCACTTACTGCCGCAAAGAAAGAAATGGCAGATATAGTACAATTCGCTAAGGAAACTCCTTTCCAGATTAAACAGATTACTGAAGCAGTAGTAAAACTATCTGCTTATAATATGGACACTAAAAAATGGTTAAAACCATTAGGAGATATGGCTTCTGCATTTGGTAGAGATATCACCGATGCAGTAGAAGCTGCCGCAGATGCAATGACTGGTATGTTTAGACGAGCATTGTCCTACGGGATTAAAATGGAACGCGCTGACTTTAAAGCAGGCGGTAAATATGCAGGCATGACTTATGCTGATGCGTTTTTGATGGAAGTAGAGAAGAGATTCTCTGGTGGTATGCTACTTCAATCACAGACGCTTAAGGGGCTTTGGTCAAATATTAAGGATGCCTTATATATTGGGTTCCAGCAAGCTACGGCACCAGCATATGCTTTAATTAAAAATGAAGTTAAAAAACTTTATGATGTATTAAGCGATGCAGCTACCCAGCAGAAAATTGTAGACTTTTTCTCTAAATTTAGTGACCTTCTCTATAAAGTAATAGGGGCTGTTCACAACTTCTACAATTATTTTAAAGCTCACCTTCTTCCAATGCTTTTAGCACTTGGGAAAACTTCATGGTCAATATTTCAAGTTGTTGCTCAAATGGCAAAAGACCTTCTTGAGCATACTCTTGTACCATTACTAACAGTAGTTTCAGAAGTAATAACTCTGTTTGCTAGATTACTCGGTGTAATCCAGCCCGTATTAAAATACCTCATAATGATTGGGGTAGCAGTTAAGATATTCCAGCTTCTTAACCTACACGTTAGTAAAACAGCGACAAGTATGGTAGCTGCTGGAAAAGCCACTAGCGTATTTGCAGCATCAATGAAAATGTTAGCTACAAGAGTTGCTGTTTTAGCAGCTTCTTTCGCTGCCTTATGGGTAATAAGTAGCTGGCTTGAAGTAAGAGATAATATAAAAGAAATCGGTAATGCTTTTGATGATGCTGCTGGTGGGGCTGGAAGATTAAAAGAATATCTTCAAGATTTAGGTGACGTTTCTGGATTTTCTCTAAAAGATATGACTAAAGCGGCTATGGTCGCTAAAGAGTATGGCGACAATATGACAAATGCCTTAGAGATAGGAACCGCTGCTGCCGCAGAAGCTCAAAAAGGGTTTGCACCTAACTTAAATCTTCCCCCAGAAGAGGCTGTTAGATTAGTTAGTGAATTATCTAAGGCAATGATTAGAAATGGTGATACGCAAGCAGAAATGCGGAAGAAAACACTAGAAGCCGCAGGAGCATTAATATACTTCCAAAATAATGTTGATAAAACAGGGGTTACATTCAATAATTTCTCTACAAATATGGAGAGATATAGTGAAGTAGTAAGAATGTATGGGGATAATATCTCAGAGCTTACTGATTTAATTACTCTATATGGTAAAGCTATGAAAGAAGCTAATGAGTCAACAAATATTAGCCCATTAATGGAAGCTATTGAAATGCTTATGCATCCAACTACAGATATGCTTCTCACTCTTCCTATAGATACCTGGATTAGCCATACTACAGACCAATTAAAAGACATGGAGTATGTCTTAAATAATATGGTTCCTCCAGAACTTATGCAAGAAGGAAGAGAAGTTGAAAGAATGGAATTCATTAAGAGCATGAAAGATAAGGCTCTATATATTGAAGAGTTAATGAAGGAAGCTGGCAAAGGTGGAGAAACCATTGCTCAAGCAGGAAAAACTATGGTTGATGATGCCCGTCAAGTAAGAGACTATATGAAAGAAGCAGCAGATTATGCCAAGCTATCACTTACTGGCCCATCTGCTACAGCACGACAGATACTAGAAACTCAACAATCAGGACTTCCTATAGCTCCCGCAGTAGGAAAAACACTAGGAACAAAAGCAGCCGAAGAATCCTATGATGATGTAGCTTCTGCAATTATTACAAGTGCAGGTATCTTAGCTGCTACATATACAGCATTCAAAATACTTAACAAAACCACAATAAAAATTGCTGGGTATGTAAAACAAACCGCCGTGGACCAATACAGAATAAGAACAGAGCCAATAGTTGCGGCTAGAGTAGCAAAAATGCTTGCAAAACAGCCAGAAGTTCCTGAATGGGAACAAATGATGAATCTACGTGGTGCTGGTAATGTTAGATGGGCAAGATTAGAGGCTCGTAGAACAGCCCAATCTTATCCTAAAGATATGACCAAGCGTATAGAATATAGCATGAAACAACAAACCCAAGCTATAGAAGATTTGGGAAAGAAAAGAATAGCAAAACTAGAAAAGCAACTAGAAAAAGCTAATGCAAATCTAGCAAAATTATATAAACGGTCTTCCGAATCCTTTAAACCACTTACTGCCAGATGGACTGGTACTATGTGGATTGATGAGATAACAGAAGAAATTGAAACTCAGATGCTACGTATGATGGATGAAGTAGCAGGACCAGTTGAACCCTTCTATGGGGGTATGTTAGATAGAATTAAGGGTGTTGTAGCTCAACAGCAATTAGTAAGAAGACAATTTTCTAATCTAAGAAATTTAAAAGAGGATGACATAGAAAAAGCTGTTCTTAAATATAGTAAAGAAAGACTAGGTTATGGAAAAATAATAAAACCTGGATATGAGACTGAAGATTACTTTATAGCCAAAAGAAAAGAAATAAGAATTGCTACAATGAAAGTAGAAGAGGCTGAAACTGCACTAGCCTTAGCTAGAAATGATATTACTAGACAAATACAAGAACTACAAAAAGCACATCTTGAATTAGTAGATGCTATTAAGAATAAGCATGTTCCCGCACATATGAGAAGTTTTGCTGATTCAATAGTAGACTTAACTAAAGACTTAAAAGAGGCTTATAAAGACTTAAATGCATTCAGTAAAAAGGCACCAACAGCAGCGAAAGCAGTACCTAGTACGGGAAGAAGGATTATTGGTTCTTCCATAATTACTGGTCTTCTTGATGCCCCAGCATGGAGAAATATAGGTGCGCTATTCACAAGAGGATTCAACCTTAAAAATGCAAGAACAACCACAGTTAGCGCCGAAAGAATCATGGGTGATATCGACGCAACTAGAGATATAGAACTAGCAAAAAGTCGAGTCTTTACCTTAACAGTCATGCGCGCTTGGACTAAGCATGTTGTTGCTCCACTTAAACAAGTTTTTGGATTTTCCAATATCACCAAAGGAATCAAAGGGCAAGGTGGAGCAATAAGTCTTGAACCCTTAGCAGTTATAGTTGATAAAGTAACTGGTGCTTTCAAAAGACTCTATAAAGAACAAGGTGGATATATAAGATTTGGGGACGAGTTTGAAGTAACCCAAGACTTGATAGACCTTAGAGAAAAAGCTAAAGATTTCTTCGGTAAAACCCAAGTTAAAACAGATATGGGAGGTTATTTACGACTCACTAATCCTAAAATGCCACTAACTATGAAAGATTTCTTAGCAGAAAATGGAAAACTAAGTAAAAGCTTTGGTAATTTAGTTGACAAAATTGCAAGATTAAACCTAGTATTTAAAGGTGGCTATGGAGGGTCAATATATAAGAGGGTAGTTACTTTTGAAGAGGATTTTGATACTCTATTTGAACATCTTTCTACTTTAGGACATGAAATAGGGCATGATTTAGAAAGAGGCACCGTTAAACAACTTGGACAGCCTAGACGACCCAGAATAGACTATTCTCTAGATTGGGAAGAACGAGAAGCAAAATATACTGCGGATTTGGCAAGATATGAAAGACAATATAAAGCCTGGGATAAGTCTCTTACTAGAGGTACACAAAGCGCACTTGGAAGAATGCGTATAAATATAGGAAAATTAGATGAAGAAATTCTTAAGGATGCCGTTAGAACACAAGAAGTTCTTGAACAAGAGATAGCATTACTTAGACAAGAACAACAGGCTTGGAAAGCAGGCTACAATATATTTAAAAAGGCCGCCGCTAATACACCAGAATTAACTAGACAGTTTGCTGTAGATGCAGTTAAGAGTTATGGTGGTTATTTTAGTGCCGTAGTAAAACATTTTGTTGCGGCAGGAAAAAGTGGGCGTGATATTCCAAGAGAATTACGTCCAACAGTTTTGGCAAGAAATATTATGGATAGGGGTGGCCTACAAAATGAACCATTACCACAGTACCGCACCCCTACAGGAGTTAGAGTAAAGCCCTTTAAATTAACGCCCGTTGATACAATACCCCAAAAAATGATAGCACAACTAAAAAATCTCTTAAAAGATGAGCGTGGAGCTATAGGATTAGGAAAAGAAGCTAAATTAACTCCAGCTATAGAAAAACTAGAAAAAACCTTAACAGAGATTAGTAGTAAACAGGGATTCATAATGGGAAAAGTTCCTCCTGATTTTGCTGTTAGAGCATCGACACAGATAGCCCCCGATAATCTACTGGGTGAATGGCAGAGAGAGGGCTGGGTAACTACAATTTTTGGCAAAAACATAGCTGTAGATAGAGAAAATGTAAATAATATAATTAAAACTCTTGAAAAGGGACAAAAAATAGAAAAGAGAATTCTTTTAGAGATAGACTCAATTGGAAATATAAGACTCGCAGACGGAAACCATAGAACTATTGCAGCTTATGAAAAAGGAGTAAAAGAATTAAAGGTAGAGTTTCGTAAAGATTACGCAGGAAGAGTACTAAGTAGGGGAGGAGTGTTTCCCGGAGAACTCCCTAGTGTCTTAGAACTTAAAGGGACTTCTTTAGGAGATAGATTACTAAGACTATTTAAAGATGAAAAAGGAGCTATCAGTTTAAAGGGGATAGAGAGTATATTCACTAAACTTACTGATACCACTCAAAAACTAAATGAGACTCTTAAAGGATTAACCTCTACTATCAAAGAATCTATTACAAAACTTCCTTCTATACTTACTCCAGGAGGAAGGGCTGCTAGAGAAATGGGGGCTATGTTTGCCCCTGAAGCAGAAATTTTTGGTAAGTTTTTAAAGCCATTAAGAGAAGTAGCAGAAGAAGCAGATATCTTTGGCCTTATTGGAAAAGATGCAGAGAGGTTCTTTAGCACGGGAGCTAAGGATATATTTGTCCCCGCAGTTGAAAATGCCGCTAAAATAGCTGCTACACAAGCTGCGGAAGCAGCAGTAAGAACTTCTTTTGGAGAGGTATTTCCAAAAGGATTAGGCGCACTTATGAAAACTGCTCCAATGAAAGCAGTTGGTGCAGCTACAGCAGTTACTATTCCTATAGATATCTTAAGATTGATTCAATGGGGGTATGGTGGAAAAGAGAAATTCCAGCAGGCATACATGGGTGAGAACTATGAAAATCCAGCAGCAAGAGCGGCTGAAGATGTAAAAGTGGCCTTTATGACAGGACTATCAGATGCTATTGGTGGATTTTCTACAGCATTTCTTGCTGCGGTTCCAGCATTAGTAGTGCCTCAAGTTAGAGGATTCTTTGTAGACCAGTTAGAAATGGGGGCTAAAGCTTTCCTTGATATGATTAAAGCCCCTCAAGAGATACTTTATGAGGCATTCGCAGAACAACTTAGGTTAACAATGCACGAAAAAGAACTTGAAAAAATAGCAGAATGGAAGCAAACACATCAAGAAGAATACTATCAAAACTTAGAGAATCTCTACATTCAGAATGTTAAAAATATGCCTGAAGGATTCTTAAAATTTGAAAAGCAGCTTGGTATTTTAATCGCCAAAGCAGCAGGAACAGAATTATCAGCATATGAACAAGGACAAAGAGCAGCCCAAAGAACAAAACTTGGTCTACCTATTACAGCAGAAGAAGCTTTACGAGGGCCAGCATATCAGGCACCCCAACCAAGTTTCCAAGAACAAGTGTATGCTCAGAGAGAAGCACAAAGACAAGCACAGCGAGAATTGCCAAATATTCCTGGTACTAATTACAATATGGAACAAGCAATAGAGCTACTAAAAGAATATGATGCCGCATATAAGAAACTAAATATAACCATAGAAGAACAAACCGCAAAATCTCAGGAACTAGAGATACAAATAGGTAATTTGAACCATGAAATTCAAGGTTTAACTCTTGAACTTAATAATGCTACTAGCATTATGAGTAGAATTTCTGGCGTGTGGGATTTAATGGAAGCTATAAATGAGACACAGCTATTCTCGGATTCTACTTTAGCCTTAGAGTCAGAAGTTGCCAGATTAAATGTAAGACTTGCTGAACAGCGGTCTGCTTTACAGCCTTTACAGGAACGTCTACATGCTGTTACTAGTCAATTTGACCGTGTAAGTGAGAAAATTAGTAAGGCCCAAGAAGACCTTGATAACTTCCTCAATCCTAAAATTGCTGGGGAAGGGGTTTATCAAGACCAACTCTTTGCAATTGATAAACAACTAAATGCTTTACAACGGAAAAGGCTAGACTTAACTCTATACTTAAGGTCACTAGAAGAGGCAGGCTTAGGAAATACTGATATCTACAGACAAGCTGCTGCACCACTTCAGGCTATAGATGACGAGATAGCTAAACTACAAAATGATAGAGACAAAATTGAGTTAGATAGAAAGATTGCAACTCAAGATATAGTGCATTGGCTTGAAAAAGAGCGTGATACCCGTGAGGAAATGAATGAGTCTGAGATTAAAGCGGGAGTTAGAAAAGCTAAAGCAGTATTAGCAGCCAACAAACCACTATTAGAAATGTATAAAAGACAAAAAGAAGCTATTGAAGAACAAATTAGAAGACAAGAAGAGTCAATACAAAGAACAGAAGACCACATAGCTAGGCATCAAAATGAACTTGACCTAATTAATGCAAAAGTAACCGCTGATAACGCAGAAGTAACAGCTATGAAGAAAAAGGCAGAGTGGCAAAAACGGATTGCAGATTTAACAGGACAAATTAATGATAGTCAAATGGTTGCAGCCGCATATGCATATGCTTCTGGAACCATGAGTAAAGAGCAGTTTCAATCGCTCTACTCTGTGTATGTTCAAGCCGCAAATAAAGCTGCTCAACTAACAGCAGAAATAGAGGGAAAACAAGGAGAAGTAGCAAAAGCAACCTTTGATAAAGACACTATAGATAGATTACTCTCAGAGAATCAGAGTGCGGCCTCAGAATTACAGGCTAAAATAGTTGGCCTTACTGATGCTATTAATGCTCTAGTAGCAGGGGTTAGTGTAAAGGGTCTGGCTGGAACTACCCAAGAAGCATTAGAGAATGTTTTCGGAAAAGGTGTAGCAGCTAAAATAGATTTAATGGTTGGTTATTTAGCTGAAGCTGCTGGAAGACCAATTCCTCCAGGAATAAATATGGGTTCAGCAACCCAAAAACTTGCTACTGCACATGCTGAACAAGCTGTAAGTGATGCTTACGCTGGAAAAGTTCCCTTCTCAGAGGGATGGTCTAATGCAAAAACAGGAGTAGCAGATGCAGGACATGCTGCTGAGATAGCTGCTGGAAAATTTGCAAATGTAAATGCTGTAATTGCAACCACTAAGGACACAGTAAGTACTAGCAATACTACAATGACAGAATCCGGGAGAAAACTAGTAGAAGCTTGGCAAAGAGCTTATGCTAATATGGCTACAAGTAATACCAAACTTGATACCTCAAATGCTACTACTAGTAAAAATGCAAGCGCACAATTCTTAGCTATGCAGGCCCGTCTTAATGAGCTTGATAAAACTGCTGCAACTACAATGCCAAGTGTTAACAAGAGTGTTCAAACAGGAATTGGTGCTGCCGCAAGTGCAAATGTAGGCGCTTTCTACACTTTAGGAAGAAATATTCTAAATACCTTTGCAAAAGGTTTAGGATATACTATTCCTACTGGAATTGGGGCTGGAACTAGTGGGGGAGTTAGGGCTGGTGGGGAAGGTCAATCACTTCCTAATGTAACACAACTTGCTGGTGGGCCAGGACAGATGATGCAGAATGTACTCTCAGATATTCTTAATCGTTCTAATCTCAGCAACTATATAACCATGTTTCCTAACTACCCTGTAAATACAGGAAATGTAAACACAAATAAGACATACGAACCTGGACATTTGCAGCCAGAAGCAGGAATGGTAATAGAAGCACTAAAGAACGCTTTTGGTCCCATTAGTTATGGTGGTAGAGCGAGTCGTACTGGTGGTTATGTATCACAACATCCAGTAGGACTTGCTGCTGACTTATTCTCCAACAAATCAAAGATGGACCAGTATGCTAATTGGTTAGCTGCTAACTTCAACACTCTTAAATTAAGATATATTATCTGGAACAATAGAATAACGAGTTCTGGAGCTAGAGGATGGAGGGCTTATACTCCCCCAGCAGGAAAACCAAATACTCCTACATGGAGACATGAAGACCATGTTCATGTAAGTGTAAAAGACTGGATTCCTGGCGACCCTTATGTTCAGAGATTTCATTCAGGAGGAATTACACCAGGAGCTAGATTCCAAGAAAGTCTTGCATTACTTCGTGGACAAGAAGCTGTAGTACCACTTGAAAGTGGCGCAATACCTGTTAAAATAACAAAGAGTGATAATGAGACAATCATAAACAACTACTTTGATTCAGGAGCTTTTAACTTTGAAGTACGTAATGATAAAGAGTTGGAAGAACTTAAAGCATTCTTACTTAAACTACTTAACAATCAGAACCCATATAAATTTAGTCCATTCAATGCTTAAAGGAGAGGAAGATGGCTGATACAAGTCCACAAGAGTTTCTTTGGGAGAATCTCCTTGGTGAAGACCCCACAACGTATTACATTTATGTCACTAGCCAAACGTTACCTACTTTGGAAGAGGCTTGGACAAACGTAGAATTAGGAACTACAACCTATGCCTTTAGACGGAGTACAAACAAGTCAAAAGTCTTCACAATTTCTGGCTATATTCAGTCCACAGATATGAATACTACAAGAACCGCAGCAGAAGGTTTAAATAGTGATTTACTTGAAAATCCCGCAGGAATATTTACTGATGGTTATGGAACCCAGTATAATTGTTATGTAGTTTCATGGACGATTAACCCCGTAGCAGCAATAAATAGGTATGATTTTACTATGTCTCTTAGAGTCTGGGAAGAAGGGGCGTAATGGCTAACCCACAAGCACTCGCCACATTTCAACCATATGCTCCTGGAACTGGCCCCGATACAACAGTAAAACCAGTCAAGTTAATAACAAATTTAGCTGGCGACCCTATAAGATTTACCTTAAATGAGGATTTAAGTAGTATTGTTTCTACGGCAACTCTAACCGTACTTAATGCTACGGTATCTGAGCTTGGACCTTTGGGTGGAGTACCAGGAGAAGATGATTCCTCTATATATGGAAAAGAAATTGAACAATCAACTGTTGAACCTAATGTATATTTATATGTTGTTGAAATTGTTGGAAATGATGACGAATATGACTATACAGAGGATGGAAATGGTAATAGAACTTATTTTGCTATAGGGGACGGCCAAGTATGTCAAACCCATTGGAGAATAGTAAGTGCCTCAATGAATATCTCAGAAGAAGGGATTCCTACGTGTGATATCGACTTAGAAAGCCTTTCTAAAATCGCTCAAGAAGCAAAATTAAATGCCCAGAATATGGATAATAACGACCTTCATAGGTCAAGGGATAATTCATTTATTATAATTGAGGGCACCTATTTAGACTCTATATTCTACTACCATAATTTATACGCAGGGGAAGATGGATATGCAGTAATAGACTCTCTAGCAGATTTGTTAGAGTCATTTCAAAATGGAACTGAGGTAGTAACTACCACAGGAGGGACTCCATACCCTAATAGTTTTACTCTTCAATATATATCTTCTCATCCTATGGAAGATGGACATACTTATAACGGACAAACTATAGATGGTATTCAAGAAGTACAACTATTTCTAAGAGATAAAGGCTATCATGGATGTGATGGTGTTTATGTTTTTCAAGGAACTGGTGTATATGCTCAGAATACTTATTGCGGCGTTAGAGAATATCAGAAAAAACTATGGCCCAATACTCCTGGCAACTGGACAGGAAAAGTAGATAAAAATCTGTGGGAAACATATATGTTTCCTTCACAAACTACCTCTGTTCATGGTGAACCCGCTTGTTTTATGCTTGAAGTAAGAGAAGAAAATGGTGGTTATAATGATTATTGTGATATCTTTTTCAATCGTATTATCTATATGGGGTATAACTTTGCAAATGTAGGGGATTCAGAGTATCCTAATTATACCTTTAAAAGTTATACCGCAGACCACCCCGAGATTAACCTTCAATATATTCCTTTATATACTGTTTATGAAACAGGAGGGAATGTATGGGAGATAATTTCAGACATTTTTGCCCTTAATGGTTATAGCTTAAGATTTAGAAGGGATGGCTCTCTAGCTGTATGGGAAACATCACAGTTAACTGTATTAAGTGATGAAGTTACTATAGGTGATTATGATGTAGGATTAACCTTAAGTTATACTAAAGAAGGTGTAATAAATAAAGCTGTTGTTAAAGGATGGATAGGAACATGGGGGGATGAAACAGTAACCGTTGACCCTGTTTATGCTCCTACTATCCCTAGCCAAGCCAACACATATCCCAATAAAGTAAACCTTCAATATCCTGGCGTTACTGGGTATACTTGTAATGGTTTTATGCGGGATGACTATGCTTGTCATGGAATAACAGGCGTTCATGCAGTACAGGTAGCACTCATTAACAAGGGATTTTCTTGTGGTCCTCAAGGACATGATGGGATTTTTGGCCCCGATACTAGAGCAGGAGTTAGGGCTTTTCAAACGGCTGCAAAAATTACAGTAGATGGAAAAGTTGGTTCTGTAACTTGGGGTAAATTATTCCCCAGCACAGCAATTACTACTATGACATATGCTCAAGTCACCACGGAACTTCGTAAAGTAAGGGGAATAGTAGTTCATGAAGACTATGGATTTGCTACTGTTCCAAGCGGAACAACCCCAGCTACAGTATCTTGGTTAGATAGCCTTTATCCTGCCCTTAAAGTTTCCGAAGTAGTTAATATTGTTCCTGGTCAAACTTTATTATGGTCAGTATTTTCTACAATCATAAACCATTACTACGATATTACTCCTGATATTACAATAATAAACTACTGGATTCCAGATTCAAAGGAACAGAAATCAGTAGAGGCTTATAGTGCATTAGCAGATAGAGTATTAAATATTTCTGGAACTTCAAGATTTGCTGTAGAAGGTGAGTTTGAAGTTAGCCCAGATTACTGCTTAACTAGTGAGCAAGCACTATCTAATTATGGAGTCAAAGAGATATTTAAAACCGTAATGCTTGCTAGAAGTGGTTCATATACAAGTAATAATCTTCCTTTATATGCAGAGGTAGGAATGAAGCTCACAGGACAATCGCCAATAACAGGGACTACTACGATGCTTATTGTTTCTCTTAATAGAACTACTGATGTTCAGCAGCAACAAGTATCTACACAAATATCAGGAAACTTAATCTCTGTTGTAGAGCCAGGTGACGCATGGGTATAAATCTAAAATCGTATGTTTTTCCCCCTACTCAGCCAGATTATTCTGCCTCAGACATTTTAAGAAAAGTTAAAAATGACTTATCTGCCAGAGAACACCAGAAAAAACAAGGCTTAGTTACTACTGGTTATACGGATGTTACTTTAACTGTGGCCGGAATATCTTGGGCAGTAAGTGATTACATCGAGTTTCCCTACACATACTCTGAAAGACCCATTTTTTCTTGGGGTATGGAAGGGACTTATTCAGAAGGAGTATCAATTACACCCACTTACGGACTAGACTTACCTGATACTTTAGCCGATTATATAGCTAGTGAAGATTACACAACATACTCACCAGCAATTTTAGTTCCGAGAGTGATTCATTGGTGTAAAACAGTTTCGGTTTATCATGGTTGCTATCTTTTGGTGTTTCAAATAAACCCAGATTGTAACGAATCGGAAGGAAAAAAACTTAGGCTTCATTTTAGATTTGAAGGCGCAGGATACTTGTAAAGGAGAGATAAATGTCAACACTTATAACCACATATTTTGGATTCACAGCAGTAAAAGAGCAAGTACCCTCAACTAACGATTGGGCTGCTACTTACTGGAATTGGATAACAGTAGACACAGTATTAAATGGGTTAATCGAACACAGACATACTGGAAATGTAGCTCTATCTGACCCGCTTGGAAGTTTAACTCTAACAGATACCGAGACTGGTGGTGTGCTGTTAGCTGGAGTAACTTATTATGTAGCAGCAACTTATATTGATAGTGCGGGATTAGAAACAGGAATATCGGCAATTGCTCAAGTAACTATGCCATCAGGATTAACTCCCCCTGATACGCCAACAAATAACGACCAAGCTACTCCTACTGATATTCAACCACATACAGGTGGATTAACCGGAGGTTCTTATTGGTATAAATTAACTTATGTAAAAGGTGGAGGAGAAAGCTTACCTAGTAACGCACTTTATGTTGTTGTTCCCTCAGACCAAACTTATGAAGTAACTATCCATTTCACATCTTTAACTGATGCTGCCAATGGTGCAGACACAATAAGAATTTATAGAAAAATAGGAACTAGCGGCACTTATGACCTCATAGACTCAATAACTGATGTTAATACTAATTCATATACTAATGATAGCCCATCTACGTATAGCTGTTCTACTCATCCACCTACAACCGCATCTACAAACTCATTAAATAAATTAGAAATAGATTGTTCTACACTTACTAATTATACTGATGCTACAGCTATTAATCTTTATGTTAGTACAACAGGAACATTCAATAGTTCTAATATGCTTATTCAAAATCCAGATTTTTCTACAAATAACTGTCCCCATACTATAGATTTAACCGATGCTACTCCTGGAGTTTCTATAATTTATACTGGTTTAGTTGCTTTAGTTACTGGTAAACCCCCAGCAGTATCTCAAACCATAGCTTCTCCAACAATGATTGATTTAACTTCAGAAGTAACAGGTGGACTAGCATGGAGTCAGATGCCAGAAGAATTTCCGTGGCAGGAATATGTTAATACCCAAGTTGATTTAGCTGCTACAGCAGTAGTTGGAGAAGTAAGGATGGTGGCTGATGAGTTCATTCTTTATGGGTGGGACCAATCGTTAGCCACACCTATTTGGCGACCAATTAGCATTATTCGCCAAGCAGAAATTGCAGATGTAGAAGAAAGTGCAACTCCTACTCCAGTAGAAGAAAAGATAAATGAAATTCTTGCGGCATTAAGGAGCGCAGGAGTTATAGAAACATAAGGGAGAATAAATGACTACGTTTTATGTAGACCCACGTATAGGTTCTGATACTTTTGATGGTACTAGTTATGCTGACCCCTATTCTGGTATTACAGATGAATACATGTATGTATTTTTTGGTATTGCCTACCATGCTACTGCTCAATCAGCTACAGTAGTTTCTCCTTGGACAGAGCGTAGTGATACCTATTATACAGCTAACTATGATATTTATATCGCAGATTACCTAGCAACAAGTTTAAGAAAGCCAACTATTGCAACTTTAGCAAGTTCTACTCCTTATAAACACGCTATGGTAGCAGAGCTAATCCCCGCTGCTGGCTCTAACATAACCTTTAGGTCAGCTAGTTCTATGGTTGCAGAAGCAGATGCTAGTGTAGATTGTACTCCTCCTGCTGGAATTGTAGATGGAGATATACTTCTTGCTTATGTATATGCTAAAAAAAGTTCAGGAACTCCAACAATAACTCCCCCCGCTGGGTGGTCTAATTTAGATGCTTCTTCTACAGCAATAACCAATACTACTTATGCATCAGATAAACGACTTTCTATTTACTGGAAACGTGCTTCTAGTGAAAGCGGTAACTACACTTTTAGTCATGATGGCACAACTAGTAGTGTTACTCAAGTAGTAATTGTTGACTATTATAACTGTGTAGCTACTGGTACTCCTGTTAATGGGTTTTCTAATGTAGCATACGTAACAAATAATACCTCACTTATAGGATACCCGTTACCTAAAACTGGCCCTTGGTATTCAGGTCTAGGAGCAACAGCAGCTAGAATAGCTGGGGGAGATACTATTAAATATGCCAAATCTGAAACACCAACTTCTTTAGGAAGCTGTACATTCACAACCGATTCTGTTTCTGTAACAATTCCTTCTGGGCTTATTTTAGCAGTAGATGACGGAGAATCTGTCTGGTCAGAAGATAATGCTCTTACAACAACAGCAGTTTATACTACATATAAAATCAATGGGAGTTACTCAAGTAGAATAAATTGTTCTGCTGGGGCAACAGGTAAATTAGCCTATAAAGCTTTAGCAGGAGCAACAGATTACTCTGGATATCAACAACTTTCATTTTGGATTATGTCTTCTGTTGAAATTCTTCAAGAAGGAATATTACAAGTTTGTTTATGTTCTGATACGTCTGGAAATACAGTAGTTGATACTTTTAATGTTCCTCCACTAACAGATTCTAAGTGGTCAGCTATAACAGTAGATAAAGGTTCTGCATTAGGTTCTTCGATACAAAGTGTTGCTGTTTATGCTACAGTAGCGATGCCTGCTTGTTATATTTATACTGATACAATTATTGCTTGTAAATCTTCAAGCTCTGCCGATGCAATTTCTCTTTCTTCTGTTATTAGTGATAACAGTTCTGACGCTCCCCCATTTTACCCTGTTAGAAATATTGTAACTACTACGGTTACTTTAGGCTCTGCTTGTGGGGGTACATCTGCATATCCAAGCTATTTTAATGGGTCTTCAGGAACAAAAACTGGATACAAAATAGAACCATTGAGAATGAATGATTATTTTGTTCTGACCTATGAAAACTATTCTGCCACAAGCTATCCTAAATTTAGCGGTGGTTGGGATTCCACTTTTAGTAGCCAAACAGGATATACTTGGCTACGAAATTCAAAAGCACACGCCGCTTTCTATAATAATGATTATAATTGGATAGAAATAGAAAGATTATGTTCAGTAGGAGCGGTATATGGAGTATATAATTACGGTAATGGTGGAATATACCTACATGACTTTGCAATAGTAGGTTCCTATTCACCACTTTATAGTTATGCGAGTGGTGTAGCAAATACTATTATATTGAAAGATGGATATATTATAGGAAATACTACTTTTGATATGACTAGTTCTTGGAATGCTTATCATATAAAATTTGATAATATAAAAGTCTATACTACATATGATGACACCGTTATAGACAGGTCTTATGATATAGTGTTCATTAATTGTGTATTTGACCATCTTTATGCATATGCATCTAGCTCTAGTTATAGTGGAATATATCTTTACACACCAGCATCTTTTTACAATTGTGTTTGGACAGATACCTCTGGTTCAGTAAATGATGTGCTTCATGGATACGGAGGAGAGCATAAATTTTTTAATTGTTTATTTGATAATGGACCTTCTATTTCCACTTCTGCCTATGATAAGTTCATCAGTATAAAACACAATCAAACAGAAAATAACCATCTTATTTACTTAAATCCATATGATATAGTAGAAGATGAAGCAACTACGAGGCACACAGCATCAGGAATTTCTTGGAAAATGACTCTTGGGGCTTCAACTAGAGCAACATCATGGTTTCCAACGGCATTTAGTATAGCACAAGTAGCTTGTGGTGCTGATACACAAGTTACTGTTTCTGTATATGTAAAAAGACAAACCAGTTCAGTTATGACTGTAAAACTGGTTTGTCCTGCTTATCAAATTGCAGATGTAGATACCAATGTAGAAGATTCAGCCGCAGCTTCAGATGGTAGTTGGGAACAGCTAACAATTAATTTTACTCCTGGAGAAGCAGGAGTAGTAGATATTCAAATTCATGCTTATGGCGCAAGCGAGTCTGTTTATATAGATGATATAAGTATAACACAGGCTTAATATGGCAACCCCTGATGTAAAAACTCTAGACCTTGCTTGGCTAGGGAGTGGGGTATTTGCTAAAGTTTCTACTGTTGATACTACTAGTTTAGATGTTGCACATCTAGAAACAGGTGTATTTGCCATTGCTGGTGGAGATATTGCTTCTAGTCTTACTGAAGTACCACCAATAACTTGTTCTCATGCTCAACTGTTAACTCCTTCAATTGATACTAATATTGCAATTATTAATGCTACTCCTATCACTTGTTCTCAAACTAAAATTCTAACTGCAAGTACAAATGCAGTATTTAGAATGGATATTGAAGTTCCTATTGAGCTATGTAGTATTTATAATGGACCTCATAATCAAGGAGATTTTACTTATCCTAATGAGGCAAAATTTTGGTTCACACAACAAACAATAAACACAAATGATTATGATGGAGAATGCACCTATTACTTTGAAGTAACTGCTGATAATGATGATACTATAGATTGTGTTGTTACACTAATTAATTATAATACAGATGATGAAATAGTATCTGTAACAGTTCCTTATTCTCTAGGTGATGATATTGGAAGAGTGAGAAGTACGGCGTTTACTCCCGTAAGTGGAAGTGCCACTTATGGTGTAAAAATGGAAGGGTATGGTACTTATCCTAATGGTACAGCCGTACACTCAGCAAAAATTATTATTGTACAAAAAGGTGCAACAAAAACTCGTATTCAAATTCAACTTTTTCAAGATACTGATTATGAGTACCCAAGTTCTACTGATTACGTTACCATACCGGGGGGAGGAATTTGGCTTAAAACTGAAAGCCATTGGGAAAATGTTGACCATTGTAATCTAGAAATAAAAACATATAATGTTGGCACTCATTATCTTGCCCTTTATAATTACACAGATAGTTCTATAGTTGCTGAATTAAGTGCGGTTGGTAATGAACAGTATACAATAGGTGATGACTTTGAATGGGATGCCACTAATTTTCATGATGGTGATGAGTTTATCCCAGCCCATAAAAGTTCTCTTTCCTATTCAGGTCAGTTATATGCAGCCAACCTTTTTCTTACTTTAACAGACTTACAGAAAGTTGAAATTCAATACCCTATAGCTCACGCGCATGATAGTACTTGGACTTGGGCTACTGATTCTAGAATGCTTTATACAGAGGCAAATTATAGCGTCTTAAATGCAACCTATTGGGATAGTATTGGTAGATACTATTCTGAACCTGATAACGAAGTTGATTTTCAATTACACTCTGATTTACATGATAGTGGAACTGCTAGTACATCAGTAGTTGAAACTCACACGCATTTAGCTTTTGATAGAATACGAAGCGAAGTTACACTTACAGATGGTTATAGATACATAACTAAAAAACTTGAGCTTGGTATAATATATGGGTCTGATTTGTATTTTTATGTCTCTCATTATCAAATAGATATTTATGCCAGCATTTCTGCCACTATTTTAACAGCACAACAAACTAAAATAATTCCTCCAGAAGTAACTGCAACTACTCAACATTCTGGTCAAGCTGATGCTGTACCTTTAACTGCAAGTCATGCTCAACTTTTAGCTCCAACTCTTCCTTCATCAAAGGAAATAGTAGCAGAAATACTAACCGTACAACACACTAAAATTCTTTCTCCAACTATATCAGTAGGGATTCTATCTCCAATATTAACAGCACAACATGCTAAAATACTAGCTTCTATTGTAAGCACTATAGCACAAGTTACAGCGATTCCTTTAACTGCACAACAAACTAAATTATTGGCTCCAAGTTTTGTCTCTAGTATAGCTGTTGCTGCTCCTGTTCTAACCGCACAACATGCCCAGTTACTCACTCCTTCTATTGATATAGATGTTCTATTTATAGAAATTGAGCGCAGAATCGGGGCATCAGGAGAATGGATAGTAGTTGATTCTGGATATTGGAATGGCATAACTTACGAGTATATTGACACAGACCTGACAGATGGAACTATCTATTACTATCGTGCCCATACTTATGATGGAGAATCCGAAGCTTACTTTAATACCAACGTAGTAGCCTATTTAGGAGATACAGTTTCTCTTACCATATCTAGCACTAAACTATTAGCTCCAACCATTTCTTGCCTTATATTTGCTTCTGTTCCTTGCTTAACTTGTTCCCATGCCCAATTATTAACACCGACAGTAACTCTACTAGCCAATGTTCAAATAGCAGCACCAGTTTTAACCGCGCAACAATGTAAACTCGTACCACCTTCGGTAATTGTTACATCTATATTAGATTCAACTATTACTAGTGCCGTATTGACTTGCTCTCATGCGAAATTACTTGCACCAAGTTTGGTAGTTGTTAGTGTTATTTCTGCTGTGCCATTAACCGCATCTGCGGCTAAAATTCTAGCCCCAAGTCTGATTCTTCAGAGTTATACAGAAGCAATCCCATTAACTTGTTCTCATGCACAACTGCTTGCACCAAGTATGGAGGGAATAGGTTATGTTTCTGCATCAATTCTAACTGCATCTAATACAAGATTGCTTGCTCCTACGTTAATACAGAGCCAACTAATAGATGCATCTATACTAACTGCTCAACATGTTCAATTATTGGCCCCAACAATTGGAGCTTTAACAGAAATTGTAGCAGTAGTTCTTACCTGTTCTCATGCTCAGATTCTAGCACCAGCATTTATTACATCAATAAATATCGAAGCCATTCCTCTTACTGCTACTCAGGTAAGATTACTTAGCCCAACTATAACGATGAACTCTAGTGTCTCAGTCCCAATCTTAACCTGTTCTCATGCCCAAATTTTGGCCCCAGTAGTTACCACCGCCAAATCAGCGACAGTAACCCTTACAATAACCATACATTGCAGCCATTGTAAACTATTAGCTCCTTCAGTACTAGCCATAAATCCTGCTTCTTATCTTCCCTCTATGGATTATTATATTGGGCCAGATACGTATGATGCTGGAAATATAGTAAATAATATAAGTATCTCTTATGATGATGGCACTACAGAAAGTCAACAGATTGTAACTCCTTTTACACCTTACGGAGAAGATAAAAGTCTATATGAGAAAATATGGTTTAAAGTTGGAACGCCATTCAAAGTAAACTTAGATACCTATGATATAAATAATGTAGACATAGATGATGATGAAGGTTTTACGGGAACAGCAGAGAAGGTAGTTGTAGATGGAGTAACCTGTCTTAAATTATCTACTACTTGTTCAGGCTCATCTACATGGGGTTCTAATTTCTGGGTTAATATAGACGAACTAGTTTTTAGTGGTCATGGAGAATATTCTATGGAAGTAAAATTTGTTATTCCCGGCGCTAATACTAAAGAATGGAGTGGAACACTTGTAGAATTTATAGGTGGAGCAACGGGATTTGAGGACAAAGTGTTTTATGCCACAACTAACAATTGGTATACTTGGCAACAAAAAGGTATAAATTGGAGAGGCGTAAGAAGACAGCTTCCTAGCTTCATGGATGATTATCTTCCTAGTCTTAATATTGAGGTTGATTGGACTGATTCAGAAACTACTGAGAGTGCTTATTTTCTAATAAGAGATATTACTGTTCAAGAGTGGAGAAAAGTTGAAGATTTACAATGTTGCGCTTTCTGGTGGAATGAAGGAGAGGATATAACTAGGCCATCAGCATCTATTATTGATAATGATAGATGGTTTTCTTCTATAGATTGGAATGATAACTATGTAACTGATGTAAATGATTTAGAAAATGGCTATTATGTTTGGGACTATGAAAATCCATCCGAAGTTGGAGGACCGCAATATTGGGATACTGAATTACCCCGTGACTATATTTATAGATTATCTGATGATTCTCTTATAGTACTCGGGGATGCCGTTAGATATTATGACCCTCTCCCTCCAAACCAAATATACCGTTCTACAGATAATGGTGCAACTTGGTCATATATTGGGGGTTTTAATGATATAAACAGCACTAATATATTTCAATGGAGTACAGTTGACAGTAATGATACAATCCATCGTGTTGAATTTTATAGCACTAGTATTAAGCACTTAAAAGGAACATACTCAAATGGAGTCTATAGTTTTGGAACAGCCACTACAGTTGCTACCTTTAGTGGTGCTAGTTGTGGAAGTCAATCAGAAGTTATATTAGTAGGGGATAATCTCGTTGTATTTTGGTATAACAGAACTGATAGAAAATACCATATGACAACCTTTAATAAAGATACAGATAGCTATAGTGATGAGGTAGTTTATACCGTACCTTCTTATTACTCTTCATATGGGGATGAAAATACCGTGACATACCGAGCATTTTATACTGGTGGAGTATATCATCTTATAATAGGAAATCAATTTACTACGGGAAGTACTAGAGTATATGGGCCTACTTATTATATAAAAGGAACTTCAGGGTCTTGGTCAACTCCATTTTATATGTACAATAGACAGGGTGTAACTGAGTTTTTCACATCTAATCCCGCTAATATATTAGCACTTACAGCAGCAGGAGCCTATAATAATAAAATTTACTTCTTCTTATGTAATGGCTTCTCAAATAACGATTTTGAAGACTATAAACTCTTCTATATAGAAGATGAGACTATGAAAGAGCTTCCTTTAATACTAACTGAGCCTGATTCTGTTGATTGGTGGGATTTAATGGATGCCACAGTAACAACTGATGGAAAATTAGTTTCTGCTTGGTGGGGTCCAGGGCATCCTTGGCAATGGCAGCAAGGGTATACTCATGCATATCTTTCTTGTTTAGATTTAGTTACCAATACCTATAGGGGAGATAATACAATTATTCCTGCCCATTTACTATTAGACATTTATGGCTTTTATCCTGGTAGTTGGGATGAAGGTAGAGTAGTAACCCCCTGTAATTTTAAAACATTCTCCAGAATAAGTTGGGAAGATGATGCAATTTGGCACTCAGTTGCATTGAATAGAAGTAACATAATGGGAGTTATACAAACTCAAAAAGGAGAAGAAGGAATTTATGGTCCAGGAAACTTATCTATAGGTCCAAGAGTTCCAAGAGCAGTTAAATATCCTGGTAAGTACTCAAGAAGATAATGACGATAATATTAGTAAAAAGGAGAAGAATATGGCGGTCCCTGTAAACGAGATTATCGCGGGTTCTTTTGGCTTACTCGTCGCCATTGTAGCTGGCCTTCTTACTATTTATAATACAAAGGTAAATAAAAGGATACAAAAGGTAGAAAATAAATCAGGGAAGAACCAAGTACTAACCATAGGAAACAATATCTTGGAGGAACTTTTACCGGCGTTTGAGAGGAAGGACGAAGCCCTTGACAAAATAGCAGATGTGTTAGAGAATGTCCTAGAGATTCAAAGGCTCCAAAACCAACGACTAGGGCAGATTGAGCAACTGGTCAAACTAAAATGTGAGGCTCCTGAGTTGATTGCAGAATTTGAAAAATACCTAGAGCTAAAGGAGAGAAAGGGGGTACATGAGGACTTAGTAAGGGGTCTTCTAGAAAAAGATGAGAATATTCAAGAAACTTCACAAGGTTAAGGAGCTTTCAGAAGCAGAAGATAGGATTGAAGAATCCGAATTAGAACGGAGGGCACAGTTAATAGCCAGAATTAGAAAAAGTCGTGAAAACAATCTGAAAGTGTTCAGAATAGAAACTAAAGGAGACTAATTTTTGTTAACTAGAGAGTATGAATTCATAGTAGAACGGTTAAGTAGTAAATCGTGGACAGACATAACTAAGGAATTCAATAAAGAATTCCAAATGGCATTATCACCGAATGCATTAAAGAAAAGATATGACAGAGAAATTGCAAAACTGGAGGTTTTAGGGGACGACCCTGTAGAAAAAGCAGTAAAAATCATTAGAAGCAACCCTATAAAGCCAACTGATTTGGCTAGGAGATTCAATCTTGACCTAGATGGGTTAGAAGACTTGTTAGACGACCTTATGAATAGTCGCTCTGCTATTCAGTTTAAGGCGGGGTATTTAGTATTTGATAAAGCGGCTCCTACTCCTGATAACCTTATATATCAGATGGAGCTATTTAAAAAAGATGATTGGGTTAAATACGGGGTTATTGCAGACCCACATATTTGCTCCATTCATGAGAGGCTTGACCTACTCCATAACTTCTATAAAATATGTGAAGAGGAGAAGGTTGAAGCTATTTTTTGTGCCGGGGACTTATCTGCTGGAAATGGCACAGTATATAAGGGCCAAATGGCAGATTTGAAAATCTATGGGGAAGACAAACAGATTAATTACATCTGTTCAACTTATCCAGAAAACGGCATAAAAACGTACACAATCTCGGGAAACCATGACCTAGACCTATATAAGCAATGCGGCTCGGATTTACTGCAAAAAGTTGCGGAAAAACGACAAGATATCGTGTATCTAGGGAAGCTATGTGGAACGATTGAGGACAATGGATTTAGCATAATGCTAAGACATGGTGATGGGGGACTTGGACCGTTTAAAAGCTACAAACCACAAAAAATTGTGGATAGCTTAAAACCAGAGGAAGTATGTGATATTACTGTCATTGGGCATTATCATGTCAATCTCTATATTCCTAAACATCGGAATAGCACAATTATTTTACCGGGATGTTTTGAAGCACAAAGCGATTATCTGGTTAAAAAAAGTTTAGTCCCAGAAGTGGGGGGTGTGATAATTCAGATAAAAGCTGTCGATACTATTGATGGAAAGAAAATTTATCGGCATAAACCAGATTTCTTAGATATGGGGGAATTAGCATGAAAGAAAAGGGAGAGGAACAAAAACCCTCTCGCACGTTTGACTTCTTAGTGAAGTGTGGAGTTGATGAACAAGTTGCCTTAGAAATGGATTCTTATAACCAGCGGAAAGAAAAGAAACGCAAAAGGCGACAGCACGAAAAGGAGGACAAATGGAAATAAGAGATAAATGTAAAGGTAAGAAAAAGAAAGGTAGGTAAAAATGGACCCTACAATCACAATGGCAATGTTAGCTTCTGGCCCTGGTGCATGGTTTGTAACTTCAGGGATTATTATTGCTCTCAACGCTGCACTTGGAAGCTATTTTGGCGGTTTGGCAAATAGATTAGTTAGCTTACTTCTCCCCGTAGTTCTCGTAGAAGCAGCTATAGCTGCTACAGGAACTACAGATTGGACGCTCTATTTTATTGGTGTATTTACTGGATTGCTTGCTTCCCGTGGAGCTATTTCTTCTCAGAATATTTATGACCAGCAAGTTTTAAAGGCAGGAGATAAAAAGTAATAAATGGATACAATGGATTGGGCAAATATACTAACTGATGCAGGGACTATTGCAGCTATATCTTCAGGTATAGTAATTGCTATTCAGTTCCTTAAAACACTATACTATAAACTACCTTGGGGGTGGGTCCAAAAAACGCCAGGAGAAGTATGGTTTGCCCTTTCTATTGCTGCTGGACTAGGAGTAGCTATTGCATTGAATTATCAAACCCTGTTAGATACCGGAGTACCGTTAATGGAAAGATTCGGCACTATCTTTTATGGGTTAACAATTGGGGCAGGAAGTAAAATGATTCATGCGGTAGCTACTTCTGCTGGCGCAAAATTAAGTGTAATTAAACAAGAAAGCAATTTAAAGCTAAATGGTAATAAAGAGTGTGCGCCTGAAATCCCTCCTGAAGTGCCTTCAGCAGAAGTAGAAACTTTGCCATTAAAAGAGGAACCCAAAATCATACCCCAAGAACCCCCTAAACCAAAAGAAGTAATTCTCATTAAAAGCATGAAAGAAAATAAAGTATATGTTATGATTGACGGTGTAAGACATGATGTAACAGGAAAAATGCTAGAGTTAGACGTTTAGTAATACAGGCTTTCTATTACTGAAGGGAAGTTTTAAAACTTCACAAAACGTAATCTCAAAAGACGAAATCAAAATGACGATAATATAAATGACACCGATTTCGGCAAAAGGTGCAGAGGTACGAAGCGAGAACCTCTATAAAAACTCTCCAGAAAGCCGCTTAAATGCGGCTTTCTCTTTTTAGAAAGGAGTAATATGAAGAAAGCGATAATTACAGGAGTCACCGGCCAGGATGGAAGCTATTTAGCTGAGAGCCTATTTGAAAAAGGCTATCAAGTATATGGAATAGTGCGGAGAGTTAGCACACCAAACTATAAAAATATATACCCACTTTTAGTGGAAAGAAAAATCCATTTATTGGATGGAGATATAACAGACATATCTTCTTTAATTAGAATTTTCGATGATGTGCAGCCAGATGAAATCTATAATTTAGCCGCACAATCATATGTAGCAATATCATGGAATCAGCCACAATTAACTGCAAATGTAACAGGAATAGGAGCCTTAAATGTATTTGAAGCTGCCAGATTATCTTGTCCTTTGGCCCGAATCTACCAAGCCAGTAGTAGTGAAATGTTTGACGGGGAAGATTACCCGCAAACAGAACAAACTCCTTATAAACCTAGAAGCCCATACGGTGTCTCAAAGTTATTTGCTCACGAAATGGCTCGTATTTACAAAGAATCTTATGGAATGTTTATCGTATGCGGAATTCTTTTCAACCATGAATCCCCCCGAAGAGGGATTGAGTTCGTAACTCAGAAAGTGGTCGATACTGTTGTTAGACAAATGTGCGGAGAAGATATTGTGCTAGAATTAGGAAATATGGATGCTAAAAGAGATTGGTCACACGCAAAGGATATGGTAGAAGGAATGTGGCTAATGCTTCAGCAAACCAGTCCACAAAACTACATCTTAGCCTCTGGCGAAACCCACACAATCATAGAGTTTGTCAAAGAAGTATACGACCACTTTAAAATCGACGTTATCTGGATTAAAAATGGGCAAGGAATGTGGGTAGGATATGGTTTAGATGGTAATATTATGGTAAAATCTGTCGAGAAATACTATAGGCCCAATGAAGTCAGTATCCTTTTAGGGGATGCTACTAAAGCTAAAAAAGAGCTTGGCTGGAAGCCAGTTTTTGACTTTAAAGGGCTTATTGCCGATATGATAGAAGTAAAATTATTAGACTACAAAGGAGGAAAAGAATGAGGATTGCAATAGTCCCATCAAATCAGCACCATAACGTAGTTGCTGGCGACCCTAATCCTGCACCGGGAATAACTACTGAAGAACAAATAGCAGTTATTCGTGGGCTTGAAGCAATGCGTATAGGTACAGAAAATGGACATACCATGTATTGGGCTTATATTCCTGGAGTTGGTGCTTCAAATGTGGATGAGTTAGTGAAAATGCTTGATAAAATGATGCTTTGGAAACCAGATTACGTTTTAAGTATGCATTCAGACGCAAATGGAAGACAGGATGTATATCCTTTAATTTGTAGAGCGGCTGATGCACCTTGGGCGGATAAAATAGGTATAGAAGTTGCTAATCGCATTGGATTTGCTCACCAATACCCAACAGTTAGAACAGACTTGGCTTTTTGCCGAAGAATTGCAAAATTACCGCCTCAACGTGGTGTATTATTGGAAGTTGGTGTTCATGGTGGAACAGGTTGGGATATTTATGGAATGGATGGACCAACAGCTTTATGGGTATATGCAAGATTTCATGGTATCATGGCTATGAGAGGCTTCTTGAAAATTTGTGGCTTATTAATAGAAGATGGACCAATTCCTGATGATGTACCAGTTCCTCCAGGATTTGAATATTGGCATGAAGACCCGGCCCCTCCGTATACAAGAATGTTAAAAGTTACTGACCCATATATGCGAGGAGAAGATGTACGTTGGGTGCAGGAACAGCTAGTAGAAGCAGGGTTTAATCCTGGAACCATTGATGGAATTTATGGGCCAAATACTGAAACAGCCGTGATTGGATTCCAGAAAAAATGCTGGCCGAGTACTCCATCTGAATGGGATGGTATTGTAGGGCCTAAAACATGGAATAAACTGCTAGAAGTATAGTACAACAATTGACTAATTTAGCCGATATATTATTAGGTACTAAAAAGGAGAATAGATGCCAGTAAACAAAACATTGGCAGAGGCGTTAATAAAACGGTATGGCCGTAAAAAAGCCATGAAGATTTATTACGCTATGGAAAACGAGGGAAAACCAGCCTTTAAAAAAGGATTGGCTACCGCTACAAAAGAGGGACATACAAGTAAAAAATTTCCGAGAAAACGGAAAAAGAAATAACCGAGAGGGGGTGATTAAATGGCTGTTTCTGGAAAAGTATACTACCCAATGCTAACTCATGGTCTTACAGGCGATATTGACTTTAATACTCATAATATTAGGGTTCTTTTAGCTACTTCAGGCTATAGTCCTGCACAATCTCATGAGTTTTTATCTTCACTTACCACAATGGAGATTTCTGGTACTGGTTATACTGCTGAAGGTCAGACTCTCACTACTTGTGCAGTAACTAACACTACTGCTACTACGAAGTTTACTGCAACTAATGCTGAATGGACTGGCGCTACTATTTCTGCACGTTATGCAATTATTTATTGCAGAAATACTGGTCTTGGTGCAACTTCTACATCTTGGCCGCTTATCGGCTATGTAGATTTTGGTGAAACCATGAGTGCTTCTGCTGGTACGTTTACCATTGCATGGTCTACCAACGGTATTGTGACGATTACAACTGACTAAGGAGTAGATATGACTAGTGTTTTGATTTCCATCCCTACTAGAGAGAACATTCATGCCGAAGCAGTAGGATGGCTTCTTGTTAGTATGCAGGATGCAGCACGAATTGGATTGGAAATGGCGGTGCATATTTTGTATTCACCATATCCATTGGAATTGCAAAGAAATAACCAGATAGCGGATTTTTTGCAGGAGAGTAAGAGCTATACTCATTTGTTCTTGTTAGATTCTGACTGTGTGCCAGAAAAGGGAACAATTGAGAAATTGTTAGCTTATGATAAGGATATTGTAGCTTCTGTTGCGCCTTCTCTTATTAAAGGAAGGCATTGCTTTACAGCAGCATGGGAAAATGATACTGAAGATTGGAGTGAGAAATACAGATTTTTAGATGTTCCCAATGAAAATGCTCATGGTCTACAAAAAGTAGACGGAGTTGGCGCAACAGGAGTTTTGATTAAACGTCACGTTGTAGAAGCTATAGAATATCCTTGGTTTAAGATGTGTTTTGACCCAAAAGAGCCAAAAATGCGAATGGGAGAGGATTTCTACTTTTGTACACAGGCTAGAAAAGCAGGATTTGAAATTTGGGCAGATTTTGATTTAAGACAAAAACATTATAAGACCGTAGCTTTATAAGGAGAAAAATGGTTCCAGAGCCACAAATACAAACTAGTTCAAAAATAGAGGTTTCCCCTATTAGACTAGTTATCTCTTTTATCAAGAGAGTGCTTATGGCTGTAATAAACTGGAGCTATAAAAACCTAATTCTTCCGCGACTAATCGTTAATCATAGAATCTTTGCAAATGAAATGGAATTCGACCTCCCACCACCTAAAGGATAAGTAGGCTATGGCAATTACATTAGGCACACCTACTTCATCTGGAAATGACGGCAACTCTTCTGGTCTTTCTTTTAATCACACTACTGCGACCAACACTAAATGTTTGGTCGTTGTTGTTACTGGATATGATTCAAGCGCATCCGATTCAGTTATAAATTCCGTTACATGGAATGGCACAAACCTAACTGAAATCCCTGCTGGTAGATACCGCTCTGGAAGCGGCTTTATTTCAATATGGTATAAAAATACCCCCGCAATTGGTGGTCCCTGGTCTGTAGCAGTAACACCGGCTGGAACTTGCACAGATTTACAAGCTACCGCAATTGGACTAATTGAGAGTAATGCTAGTCTTACTATCGTATATGATACTGCCAATTCTGGCGATAGTTCTACTACCTCTCATACTGTGACAGTTTCTAGTGTTACTACCGGAGCTTATGGTGTTGGTGGTATAGTTGACCTTGAATCCGCTACTTCTAACTTAGGAGTAACAACCGGAGCAGAAATTTCTGGCTCTGAAGCAGATATGGGGTCACAGGTAGCAGGTTGTGCAACTGCTACCGAATCTAGTGGAAGCATTACAATTACATGGTCTAAAGGTGCGTCTGTTTCTTCTTATGCCCAAGTTGCTGCCTTTAAACCTCTTACCATTGCAAGTGCATCTGTAGATGCTATCCCGATTACTTGTTCAGCGGCAAAAATACTCGTCCCAGTAATTGATATTGAAAGTTCTAATTCCTCTCCTTCTGTTGTATTAAATACTCCAACAGATGACTCTTCTCTTTATACTAGAACTCCTACTCTTAAATTTACTGGTACTGACATAGATAGTGATGATGTTGAGTACGAAGTATTCGTAGATACTTCATCTAGTTTTGATAGCGGCTACATGAAAATTAAATATGTAGACTTAAAACTCCAAAAATTTGGAAGCCCAGATTTTCAATTAATATGTGGAATTGGAAGTGGACATTATCCAGATGATTACTGGAGTGATCCGATAGAAACTTTAACCATGACAAGTGGAATTGTAAGATTTACCTTTTCAACACCCATAATAATTCCTTATATTGGAGGAACTTTTCATGTTAGTTTAGAAAGATTGCCAAATGTACATGATGAAACTAATTATATAGGTTGGAATCTTAGCACATCAAACCCGTATTCTGGTGGAGTAATGTATATGTTGAGCTATACTGGTGATGACCGCTGGGGCTATTTTCCAGAATATGACTTATGGGCAAAAATTTATAGTGAAACTGAGACTTGTTATATAGATGTAAGTTTCACTAGTTCAAACTACTCACAATTATGGGGTGGAACCGGAACAGATACACAAACAATGCTTTCTCAAGATTTTACTTCTGTAGGAACAGCTTTACTAGACTACACTTCCGATGCTGTTCCTGGTGCCTTTTATCACGATGGTTCTGACACGCACCCATTCACAAGTGGGCATGAAATTACCTACACTCCTTTAGATATAGATATACAATATTGTCTTTTTAATGATAGCACCCCAAGTGACCCTGACAGCAAATGGACAGATGATGGAAATGCTTTTGATGAGGACACTACTTTTGGTTTTGCTTCTTGTGTTGGGGCTGTATCTGGAACAAAAACTTATGGGTATTTAGGTGGTGAAGGCACAAACCTACCTTCTCTTGTTAATGAAACTGTATTACGAGTTGATGTAGCACTAGTTGGTTATACAAGTGATTATGACCCAACTAGAACTTCATTCTATGCAACAGTCTATTCTTCAACCGACGAAGAACTAGGAACTTGCATGTCAAGACAAGGCTCAGGTTCAGGTGCTTATACTCCTGTAACATTAACACCACCATCTGGAGGTTGGTCGTTATCAGCAATACAAAACCTAAAAGTCAGAATTTATGGTGATATTCCATCAGGAGTAACCGTTTATTGTGGTGCAGTACAATTAGCAGTTTATACAACCGAAGAATATGAATTTAACTACGGAGATACCATATATTGGAAAGTAAGGGCAAAAGACCCTGATGGTTCTGATACATACGGTTCCTTTTCTTCGACTAACCACTTTCATCTAGTAGAACCAACAAGCCCAAAAATAGTGTTTGCTGGGGATGGGAATGCCAAAACAGAAATACAGTTTGACTTAGTTGATTTTGGTTTATCGGTTCAAACTACTGAAAAAATATGGACTGAAACATGGTATAGATTTAATAAAGATGATTTTGATGGGAATGTCCAATTTTATTGGGAAGTAGTTGCCTCAAACTCTTCTACTTCTAATACTCTTAATGTAAATTTATATGATACTAATAATAGCTCATCGGTAGGTTCTATCACCGTACTTGCTAATACAGGCACTACTTATTCTCGTTACCGTAGTTCCGCTATGACACTAAATTCTGGAGATATTAAGTATGCGGTTCAAACCGCAGGAGAAATTGATGGCGATACCTATGTATACGCCGCTCGTATTATTGTAGTACAAGATGAAACAGCTACTAAAACAGTAATTCCTATTGCTATGAACGGTAAAGATGACTGGTGGTATTCTTCCTCTCCAAATATAGAAACGTTGCAAGATAATGTTACTACTTGGCAACAAAAAGACTTAGGTTCTAATGTGCCTCAAAGACACTATCGTTTCCATAAAAATGCAAGTAATTGGGGGGGAATAGACCATTGTGTTTTTGAGGGCAGTTTAAGAACCAATAATGGTGATTTTGAAGGACAAGTAGGTTTATGTGATATAGATGATAGTAATAATGCAGTAGCCATAATAGAAACTAAATCTTCAACTATTGAATATCAATGGACAGAGTTTGATTGGGAAGACATGCCTGATGGTCATGAATTTGAGACTTTTGTTAGGGCTGTAGAAGCTACAGTAGACACTACTCATTATCGTTCTTCATTAAGACTTTACCTTACAGGCTTGTCAAAAGGAGAAATCTATCTTACTGTAGATAGGTATGATTCTACTTTAAATGCTGAAACTACCCCATATCAAAGAAGCCAGTATAATTCAGGAAATTATAGCAATCCTGTTTGTTATCTTGATGCTACTGGATATTGCGCTGATAACGCAGAAAGACTACAACTATATGAGATAAACTCTAGTACTAGTACACCAAATAGTCTAGTTTCTGGTTCAGGAATTAACTGGAATAGTGCAACAAAAACATGGAAAAGAAGTTCGTCATTTACACCCACAAGTGGGGACGACCTATGTGTTCACAAAGTTGCGTCTACTAATACACAACATGTAGAGGGTAGAGCTTTCTTAGTTGTTTCCTTTACCGGGATTAATGTTACTAGTTATGGTACCTTATCAGCTTCTCACGCACAAATTCTAGCTCCAGAAGTAACAGCACTTTCAACAGGAACTATACCAATCCCAATATGTCTAACGTGTTCTGCTACTAAAATAGTAGCTCCGTCAATATGTGTTGCTAATACTTCCGCAGTATTAACCGCACAACAGACTAAAATATTAACTCCCGAGGTTTACTCGGTAGTACGAATAGAAATACCAACTCTAACTTGTACCCATTGTGCATTAAATGCACCATACTTAATCTTTATTGCTACAATATCTGCTGCTATTTTAACGGCACAACAAACTAAGATTCTAGAGCCAACTATAACTGCTACTTTTACTGCGACTATGAGTTGTTCTCATGCCCAATTACTTATCCCCATTGTTAGTACGGGCACTATTCTTTCAGGACTTTATACCTACCAACTAGGTAATTCTATTGTAGTCGGGGTGGCTGTATAATGGCTACTGTTACTAAATTAGTTAGTAATTACTCCTCTACGGGGATGGTTTTTACCAACCCCGGTAATGTTTATACTGATGATACAAACTATGCTACTTTAACCTCCACCACCCGTAACCAAAACCAGAACTCCTATTGGACTAACCTTAATTTTGCTATTCCTACTGATGCAACAATTCAAAGGATTGTAGTAAGTGGGGTTTGTCGAATAGGAACTAGCTCTATTACTGGTGCTGGTTGGGGAATCCAACTTTTTCATACAGGTACTACAGCAGTAGGAACAGAAGCTACTGTTTCTACTCCTACTCTTAACACAGACTATACTGCTACTCAAACCATAACTTCTGGTTTTCCAACTGTTGCTCAATTAAATACTACAGGCGATTCTGGACTTAGAGTACGAGCCAGAGTCTATACAGGTAACACCGCTACTTCAAGAACTTGGTCACTAGACTACTTACAAGTAGAAGTTACTTACGCTATCCCTGCTCCTCCTTTAACTTGTCAGTATACTAAAATTCTTGTTCCTGAAGTAACATGTACTTCGGTAATTTCTGCAACAGTAACCTGTACTGAAACTATTACTTGTTCGGCAACTAAAATATTAGACCCTACAATATCTACTGGTGTTGATTCCTCAATTTTAACCGCGCAATATACTAAAATACTTGAGCCAGTAGTTTCGACTGAAAATGCTAGTGGAGATAAGCTTATATCATTAGATATTTGTCTAACCGCACAACAAACTAAGATACTTGAACCAGGAATATCTCAAGCTAGGGACATTCCTCCTTTAACAGCGCAATATACTAAAATTCTTTCTCCCGCACTATCACTTGGGTTAGAACATCTACCATTAACAGCGCAAAATACTAAAGTTTTAACTCCAAATATTAGTGCAGCTAGTACTACTAACCCATTAACAGCACAATACACTCAACTTCTAACGCCTGGGGCTGGAAGTTTAACTTATATAGAATCTGCTATTATAATTTGCTCGTCTACCCAAGTTTATTCTCCAGAAATTACAGGAACAGCATTTATTCAAGCAGAAATTCTGGTTTGTTCTAGTACAATTCTGCTTGCTCCTGAAATAACTAGTCTATGGCAAATTGATTCTATTCCACTAACTTGCTCTCATGCCACTATTATATCACCAACAATAGATGTTGGAATACAAATAATTCCAGGTTTTTATGCTTATCAATTAGGAAACGACTTTGTTATTGGAATGGCGGTGATATAATGGCTAATCCAGTTACATTAGGAACCCTGTATCCCAATAATACACTACAAAATACCGCCGTTCTTGCTAGTGGTGCCTATACAGATATAGATGAAGGTATTTCTAGTGCTGATGGAAATTATGTTCAAAGTGTAGCAAATGCCAATTCGTATTTCTATATACCGATAACTAATATGCCTGATGACTTCTTATACATGAATTCATTAAGTATTAATGTTCGCTATAATTTAATAGGCCGTAACGATGATACTGAAACCCTTTATGCTACTATGTATCAATCAAATCTATCTTCTAATCTGTGTTCTGAAACAACATTAGTTACTAATCCCGCTACTGGATGGACAAATTCTGGCCCTATTGAATTTGTAGGAACTGCCTCGTATACAAAAACTAAAGAGGAGTGGGATAATGCAGTAATTAGAATTAGGTTTGGGCATAGTAAATCTGGTGGTGCTGATGGTTCTTATTGGAGAATTGATGCAATAGAACTTACCGGCACTTATACATCATCAGCAGCAATAAGTATTGGAGCTAGTTCTCCTCCAGATGCGGGAGAATCTAATAGCCCAGTTTTCTATATGACTGGAACTGAGCCAGATGCCGCTGATGTAGAATATGAAATTCAATTTGATACTGTTAATACTTTTGATTCAGGCGGTGCTGGAGCCGGTATTTGGAATGAAGCGGCTGTAGATACAAGCACTTTATATGTTTATGGTGGGTCAGGAACATACGAAGCCATAGGCCAGTCATTTACAACTACTAATGCTGGTAGAGTAAAACAAATTGATTTAACTCTAAAACGAAGTACGACTAGTTGTACTGACACACACTATGTATATATTAGAAGTGGTTCTTGCTCTGGAACTATTGTTGCTACAGTAACTATAAATCCTTCTACTCTTGCTTTAGCAGATACATATTATTTTAATCAAATTAGATTGCCAGATTATCCAGAACTTTCGGCTTCTACAGTTTACTATATAACAGTAGAACGTTCAGGAGCTAGAGATACTACTAATTATGTAACAGTTGGTTCTAGAGGAGTAGGAACATATTCTGGAGGAACCCCTTGGATAAAAGCCTCTGGTAGTTGGACTAGTCAAACCGGGGATGTTGTATTTAGAGTATATGTTGAATCAAGCCCATTAATAGATGAAACTTCTACTGGTGGAGATACAGAGTGGTATCATGATGGTTCTGACACTCATCCTTTTACTAGCGGCCATGAAATAACCTATACCCCTACTCTTGCATCGGGAACTTACTATTGGAGAGCCAGAGCTAGAGGATATAATAAAAGTTATGCAGATAACTGGAGTACCACTAGAAGTCTTACGGTTACTCTTTCTACAGCAAATGCTGTTCCTCTTACTTGCTCTGCGGCGAAGATACTTAATCCTAGTCTACCAAGACAAGTAGACACTATTCCTATAACTGCTTCTGCCGCAAAAATACTAGCTCCAAATTTCCAAACAGTAGTACTAGGAGCTAATCCAACAGGAACAATAACTGATACTACTCCTACTTTCTATTTTACTGGTACTGATACTGATGGTGCTGAACTTGAATATGAAATACAAATAGATACTGCAAATACTTTTAATAATACACCAGTACGCAACACATATTACTTTGGCTCACTTTATACTGACCCACAACTTGCCTGGACAAATGCATCTTCTACAGGTACTAACATATCAAATTATGGATATACCACTACATATGGTAGTAAAACTTTAAATGCGATTACTATTGGTGGTTTGTCATTTCATACAGATGCTCCAGAATCTTCTAGTTTAACAATAGATAAAGTAGAAATAAGGGTCTATATTAATACTGCTGCTACTGATAATTTAGGATTTATGTTACAGACCCCATATGGTGTAGAAATTGGTACTGGAACATTAAATGGTCCTGGAGCAACAGGATGGAGTGCCTATTATGATGTAACTAATTTTACTAGTTGGACTTGGACAAAACTACATGAATTAGTAGTTACATTTTGGAAAAATATTAATGATGCTGCTCAAGTTAATGTGTATGCTATTGAATTTAGAGTCACTAGTAATAATGCAACTGAATCTCTTATAGACCGTACTTCAGATGTAGACACAACAGAGTTTTATCATGATGGAGTTGATACTCATCCTTTTACCTCTGGGCATGAAATTACTTATACAGTACCCGAAGCAGATGCTCTTACTAATGATACTTATTATTGGCGAGTAAGAGCTAAACGTGCAAGTGGTGACTGGAATTTATGGAGTTCTACTAATAGCTTTATTTTATCTACTAGTAGTAACGCTACTGTAAATGCTGAACCTTTAACTTGCAGCGCGACTAAACTACTCACACCAGTAGTAGGAAGTATTTGCCAAATTAATGCAAATCCACTATTAAACTCTAATAGTATTGGGCCTATTTTAGTATCTCAAAGCTCTGATGATTGTGTTGACCGAGTAAGTGTTTGGTCAATGACAACTGTTAACTTTATATTTGGTTCAACTTCTACAGAGAGATATTCTTCGGGTGCATTATTTAGAGGTATCAACATTCCTAAAAATGCTCTTATTGAGTCTGCGATTCTTAGGGGTATGGCTAATAGCACACTTGGAGGAAATATATGTAACGCCAGAATCTATGGAGAAGATAATTCTTCTCCAGCAACATATAGTAACCAATCAAACTATTTAGCAAGAACAAAGACTACAGCTTATACCGACTGGGATGATATCCCAGATTGGACTTCTGGTACTTGGTATGACAGCCCTAATATTAAAGCTCCTATTCAAGAGATTATTGACCGAGAAGATTGGGTCAAAGGTAATAATCTAGCTATAATAGAAGAAAATAATAACTCTTCTGGTGACGCAATAAGATACTGGTATTCTTATGATGGGTCTTCAAGTAACTGTCTACGACTTTCTATAGATTACGCAGCTAGTCAAACTATAGAAGTTTATACTCCTACTGTAACTACTGAAGATGGCCCTACTATTATAAATGCTGAACCCCTTACTTGTTCAGCAGCAAAAATATTAACTCCATCTATATCAGTCGCTAGTACAGCTTCTATTTTAACTGCCCAACAAACTAAGATTCTCACTCCTTCTATAGCAGTAGCTATAGCAATTCCAATTTTAACCGCGCAACAAACTAAAATTTTAGTTCCTAGTATTGCTAGTGCTTCTACAGTTGTTCCTATTACTTGTTCAGCGGCACAATTATTAGCTCCTACAATACAGACTAGAACTCAAGTTACTGCTGTTCCTCTTACTGCTTCAGCCTGTAAAATTCTTACTCCAAGTATAGCTAATAGTATTAGTTCTAGTGTCTTAACTTGTAGTGCAACAAAAGTACTTTCACCAGTAGTAAGTGGAACTTGTCAAGTAACTGCTAGAGTAATTTCTCCTAACATTTATATGGCTACAATTATTGCTAGTACTGATGATGCTACATATACAGTTGCAGGGGCATTTGTTGATAACTCTGGTGGTATTTATGCCGGTAAAGACCAAAGTGGAAACTCACTTCCTGGCGGTTGGAGATTCCAGAATGTCACAATTGCTAAAGATAGAACTATTTTAGCAGCAACAATAGAAGGAAATTACTACGGAGCATCTTTTCCATCTTTTCCATACCCAACAATTCTTTATGGTGAAGCCGCAGATAATCCTGGAGCTTGGGTTGTAACTACTCATGAACCTAAAACTGCTTCTACTACTTCTGCTAGTGTAGAGTGGAGTTTTGCATCATTTTCTGTTGGAAGTACTCATATCTCTCCTGATATTAAAACAATCATACAAGAAATTGTTAACAGAAGTGGTTGGACCTATGGAAATTCTCTATGTGTTATTTGGAAAGAGAATGGAGTAACTGGAAGCAGCAAATATATTGGTTTCCGTTCTAGGGATAATAGCAGTACAAAGGCAGTATTTTTAACAGCAGAATATGAAAATACTTTTGTTCTTGCTCCTGCTATAGCTACTTCTACTCAAGTAAATGCAATACCAATTACTTGTAGCGCGGCTAAAATATTAGCACCTACTATTACTAGTGCAACCCAAGTAAGTGCTATCCCCATTACTTGTTCAGCCATAAAGATATTAGCCCCATCAATAATTACTGAGGCTACTACTACAGTAGATGCAATACCTTTAACAGCACAACAGACTAAAATACTAGCGCCAGAAATAATTAGGTCTACTACGGTTGCTGGAGCAATTTTAACTGCACAACAAACAAAAATACTCATTCCAGAAGTGTCTGGAAGAGCTTATATAGCTGCTATACCTTTAACTGCTCAAAATACCAAAATACTAGCTCCTACTGTTAATTCTATAGCCAGGGTTTCTGCTGAACCAATAACTTGCTCTGCGGCGAAGATTTTAGCTCCAATAGTCTATACTTTAGCTAATATTGTCCATATTCCTCTTACAGCCCAAAATACGAAGATTTTAGCTCCAAATGTCTATGGAACAGCTTATATTACTAGTATTCCATTAACAGCCCAACATGCCAAGTTATTAGAACCCACAATTCAGTTTGAAGCACCAATTAACGCTGTTCCAATCACTTGTTCAGCAGCAAAACTACTATCTCCCGAAATCGTTACCTCAACTTGGATTGAAAGTAGCATAATTACTGCTCAAGCCTGTAAACTGCTTTCTCCTAGTGTAAGCACTCTAGTAAGAGTCGATAGTGCCGTTTTAACTGCTTCACAGGCTCAGTTATTTAGTCCATCGCTTATCATAGAGTCAGTTCTTGTTATTCCTATTTTAACTTGTTCTCAAACCCAACTTTTAGCCCCAATCTTAACTCAAGCTGGAGATTCGCTTATTAATGCACCAGCATTGACTGGCTCTCATGTTCAAATTATACTTCCAGCTTTAACCTTCATTTATATTGAAAGAAAAACGGGAGAGAGTGGGGACTATGAGATTCTATCCGCTTCTTCGTGGGATGGTACAAACTATGAGTTTATTGATACTACTACAACCCACGGAAATATTTACTACTATCGCGCTAGAATGTTCTCAGATGGAGAGTGGTCGTTATCTAATGAAATTGTAATAGCCTGCTTAAAAAATCCTTGGGCTACTGCCTCTTCTACACAAGTACTTTCTCCTGACATTATAATTACAGAAGTTGAATCAATAAGCATTGATGCTACTGTATTAACTTGTTCTAACGCTCAACTACTAACTCCAGAGATAACTTGGAGCAGTATAGTCAATGCTGAACCTCTAACAGCAAGCCATGCCCAAATTGTTGCTCTGGATATAAATACCAGCAATTATATAGATTTACAGGTAACTTTATCCGCTTCCGCAGTTAAACTGCTTTCTCCAACTGTATATAGCATAACAAGTATTCCAGCAGCTTTATTAACTTGTACAGCAGCTAAACTAGTACCACCAACGGTAACAGGAGAAACTAGAATAGTAGCAGTACCTATTACTGCTTCTGCTACTAAAATTCTTTCCCCAGTTATTACTACAAGAATCGCTATAAATGCAGTATCTTTAACTGGAAGTGCTACTAAAATACTTGCTCCTACCATTACTGGTTCCGCTAGAATAGAGAGCGTACCTCTTACTTGTTCGGCTGCAAAAATTCTAGCTCCCACTATAACTGGATTTACAAGAGTAGAAGCTGTACCATTAACTGCTTCTGCAACAAAGATATTAGCACCAAGCTTAGTTATAATAAGTGTTATTTCTATACCATTATTAACCTGTTCACAGGCTAAATTATTAGAACCATTTATCAGTTTACTAGATTCTGAAGTACTAAATGCTACAGCTTTGACCGCATCGGCCACTAAATTACTGACTCCAAACCTAATTGCAGATTTAATCTTAAATGCTGAACCATTAACAGCTAAAAACACTAAAATCCTTGTTCCTGAAGTAGTTACTACAGCCACTATTGTAGTACCTACTCTAACGGCTATTAACGCCAAGATTCTCGTTCCTAGTCTCGTCATAGTTTCCGTCATATCTGCCGAACCATTAACCTGCTCCCATGCGCTGCTATTGGCCCCAAGTGCAGAAAGCGTTCAGAATGCAAATGTTTCAGTAAATCCATTAACCTTGAGTCAGGCACGGATAATAGCGCCCGAAATCGTAGTTTCTAGCGCCCTAGATTCCGTTACAATAACTGCCTCTAGTACCCGCATTATTCCTCCCGTTATAAGCGGTGTTAGTCTCACGGCAATTCCCACATTAACCCTCAGTTCAGCAAAGCTATTAACTCCTAAAGTTTCTACGTCGGTAACTGCAACTGCAATAACAGCATCTAATACAAAGATTATTATACCCTCGATAGTAACTATAAGTTATGCAAGTATTCCAATCCTAACTTGTAGTCAAACTAAGCTCCTGCCACCATCCGTATATGCTTCTTCAATGTTTGATGCCATTATTTACTCAGAATCACTTACTTGTTCTCAAACTAAGCTACTTAGCCCCAATTTAGTTATTGTCTCTATAATAAGTTGCAACCCATTAACAGCAAGCTGTCATGGTATACACGTTTCTAGTCTGTCAGGGACAGGAAAGGTGTCTGCAACGACAATAACTGCTTCTCAAGCCAAGATAATTGCTCCAACAGTAAATGGAGCAGCAAGAATTACAGCTATACCATTAACCGCAGAACATACTAATATACTCATTCCTGCATTAATTATATCAATTAGCCGCGAAATGATTATATTAACTTGCACTAACAGTAAGATAATTCCACCTACAGTAACAGGACAAAGTTATTGTGTGGCTCCTTGTTTATTATTATCTCAAGCCAGAATTGTTTCTCCTGAAATAAACGTTTCCTCAGTAATTTCTGAATCGGTAGATGCGATTCCGATTACTGCATCAGCAGCAAAATTACTAGCTCCTGAAATTTTAATAGTTCTTGTTGGAGAGATAGAAGCAGTACCAATAACAGCAAGCAACGCTAGAATTGTTGTACCAACAATTTCTGTAGGGATTCTATCTACAGCCTTAACAGCCCTTGCTGAATTAGTGATTCCTGAAATTATTACCACAGTAAATATCGAAGTCCCAACTCTAACAGCCCAGCATACTAAGTTAATAAAACCAGGATATGGTGCCGATGCTATAGTAGAGAGTATAGTATTAACGGCAATAAATACTAAATTAATTGAGCCTCTTATACTTACTTCATTTGGTGTTGGAATACTTACAGCATCACATGCTAAACTTATTCCACCTAGAGTATGGGCCTGGAAAGAATTAAAACTGATTCTTGGTGATGTAGAGTGGGAAGAATTACTAGGAAAGATAGAGTGGGAGACATTAACAGGAGAAATAGTGTGGGAAGAATTAGTGGGTAAAACATATTGGGAAGAACTCAAAGGAGAAACTTCCTGGCAAGAACTACTCGGAAAAATAGAGGGAGGAGGATAAAATGCCTTTAACAATCAAAAAACCAACTGGTGGAAAGCTAGTAAAAGGGCGTGACCACAGACTAAAATATACAATGACATGGGATGATGATACACACCCTAATTTAACCAACGATATTGATGCTATATATGTTACAGTTAAAGCAAGCGATGCTTTAGCTGATGATTTAGCAGTAATAGCCTTTAATTCCGTAGATAATCCAGACCAGTTTATTACTGTAGATGCCGCAAATGGACAAGGAAAAATTTGGATTAAAAAAGATGACCAGGACGCTATTATCCCCGATACAGTACAATATTGTATGGATATAGTCGTAATAGTCTCTGACGGAACAGAATGGGAATTTGTGTTAGATAACAATATTATGTTTACACAACCAGCAACAAGGGAGACAGGCTATGGACTTCCGTAAAGGATTAATACCTTCTCCGCCAGATAGCCGGGATTATGTTCTAAAGGCAATGGTAAAGCCTTTACGGATTCCTACACCAGATGAATGTTATCAATGGTTACAATGGGCTACACCAGTAAAATATCAAGCAGACTCGGATTGTGCAGCTTTTACTGGAAATGCTGTTGCGGAACTTTATAACACAAAAGAATTTGAAAAACCAATTGATTTATCAGAACAATTCTTATATGGAGAAGCAAAGAAAATTGATGGGATACCAGAAGAAAAAGGAACATATTTACGAGCTATTTTAAGTGTTCTTAAAAATACAGGGGTTTGTGAGGAATTTTATCTCCCATATGAGGGAAGATATCCCCCACAAGGAAAAATGTATGAGGGGGGCTATGAAAATGCCCAAATTTACAAAATCTTATCTTATGCAACAGTTTCTACAGATAAAAACTCAATGAAGCAAGCTATTTTTCAAACTGGCCCTGTTTTGGCGGGAATTATGGTCTGGGAATCATTTGAAAAGACCGGAGAAGATGGAATTGTAACTATGCCAATAGGAAAGCAATTAGGAGGTCATGCAATCGCTATAGTAGGATATGATTCTATTGGATTTATTGCAAAAAATTCCTGGTCGCCATATTGGGGAAAAGATGGGTATTGTACGATTCCTTATGACATTTGGGATATTATTAACCTAAAAGAAGCCTGGTCTATTGTTGATATAGTAGGAAAACCCAAAAAAACGTGTTTTTTGGTTCGGTGGGTCCGAAAACTTAGAAAAGACAAGTAACTTACTCCTCATTATCGTAGTTTGTTCCGTAGTCTGTTCTGTGTACTGATTCTGTAACTAGGACTGGTTCAGGGCGCTAAAAAAGGACTTGTATTGTGGCCCTGGAACTGCTAAGATGGTCCCGTAGAGAAATCTCCAAAGAGAGGGGCCAAATGGTACGCTGGATAGACCCTAGAGCGGTTAGTGAACCAACAAAACCGAAAAATGAGCGGAGTAAAGTAACCAGAAGCGAAGCAATACGTCTACAATGCACCGAATGTATGGGATATCAAGTTAGTTTGATAAAAGATTGCCCAGATATCGGTTGTCCATTGTGGACGTTTCGTTTTGGAAGGGGACAAGTGTATACAGACGTTCCCATGAGGACAAAAGACTCCTACACCAAAAAAGGGAAGAAATAATGGGGAAATTAATCGCAGAAATTGAGGGAACAGGCCCAGGAAACAAGCTAAGACTCTCTATTATGAATAATGACTCCTTGGGGCTTACAATAGAGAACGAAACTATTCATGGAAAAGTCCCATATTCGATTTTTATCAAAAAAGAGAAGGTTTATCCTCTTTTAGAGGCCCTTAAAGAGTATTATAGGGAAGCACATAACGGGCAATTGCCTCTTTGGTGGTAAAATGGATGAAATAAACCTTAATTTTAACCTAGAAGGGTGCTTTACACTACTTAATTTAGGTGCTGGAAGCTATAATGGCCCTCATGCGGGGGGTTTAAGAGGCTTAATGGACTTAATTCCTTGTAAAATCGCCCTAGATATGAATGAGGAGTACCTACAAACTTGGAGAGAGGGGCCAGGATGGGTGCCTGTTTGGGGGGATATACAGGATTTAAGTATGTTTTTGAATAAAAGCTTCGATATGGTGTTCGCTTTAGACGTAATTGAACATCTAGAGAAGGAAGAGGGGCACTTTTTACTCCAAGAAATTGATAGGCTCTGTAAAAAATTCGCAATTATCTGGACTCCAGAAGATTTTATAGACACAGAGATACATCAAATGAAAGAGTGGAAGGAAATGAACCTCAATCCCTATCAAAAACATCGTTCTGGTTGGTTTAGAGAGGATTTTGAGAGGTTTGGATATGATGTATTTGTGTGGGATAACTACCACAACTTCCCAGCCGGGACATTCGGCGCGATATTAGCAAGGAAGGACTACTAAAATGCCTAAAGGAATGTCTATGAAGAGTAAATACCAAATTGAACCTTTTACACCCTATGAACAAGAGCTAATTGACAAAATGGTAGCCAATGGCAGCACTTATATGGGGGCAGAAAAGACTAGGTGGGCGGAAAGAAGGCGCAAAAAGGTCTTAAAAATAGAAGGCAAAAGCGTTACTATCACCTTTTAGGAGTAAAAATGGAAGATAAATCTGATGCCTCTGAATGGAAAATCTGCAAATCTTGTCAAGAACACAATAAAGTGGTGAAAGAGGGTCAAAAATGCTTCTATTTAAGACAAAGTTTCAACTGCCCGATACAAGTAATGTTTAAGAAGAAATACTAGTTTCGATGCAGGGAGAGTGTTGGTGTCTCCAAATAGTCTCATAAGCTATTTTACGTGGGTTCAATTCCCATCCCTGCTACTAATCCGGTGTAGTTCAATGGTAGAACCCCTGGCTGTTAACTAGGAGGCCCTTACAAGGAAATTGTTGGTTCAAGTCCAGCCACCGGAGTAAAAACAGAAAGGAGAGGAATGAAGAAATTGTGGTGGTTATTGGCAATTCCAATCGGTTTTATGGTTTTTGAGTGGGTTTGTGTAGCACGTAATAATTACAGAATCAATAAAGAAATCGAGCAAATGAGGAGAATACAGTACTTATGAAGAAACATTGGTATTTTGTTTATGTGCATGAGTGCCCGATTTGTGGTATGTTTGATGAACATCGTGAAAGGCGATATACTCCCAAACCTAAAGATTGGCGGGAAAGATTCCTTTTCAGATGGACTTCCTGTAGCTGGCATTGGCTATAGACGTTAAAAATACTCCAGAGTATAAGGCTCTAGAAGAGAGGTTTAATGACGTAGCTAGAGAGAACGTATTTTTAAGGGATTTATACCTAGAGGTCGAGTCTTGGACCCCCATTATATACTGTAACAACGTCCCGCAGTACCTAAAGGACCAATGGTACAAGTGTATAGCCAAGAGGGTCGAAGAAATCCAAAAAGAATTTGGCCCAATCGCTTGACAAGGAAACGACGAAGTGGTAGACTGTTCCCAGGTTGACCGAAGTGATTTGAGAGTTACTTCAATATACCAAAGGAAAAATACTCTCAAGAATTTTCTCGGTTATTCCGATAGTAACAAATACCGTAGTGATGCTAGAGTTACTTCATTTGGGATAATGGTTATAAACTCTGGTAGTTAGTCTCGGTACTATTTAGAAGAGGATAGCGTAGTGAGAAAAGAGTTCCTTCAGATTGGTTTATCTGCCAGAGTCCCAAAAGGACTTACAAACCCTCTTTTCGGATACCTCGCTAATTTTAGTAAAAACAGCCGTAGTGATGCTAGAGTTACTTCACATATTTCTTTACCAGAATCGCGTGTACAAACAACTCTAGCTAGGAATCTCGGCCATTTAAGAAAAGATGCTGTAGTGAGGAGTGGAGTTACTTCGGTAAATAATTTTTATTTTAAAAAATTTAATTGGTTCAAACCCAATAACTAATCGCAAGATTAGCTTAACTCCCCCGGTTTTCTCAGCAAATATAAATCTCTACTGAGTCGAGTTTTAGTAAAAGAAGAAAGGAGTAGAAGTGAGCAAGTTCAGCAAAGTTGAACAGAAAGTCCAGCCTACTACAATTAACAAGGCTGGAGGGCAGGCTTATCAAGAATCTAACAAACTTGAATTAGCCTCAATCCTATTAACCTCTTTCCTGAAGGATACCTACTATGTAAAGGGAAATGAGGCTCAGTCCCGTCTAGTTAGCTTAGTCCACAGCATCAAAGACAAGAAATTTGTCGCCAAAGCTGCGATTATGGCTCGGGAATGGGGTATGAGAAGTGTAACCCATGTAGTTATCGCGGAATTGTGCCATGATGTTAAGAATGAGCAATGGTTAAGAGTTGCCATTTCTAAGACTATTCAGCGGCCTGATGATGCAAGCGAGATTCTCGCCTACTGGATGGGGACTTATGGTAAACCTATTCCTAACGCTCTAAAACGTGGGATTTCTGACGCATTAGAGAAGTTCAACGACTATCAGATTGCCAAGTATAGGGGAGAAAACCACTCTCTTAAAATGGTGGATGTAGTTAACCTAGTGCATCCCAAAAGCGTGACGCTAGGAAAACTCATTAAGGGGGAATTAGAGACTCCTTATACGTGGGAAGTAGAAATCACCAAAGCTGGAAGTGACGCGAAAGCCAAAAAAGAAGCTTGGACTGAATTGGTTCTTTCGGGGAAACTTGGGTATTTCGCGCTTCTAAGAAATCTTCGGAACCTAGAAGCAAGCGTAGATAAAACCATCATGAAAGAGGTATACGCTCAACTAACTAACAAAGAAGCCATTAAGAAGTCTAAGGTGCTTCCTTTCCGGTATGATACTGCTTACCGTGAGGTAAGTTTTGTCCAGACTCGTCATGCAGTTTCTAACGCAATGGATATTGCCGTAGATAATATGCCTGAACTTGGCGGGAAAACACTAATCGCACTTGATTGCTCGGGGAGTATGTATGGTAAGCCTCTTCAAATCGGAAGTATATTTGCTGCGGTCATGGCGAAAGCTTCTTACGCAGACATTATGCAGTTTGGTACAAGCGTATCGTGGCCTAAATACAATCCTGCGGATTCTGTTATTAGTATCGCGGAAAGTCTACGCGCTGACCACGGAGGTACAGACTTCCACCTGATTTTTGACAAAGCCAAAGAGAAATATGATAGAATCGTAATTCTCTCGGATATGCAGGCATGGGTAGGATGGAGTTCTCCTAAAGCCAACCTGGAAGCCTATAAGAAACGTACTGGTGCAAATCCCTATATCTGGAGTTTTGACCTAGCAGGACACGGAACCCTACAGTTTCCCGAAAAGCAAGTTGCAACTCTTGCGGGATTTAGTGAGAAAGTCTTCGACTTAATCCCAATAGTAGAAACCGGCGAAAAGGATGCTCTCGTAAAAAGAATAGAACAGGTGGAACTGTAATGGAAGGACTTATTAGTGTACTTCTAGTGATTGCTATGGTTATTTTCGTAGTGATTCTAGCAATGGATTTGATTGAGAGGATAAGACGAGCGCGCAAGAAATAATCGTAGTAATTGCAACTATAGTAATCTTTATAGGAGTTACTATAGCATATATACTAACGACTAAACCCCCCAAATAGGGGGGTTTTCCATGATTAAGATTATGATAGCCGTTCTAATTGTGGAAGTCGCGGTAATAATCGTAATACTTTTGGGGGTGAAATGAAAGACGTAGTATTAATAAGCATAGGAGCAGTATTATATTTTCTCCTGGCGATGGGAATCTATAATCTTATCTGGTAATGGGTGACTTCTTAGTACAGATTATAGCTATCGTGGTGTTTGGGATAATCATATTCGTTGTGACTAGGGCGCTTTAAAACTCATATAGGTGAATATCTTGGTAGTCCTCATATAGTGAAAAATACAGGTAGTCCTATAATTCTCCACCCCAACATTATCTTTACATTAACGTTAAGGGTATGGGTTCCAATTTGATTTCGATTTACCCTTTTGAATTAGGGTAAAGAAAAGGGCCGGATTAAGTTTTACCCTAATCCGGCCCTAATGATCTCGTTATACCTTAAGATTCAACTCGGGCAAATCTCAAGGTAAACTTTTCGTCCTCTAC
>Ga0079037_100000010_pt1 | contig 57853 bp, 41 predicted proteins | sample Mud3Dept4metaG_FD_71479 | JGI IMG/M metagenome (GOLD analysis project Ga0079037, IMG submission 71479) | Freshwater wetland microbial communities from Ohio, USA, analyzing the effect of biotic and abiotic controls - Mud 3 Core 4 Depth 4 metaG | ecosystem: Environmental > Aquatic > Freshwater >... | reverse complement strand
GGCGTGGTGCTTCTTGTGGCGGCAGGAGCAGAAGCCCACCGCGAAGTTCTCGTGCTGGTCGATGATCCATTCGACCTTCTCGTAATCGAGGATCTCGACGTGATCGCCCAGGTCGTCGAGGTGCGGCACCGCGCGCATGACCGTGACCTGCTGCCCGTCCCGGTAGTTGGCGGCGTAGAAATCTCCTTCGTGGAAGTAGTCGCTGAACAGCTTCGCGATCTTGCCGATGTCCGGGTCGGCATCGTGCATGCGCATCATCGTGAACTCGAAGAAGCCGATGGCATACGGCGCTGGCATGTACCGGTAGCCGTCGCTCAGCAGCACGTCGACCACCAGACCCTTGTCGCACAGCGCCGCCAGCCGTGGCTCAAGGTCGGCTCGATCGATGCCGGTCACCTGCGCAATCCGGTCGATCGTGGACAAGGCGAACGGCATCCTGACGACGAGTTCCGCGTCCTCCGCCGAATAGAGCACCCGGAGCACCTTGTAAAACGTTTCGGTCTGCGGCGTGCGCATCGGCAGGTTGTCGATCTTCTCGCCGAGCGCCTCATAGATGTCTTTTGCGACGATGTGCCCCATGGTGGGCCTCCCGGTAGCGGATTGCCGACTTCGATCCAGGCCTTGACGCTAGGCCGCGTCCATCTGCGGCCGGTTTGCCTTCGATAGACGTCGCTCCTGCGGGAGACGAAGTTGCTCCGGATCCCACTTCGACCAGGCGTAGGGCATGAACGCAGCGGCGTCGACTTCGGCCACGACTTCGCCGTCCAGCATGGTGTTGTTGCCGACCATGTACACACTCCCCAGGACGCGCACGACCTCGACCTCATGCCACGGATCACACTCCGCCCGCGGCAGCGACACCTTCGCGTCCGCCCACTGCAGGGTCTCGGGCCGCAGGACGTTGCGCTGGCGAACCAGACGTGGCGGGTAATCGAAGCCGGTCGCGCCGGGCGACAGGAAATGCTTGAAGAGGTAGACGGGAGAGCCGGCTTCGTCGTTGAAGGCCATCCCGGCCTGGATCATGGCACGAACCGGCTCTTCGACACCGTCACGGTTCAGGCGCGCGTCGATTTCGAAGAAGGGCGTTCCGTGTCTGCTGATTCGTCCGCTGACGACGCCGCCCTTCTGCTCGAATTCGATCTGCGCCATCTTCTTGGGATAGCCGTACTTTTCTCGCCCACAGGCCATCGCCATGTCACCGGTGACGGGCATGGCGATGCAGTAGTTGCCCGGCACACCCTGGAACTGGGCACCCAGGCACAGCGCACCTTCGTGGTATGGAGGCCCGAAGTTTGTCTTCGGGTAATAGGCGACGAATGCGGCAGCGAGGGGATAGGGGCTCGGTTCCAATGGTGGCGGCAGCAATCTCGCGACGATCTCCGGCTTCGTCTCCCAGAACACGAACAGCATCTGGGCTTCATAGAATTCCAGCTTCTGCTGGCCTGCGCTCAGGCGCACCATCTCTTCAGGTGTCTTCACGAATCCCATGATTGTCTCCCGCCATGTCATCTTCAGTGCTTGTCCGGACGATCCGAATCCGGCGACCAGCGGTGTCCGTGGTGGTCTCGTCGCGGAGGGCGACCGGCAACCCGCCGGGTGTGAGGCGAAATGGACGCCCCCCGCGCCAGTTGTGCCATTACGGAAAGTACTGGGCAGCGCGCTGTCACGATGTGCCTCGGGCCAACCACCCTTGCCTTCCAGAGCCGTGCGATGTGCACGGCAACCGGCACGGGCACCGCAGGGCCCGCGCAGCCATGCCCTTCGATTCCAGCGCCGGGGCCGACGCCCATGTCGCTCAATGCAACGTCAGGCCCTTGGGGCGGAACGACAGAGAGGCTGGCGACGCCGTACTTCGTGTGCGGGAAGTCGAGGAGTTCGTCGAGTACTCTGCTCGGTTGAGAACTGATGACCTGTGCAAGCGCCAACTGAGACAGAGAAGCGAAGCTCTGCCCGCGGGCTTTGCCTGGACCACGGACGCCGAGTTCGATGCAATTACAGGACCAGGCCCGGCGCCGACAACACCCCGTTGCGCAGCGGGACCCCTTTGAACTGGGAGGGCGCCCACCGTGTACCCGCCTTTGCACACTCGCCGGGGCGTTTCCCCGCCGACGTGACGCTGAACGGCCGGACCCGCGCGTGCCGCTGGTCTTTAATACGATCAGAACATCGCTACCAGCCGGTTCGGCGAGAACTCGACGCGGCAGCCTCCCGCGAGCCCACATACGCCGCGATGGCAATCATATCGTCGATGCCGAGCCGCTCCACGACGGGCTGCATGGGTCGACCGGACTCGGAGGACCGCGCGCCGGTGCGGAACGCCAGGAGCTGCCGCAGGATGTAGGTCGGTGACCGCCCGGCAATCGGCGGGATGAGGCCCACTCCCCGCAGGTCACTCCCGTGACAACCGCTGCAAGGCAGCGTCAGGCTGTCGCCGCCCTGGATCGCGAGTTGCTCGCCGCGGACGATGCTGCCCGGGGGTACGTAGGCGACGTACCCGGTTTCCGCATCTCGCAGCTCGTGACGCTCATCGTCAACCGGCACCTCGATCATGCGCTGCCCGAGCGGCTCGGTTCCACCGCCCTCGACAGGCACCCACAGCCAACCGGCAACGCGAGTCACCGGCACGCGCTCGGTCTCCACGATGCGGACGCGTCGGGTCAGGCACAAGGTCGCAAAATACGCCGCCGCCTCCCGCACCTCTGGTTCCGTCGCGTGTTCCGCCACCGTGCGCATGAACTCGATGGGGAGATACGCCCCCTTCGCAGCGCTGCGTCTCGTGCCGCTGCGCATGGCCGCCACCTGGGCCACGATGTACTCGGCAGGCAAACCGGCGAGTGGCGCATTCTCGGGTCCGCCGGTACCGTCCGGCAGGTGACAGTACCCACAGGCATACACGGAAGGCTTTCTGCCACGCGCAACGACGTCTGGCATTGACGGATGGCTGTCGGGATGCCAATCGGGCACTGCAAAGAGGTCCTTGACCTGCGCCTGCGTGAATGCCGCACGACTGTTGGGCACGCGCAGCAGCATTCGATCATCAGGCGGTGGCGGCGCACCGTTGGCCGGCGGGTTCATCGGATCAGCCCAGTTGGGCACGACGAAGTCGTTCTGCCCGATCGCGGTTGCGCTAACCGCGCCAGCCAGCAAGGCAAGCGCGCAACATGTCGCGCCGGGGTGGAGTGACGAGGACCGTCTCATTGTTCAGGCATCCTACCCCTCCGCGCCGCATGCTCTAATGTCCCCATGAACCCGACGCTCGACGTCCTCAGCTCCACCCTGACCTCCTCGCTGCGCTTCTGGCGCGGCACCGGCGCACGCGCCGTCACGCAACAACCGAAAGAGCACCTCGAACTCTACGAGTTCGAGGCCTGCCCGTTCTGCCGCCTGGTGCGCGAGGCCCTCACCGAGCTCGACCTCGACGCGCTCATCTATCCGTCGCCCCACGGTGGCAAGCGCTTCCGTCCCAAGGTCGTGAAGCTCGGCGGCAAGCAGCAGTTTCCGTTCCTGGTCGATCCCAACAACGGCGAGTCGCTGTACGAATCGGCCGACATCATCGACTACCTGTACCGACAATACGGTGGAAGCCCCGCGCCCATGCGGCTCTTGCGGCCGCTCGACGTTGCCTCGTCGGCCCTCGCCAGCCTTCCGCGCTTGCGCGCCGGCAGCCGCGCGCGGCCCTCGAAGGCACCGAAGCGCCCGCTGGAACTCTTCAGCTTTGAATCGAGCCCCTACGCGCGGCGCGTGCGCGAACTGCTGTGCGAGCTCGAACTCCCTTACCTGCTGCGCAGCACCGGCAAGGCCCGCTGGCAGGACCTGGGTCCCCCGATCCTGAGAGCGACACTGTTCCCCGACCTGCCGGTCGCGGGCCGCACCCGCACTGAACTCCTGAAACGCGCCGGCAAGGTCCAGGTCCCCTACCTGGTCGACCCGAACACCGACACGGCCATGTTCGAATCCGCAGCGATCCGCGACTACCTGCTCGCCACCTACGCGCGGTAGCCCATTCAGCGGGACTCGGCTGAATCGTGCTCGTCGTCACCCGGCAGAACCGGGTCCGAGCGAACACCCTGCAGGTGTGTATCCTGCAGTCAGGCAATGGACCGCTGGTGCTCCGGGAGCAGGGACGCTTCCCTGATTGGTGTCTTGGCGATCCACTACACGGAGGGACCTGATGTCACTGCGAACACCCGGCCTCGACCCTGCCACGCTGCAGCCCCGCACCGACTCCGGTTATCCCGAGCCGTACCGATCGCGCGTATTGCCGCGCGAGAAGCGCCAGCTGGGCAAGGCGCTCGGCCTGCAGCAGTTCGGCGTGAACCTCACGATGCTGCCGCCGGGCAAGGAATCCTCGATGCGCCACTGGCACACGCGCGAGGAAGAGTTTGTCTACGTACTCGAGGGCGAGCTCGTCCTGGTCACCGACGCGGGCGAACAGTTACTGCGCGCGGGCTGTTGCGCGGGCTTTCCGGCCGGCTCAGGCGACGGGCACCAGCTCGTCAATCGGTCTGCACGGCCGGCGGTGTACCTGGAGGTCGGCACGCGCGACGACGCGGCGGACGAGGTGTTCTACCCGGACGTGGACATGCACTACAACCCGTCCGTGCAACAGGGAAAGTTCACCCGGAAGGATGGGACGCCCTACTAGTACCGCCAGTGCAGCGTGATCGAAGCGTAACGCCCCGGACGCGTGTAATAGGGGATGAGCGGGTCGCCCACCGTGCGGCCGCGCACGTCGGCCCACTCGATGTACTCGGCATCGGTGAGATTGAACACGCCGGCGTTGATGCGCAGGCCGTCGCCGAACTCGTAGTGCGCCAGCAAGTCGACGGTAACGTAGCTGTCGGTGCGGTACAGGTCAGCACGGCTGTCGTCCACCTGGTCCTTGTCCGCCACCGCCGTGGTCACGAATTCACCGCCCCAGCGGCCGGACTGCGCCTCGTAGCCCAGTGCAAGCACCGCGCTCGCCGGGTCGACCGAATTGAGCGGCTCGTCGCGCACGCGATCCTCGCCGCGTGACCACGCTGCCGACAGGCGAGTGCTCCAGCCCTCCAGTCGTGGCGTCCACTCGCCGAGCCACCCGGTCGCCGTGAATTCCGCCCCGTAGATGCGCGCATCGGCCACGTTCTGCGACTGGAACAAGGTCACGCCGGTCTCGGGATCCCGTCCGAGGTTGACCTTGGACTCGATGAAGTCCTCGTAATCCGTGTAATAGACACTGGCCGCCAGGTTGCCGGCGGCACGGTTCCAGCGCAGCCCGAGTTCGTAGCCGTCACTGCTCTCCGGCTGCAGGTCGGGGTTCGGGATCGCACGGATGTTGAGCAGCGGCAACTCGAGCCCGATATTCAGGTCCTCGGGCGGCGGCGCGCGGAAACCATGAGCGTACTGCGCGAAGAGCGCGAGGCCGCTCTCGAACTCGCGCGTCACGCCGAACTTCGGCGCCAGCGCGACGTCATCCAGCCGCACCGCTTCAATGCTCGGATTGTCCTCCCGGTACGTCTTGTCCGGTTGCGGATCGAGCTCGTAGTAGTCCACGCGCAGCGCAGGAATCAGCGTCCAGCCCGAAGCGCCGACACCGATCTCGTCCTGGACGAAGGCGCCGGCACGGGTCACGTCAGTGACCGGGAAATCCCGCAGCGGGAAAGTCTCGCCGAGGATGGTTGACGTGGCATTCCCCGTATTGAGATCGGTCTGCAGACCGTCGCGCCGCTCCTCGATGCGGCTCGCCAGCATCTCGAATCCGTAGACGAGCGTGTGCGACGCGCTGGTGGCCGCAAACGCCCGCACCGCGGTGAACTCGAGGCCGAGCGTGCGATCCTCGAGCCTGAAACCGCGCTCGATGGCGACTGGCGGCGTGCGCGGCGGCACGGCGCGGCGCTGCTCGTAGGTGTCCTGCTGCGTCTCGGTGCCTTGCGCGTAGACGCGCCAGTCCGCGCTGTCGAAGGCATCGCTACCGGCCAGTCGCTGGCTGACGCTCAGTCGGTAACGCTTGCTCTCGTCATCTCCCTCCAGCAGCGTCGTGTTGACGAAGCGCGTGCCGGCCAGGCCGAGGAAGGCATCGACCGAGGTGTCCTGCTGCACGCGACCGGTCTCGGCGGTGAGCAGTAGCGGCCCGCCGGGCACCGCACTGAACTCCAGTTTCGCCAGCAGCGAATCGCTCCGGTAGTCGCGCGGATCCGGCTCGACGTCCGCAGCTGTGTCGGGCTCGCTGCCCGAGCGATATACGTAGCCGAGCATGGCCGTCGTTGCACCGCTGCGGGTCGCGCCAAGGGTTGCGACGTTCCAGCCGTCGTCCACGCCGGTCAGCCCGGTCGCCACGTGCAGCCCGACGTCGCGCCCGGATGCCAGCAGCGCGTCTGGAGCGACCGTGGTCATCGCCACGACACCGCCAATGGCCTCGCTGCCGTACAGGGAAGAGGCCGGACCCCGCAGCACCTCGACGCGTTCGAGGAACGCCGGATCCACGAAGCTGCGACCCGAGTCGGCGAAATTGCCGACTGCGAAGCCGCCGGCGGCCGGCACCCCGTCCACCTCGACGGCGACGCGATTGCCGCCGACACCACGCACGGAGATCGTGTCCGTCCCGAAGCGGAACGGGTCGCTGCGCACCGTCAGGCCTGGCTCATAGCGGACCAACTGCTTGACGTCGGCGACGAGAGTGCGCTCGATCGCTTCCTGCGGAATCACGCTCACCATCGCGGCGACGCGCGTCACCGGCAGGATCCGCCTGGCGTAAACAGTGATGGTTTCGAGTTCCTGTGTCGGCCGGCTGGCCTGTTGGTCCGCCGCCTCGGCGTCCGCGGCACCTGCCTGGAGGGCCGCCACGGCGAGCATTGCACCCACGGCACAGGCGAGGCGCTTCCCGGGCATGCGGATGATCGACATGTGCCAATTCTGCGCCGGGGATCCGGAGACTCCATGATCCACGTCAAGCGCCTGGTCGGTATCGGCGGCCGTGGCGGCACCGGCTGCCAGATTCTGACTGCATAACCCCTGGTTCTCACCTCGGGACAGGACGGGCCGGTTGCCGGACAATAGCCGGGTCGGTCAACTCCTCCCCAAGGCCTCCAATCATGAAGCTCGAAACCCTCGTCGTCCACGGCGGCTACACGCCCGATCCCACCACCAAGGCGGTCGCGGTGCCGATCTACCAGACCACCTCCTACGCCTTCGACGATACCCAGCACGGCGCGGACCTGTTCGACCTGAAGGTGCCGGGCAACATCTACACCCGCATCATGAACCCGACGACCGACGTGCTCGAGAAGCGCGTCGCGGCGCTCGAGGGCGGCGTGGGTGCCCTCGCGCTTGCCTCCGGCCAGGCGGCGATCACCTATGCGCTGCAGACGATCAGCGAGGCCGGCCAGAACGTCATCAGTTCGTCTGCTCTCTACGGCGGCACGTACAACCTGTTCGCGCACACGTTCCCGCAGTACGGACTGACGGTAAAGTTCGCGGACCATCGCGACCCGTCATCGTTCGAGAAGCTGATCGACGCGAAGACGCGGGCGATCTTCTGCGAGTCGGTCGGCAACCCCGCAGGCAACATCACGGACTTCGCGGTGCTGGCCGACGTCGCGCACCGCCATGGCATCCCACTGATCGTGGACAACACGGTGCCGTCGCCCTACCTGTGCCGTCCATTCGAGCACGGCGCGGACATCGTGATCCACTCGCTCACCAAGTACCTCGGCGGGCACGGTACGAGCATCGGTGGCGCGCTGGTGGACTCGGGCAAATTCCCGTGGCAGGACCACGCCGCCAGGTTTCCGCGCCTCAACACTCCGGACGTGTCGTATCACGGCGTTGTCTACACTGAAGCGTTCGGCCCGGCGGCCTACATCGGTCGCGCGCGTGTGGTGCCGCTGCGCAACATGGGCGCGGCGATCTCGCCGTTCAACAGTTTCCTGATCCTGCAGGGCATCGAGACGCTCGCCGTGCGCATGGACCGGATCTGCGCGAACTCGCTCAAGGTGGCGAAGTACCTGCAGAAACACCCGAAGGTGCGCTGGGTCAACTACGCCGGGCTGCCGGATCACCCGAGCCACGCGCTGGCGCAGAAGTACATGGGCGGCCGGGCGTCGGGCATCCTGACCTTTGGCATCGAGGGTGGTCGCGCCGCGGGCGCCCGCTTCCAGGACGCCCTGCAACTGTTCGTGCGGCTGGTGAACATTGGCGACGCGAAGTCCCTCGCCTGCCACCCGGCCAGCACGACGCACCGCCAACTGAACCCGGCCGAACTCGAGAAGGCCGGCGTGAGCGAGGACATGGTGCGCCTGTCGGTCGGCATCGAGCACGTGGAGGACCTGCTGGCCGACCTCGAGCAGGCCCTGGCTGCAACCTGACGCCCCTTCGGCCGGCCATCCGGGACTGGGATACGTGTAAGTCTCAGGCCCGGCCGTCCGGCCGCTGCGCCAGAATGCGGGCGTCTCCGGCCCTGAGGTGCTCCCGGCAGGAGCGCTATGCGTCGCGCCACGTCCGACCCGGTCTTCGACTGGCTCGCTTATTACGCCGAGTTCGACCCCGGCCGCCTGGCGGCCGTGGACCTCGCCACGCAGCGCTGGCTCACCTACGGGCAGTTCAACGAACGCGCCACGCGCCTGGCCACGGCGCTGCGTGAACGCTTCGGCGTCGAGCACGGCGACCGCGTCGCGTTCCTGGCGCACAACAGCACCGACCACTTCGAGACCATGTTTGCATGCTGGAAGCTGGGTGCCATCTTCGTGCCGCTCAACTGGCGGCTCGCGGCGCACGAGACGGCCGCGGTCCTCGAGCACTGCGAGCCGCGCGTCGTGCTGCACGACCAGGATTTCTCGCCGCTGCTCGCGCTGGCTCACCTGCCCACGGTTGCCCGCGTGCCGGGTCACCCGGCGTGCGCCTACGAGCAGCTGGTGGCGGCGCACGATCCGCACGTCGAAATGGAGCACGTCGACTTCGATACCATCGACATGCTGCTCTATACGTCGGGCACGACCGGACGACCGAAGGGCGTGGTCTACACGCACCGCATGACCAACAACATCGTGCAGCACGCCGCGCTGCACGCGCGGATCCGCGCTGGAACGCGCACCCTCACCTACTCCCCGCTGTTCCACGCCGCGGGCCTGAACGCCCTGGCCATGCCGTCGTTCCACTACGGCAGTGCGGTGCTGGTAATGCGCGCGTTTGAGGCAGGCGAATGCCTGGCGATGCTCACCGATCCGGCGCTCGGTATCACACACACCGTGGGCGTGCCCACCACCTACCAGCTGATGAGCCAACGTCCCGAGTTCGCCATGGCGGCCTTTCCCACACTCGAGGTCGCAGGCGTAGGCGCGGCGCCGGTCCCGCTGCATCTGCTGGAAGTCTGGGCGGAGAAGGGCCTGGTGCTGTCGCAGTCGTTCGGCATGACCGAAGTGTTCAGCGTGTCGTTCACGCCGCCGGAAAAGGCTCGCGAGCAGATCGGGTCGGCCGGCCATCCACTCATGCACGTCAAGGTGCAGATCGGCGATGAGCACGGCCTCGAACTGCCGCGCAATCGGGTCGGGGAAATCCAGGTACGCGGCCCCGGCGTGACACCCGGCTACTGGCACGACCCGGAAGCGACCAGGGCCGCCTTCACGGCGAACGGCTGGTTTCGCACCGGGGATGCAGGCCGCATGACCGACGGCGGCGTCATCTACGTCGTGGACCGCATCAAGGACATGTACATTTCAGGCGGCGAGAACGTGTATCCGGCGGAGGTCGAGAACGTCATCGACAGCCTCGACGAGGTGAGCCAGTGCGCCGTGATCGGCGTACCGGATACGCAGTGGGGTGAAGTCGGCCTCGCGCTCGTCGTGCCGCGCCCAGGCCGGCACGTGGAACCTGAGCGGGTGCTCGATCACTGCCGCGAACGGCTTGCCCGCTACAAGGTGCCGCGTCGCGTGCGCATCGTCTCGGAGCTGCCGCTCAGCCCGCAGGGCAAGGTCCTGAAGAAGGAATTGCATCGTCTTTACGTGGAGAACGGCCGCCAGGCGCCGTCCAAAATTGCATGAAACCAGTCAAAGCAGTGGATGCTGCCTTCCTGCAGCTCGAAACCCAGGCCACGCCGATGCACGTCGGCGCGCTGTTCGTGCTCGACCCCGGCTCGCCGCAGGCGAGCCGCACCTTCTTCCGACGCTTCAAGGCGGTGATCCGGACGCGCCTCGGCCTGAGCGAGGTGTTCACGCGGCGCATCGCCGCCCTGCCGCTCAACATCGCGAATCCGATGTGGGTGAACGGTGAGCCGGACCTCAACTACCACGTGCGACGCACCGTGCTGCCGGAACCGGGCAGCCAGCACCAGCTCGAGGAGTGCGTCGCCGACCTGCACACACCGGTGATGGACCGCGACCGGCCGCTGTGGGAACTGCACGTCATCGAGGGCCTGCAGGATGGGCGGGTCGCGCTGTACATCAAGACCCACCACGCGGGACTCGACGGTGCTTCGGCACAGGTCTTCCTGCAGTCGTTCGTGGATGCGGAGCCGCATCCACGCCGACGGCGCACCGCGACTGCCACACCGGCGACCGAACAGATCTCGGCGCGTGACCTGCTGCTCGCCGGAGCGCAGCACCAGGTGACCGAACTACGCAAGCTGCCGCAGGTCGCCGCGGAACTCGCCCAGAGTCTCTCGGGCGGCATTGGCGAGAGACTGCGCTCGACCCGCACCGCCCTGGCCGAGCTCGCCCAGCGCGGCGTGCCGTCCGCGCCCCGCACTCCGCTCAACGTCGCCATCCGCGGCGAGCGCAGCTTCGCGTCGGTGGAGTGCTCGCTCGAACGCGTGAAGTCCGTTGCGCGCGCCCACGAGGCAACGATCAACGATGTGATCCTCGCCGCCACCGCCGGCGCGCTGCGCCGCTGGCTGGTGCTGCACGATGCCCTGCCGGCGGAGCCGCTCAAGACGGCCGTGCCGTTCTCGACGCGCGAGGCCGGCAACACCGACCACTCGATCCAGGTGTCGTTCATGACGATCGACCTGCACACCGATGTGGCCGACCCCCATGAACGGCTGCGCGCCATCCACGACTCCGCGCTCGAATCGAAGGCCGCGGCCGCGAAGATCAAGTCGCTCATGCCTGAGGATCTGCCGTCAGTCGGCCTGCCGTGGCTGCTAGGCACGCTGGCGCGCGTCATGATGCGCGGGCAAGTGGTGGACCGCCTGCCGCTGCCCACCAACGTCATCATCTCGAACGTGGCCGGGCCGTCGATGCCACTGTACGTCGCCGGCGCACGGGCCCTCACCTACTCGCCCGTTTCCATCCCGTACCACGGTTGCGCGCTGAACGTGACCGTGTACAGCTACGACGGCAAGCTGTTCTTCGGCCTGACCGGCGCCCGCAACGCCCTGCCTGACCTGCGCGACCTTGCCGAGGGACTGAGGGTGGAACTCGAAATGCTTGCGGCTCCGCAGCAGGCCGCGCGCGCCAGCCCTGCCCGCAAGTTGCGGACCCGCAAGACTCCGACACGCGAGGCGCCCGCCCGCAAGAGAGCCAGAACCACGCGATGAGCGCCCTGCCCCGTCCGCTGCTGGCGCTGCTCGAAGCCCGCGCGGGTTTCGAGATGGCGGAAATGCTTGCGTGCCTGCCGTGGCTGTCACAAGCGCCCAAGGGCGACGGTCATCCGGTGTTGCTGCTGCCTGGATTCGGCGCAGGCGACGTGTCGCTCGAGCCGCTGCGTGCCTTCCTCAAGACCCGCCACTACCACGTCGAGACCTGGGGCCTCGGCCGCAACGTCGGCTTCAACCGCAAGTTCGCGCAGGTGATCGAGCAGAAGGTCCGCTTCCTGCACCATCGGCACCGTCGCAAAGTGAGCCTGGTCGGCTGGAGTCTGGGCGGCGTGTTCGCTTTCTACATCGCCCACGTGGCTCCCGAGTGCGTGCGCACCGCGATTTCGCTCGGCAGCCCCCTGCGCCTCGACCCGGACGCCCATCCGCCACCCGGCGTCAAGGCGATGTACCGCGTGCTCTCGCACCCGATGGGGCCGGTCACGCACCAGGCGCGTTCGCGCTCGCGGTCGATGCGCGGGCCGCCTCCGGTGCCGTCCACTTGCATCTACTCCAGGCACGACGGCTTCGTGCCGCCGCGGCAGGCGACGCTCGAAGGCGACCCGGCGAACCATGAGAACATCTGCGTGGCCAGTAGCCACATGGGGCTCGGCTTCAACCGCCGCGTGCTGTGGGTCGTGGCCGACCGCCTGGCGCAACCCGAGGAAGGATGGCGACCGTACGCCGCCTAGGGCGCGCACGGCGGACACGGGACAGCAGCCGATCAGAACCGGAGCGGCGCCTGAACTCCCTTTCTTTTTCAATTAGTTACAAATACTTCTTCGAGCTAGCCGAACAACATGAAGACACCGTCGACGGCCGCTCTGGTGACGAACCCGGCGCCAGGCAATATTCTCGACGCGCCTGCCCGACCACCTGCTCTCCGCGAGGAGCCATCGGCATGACTTCTTCGACCGGCCGCCGCCCGTTCCGCACGCTTGCAGCGTCTGCGCTGCTGGTCGTGCTCGCCGGCTGTGGCGGCGGCGATGATGGCGGCGGCGGCTCCGGTGGCGGAGGGACAGCGGCCTGCGCAGAGCCGGTGCGCAAGCAGTTCGTCCTGGAGGCCTCGAAGGAGTGGTACCTGTTCGACGACCTGCTGCCCCCCTCCGTGAACACGGCGGACTTCAAGGACGCCGAGGCACTGCTCGATCACCTGACTGCGACGGCGCGCGAGCAAGGCAAGGACCGCTACTTCAGCTACCTGACCACGCGCGCGGCCGAGTCGTCGCTGCTTGGCGAGGGTCAGTTCGTGGGGTTCGGCTTCCGCACGCGCACCGACCCTGTGAACCGGCCGATGATCGTCGAGGTATTCGAATCCAGCCCGGCGTCGGAAGGCGCCCTGCAACGCGGCGATGAAATCGTCGCCGTGGACTCCGGCAGCGGCTTCCTGCCGGTGTCGCAGCTGCTCGCCGATGGCAGCACCATTACGGACGCCCTGGGGCCGGCCGAGCCCGGGGTGCGACGCGGACTGCGACTGCTGCGCAACGGCGTCACCCGCGAAGTGACGCTCATCAAGCGCACGGTCACCATCGACCCGATTCCCGACTCGTATGGCGTGCAGGTGCTGCCGCAGTCGGGTACACCGGGGGTAGGCTATCTGAGCCTGCGCACTTACATCACGCCCGCAGACTCGCAGCTCACCGCGGCCTTCGCCCAGTTCCGTGCGCTCGGCCTGCGCGATTTCATCGTGGACTTGCGCTACAACGGCGGCGGACTGGTCGATACCGCAGAACTCATCAATGACCTGCTTGGCGGGGCGCGCGGCACGTCCGACGTGCAGCTCAGGATGGTGCACAACACCCGCAAGTCCGCCGAGGACCGGACGCGCAACTTCCGGCCCCTGGCGCAGTCCGTGCAGCCCGTGCGCGTCGCCTTCCTCACCACCGGCGCCACGGCGTCGGCGAGCGAGATGAACGTCAACTCGATGGCGCCCTGGCTCGAGGTGGCGATCGTCGGCGCGAATACACTCGGCAAGCCGGTGGGCCAGTACGCCTTCGACCTGCGGGGTTGCGAGGACCGCCTGCGCCTCGTCACGTTCAAGCACGTCAACTCGCTCGGGCAAGGCGACTATTACGACGGCCTCGCCGGCACGGTGCGATTCGCGTGCGCCGCGAAGGACGACCTCGAGCAGCCGCTCGGCTCCACGTCTGATGGCCTGGTGGACGCCGCGCTCAGCTGGCTGCGCACCGGCACCTGCCCGGCCGTCATGACCAGCGACGCCGGACGCAGCAAGACTTCGGCAGGCGCCGCCCCGGACTCTTATCCGCGGCCGCGACGCCCCAGCGCGGCGCAGTGGTGGTTGCCGGGCGTCAACTGACGCTCACCACACCGGATCCGTGATCGACCGCTCCTCGACCGGCCGCCCGAGCCCGAACACGAGCTGCCATTCGGCGGTGTTGCTGAACGCAAGCGACAAGCCGACCGGTCCGACCGGCGTGCGCGCGCTCAGGAACAGCGCCCCCGAATAGATGGTGTCCTCGCGCACGAGGTCGATGCGCTGGCGCATGTCGCCCGCGGTGAGCGCGACGCCGGCATAGAGCGCCTGGCCGAACAGGTCGCTGATGTCGGCGATCTTGTGCAGGTAGCCCGCCTGCGCAGTCCAGTAGTCCATGCCGCGCAGTTCGCCGATGTTGAGCCCCGGGAAGCTCACCGGTCCGCCGAGCGTGAAGGCGTCGTACACCGGCAGCAGCGTGTCGAACGAGGTACCGCCGGCACCGCGCACGTAAGCCATGTTGTCGCCGACGGGTAGCGAATAGGTCGCGGTGCCTTCCGCCTTTTCGTAGAACCCGACGGCGCCAAAGGCGTCCTCGCTGCGGAAGTAGTTCGCCCGCACCAGCAGTCCGTTCCGCTCGAGGAGCTCCCGGTCGCGCGAATCGTAGGTGAAGCGCAGCGTCCAGCCGCCGTAGCCCTCGCCGTCGATCTCGCCGAGACCGGGCAAGGCGATGTCGCGCTGTGCCCACTGCTGGCCAGCGCGCATTCCCGCGCGCAGTTCCGCGCGGCTGCCGAACACCCGGCCGGCGTCGAGGTGGCCCCAGGCATGGGCGAACGTATAGCGTGCGACGGCATCGCCATCGATGTAGATATCCTCGACCGATCTCTGCGCAGTGAGACCCGGCTCGACGAACCACTGGTGGGCACGGTCGAGCGGCTGATACAGGGACGCGTCCAGGCCAGACGTGCGGCCGAGCCGGAACGCCGCGTGGGCCTCGCCGCCCGCCTGGTTGACCCACGGCCGCAGGTAGTCGCCGGCCAGGGTGAAGGCCGTGTTGCCGTCGGTGCCCATGTACAGACCGACGTCGAAACGGAAGATGTCGGGACCCCAGGACTTCTCCGTCACGCGCACCTCCAGGGTCGGCGCCGCGACATCGCCACGCAACGCGTAGCGCACGGTCTCAAAATCGGACAGCACGAACACCGCATCCACCCGCTTGCGGATCTGCTGCTCGGTCACCACGTCACCCGGCGCCAGTGCCAGCACCTCGCGGATGTAGTCGGGGTTCACGCGCTCGGTCCCGATGATGTCGACCGTCGCCAGCCGCATCTTGCCGCCGTCGGCGCGCGACACCGAGTCGCGCCAGACACGGTACTGCGCCTCCGGCAGCGCATAGCGAGCGAGCTGCTCCCTCTGCCCGAGTGCCGCAGCGCGGCCGAGCGGGATCGCCTCCGACACTTTGTCGAACGACGCTGAACCGATCCCGCCCATCTGCACCACGATGGCGACGTCCTTCGGGGTGAGCGTTTCGAGCTGCTCCTTCTCGTTGGCGCCGATCAGCACGTCGATGGTGCGGCTCACCTGCGTCAACGGCGACTGCAGATCCTCGACGGTCGGCATCGGGTTCGGCACCGCGACGGCGATCACCACGTCGGCGCAGGTCTGGCGAGCGACGTCCACCGGCACGTTGCGCGTGAGTCCGCCGTCGCCCAGCACGCGCCCATCGACGGTCACCGGTGCGAACAGACCCGGCACGGCCATGCTGGCCCGCATGGCCTGGGCGAGGTTGCCGGACGACAGCACTACCATCTCCCCGCGCTGCATGTCCGTGGCGACCGCACGGTACTGGATCGGCAGTGTGTCGAAGTCCCGGCTGCCACGACTGCGCGAGACCAGCTGCTGGATGGTCTGCTCAATGTTCTGCGTGCTGATGAAGCCACTCGGTGCCGCGAGCTTGCCGTCACGAATGCCGAACTCGAGCGAATTGCTGAAGGTCACGCCGGCAAGCTTGCGGCGCATCGGTGCGCGCTGGCGAGCCCCTTTGAAGGCGATCGCCTCCTGCCAGGAGATCGACCGCACGGCCTTTTCGAGCTCGACCGCATTGAGGCCGGAAGCGAACGCGCCGCCGACCAGCGCGCCCATGCTGGTGCCGATGACGCAGTCCACCGGGATGCGCAACTCATCCAGCACGCCGAGCACCCCGATGTGTGCGGCGCCCTTGGCACCGCCGCCCCCGAGCACCAGGCCGATGCGCGGCCGGCCAGGATGGACTGCCGGTGACTGCTCCGGCGCGGAGCCAACTGCCGCATTGGCCGGCATTCCAACCAGAGTGGCCGCAGCCATGCCGAGCGCCCAGCCCAGCTGGCGATGTCGCGGGACTGCGGACGTCTTGCTCAAAAGAAATCCCCCCTGGCGGCCCGGACGGCCGCGCAACGGCGCTATCCTACCGCAGCGCTCATGCGCCGAGTTCGAGCAGCGCGAGTGCCTCGACGTGGTGCGTGAGCGGAAAGAAGTCGTAGGGGTGGATGCGACTGACGCGGTAACCGGCTCCGACGAAGAGCGCCAGGTCGCGGGCGAGCGTGCCGGCGCTGCAGGAGAGATATGCCAGGCGCCGCGGCCGCAATTCACCGGCGAGCGCAGCGACCACGACCTCCTCGAGGCCCGAACGCGGCGGGTTCACGTAGGCCACGCGTTCGGCCGGCCGCCTGCCCCACCACTCCCGCACCTGCGGCAGGCGTTGCGCACACGTACCACGCAGTACCGTTGCCAGCGGCGCGTTGCTGGCTGCCAGCTCCACTGCCTCACCGGAAAGCTCCACGCCGAGTGCCGCGCTGTCGGCCAGCGTCCACTCGCGCAGGCTGGCTCCGTATCCGCAGTAGAGGTCCAGCACGCTGACGCCCGTACCCAGTTGCAAGTGCGCCCGCGCCGTCGCCAGTGACGCAGCGTGCAGTTCGGGCAGCGCCTGCGCGAAGGCTGTTGGCCCGTGCAGCAGACCGTGCGCGTCGCGCGAACGAGGCACACCCCAGAGGAGTTGCCAGCCACTCCGCGCGAACAGGCGGCGGCCGGCAGCGGGATGCAGGTGCAGCCAGCAGCCATCGAGACCCGTGTCCGCCAGACCCGCAATCACGTCGTCGAGCGCCGCGGCCGTCACGCGTCGCGCCTTCACGATCAGTGTGGCCTGTGCTCCGCAGATGTGCAGATACGCCAGCGGGAAACCGGGGACGGGTGGCAGCCGGCTTGCCAGCAGGTGCACCAGCGCGCGCACACGCGCCGTGTGCACCGGGCAGTCGTGGATGGCGATCAACTCGTCGCGGCGCACCAGGCCGAACTGCCAGCCGCGGTCTTCCTGCCAGCGTGCAGTGAGGGTCACGCGATCCCGGTAGCCAAGGCGCCGCTCCGGCGACGGGGCCGCGATCGGAGCAATGCGATCCGCCCACGGCTGCAGCGCCCGCCCGAGGTAGGACGACTTCTGGGCGAGGCTCGCAGCAGCATCGAGCCGCCGGTGGCGGCAACCGTGGCAGATCGGCTCGCAGCCGGCCGGCAGGGAATCGGGTACGCTCACGACGTCATGGTGCGAGAAAGCGGGGATTGCCTCAATGGCCGCGAGCGGCAAACTGCGGTTGCCTGAGTTCGCCGACGTGCGCGCCGCCGCGGCACGGCTCGCCGGTCACGCGCGGCGCACGCCCCTGCTGGCCGGCACGCCGCTCGACGAACGCACCGGCGGCCGCATCCTGCTCAAGCTCGAGACGCTGCAGCACATGGGTTCGTTCAAGTTCCGCGGCGCCTACAACCGGCTGGCGCAGCTCGATGCGTCACAGCGCGCGGCCGGCGTCGTCGCATTCTCGTCGGGCAACCACGCGCAAGGCGTGGCCTGCGCCGCGCGGTTGCTCGGCATCCCCGCCACGATCGTCATGCCTGCGGATGCGCCGAGCGTGAAGCTGAAGAACACGCTCGCGCTCGGCGCCGAGGTCATCGCCTACGACCGGTTGCGGGAGAGCCGCGAGGAAATCGCCGCGCGGCTGGCGGCGCAGCGCGGCGCAGTCCTGGTGCCCTCGTTCGACGACCCCGACATCATCGCCGGCCAGGGCACGGTCGGCCTCGAGATTGCCGAGCAGGCTGCCGAACTCGGCATCGGCATCGACGACCTGGTCGTCTGCACGAGCGGCGGCGGCCTGGTCGCCGGCACCGCGCTCGCCGTTCGCGCACTGTCGCCGGCGACGCGCGTCTGGACAGCGGAACCCGAGGGACACGACGACCATCGCCGTTCGCTCGCCGCGGGACGGCGGGAATCGAACCCGCCAGGTACGCGCTCCATCTGCGACGCCTTGCTGGCACCGGAGCCTGGTGTGCTCACGTTCGAAATCAACCGCCGGCTGCTGGCGGGCGGCCTGGCGGTCGGCGACCCGGAGGTCCGCGACGCGATTGCCTACGCCGTGCGAACCCTCAAGCTCGTGGTCGAACCGGGTGGCGCCGTGGCACTCGCGGCCGTGATGGCCGGGCACATCGAGACACGCGGGCGAGCAGTCGCCGTCGTGCTGTCGGGCGGCAACATCGACGACGAGCTGCTGCGGGACGTGCTGGCGAGCCAGGCTTGCAGCCGTCCCGCGGAATCCGTCGCGGCTGGCGAGCTGCGCTGCTAAGGTTGGCAGCTGATCCGCCAACACGGGGGCCGCAATGCCCGCACTTCAGCTCTGGCTCACCGCGCTGCCGGTACTGCTCGCGGTCGCGGCGCTCACCTGGGTGGTGAGCGTAGTACAGCGTAACGTGACGATCGTGGATACGCTGTGGTCGCTGCTGTTCGTGCTTGCGGCCGCGGTGTACGCCGGCGCCGTCGCGCCGTCAGGACCGCGCGCGTGGCTGGTGCTCGCGCTGGTCACCACGTGGGGCCTGCGCCTCGCCGCGTACCTCACGTGGCGCAACTGGGGGCACGCGGAGGATCACCGCTACCAGGCGATCCGCCGCCGCAACGAGCCCAATTTCGTCCTGAAGAGCCTGTGGCTGATCTTCGGCTTCCAGGCCGTGCTGGCGTGGGTGATCTCGCTGCCGCTGGCCGGTGCGATCGGGAGCGACGCGCCGCTCGGCGTGCTCGACGCGATCGGTGTCGCCCTGTGGGCCGTCGGCCTGTTTTTCGAAGCAGTCGGCGACTGGCAGCTCGCGCGCTTCAAGCGCGACCCGGCGAACGCCGGCCGTGTCATGGACCGCGGCCTGTGGCGCTACACGCGCCACCCCAACTATTTCGGCGACTTCTGCGTCTGGTGGGGTTACTACCTGGTCGCGCTCTCGGCCGGCGCCTGGTGGAGCATCGTCGGCCCGTTGATCATGAGCTTCCTGCTGTTGCGCTTCTCCGGCGTGCGGCTGCTCGAGCGGGACATCGGCCAGCGTCGTCCCGCGTATGCCGAATACGTGCGGCGCACAAATGCGTTCTTCCCGGGCCCGCGGCAATGAAGGGGACAGACCCCTCCTACCTGCCGATCACCAGACTGACGATCGTCGTGCCGCTGCCGCCAATGTTGAGGGTCGCAAAGGTGCGCGCGTCGTCCACCTGGTAGTCCCCCGCGCTGCCCGTCACCTGGCGGAAGCAGTCCAGGGCCATGCGCACGCCCGTCGCGCCCACCGGATGTCCGGCACCAATCAAGCCGCCGCTTGGATTCACCGGGATGCGTCCCCCGATCTCGATGTCGCCGGCCTCGATCGCGCGCCAGCTCTCGCCGGGCGGCGTGATTCCGAAATGGTCGATCGCCATGTACTCGGTTGTGGTAAAGCAGTCGTGCGTCTCGATGCCGTCCAGGTCCTGCACGCCGCCGACCCCCCCGCGGCGAAACGCGTCCGTGATTGCCCGGCGAACCTCTGGGAACACGTACGGCTGACCCGCGCTCGCCCGCACCTTGGCGTCGTAGGTGATCGGTGCGGTGCGATGGCCCCAGCCGCGGATGCGCGGCAACTCCTCGAGCGACAGTCCATGGGCCGCCGCATACTCAGCGGCCCGGCGCGCATTCGCCAGGAACACGACCGCCGCACCATCGGTGATCTGCCCGCAATCCTGCTTGCGGATGCGGCCCTCGATCACCGGATTGGCCTCGTCGTCGGCGGCGAAGCTGCGCTCGGTGAACGTCCAGCGCCGCGTCTGCGCCAGCGGGTTGCGCCGTGCGTTGCCGAAGTTGACCTCGGCGATGCGCGCCAGATGCTCGTTGCGCAAGCCGTAGCGCCGCGCGTACTCGTCACCAAGGCGGCTGAAGACGTGCGGCCAGGGAAAGCGCACGCCGAGGCACTCGTGACCGGACCACATGGCCGGGCCGCCGAGGTACTGCGCAGCCTGTTCGCCGGACACGTTGCGCATCTGCTCGATGCCGACCACGGCGGCGAGCCCGTAGCGGCCCGACTCGAGATCCGCCATCGCTGCAAGCAACGCGAGACTGCCCGAGGCGCAGGCGCCCTCGTGACGCGCGGCCGGTACGCCCGCCAGCTCGGGATGCGTCGCCGCGAACAGGCCGCCGAGATGCCCCTGGTTGCAGAACAGCTCGGCGACGAAATTGCCGACGTGCGCCACTTCGACGTCGCGTGCCTCGAGGCGCACCTGCTCGAGCGCGCCTGCGACTGCCTCCTGCATGACGTCGGCGATCTCCAGGCCCTCGCGCGCCCAGTTGCGCGCGAAGTCGGTCTGCAGGCCGCCGAGGATGAACACCGGCTCGGGCATCGTTCGATCTCCTCAGGCCTGCGGGGTCATCGCGATGCGCAGCAATTCGGCACGCACCACCTTGCCAAGCGGGTTGCGCGGCAACTGCGCCACGGCGCGCAACCGCTCCGGCCGCTTGAAAGCGGCGGCACCGCGACTGTCGAAATGCGCGGCCAGCTGGTCGAGTGACAGCTCCGCGCCGGGCTTCGGCACGATCACGGCACAGATGCGCTCGCCCATCACCTCGTCCGGGTAACCAACCACGGCACCCTCGAGCAGCCCAGGGCAACCGGCCAGGATTTCGTCCAGCTCATCCGGCGAGATCTTCACGCCGCCGCGCACGATGATCTGCTTGTGCCGACCGGCAAAACGGTAATAGCGCGGACCCTGCTCGTCGGCCGCGATCTCGAACAGGTCGCCAGTGCGGAAGAAGCCATCGGGCGTGAACGCGCGCGCCGTCATCTCCGGCGACTTGAAATAGCCGTCGAACACGGTCGCGCCACGCACCAGCAATTCGCCGGGCCGGCCCGGCTCGAGGATCTCCTCCCCGGTTTCCGGATCAACGATGCGCGTTTCCATCGACTTCGACACCCGGTGCGGCCACAGGCAATCGGCGCGGCCGAAGCGCGGGAAGTACCTGGCGCGCCGTGCGGGGTCGGGGATCTCGTCCGGGCCGCTTGCCAGCGAAACGCCCTCGTTGGAACCGAAGAGGTTCACGATCTCGATGCCGAGGCGCTCGCGGAAACCTGCGATCATGGCGGGCGCGAGCGGCGCCGAGCCGGAACCGATGCAGCGCAGCGACGAGAGGTCGAGCCTCGCGAGCAGCGTCTCGTCGCGGATCAGCATGTTGAGCACCGCGGGCGGAGCGATCGCGTACTGCGGGCGCTCCACCGCGATCTGCCCGAGGTAAACCTCGAGATCGAGCGGATGGTGCAGCAGCAGCGTGCCCGCGGCATGCAGCCAGCTCAGGAAGCAGCCGCCGATTGCCGCCATGTTGATCATCGGGAACGGATTCAGCAGCGTGTCGCCCGGAGCGATCTTGGCCGCCTCGAAGTGCGCGTGGCTGATCGCGATCCACTGGTTGTGCGAGCGCGGCACACCCTTGGGCGTGCCTTCGGTGCCGGACGTCCAGCAGATGGTGAAGACGTCGTCGGCGGATGGCGGCGACGCGGCGACTGCGGTCTCGACGATCGCGCGGTCAACGTCGGTCGGCGGTCCGGCCGCCAGGCGCTGACCGCCCTGCGGGGCATCGTCACCGACGACCAGCAGCTTGGCGCCACACGCACGAGCCAGTTCCGCACCGAGCGCGGCGTGGTCGAACCCCTTGAACTCGCGACAGGTGACGATCGCGCGCGGCTCCAGCAGCGCGACGATCTGCTCGAGCTCGTGACGCCGGTACGGCATCGCCACGGGGCTCAGCACGACTCCGATCCGGGCCGCCGCGAGATAGAGCGCGACGCACTCCCAGACGTTCGGCAGCTGTGCGAGCACGACATCGCCGCTGCGCAGGCCGCTGCGCAGCCACTGCGCCTCGATCGCCGTGACAGCCAACTCGAGTTCGGCATACGACAGGCGCCGCGGCTGCCCGAGCCCCAGAGCCACGCGATTTGACGGGTCGATTACGGCCATGCGGTCCGGGTGGGCCGCGGCGGCACGGGCAAACAAGTCGCCCACCGTGAGATCCGACCACCAGCCGAGTGCATGGTAGCGGGCAATGCGTTCAGCGGGCGTCGTGCGCACGATCGTCCTCCTTGGTTCGGCGCCGGCGGGACGGACCGCGGAACGCCACGTCTTCGACGGACACCGTATCGCGGCAATGACTGCAACGCGCGACCGGCACGAGGCGTTGCCCGCAGTCCGCGTGATACAGCACCGCGGTGGCGCCGCGCCGGCCGCCAAGCCAGCGGTCGCCCCACGCCATGAGTGCGATGGCATACGGGAACAGGTCGCGCCCCTTGGCCGTGAGCCGGTACTCGCTGCGTGCCGGGTGGCTGGAATAACTGCGCCGCTCGAGGATGCCCAGGTCCACCAGATGACCCAGACGGTGGGTGAGGATGTTGCTCGCGATGCCCAGCGACGCCTGGATGTCCTCGAAGCGCCGCTGGCCGAAGAACGCGGCCGAGATGATCAGCGGCATCCAGCGATCACCGACGACGTCGGCGATGTACGTGAACTCCTCGCTGCTGCCGCGGTGCGTGCGCGCCGTGGAAGGCGACAGGCGTCGCAGCATCGGACGGGGCAGCGCGATCGGTCCAGCCGGCAAGCGACTGCGGAACGTGGCGCGACGCAGCTCGAGTGCCCCGCCACACGCAGCACAGACGAGCTGTGGCCGGGTCGCATGACCGCAGTGGGTATGCCGCAGCTGCGCCGGAACGCCGCCCACGCGGGGTGCCCAGCGTCGCTCCCAGCGCCAGGCGGCGAGCGCCACCGGGAACAGGTCACGCCCGCGGCGCGTGAGGCGGTATTCGTAACGCAGCGGCGATGCGTGGTAGCAGACGCGCTCGAGCAGCCCCTGCTCGACCAGCGCGCGCAGGCGATTGGCCAGGGTGGCGCGCGTGGCGCCGGTGCGTTCGATGAACTCCTCGAAGCGCCGCGCGCCCTGGAAGGCGTCGCGCATGATCAGCACGGCCCAGCGGTCGCCGATGACGTCCATGGCGCGCGTGACCGAGCTGGTGGCGATGTGCAGTGCAACGTCCGACACGTCGGGAACTTTAGCGGAGCCGCGCGCCCGCGCAAGCCCGCCTGCCGCTTGCTCAGCGGCGCGGGCGGTTGCTAGTCTAGTTCTGCAAGTCACTTGCGAGGCTGCGACCTTGGCCGACTCCCCCGCCTCCGCTGCTGCACCGCCGCAGGACCGGCTCGGCGCCCTGCGCGACCGGCTTTCGCTGCCGCTCATCTGTGCACCGATGTTCCTGGTGTCGGGGCCCGATCTCGTCATCGCGGCCTGCCGCAACGGGGTGATCGGCTCCTTCCCGGCGCCAAATGCCCGGCCGCTCGAACTGCTCGATGCCTGGATGGCACGCGTCGCACGCGAACTGGCCGAGGCAGGGCGCGCGGATCCGACGGCCCGTATCGCGCCATGGTCCATCAACCTGGTCGTGCACAGTTCCTATGACCGCCTGCCAGCGGAACTCGAGCTGGTGCAGCGGCACCGCCCGCCGATCGTCATCACCGCGCTCGGGAACCCGGCGCGCGTCGTGGAGAGCGTGCATGCGTACGGCGGCCTGGTGTTCGCCGACGTAGGCAGTATCGCGATGGCGCGGAAGGCGGCCGACGCCGGGGTGGACGGGCTCATCCTCGTCAGCAGCGGCGCCGGCGGCCACACCGGCTCGGTGTCGCCTTTCGTGTTCGTGCAGGCGGTGCGCCAGTTCTTCGACGGCATCGTGGTGCTCGCGGGAGGCCTGTGCAGCGGCGCCGCGATCCGCGCGGCCGAGGTGGCCGGTGCCGACCTCGCCGACATCGGCACGCTGTTCATCGCCGCCCGCGAGAGCATGGCCTCGGACGACTACCGCCAGATGGTGGTGGACGCGGCGGTGGAGGACCTCGTGCTCACCAAGGCGTTCACCGGTGCCAATGCCTATTACCTGCGCCGGAGCATCGAGCGCAGCGGTCTCGATCCCGACAACCTGTCCGGCAAGACCTCGATGGACTGGAGCAGGTCCGACACCCAGCTGAAAGCCTGGAAGGACATCTGGTCCGCCGGCCAGTCGGTGGCCGCCGTCACCCGTGTGGAGAGCGCCGGCGAGATCATCGCTCGCCTGCGCACCGAGTACCTCCAGTCGCTGCAACTGCCGTCATTCGGGCCCTGAGGCCCATCCCCGCTTCCCGAGGAACCGCCATGTCCGCAGCCAACCCCCTGCTCTCCGGCACCCACGGCCCGATCCCGGACGAGTCCGTGTTCGAGGATCTCGAGGTGATCGGCGAACTGCCGAAGGACCTCAACGGCGCGTTCTTCCGCAACGGACCCAACGCGCACTTCCCCCAGCCCGGCCGCTATCACTGGTTCGACGGCGACGGCATGCTGCACGGCGCCTACTTCGACCGTGGCCGGGTCACGTACCGCAATCGCTGGGTGCGCACTGCCTGCTTCCGCGAGGAAGAGGCCGCGGGCCGGGCGCTGTGGTCCGGGATCATGGATCCGCCGCGGGCCGACCGGCCGGACATGCCGCTCAAGGATACGTCGAACACCGACGTGAAGTTCCACGCCGGCCGCCTGGTCACGATGTGGTACCTGGCCGGCCAGCCATACCATGTCGATCCCTGGACCCTGCAGACGATCGGCCGGGCCGACTTCAAGGGCACGCTGCACACGCACGTGTCGGCGCATTCGAAGGTGGACGAGCAGGCGGACGAATTCGTCTACTTCGACTACACGAAGACGTGGCCGTTCATGAGTTTCGGCATCGCCGGGCCCGACGGCACCGTGCGCAAGACCGTCGACGTCGAGCTGCCGGGCCCGAGCCTGCCGCACGACATGGCGTTCACGAAGAAGCACGTCATCCTGCACGACCTCTCGCTCACCTATGACCCGGAGGCCTACGCCGCCGGCCGCCACAAGCTGCGTTTCTTCGGCAACCGTCCGGCGCGCTTCGCCGTCATCCCGCGCGACGGAGCCGAGCAGGACATCCGCTGGTTCGACGCCGAGCCTTGCTTCATCTACCACGTGGTCAACGCCTGGGACGACGGCGACGAAGTCGTGATGGTCGCGTGCCGCTACAAGACGCCGCGCGACCTGTCCGGGGCTCCCGACGAATTGCGCTACGCCAAGGCCATCGCGCACCTGCAGATGGACGCCTACCTGTACGAGTGGCGCTTCAACCTGCGCACCGGCCAGACCCGCGAACGCCTCATCGACGACACGCTCAACAGCGAGTTCCCGATGATGAACAGCTGGCTGCAGGGACTGCCGACGCGCTACTCTTACAACATCCTGATGAAGAACCGCGCCCTCGGTGCGCAGTTTGCCGGCGTCGTGAAATACGACTGCACGGACGGCCGCTTCACCGCCTTCAGTGCCGGCGACCATTTCTGGTACAGCGAGGCTCCGTTCGCGCCGGCAGATGCGCAGTCTGCCGAGGACGACGGCTACCTCGTGAGCTTCGTGACCGACATGCAGGCCGGGACGACCGAAATCCAGGTCTTCGAGGCCAGGGGCACCAGCATCGGCAACGGGCCGGTGGCCCGCATCCCCTTGCCCCGCCGCGTACCGCACGGCTTTCACGGCACGTGGGTGAGTGCGAAGCGCCTCGGCGCCGCGCCGCAGGCCAGGACCGCATGAGCGAGGTGCTGCTCTATGATTGCCTGCGCACCCCCCGGGGCGCCGGCAAGCAGGGCGGCGCGCTCTCCGGCGTGCCGGCCGCGGCCCTGCTCGGCGGATTGCTGCGCGAGCTGGCGCGGCGCGCGGGCCTCGCGACAGGCTGCGTCGGCGAGGCGATCATCGGCTGCGTCACGCAGAACGGCGAGCAGGCCGGCAACGTCGGCAAGATCGCTGCGCTCGAGGCTGGTTGGGCCGACTCGGTGTCGGTCGCGACGGTGAACCACTACTGCGCCTCGAGCCTGTGGGCCTTCAACCTGGCGGCCGCGCGCGTCGCGAACGGCGAGGAACTGATGGTGGCCGGAGGCGTCGAGTCCATGTCGCGCGTACCGATGGCTTCGGACCAGCCGCCGTTCATCGTCGATCCAGCAACCGCGCAGCGGCTCGGCACACCGCCCATGGGAGTGAGCGCCGACGCGATCGCCACGCTGCACGGCATTCGCCGTGAGGACGCCGAACTCTATGCGGTGCAGTCGCAGCAGCGTGCGGCGCGAGCGCGCGCTGCCGGCCACTTCGATCGTTCGCTGGTGCCGGTGCTGGGTGCCGACGGTGTCGTGCTGCTCACGCAGGACGAGACCGTTCGCGCCAATGCATCGGTCGAAAAGCTCCTGACCATGCCACCGTTCTTCGCCGAGACGGGCGAGCAATGGGCGGATGCGCTCGTGCGCGCCCGCCATCCGGAGCTCGGTGCCGTCAACCACTTCCATCACGCGGGCAATTCGCCTGCAATGGCCGACGGCGCGTCATTGGCTTTGCTGGGCACCGCTGCCGCCGCCCGCGGCCTCGGCGTCCCGCCGCGTGCGCGCGTGCTTGCCACGGCGACGCATGCCGAGGACCACGCCCTCGCCTTGAATGGGGCGCTGGGCGCGACCGGCAAGGCGCTCGCGCGGGCCGGCCTCGACGTCGCCGATATCGACTTGTTTGAGGTCAACGAGGCCTTCGCCGCGCCGACGCTCGTCCTCATCCGTGAGCTCGGCATCGATCGCGAGCGCTGCAACGTCAACGGCGGCGCGATCGCGCTCGGGCATGCCATGGGCGCCACGGGCACGACTCTGGTCGGGACGCTGCTCGACGAACTCGAGCGCCGCGGGGCCAGGCGCGGCGTCGCTGCCGTGAGCGGCGCACTCGGGCTTGGCGCCGCCGCCGTCATCGAAACACTGGCCGGCTGAGCCGCCCGCAACGAGGAGGACCTGCCAGACCATGTCCGCCACCGCCTCGCGTCTGTTCGAGCAGCACCGCGACCTGCTGCAGCAGGCGATCGCAGCCTGTGCCTCGCGCGAGTACTTCAGTCCGTTTCCTGAGACACCCGATCGCTATCCCGGCTCGGCCGCGGCGCTGGCCCACGGACTGGCCGGGTTCCAGGCGCAGCTCGGCCGCCCGTTCGAGCTTGACCAACCCGGCGAGATCGGCCGCCTCGGTGACGAACGGTCGCCCTACACCGGCACGCCGCTCGGCATCGACTACCCGCGCGCGGACGTGGATGCGTTGTTCCGCGCCGCGCGTGCTGCGATGCCAGCGTGGGCGGATGCCGGTCCCACCGCACGCGTCGGCGTGTGCCTCGAGATCGTGCAGGCGCTGTTTGCGGAGCTGCCGGTACTGCTGCACGCGGTGATGCACACCGCCGGCCAGAGCTACGCCATGAGCTACGCGGGCAGCGGCACGAACGCGCTCGACCGTGGCATCGAGGCGATCGTCTACGCACATCAGGCGATGTCGGCCGTGGCGCCGACCGCGCTCTGGGCGCGGCGCTTCGGGTCGGCGACCATCCGCCTGCAGAAGCGCTATCGGCTCGTGCCGCGCGGCGTCGCGGTGTGCTTCACCTGCGCCACCTTCCCCACCTGGAACGCCTACCCGGCGCTGCTGGCGAGCCTTGCCACCGGCAACCCGGTAGTCATCAAGCCGCACCCGACTGGCATCCTGCCGATGGCGCTGTCGGTACGCGTGGCGCGACGGGTGCTGACGGCGGCGGGCTTTGACCCCAACCTGGTGACGCTGGCCGTCGACAGTGCGGCGGAACCACTCGGCAAGCTGCTGGTGAAGCACCCGCTGACAGCGATCGTGGACTTCACAGGCAGCGCGCGCTTCGGTTCGTGGGTCGAGCAGAACGCCCCTCCGGCACTCTGCTACACGGAAACCTCCGGCGTGAACACGGTACTCCTGGAATCGGTGCACGACCTCGAACCGGTGGCGAAGAGCTTGGCCACGACCATGAACCTGTTCTCCGCGCAGATGTGCACCTCGCCGCAGAACATCTACGTGCCGCGCGGCGGGATCGACGTCGGCGGCCGACGCGCCGGCGTGGACGAGGTCTGTGCCACGCTCGCGGCTGCATTTCACAGCGTGGCTGCCGTGCCGCAGCGCGCGGCGTCGATCCTCGCGACGATTCAGTCGCCGTCCACGCTCGACCTGATCGGCTCGATGCGCGACAGCGGCAGACGCCATGGCGCTGTCGTTGTGGACTCGGCGCCCTACGCGCACCCCGATTTCCCGCTCGCCCGCACGGCCACCCCGCTGCTGCTGCGCGTGACGCAAGGCGCGCGCGAGCTGTATTGCGAGGAACGCTTCGGGCCGATCGGCTTCGTGATCGAAACAGATGACGCGGCCGCTGCGCTCGCGGCAGCGACCGGCGACGTGCGGGCCGCCGGCGGTATCACCGCATTCGCATACTCCACGCGGGACGAGTTCCTCGCCGCAGCGGAGTCGGCGTACGCGACAGCCGGCGCGCAACTCACCTGCAACCTCACCGGCGCGATGCCGCTGAACTTTGCCGCCTCGTACAGCGATTACCACGTGACCGGACTGAACCCGGCCGGCAACGCGACCCTCACCGATGCCTCGTTCGTGGCGGCGCGTTTTCGCATTGCACAATCGCGGCGGCCCGTCGCCTGAACGCAACAACCGTTGCGCAGCACCGCAAGGCTGCGGTATTAGTCTGATTGTGCAAGCCATCACAGCAATGCAGACCTGCACCCAGGGGGACCCAACATGACGATGCTGCGTAGGACGGTGAACAAGTGCCTGCTGGCGGCCGCGGGCGTGACGGTACTGGCGCCGCTGGCCCAGGGTCAGGAAGCGTCGCAGGCCGGGGGGCTCGAGGAAATCATCGTCACGGCGCAGAAGCGCGCCGAGAGCGCCCAGGACGTGCCGATCGCGCTGTCCGTGTTCGACTCGAGCGACATCGAGGACGCGAACATCGACCGCATCGAGGAAATCGTGCTGCGCACGCCGAACTTCACCATGATGCGCGTGAACGTCGGCGAGCCGCAGTTCTACATCCGCGGCGTCGGCTCGAATTCCGACTCGGCCGCCGGCGACCCGACGGTCGGCGTATTCCAGGACGAGATCTACATCGGCCGCATCAGCGGCGCCGCCTTCGACGTCTTCGACATGGAGCGCGTCGAGGTGCTGCGCGGCCCGCAAGGCACACTCTTCGGCCGCAATACCTCCGGCGGTGCCGTCAACTTCATCCCCAAGCGCCCGGAGCAGGACTTCTTCGCCAGCGCCTACCTGTCCTACGGCAATTACGACAGCATCGAGGGCCGCGCCGTACTCAACGGCGGCTTCACGGACACCGTTGCCGGCCGCCTGTCGCTCAGCCACCGCGAGCACAGTGGCTACTCGGAAAACATCACGACCGGCGCCGACCTCGACGACGAGGATAACTGGAGCGCGCGCGCCCAGCTGCTGTTCGCGCCGAACGACGCGACCCGCCTGCTGCTGGCCTATGATTACGTAACGGACGATTCGGCCGGCAACGCACGTGTGCCCTACCCCGTGTTCGACACCGGCCAGGTCGGTGCGGCCAACAACCTCGCGCTGGCCGCATTGCGCCGCATCTGGCCGGCGGATGCGGACCTGCGCAAATCGTACTCAGTGCCGGAGTCGTTCCAGGAGCGCGACATCAACGGCCTCACGGCGCGCTTCGAGAGCGACGCGAGCTACGGCTCGTGGACGCTGCTCGGCGGCTGGCGCAAGGTCGAGCTGAGCTGGTACGAGGACCTCGACGGCCTCAAGCCCTTCGGCTTCCCGCCGGTCACGCCGCCGTTCCCGCAGCCGTATGGCTGGGTGCTGCAGAACCGCGACGTGGCCGACGAGGACGCCGAGCAGTACAGCATCGAGGCGCGCCTCGCCTCGCCCGCCGACTCGCGCATGCAGTGGGTCGCCGGCCTCTACTACTTCACCGAGGAAGTGAATCGCGAGGAGAGCTTCCTCACGAAGTTCAGCCTGCTCGCCGCGGCGGGCGGCGACGTAACCTTCATCCAGGACGTCGACTCGAGCACCTACGCCGCGTTCGGCCAGCTGACCTATCCGTTCACCGACAGCTTCAGCGTCACCGCGGGCCTGCGCTACTCGAACGACGAGAAAGAGGCGCACCAGGTCGGCCGCAACAACGACCCCGCCGACACCACGCCCGGCATCCCGCTGTACCCCGGCCAGGCCTACGACGTGACGGCAGACGATTCATGGAGTTCCACCACCGGCAAGCTCGGCCTCGATTACCGCACCGGGGCCGGCCAGCTGCTCTACGCGAGCGTGAGCAAGGGATTCAAGTCCGGCATCTTCCCGAGCCAGAACAATGTCGTGCAGAACGTCGGCGAGGCGACGCCGCCCGAGGAGAACTGGAGCTACGAGGCCGGCGCCAAGACGCAGTGGTTCGACAACACGCTGCGCGTAAATCTCGCCCTGTTCTACATGGACTACCAGGACCTGCAGCTGTTCCGGCTCAATCCGCAGCTGATCCTCGTCACGTTCACGGAGGACACGACGAACAAGGGCGCCGAGCTCGAGATCCTGGCCGCGCCGGCCGAGGGCTTCGAAACCGGCCTCAATGTCGCCTACCTGGACGCCGAGGTGGACGGCGGTGCCAACGACGGCGCCCAGCTGCCGCGCGCGCCGGAATACACCTTCGGCGGCTTCGCGCAGTACTCGTGGCCGTTCGCAGGCGGCGGCTTCTCGCTGCGCGCCGACTTCAAGTGGACCGACGACTACCGCACGGAGATCGCATACAACACGGGCAGCCCGGCCGCGGACGCGGCGAACGCGCGCATCACCGAGATCCCGAGCTACGCGCTGCTCGACGCGATCGCGACCTACGCACCCGGCAACGGCAACCTGGAATTCTCGCTGTGGGGCAAGAACCTCACGGACGAGACCTATCCGACGCACATCATCCCGTTCCTGGGCAACGGTTTCTCGGTCTTCGGGCCGCCGCGCACGTACGGCGTCTCCGTGAGCTGGAAGACGCGCTGATCCGCCGCCCTCACCCAACCTCTGCCCGCCCTCTCCCGTGCAAGCGGGCGAGAGTTTGGGCGAGGATTTGGGTGACGGTCACGGAATCGGGCTCAGTGCGCTAGCAGGCCACAGTCCACCCCATGGTCTCCGGGCTGTTCTTATCCACGCTCGCCGTCGCCTATCTCGGGCTGCTCTTCGGCATTGCCTTCTACGGCGAGCGCAAGTCGATCTATCCGTCGCGCGCGCGCCTGCGCCCCTACATCTACGCCCTCGCCCTCGGGGTGTATTGCACGACCTGGACGTTCTTCGGCGCCGTCGGCACCGCCGTCCGTGACGGCTGGGCGTACCTGCCGATCTACCTCGGCCCCGCGCTGGTGTTCCTCGTCGGCACGCCCTTCCTCAGGCGACTGGTGGCGGTGGCGCGCGCCCACAGCATCACGTCGATCGGCGACTTCGTCTCGTCGCGCTTCGGCAAGAGTCCCGCCCTCGCCGCACTCGTGACGATCATCGCGCTCACCGCTGCAGTGCCCTACCTGTCACTGCAGTACAAGGCCGTCGGTACGAGCATCGACGTACTGACCGGCTCGAGCGCCTCGCACCCCGCGTGGTACCTGGACCCCGCCCTCGGCGTGGCACTGCTGATGGCGCTGTTCGCGGCCCTGTTCGGCACGCGGCAGCTCGATGCGACCGAACACCACGAGGGCGTGATGCTGGCCATTGCGTTCGAGTCGGTGGTCAAGCTGCTCGCGTTCGTGGCGATCGGCGTTTTTGCCATGCTGCACCTCGACGGCGCTCCGCCGCTGGAAGCCACGCGGCTCGGGGACCTGCGCGACTTCGCGAGCCCGTCGTTCGCGGCGTCGACGCTGCTCGCCGCGGCGGCGATCTTCTGCCTGCCGCGCCAGTTCCTCGTCGGCGTGGTCGAATGCGCCGACCCGGCCGACCTGCGCACGGCGCGCTGGGTATTCCCGGCCTACCTCGCGGTGTTCACGGCCTTCGTGGTGCCGGTCGTACTGGCGGGTATCGGGTCCGGCCTCGCGGCCAGCCACCACCCCGACTCGTTCGTCCTCACGTTGCCGATGGAACGCGGTGCGACGGCCCTGGCGATCCTGGTGTTCCTCGGCGGACTGTCGGCGGCCACGGCGATGGTGATCATGGCGAGCATCGCGCTCGCCACCATGATCACGAACGACCTGTTGATGCCTGCACTCTGGCGCGGCCGCTGGCTCCACTACCGCGCGGGCGCCGACGTCGGACGCGTCGTGCTGTGGCTGCGGCGGGTGACGATTTTCCTGCTGTCGGCGCTCGCGTTCGCGTACCACCGCGGCACGAGCGCACCGGCGAGCCTCGCCGCCATCGGCATGCTGGCGTTTGCCGCGGTGACCCAGTTCGCGCCGGCGATACTGGCCGGGATCTACTGGCGCAGCGCCACGCGCGAGGGGGTCTTCGCGGGCCTGGCCGTCGGCTACCTCATCTGGCTGTACGCGCTGCTGCTGCCGACGTTCGGTGCGGGTGCGGTCATCGGCTTGCCGCTGCTGGCAGGCGCATCGATTGCCGTGGCAGCGAATGCCATCACCCTGGTCGTGGTATCGCGCCTGCGCGGCGTGTCGCTGCGCGACCGCATGACCGCCACGGAGTTCCTGCGCGGCGCCCTGCCGGCGCCGGGCCCGGCCGACGCAGGTGGTGCGCGCGTCGGCGACCTGCTGGCGGTCACCGAGCGCATCGTCGGTGCCGAGACCGTGGCACGTGCGCTGCAGGACTACTGCCTGCAGGCGGGCAGGCCCATGCCGAAGCCGTCGGAACCCGCAGACCGTGGCCTCCTGCAGACGATGGAGCGCGTGCTCGCCGGCGCGATCGGCGCATCCTCGGCACGATTCATGTTCACGCACGCGCTGCAGGGCCGCGGCGTCGCCGCCGAAGAGGTTGCGGAACTGCTCGACGAGACGTCGCAGGAGCTGCGGTTCAGTAGGCAGCTGCTGCAGGCGACGATGGAAAACGTCTCGCAGGGCATCGCGGTCGCCGACCCCGAGGCGCGCATCGTCGCGTGGAACCGTCGCTACCTGGCGATGTTCGACTACCCCGAAGGCATGGTCTACGTGGGTCGCCCCGTGGCCGATCTCATTCGCTGGAACGCGCAGCGCGGCGAATTCGGCCACACCGACATCGAGGCGCAGATCGAGAAACGCCTGGCGCACATGCGTGCCGGCAGCTCCTACGTGATCCAGCGCGCCAGACGCAACGGCCGGGTGTACGAGATCCGCGGCCAGTCGATGCCGGACGGCGGCTACGTGACCACCTACACGGACGTGACCGACTACAAGCAGACGGAGGTGGCGCTGCTCGAAGCGAAGTCCACGCTCGAACAGCGTGTCGAGGAGCGTACGCGCGAACTGCAGAGTGCACTCGAAGCGCAACGCGATGCGAAGCGGCTCGCCGAGGAGGCCAACGCCACCAAGACGCGCTTCGTCGCGGCTGCCAGTCACGACCTGCTGCAACCGCTCAACGCCGCGCGGCTGTTCGCCTCCGCGCTCGAGGAGCGCTCGACGGACCCTGCCGTGCTCGAGATCGCCGGCCGCATCGACAGCTCGATGCGCGCCGCCGAGGAAGTGCTCGACGACATGCTCGACATCGCGCGCCTCGAAAGCGGCACGATGCGTACCGAGATCACCGATTTCAGCCTCGCGGATACCTTCGCGGACCTCGAGCGGCAGTTCGCACCGCTTGCGGCCCGGCGCGGCCTGCGCCTGCGGGTCAAACGCCCGAACTGCCGCGTGCGCAGCGACCGCGTGCTGCTGCGGCGCGTCCTGCAGAACCTGATCTCGAATGCGCTGCGCTACACGCGCCAGGGTGGCGTGCTGGTCGCCTGCCGCCGGCGTGGCCCGCGTCTCGAGCTGTGCGTCTGGGACACTGGTCCCGGCATTCCGGAAATGCACCAACGCGCTATCTTCGATGAGTTCCGCCGGCTCGACGGACCGTCCCCGTGGGGAGAGAAGGGCTTAGGTCTCGGGCTGTCGATCTGCGACCGCATCGCCCGCCTGCTCGGCCTCGAGATCAGCCTGCACTCGACACCCGGCAGAGGCTCGGTGTTCCGGGTGCGGGTGCCGATCGGCGCAGACGCATCCGCCGAACCCGCAACTCCGACCGAACCGCCGCCAGCCGCCGCGCCGTCGAGCCTCGTCGGACTCACCGTGCTCTGCGTGGACAATGAGCCGGAGATCCTCTCGGGCATGAGCGCGCTCATGTCTCGTTGGGGAGTACGCGTGATCACCGCCGCCGACATCGACGGCGCGCGCGATATCGCTGGCCGCGAGCATCCGGCCATCGTGCTGGCTGACTACCGGCTGGCGGATTCGGGCCCGGACGGTCTCGACCTGCTGGTGGAGCTGTGCGGCAGCAGCCACGCAGCCCCGCCCGGCGCGCTGGTGACCGCCGACCATTCGGCCGCGCTCGCCGAGCGTGCCCGTTCACTTGGTTTCCCGCTGCTGCGCAAACCGATCAAGCCGGCGGCCCTGCGCGCGCTGCTCGGGGCACTGGCTGCGCAGCGCAACGGGGGTTCGCACTGAACCTTACTCGGGCTCCTCGGGAGGCGGCTTCACGCTGGCGCGGTCCACGGCGAGACGCCCTGCCGCGAGCACTGCCTGCGTACGTGTCGTGACAGCCAGCTTGCGCAGGATGGCGGTGACGTGCGCCTTGACCGTCGCTTCCGACACGTCGAGCTCGTAGGCGATCTGCTTGTTGAGCAGGCCGGAGCAAAGCATGCCCAGCACGCGGAACTGCTGCGGCGTGAGCTCCGCAACGCGGCGGGCGATGCGCAGGTCCTCGTCATTGCCTTGCATGCGCCGCGGCTGATGAAAGCCGGGCGGCGTGTAGATCTCGCCCGCCAGCACCGACTCGATCGCCTGGCCGATCTGGCCGGCCTCCGTGGATTTCGAGATGAAACCCTGCGCGCCGTAGCGCAGCGCGCCGGCGATCGTCTGCGAGTCGTCATCGGCGGAGACGACCACCACTGGCAGGCCCGGCCGGCTGCCACGCACGTGCGCCAGCGCGTTGAAACCCTGGGCACCCGGCATGTTGAGGTCGAGGAGCAGCAAGTCCGCGTCGGGCTGTGCCTCGAGCGCCGTGAGCAGCGACGCGACTGAATCGGCCTCGACGAAGCTCGTCCCGGAGTCGAGCCGGCCCACGGCCGCCTTCAGGGCCTCGCGAAACAGCGGATGGTCGTCCGCGACGATGATCTGCCGGTGCATGGTTGCCGGGAAATATAACCGCGCCGGACGCGCCATGGACCGTCCGTCGTCTTCGACCAATGGCGAATACCGTCGCGTGCAACCGACGGCGCAGCATCGCCGTAGTCTCGTCACGGGGGATATGCAGATGCATACACGCAACCACTCACGATCGGCACTTCGCGCAATGATCACGGCCACCCTGGCTGCCGCGGTGCTCGGCCTGCCGGCCGGCGCCATCGCGCAGACTGCCAAGGAGGTGGAACTCGAGAAGCGGGTCGCCGACCTCGAACGGATGGTCAAGGAACTCTCGGCCGCGAAGGCAGCTGCTCCGGCTGCTGCGCCGGCTCCGGCAGCCGCCACCGCCGCGGCCGCACCGGCCAAGCCGGCCGGCGCACCGATCCAGGGCGTGTCGATCACGCCGAACGCCGCCCCCAACACGACGTTCCTGCTGACGGGCTTCGTCAAGATGGATGTCAACTTCACGGACACGACTGACGGCGAACTTGCCGACAACTCGTCAGGCCGCGATTACTACATTCCCAGCACGATCCCGATCGGCGGCTTCGACGAGGGCACGGACCTCAACGCGCACATCAAGCAGTCGCGCCTCAATTTTGGCACGGACACGATCCTCGAAGGCGGCGACAAGCTGTCGACGCGGTTCGAGATCGACTTCTATGGATCGAGCACGGCCGACCAGCGCATCAGCAACGCGTACCAGCCGGACATTCGCCACGCTTACGTGCAGTGGCGCCACTGGCTCATCGGCCAGACGTGGTCCAACTTCATGGATCCCGCCACCCTGCCCGAGGCTGCAGACTTCATCGGCACGACGGACGGCACGACTTTCGTCCGTCAGCCGCAGGTACGCTGGACTTCGGGCGGACTGTCGCTCTCGGCCGAAAACCGCGAGACAACGATTCTCCCGTACAGCACGACCGGCGTGGCCGCCGCACGCATCGTTTCGGACGATGGCTGGGTTCCGGACCTGACCGCCCGATACGCCTGGAAGGGCGATTGGGGGCACTTCGCATTGGCCGGACTGCTGCGCGAATTGTCCCACGAGTCGAGCACGGTCGACGACTCCACGTGGGCCGGTTCCCTCAGCCTCTCCGGCAAGTTCAACATCGGCAAGGATGACGTCCGTTGGATGGCGCTGTACGGCAACCTGGGTCGCTATGTGGGCCTGAATTTCGCGACCGACGCCGTGCTCGACGCCGGCGGCAGCATCGACGCGCTGGACGGCTACGCCTTCTTCGTCGCCTACCGTCACATGTGGACGGCCAAACTGCGCAGCACCGCCTCCTACGCGCTGGAGAGCTACGATTACGACTCCATCCTGAGCGGGTCGACGGCGAACAAATCGAGCGACAGCTGGACGGTGAACCTGTTCTACTCGCCGCTCCCGAAACTCGACATCGGCGCGGAATTCCGCAGCGCCAATGCCGAGCGCGAGAACGGGGACGATGGTGACCTGCGCCGGCTCCAGCTGACCACGAAGTACTCGTTCTGATCAGCCGCGCCGCTTGGGAGCCCACGCGGCGCGCACTACCTTCCACCCGTCGCCCTCGAGCTGCAACTCGAGGGCGACGTCGTATACATCTCCCGCCAGGTCGAACGCAGCCGCCCCGGCCGTTTCGCGGCCCAGCGTCCCCACCTGCAGGCGCACCCGCGCATAATCGCGATACGGAAACGCCACGCTCGTCACGCGCGTGACGAGATGCACCGACTGATGCGTGACGAGGTAGCCGCGCAGGTACTGCTTGAGCTCGTCGCGCCCGCCGCCGTTCTCGTCCTGGAACGCCGGGGACACGTGCTCGAGGATGCCTGAGAGATCACGTGCCTCGGCCGCCGCCTCACCGGCCGCAATGACGGCCCGCACCCGGGCGTCGGGCGCTTCCTCTTCTGCGCAGCCGCCGAGCATTGCTGCAGCGGCCAGCGCCCCGCCGGCCATGATCGGCAGGAAAACACGACGCAGCTGTGGCAGCATCGCTGCAGTCCTCCACCTGGAATCAGCGGATCATTGTCCCATGCGTGCGTTCCGGTACCACGCGTTCGGCGGCCAATCGCCCCCACGGGTCGAAGACGTTGTCGTGCCCGATCCCGCTGCTGGCGAGGTGCTGGTCAGGGTGCGGTGCGCCAGCCTGAATCCGGTCGACTGGAAAATCGCCGCCGGCAGGTACCGTTTCCTGATCAAGGACGGCCTGCCGCGCACCATGGGCTCGGACTTCTCCGGCGAAATCGCCGCGGTAGGTCCGGATGTGGACGGTTGGGCCCCCGGCGAGCCCGTCCTGGGGTTCATCGATCCGTTCGTCCGCAGCGCCGGAACGTTCGCGGAGTACGTGCCGGTGCCCGTGGAGTTCGTCACGCGTCGCCCTCCCTCGGTGGACGACGTGACCGGGGCCGCCCTGCCCTGCGTCGGCGTCACCGCCGTCGCGCTGTGCGATCTCACCAAGGTGCGCCGCGGCTCGAGCGTGCTCGTGAACGGCGCATCCGGCGGCGTCGGTCACCTTGCCGTGCAGGTTGCGAAAGCGCGTGGTGCCCTCGTCGCCGCAACGGCGAGCGCCGCCCGTCGCGAATTCGTGACGGCACTGAGCGCGGATCTGTTCATCGACTACCAGTCGGAGCCGGTCGATCGCTGGCCGCGGGCTTTCGACGCGGTGCTCGATTGCGTGCCGAACCTGCCGCGCCGCACTCACCGGCGCCTGCTGAAACGCGGCGGGCGCTATGCGAGCACGCTGCCGAACGGCTGGACCTACACGCTGGATCCCCTGCTCAACCGGCTCGGCCCACTCACGCGGCACGCCGTCATGCTGCAGCCAAACGCGGCTGCGATGCAGGAACTCCTCACCTGCGTCAACGCGGGAACGGTTCGCTGCGAGATCGCCGGGGAGTATCCGCTCGACGACGCGGCGCGGGCCATCGAGCGCTCCCGCTCAGGGCGCGTTGCCGGAAAGCTCGTCATCCGGGTCGCGTGACTGTCGGCGCGGCCCCGCGACCCGGACGTCAGCTGCCGCATGTCAGGCATAAGCCTGGATGTTGGCGACCGCGTAAGTCAGCGAACCCATGACGATCGTCACCGCGAGCACGAGGCCGGCCAGGACGCGGGAAGCAAAACGATCAGTGGCATTGCAGGTAAACATGGTTGGATCCTCCGTTGGTGCGGGGGCCAAGTTACGCCGGTCGATTGGTCCGATAAATGGCTTTAATCTAACTACTCTATTCATAGTTTGTGACTAATCCACAGATCTCGCCAGCCGTGCCCGCCGGCACCCGATCCGCGCGGCACGCCTGGAGGATCAGCGTCGCCTGCAGGATTCGGCGGTCTCCGGCAGAACCGCGGAGCGTTTTGCCCAGCTGGCTGCGGACGCGATCATCAACTGCCTGGTGTCGAAGGCGCTCGCCGGCGCCGAGGTCACGCTCGACGCGGCGCTCGTCTGACGCCAGCGCCCGCTACAGCTGCAGCGTCATCTGCACCAGTTCCGGATCGTCCGGATCGGTGCTCGTCTTGAAGCCGAGCGACCGCGACAGGTCGATCATGCGGGTGTTCTCGCGCAGCGTCATGCCCGTCATCACCTTCAGACGGCGCTCGCGCGCCGCCTCGATCAGCCGCGAGAACATGCGGCGCGCGAGGCCCTTGCCCTGCCATTCGTCGCCGACGACGATCGCGAACTCGCAGGTTTCCTCGTCGGGCAGCGTGGTGTAGCGCACCACGCCGATCTGCTGCTCGCCCTGCGGCGTGTCGATGACGGCGATCAGCGCGAGCTCGCGGTCGTAATCGATCTGCGTGAATCGCGACAGCATCGCGGGCGTGAGGTCGCGCAGCCCGAACATGAAACGCAGGAACTTCGACTGCTCCGACAGGCCGTGCACGAAGGCGCTTTCGATCGCCGCGTCCTCGGGGCGGATCGGCCGGATGGTCGCGACGATGCTGCCCGGCAGCTCCATCGTGTCGCACAGCCGGCTCGGGTAGGGGTGGATCGCCATGTGATCGTACGGGCGTGCCGCCGCGGGCCACGAGGTCACGCCGATCCGGGCATCGACGACGACTGCGCCGAGTTCCGTGACGATGAGCGGGTTGATGTCCATCGCCCCCACACACGGCAGTTCGCTGACGATCTCGGACACGCGCAGCAGGATCTCCTCGACCGCTTCTTCGTCCGCGGCCGGTGCGCCGCGCAGCGGCTGCAATGCCTGTCCCGCCCGCGTGCGTCGGATCAGGTCGCGCACGAGGAACTGATTGAGGGGTGGCAGCGCCACGGCGCTGTCGCGGACGACTTCCACGAAAATGCCGCCGAGACCGAAGCTGATCGCCGGACCGAACACCGGGTCGCGCACCACGCCGATCATCAGCTCCCGCCGGTTCTGCTCGCGGTACATCGGCTCGATCAGCACGCCCTGGAGCTCGGCGTCGGGCCTGGCGCGCGCCACGTCTGAGAGCATCTTGCCGAAGGCCTCGCGCACGTCCCGCTCGTCGACGAGGTTCAGCCGGACGCCGTCCACGTCCGTCTTGTGCGAGATGTCGGGCGAGAGGATCTTCATCGCCACCGGCAAGCCGACCTCGCGCGCACGATCTGCTGCCTCCGCGGCCGAGTGCGCCGGCAGGCTGCGCACGGTCGGAATGCCGAACGCGTCGAGCACTTCCTTCGATTCCGCCGGATTCAGCCATTCACGGTCGGCAGCCAGCGCCGCGTCGATGACGGCCTGCGCGCGAGCGCGGTCCGGCACGGAAGCCAGGGCGAGCGGTTCCGGCGCCTGCAGCAGCAGCTGCTGGTTCGAAGCGTACAGCCCCAGTCCCGCGATGGCGTCCACCGCCGTCTCCGGCCGCATGTAATTCGGAACCCGGTGGTCGGCGAAACGCGCCCGGCTGGCTTCCACTGCAGCGCCGCCCATCCAGCACGTGAACACAGGCTTGCGGCTGCCTTTCGCAATCTCGATCAGCGATTCTGCGATCGCGTCCGGATCCGTCAGCGCATGCGGCACGAGCATCGCCAGCAGCGCATCCACGTCTGGATCCTCGAGACAGGTCCGGGCGGCGGCCGCGAACTGCGTCCCGTCGACGTCCGGACGGACGTACACCGGATTGCCCTCGCGCGAGGCTGGCGGCAGTTCTTCTGCCAGCCGCCGCAGCGAGGCGTCGCCGAGTTTGGCAATCTGCAGTCCACGATCCTGCGCCCGGTCGGCTGCGATCGTGCCGGGGCCGCCGGCATTGGACACGATGGCGAGCCGCCGCCCTCGAACCCGCACACCTGCGCCCAAGGTCGCGGCCGCGGTATACAGCTCGGAGAAATCGCGGATGCGCAACACGCCGGCGCGACGCATGGCCGCGTCGAACACATCGTCCGCTCCCACCAGCGACCCGGTGTGAAATGCCGTGTCGCCGGGGCCCGTACCGTGGCGCCCGGCTTTCATCACGACGACCGGCTTCACGCGCGCGGCCGCTCGCAGCGCGCTCATGAAGCGGCGCGCCCCGTCGATGCCCTCGATGTACAGCATGATGCTGTCGGTCGCCGGGTCCCGCGCCAGGTAATCGAGGATCTCGCCCAGGTCCACGTCCGGCCCGACCCCGGTCGAGATCAGGCTCGAGAAGCCGACGTGCCGGGACCGCGCCCAGTCGAGGAGCGCCGCGCACAGCGCACCCGACTGGGACACGAACGCGAGGCGGCCCTTGTCGGGCTGGCCCGGACTGCACGCGGCGTTCAACCCGATGTCCGTGCGGATCACGCCCAGGCTGTTCGGACCCAGGTAGCGCAGGCCGTGCTGCCGCGCCTGCAGTCTCAGCTGGCGCTCGAGCCCGGCACCGGTCGCGCCGCCCTCGCGAAAGCCGGCGGAGACGATGACCGCGGCACGGATGCCCTTGCGGCCGCATTCGCCGATGATTTCCGGAACAGTCGCGGCCGGGGTGAGGATGACTGCGAGGTCGGGGGCCTCGGGCAGGTCGAGCACGCTGCGGTGGGCCGCCTGCCCCGCGATCGACTCGTGCGACGGGTTGACGAAGTGGATGGGCCCTGCGAACCCACCGTCGGCCAGGTTGCGCCGCACGATGTCGCCCAACGAGCCGCCGGTATCGCTGGCGCCCACCAGGGCGATGGAAGTGGGCTTGAACAGGGCGGCGATGCGCTGGGCAGTCACGTCGGGGTCCGCGTATAAGCACCGATGACCAGAGGCATGCTAGCGATATACTGAGGCGAGTCCATCCTGAGTCACCGCAGGTCCGACCGCACCATGCCCGTTGCGTTCATCTCGCACCCGGCGTGCCGCCTTCACGACATGGGGGACGGCCATCCAGAACAGCCCGCCCGCCTCGACGTCATCGAGGAACTGCTGCACGTGCGGCAACTGCACGACTTCCTCGTGCACCACGAGGCGCCGCGCGCCACCTTCGAACAGCTGGCGCGCGTGCATCCACGGGCACACATCGAGCGCCTGAGCTCCATCTCGCCCAGCGAAGGGCTGGTGCGCGTCGATCCCGACACGGCCATGTGCCCCGAGACTTTCGAGGCGGCCCTGCGGGCGGCCGGCGCCAACGTGCTTGCGACCGACCTGGTCATCCGCGGCGAGGTGCGACGCGCGTTCTGCAACGTGCGTCCACCAGGCCACCATGCCGAGCGCGCGCAGGCGATGGGCTTCTGCTTCTTCAACAACGTCGCCGTAGGCGCCGCGCACGCGCTGGAGCACCACAGCCTCGAACGCGTGGCCATCCTCGATTTCGACGTGCACCTGGGCAACGGCACCGAGGACATCTTCAAGGGCGACCGACGCGTGCTGATCTGTTCGAGCTTCCAGTATCCGCTCTATCCGGGCAACAACCCCGGTTCGGTGCCCGGCCACATCGTCAACTGCCCACTGCCGCCAGGCAGCGGCAGCGAGGCCTTCCGCAAGGCCGTCACGGATCACTGGCTGCCGGCGCTCGAGGCGTTCAAGCCGCAGATGCTGTTCATTTCCGCGGGCTTCGACGCGCACGCCGCGGACGATCTTGCGGAACTGCGCCTGTCCGCGGCGGACTACGCCTGGGTGACGGACATGGCCTGCGGCGTGGCCGCCCGCCACGCCCGCAATCGCGTCGTCTCGACGCTCGAGGGCGGTTACGAGCTGTCCGCGCTGGCGGCGAGCGCGGTGATCCACATCGATCGCCTGATGGCCGACTGACGCGGCCAGCGCCGCACGGATCAGTAACACTGCGACTGGAGGTCTGCGCCGGCGGGGCCGATCATCGTGCGCATGGTCGACAGGATTCCCACCCTGCGCGCTCGCGGCCTGAGCAAGGTCTACCGGAGCGGCGAGGTCGAGGTGCACGCGCTGCGCGGTCTCGACCTGGTGCTCGAAACCGGCGAACTCGTGGTGCTGCTCGGGCCGTCGGGCAGCGGCAAGTCCACCCTGCTCAACATCCTGGGTGGCCTCGACACCGCTTCGAGTGGCGAGGCGTGGTTCCTGGACCACGAACTGTCGAGCCTCGACGATGCCGGCCTCACGCAGTACCGCCGCGACCACGTCGGCTTCGTGTTCCAGTTCTACAACCTCATTCCGAGCCTGACGTCGCTCGAAAACGTCGCGCTCGTCACCGAGATCGCCCGCAACCCGATGCCCCCCGAGGCGGCCCTGCGGCTGGTGGGCCTGGGCGAGCGTCTGCACCACTTCCCGGCGCAGCTCTCGGGCGGCGAGCAGCAGCGGGTCGCCATCGCACGCGCCATTGCCAAGCAGCCCGACCTCCTGCTGTGCGACGAGCCGACCGGCGCACTCGACAGCCAGACCGGCGTGCTCGTCCTCGAGGCCATTGAACGGATCCACCAGGAGCTCGGCACCTCGACGGTGCTGATCACCCATAACGCGGTGATCGCCGACATGGCCGACCGTGTGCTGGTGATGGGCGATGGCAGGATCCACCAGGAGCGGCGCAATACGCAGCGGCGTCCCGCGCGGGAGATCTCATGGTGATGCGGGCACTGCACCGCAAGCTGCTGCGCGACCTGTGGCGCCTGCGCGGCCAGGTGCTGGCCATCGCGCTCGTGATGGCGTCGGGCGTCGGCGTGCTCGTGATGTCGCTCACGACGGTCGAGTCGCTGGAGGAAACCGCAGTCGCGTATTACGAACGCTATCGTTTCGGGCAGGTGTTCGCTCACGTAGAGCGCGCGCCGGAGCACCTCGCGGAACGGTTGCGCGAGATTCCTGGCGTGCAGGCAGTCGAGACACGGGTCGTGCGCACGGCCGTGCTCGACATCGCCGGTTTCGAGGAGCCGGTCATCGGCCAGCTGGTATCCGTGCCCGAGCGCGCGGCACCGCGCCTCAACCGCCTGGCGCTGCGCCAGGGGCGCTATCCGCGTATCGGCGGCCCGGATGAAGCCGTGCTGTCGGAGCCATTCGCGCAGGCCCACGACCTCGAACTCGGCGAACACGTGCGCGCCGTCATCAACGGACGATGGCGCGAGCTCACGGTGGTCGGCATCGCCCTGTCGCCCGAGTACGTCTACGCAATCGGCCCGGGCGCGCTCATGCCCGACGACCTGCGCTTCGGCGTGCTGTGGATGGGGCAGGAGGCCCTGCAGGCAGCATTCGACCTCGACGGTGCCTTCAATGACGTGAGCCTCGCGCTGCTGCGCGGTACGGACCCCGAGGCCGTCGTTGATCGCGTCGACGCGCTGCTCAGCCGCTACGGTGGCATCGGGGCCTACGCGCGCGCCGACCAGTTGTCGAACTGGTTCCTGATGAACGAGATCGTCCAGTTGCGGACACTCTCGACGATCCTGCCAACCATCTTCCTGGCCGTGGCCGCCTTCCTCACCCACATGGTGCTGGGCCGGCTGGTCGCGGTCGAACGCAGCGAGATCGGCCTGCTCAAGGCGTTCGGCTACCGCAACCGCGACATCGCGCTGCACTACACCCGGTTCGTGCTCGGCATCGGCATGGTGGGCGTGCTGCTCGGCTGGACCGTGGGCTACTGGCTCGGGCTGTACAACACGGGCGTGTACGCCGAGTTCTACCATTTCCCGTTCCTGCTGTTCCGACCGAGCCCGCGACCGTTCGCTCTTGCGGCCGTGATCAGCCTGGGCGCCGCACTGATCGGCGCACTGGGCGCCGTCCGAACGGCAGCCGCGCTGCCCCCGGCAGAGGCGATGCGGCCGCCGGCGCCGCCGCTGTTCCGGCGCACCGCGCTGAGCCGCCTCGACTTCGTGCAGCGCCTGGACCAGCCCACCCGCATCCTGCTGCGGCAGGTCGTCCGCTGGCCCGGCCGCTCGTTCATCACCGCGACCGGCATCGCCATGTCGGTCGCAGTACTGGTGACGTCCATGCAGTGGCTCGACGCCATCAACCACATGGTCAACGTCTATTTCCTCGAGGCGCAGGCGCAGAACCTGAGCGTCGGCTTCGCCGAGCCACGCTCGCGCGAGATCACGCGCGACCTCGCGAGGCTGCCTGGCGTGCAGACCACCGAGCCGATGCGTTCGGTCGCGGCCAAGATGCGCAACGGCTGGCGCGAGGAGCGCGAGGCGCTGCAGGGGCTGCCGGCCCGGCAGGAACTGTATCGTGTCTACGACGCCGAGGGCCGCGCCCTCGAACTGCCGCCCGAGGGCGTCGTGATTTCAACCATGCTCGCCGAGCTGCTCGACGTGCGCGTCGGCGGGAGCATCACCGTGGAGGTCCTCGAAGGCCGGCGGCCCGTTTTCGACGTCCCGGTCGTCGCCACGTTCGAGACCTACATCGGCTCGCCCGCCTACATCGATATTGGTGCCCTCGACCGGCTCATGCGTGAACGCCCGAGCGTGACGGCCGTGCACCTGAGGGTGGACGCGACCCAGCGGGCGGCACTGTTCCAGGAACTCAAGACGCTGCCTCGCGTCAGTTCCATCACGGTCAAGGAGGCCGCCGTGCAGACGTTTCGCGACACCATGGCCGAGACGATCACGATCTTCGTATCGTTCTTCATCGTCTTCTCCTGCGCCCTCGCCTTCGGCGTCACCTACAACGCCGCCCGCATCTCGCTGTCCGAGCGGGGCCGGGAGCTCGCGACGCTGCGCGTGCTTGGCTTCACGCGCGCGGAGATCTCCTACATCCTGCTCGGCGAAGTGGCGCTGCTGACGTTCGTCGCGCTGCCCCTCGGCTGCGGCCTGGGCTTCCTGCTCGCCAGCCTGATCGTGCAGGCTTTCAAGACGGAGCTCTATCGAGTGCCGCTGGTGATCCTCGCGTCGACCTATGGCTGGGCGATGTTGATCGGACTGGCGGCAACCGTGGTGTCAGCCCTGCTCGTGCGACGGCAGGTGGACCGCCTCGACCTGATCGCCGTGCTCAAGACCCGGGAGTAGAACAATGCCCCCTGCGCAGAAACGCTTGCTGTTCTGGGGCCCCCTGGTGCTTGCGCTCGTCGGAGCACTGCTGTGGCTGTTCCGGCCGGCCGCCGTCGCCGTCGACCTGGTCGCCGTGGATCGCGGACCACTCACGGTCAGTGTGAGCGACGAGGGCGAGACTCGCGTCCGGGACATGTACGTGGTGTCGGCACCGGTCCCGGGACTGATGCGCCGCATCGAACTCGATGTCGGGGACGAGGTCATTGCCGACCAGACCGTCGTGGCGAGGATCGAACCGAGTGATCCGTCGTTTCTCGACGTGCGCAGTGAAGCCGAGGCGCGCGCGGGCGTCGATGCAGCCGCGGCCGCGCGGACACACGCCGAGGCCCAGGTGCGCCGCGCGCAGGCGGAGCTCGACTTCGCGCGTGCCGAACTGGAGCGCATCCGCGCCCTCGCCCGCAGTCACACCGTGTCCGAGAACGATCTCGACGCCGCGGAACGGCGGGCGAAGACCACGGAGGCTGCGCTTGCGGAGGCCCGCGCGGAACGCAAGGTGCGTGAGTCGGAGTACCAGGTGGCACGAGCCCGGCTGCTGACACCCTCCTCGGGCCGCAAGCCGACCGCAGACTGCGACTGCGTCACCGTGTTCTCGCCGGTGAGCGGCAGCGTGCTGCGCATCGTGACCGAGAGCGAGGGCGTGGTGCAGTCGGGGGCGCCGCTGGTCGAGATCGGCAATCCGGATCGGCTCGAAGTCGTGGTGGACCTGCTGTCCGCCGATGCGGTTCGCGTCCAGGCCGGACAGCGCGTGATCATCGAGGCCTGGGGCGGCACCGAGCCTCTCGATGGCGCGGTGCGGCGCGTCGAGCCATTCGGTTTCACCAAGGTATCGGCCCTCGGCATCGAGGAGCAGCGCGTCAACATCGTGATCGACATTGCCGACCCGCGCGAGGAGTGGCTGCGGCTCGGCCACGGCTACCGGGTCGAGCCCCGCATCGTGCTCTGGGAGGCGGCCGACGTGCTGCGCGTGCCCCTGTCTGCGCTCTTCCGCCATGGCGAACGCTGGGCGGTATTCGTCGAGCAGCACGGTCGTGCCGAACTGCGCGAGGTCGACATCGGCCAGGGCAACGGCCTGGAGGCCGAGGTGCGCTCCGGGCTCGAGGCTGGCGAACGTGTCGTGCTGCATCCGGGCGATCGCGTGGCGCCGGGTGCCCGCCTGTCCGAGCGCGGTTCGTAGCCGGCCCGACGGCAGACGGCGGCCCAACGAGAATCGATCGCGCCGCAGTCCGCGATCTGCGTCGCAGATCCATTAGATTTTCCTCATATATCTGGCGCTCCCTGCTAAACGGGGCAGGTACCTGAATGGGGAGAGCACCAGATGAACACTCGATTCCCGCATCGCGGCTGGCTCGCAGCCGCGGCCATGAGCGCCCTGCTGTCGCTGGCCGGCGCCGCGCACGCCGGTCACGGCATCGCCCCACGGGCTGCTGCCGACAAGTCGGATGCCACAGCGCAGAAGACACGCCCCGGCAGCAACTGGGTCTACAGGATCCTCGCCACCAACGACCTCGGCATGCACTGCGTGGACGCTGACTTCTCGGTGTTCTCGATCCTGCCGCCCTACAACGTGGTGAACGCGCAGGTCGTGCGCCGTTCCGGCACCGGCAAGCCGGTGGTCGTCAACGATTCGAGCGTCACCCTGACCTACGAGGCGGTACGGGATGGCAACGGCTCCATCAACAGCACCAGTCGCCGTGGCAAGAGCAACTTCTGGATGTACGTCCGGCAGGTCTATGGCGTGAATCTCGCCGAGGGCCAGGGCCTGAAGGGCCTGTACATGCCGGCCGACGCGCCGTCAGTCGCGCAACGCTCGCTCGGCTGGGACGCAGGCAGCGCACTGTTCAAGGCCGAGGGCGTGCCAATCCTGCCGCTGGACGACGCCAGCCACGTGAATCGCTATCCGCTCATGCGCGTCGTGGCCGTGGAGAAGGCCACCGGCCGCCAGGTCGCGAGCACCGACATCGTACTGCCCGTGTCCGAGGAGACGACCTGCGCCAACTGCCACACCACCGGGGCAGTCGCCGCGCGTGACCCGGCGGTCGCATGGTCGGGCACGACGAGTCTCGAGATCCAGAGCCGCGAGAACGTGCTGCTGCTGCACGACCACGAGCATGGTACGCAACTGTTCGCCTCGAAGCCCGTGCTGTGCGCCTCCTGTCACTACTCGCCGGCGCTCGACCTGGCCGGCACCGGCCCGAACGCCACGCAGTCCGGTCACGGGGTGATGTCGGCCGTCATGCACGACTTCCACGCCGACAAGATGCGTGACTCCGGCGATGCCGCCCTGTCGGATCACTGGCTGACCCAGGGTCAGCAACCACCCTCGCCCGAGTCGCAATCCTGCTACCAGTGCCACCCTGGAAAAACCACGCAGTGCCTGCGCGGCGCGATGACGGATGCCGTCACCTGCCAAAACTGCCACGGCGGCATGCAAGCCGTCGGTGGCGCATCCCCACTGCGGGCGGGCGGCAGCATCGACGGCACGAACGACGGCAGGCCGCGTCGTCCGTGGGTGGACCTGCCGCGCTGCCAGTCGTGCCACACGGGCGACGCGACGAATCATGTGACGCTCGACTCGTCACTGATGGCGACCGACGGCATCCGGGCGCTGGTCGCGTTCGACCCGGCCGATCCGGCGGCTTCGCCGTTCAAGGCAACCAACAAGCGCTTCGCTGAGAACGACGGCAAGCTCTTCCGCTTCAGTAAGGGTCACAGCGGCGTCGCCTGCGAGGGTTGCCACAACAGCACGCACGCCATCTGGCCGAACCCCGTGGATCTGCACAACGACAACGTCGCGGCCACGCAGTTGCAGGGCCATTCGGGGACGATCTCCGAATGCAGCGCCTGCCACGCGGCAGGGTCGCTGCCACTGACGCTGGGCGGCCCGCACGGCATGCACAACGTCGGCGACTCGCGCTGGACCAAGGGCCACAAGAGCCTCGCCGAGGGCAAGCAGCAGGCCTGCGCGACCTGCCACGGCGCGGACTACCGCGGAACGGTACTGTCCCGTACCGCCGCCGTCCGTACCTGGAACGCCTATGGCATTCGCAGCGTGCCGAAGGGGCATATGGTCGGTTGCTACGACTGCCACAACGGGCCGAACGATTGACACGCACGCTCCGCTCCCACGAGAGGCCCGCCTGCAGGCGGGCCTCCTGCGCCGCCCCGGGGCTCGCTTCACGCAAGCAAAATTCATTATTAATCAGTGCTTTCGATTCAGTTCTGCAAGTCACTTCGCGGATTCGGGAAAAGCCTGGCACAGGCGCGACACGGGGCGCCCCGTCCGGCGACCCTTGCGATCGTCTAATGGCCGATTGACCGATGCACCGGTAGAAGGGCCACGATCGCCAACAGTCCGGGAGAACAACATGGGCCACTACCACGAGCTGCACGCCCGCTCGATCAGGGAGCCGGACGGCTTCTGGCGCGAACAGGCAGCCCTGATCGACTGGCACGCGCCCTTCACCGAGGTGCTCGACTACTCCCGGCCGCCGTTCGCCAAGTGGTTCGTCGGCGGCAGGACCAACCTCTGCCACAACGCCGTCGATCGCCACTTGGCCGAGTTGGGCGACTCGCCCGCACTGATCTACCTCTCGACGGAGACCGGCCAGGAGAAGATCTACACCTTCAACCAGCTGTACCGCGAGGTGAACCGCATGGCGGGAATCCTCAAGGGACAGGGCGTCGGCAAGGGGGACCGGGTCCTCATCTACATGCCGATGATCGCCGAGGCGGCATTCGCCATGCTCGCCTGCGCGCGCATCGGTGCGATCCACTCGGTGGTGTTCGGCGGGTTCGCCTCGGTGAGCCTCGCCACGCGCATCGACGACGCGAAACCGAAGCTGATCATCAGCGCCGATGCCGGCTCACGCGCCGGCAAGCCCGTGCCATACAAGCACCTGCTCGACGAGGCGATCCGCCTGTCGAAGTTCCCACCGGCCAAGGTGCTGCTGGTCGATCGCGGCCTCGCCGACATGGCGCGCGTCGAAGGCCGCGACGTGGACTACGACAGGCTGCGCGCCGACCACATGAACGACGAGGTGCCGTGCGAGTGGCTCGAGAGCTCCGAGCCGAGCTACATCCTCTACACCAGCGGCACCACGGGCAAACCGAAGGGCGTGCAGCGTGACACCGGCGGCTACGCCGTGGCGCTCGCCGCTTCCATGAAGCTCATCTACTGCGGCAACAAGGGTGAGACCTACTTCGCCACCAGCGACATCGGCTGGGTGGTGGGCCACAGCTACATCATCTACGGCCCGCTCATTGCCGGCATGGCGACGATCATGTACGAGGGCACGCCGATCCGGCCCGACGGCGGCATCTGGTGGAAGATCGTCGAGCAGTACAAGGTCACGACGATGTTCTCGGCGCCCACGGCGATCCGCGTGCTGAAGAAACAGGACCCGGCGTTCCTCAGGAAGTACGACCTGTCCTCGCTGCGGCTGCTGTTCCTCGCCGGCGAGCCGCTCGACGAACCCACCGCCCGCTGGATCGCCGACGGCCTGGGCAAGCCCATCGTCGACAATTACTGGCAGACCGAGACCGGCTGGCCAATTCTCGCGATCCAACCCGGCATCGAAGCGCTGCCGAGCAAGTTCGGCTCGCCCGGCGTTCCGGTCTACGGTTACGACGTGCGCCTGTACGACGCCGCGTCCGGCGAGGAGGTCGGCGCCGACACCAAGGGCGTCGTTGCCATCCGCGGCCCGCTGCCGCCGGGTTGCATGACCACGGTGTGGGGCGACGACGAACGCTTCGTCGGAACGTACTGGAAGAGCGTGCCGGGCCAGCAGGTGTACTCGACGTTCGACTGGGGCATCCGCGACAAGGACGGCTACTATTTCATCCTCGGCCGCACGGACGACGTGATCAACGTGGCCGGCCATCGCCTCGGCACGCGCGAAATCGAAGAGTCGATTTCCTCGCACCCGAACATCGCCGAGGTCGCGGTGGTGGGCGTCGCCGACCAGCTCAAGGGCCAGGTGGCGATGGCGTTCGCCATCGTCAAGGACACCAGCCTGATCGACACGCCCGAGAAGCGCCTCGCCCACGAGGGCGACGTGATGAAGGTCGTGGACAACCAGCTCGGCGCGGTGGCGCGGCCGGCGCGAGTGCACTTCGTGACGGCACTGCCCAAGACGCGCTCGGGCAAGCTGCTGCGCCGGTCGATCCGCGCGCTGTGCGAAGGCCAGGACCCGGGCGACCTGACGACGATCGAGGACCCTTCAGCGCTCGAGCAGATCCTGGCCGCGGTCCGCGGATGAGTGTGCGGCATGCTCGCTGACTACATCGTTCCCGGTGTCGTCGTTGCCTTGGTCGCCTGGCGAGTCCTGTCGTCTTGCAACGCGCGACGCCGCATCCCCGGTCTGCTGCAGCAAGGGGCGCAGGTGGTGGATGTGCGCGGCCCCGGGGAATTTGCCGCTGGGCATGCGCCAGGGAGCGTGAACATTCCGCTGCACGAGCTCGATCAGCGCAAAAAGGAGCTGGATCCGAGCCGCTGGGTCATTGTCTGCTGCGCTTCCGGCACCCGCAGCGCGATGGCGCGTCGCAGACTGCGCAGCCAGGGTTTCGATCGGGTGCTGAATGCCGGGTCCTGGCGCAACCTGCGCTGACGGCCTCAGGAAGCCTGCGACCCGGCCACGGGCTTGCGGCCCAGCCACACCGTTCGCACCAGCCCGACAATGGCTACCGTCACCGCACCCGCCAGGATGCCGACCACCGCCGCGGTGAGCATCGGCGCGACGGTCGCCACCAGACCGGACGCGGCCTCGGCGCGGTCCGCGACCCAATGCTCGATCCAGGGAACCCCATGCGTCAGGATGCCACCACCGACGAGGAACATCGCAGCCAGGCCTGCCACGGATAGCAGCTTCATGAGCCACGGCGCGAACCAGAGGATGCCGCGTCCGAGCCATCGCGACAGCCAGGCCGCTGCGCCGTCGCCCTTGCGCCCGACGAGGTGAAGGCCGAGATCGTCGAGTTTCACGATGCCCGCCACCACGCCGTAAACACCCACAGTCATGAGCAGGGCGATGCTCACCAGCACCGCGACTCGCACGCCGAAGGTCGCGGTTGCGACCGACCCGAGCGCGATGACGATGATCTCCGCGGAGAGAATGAAGTCGGTGCGCACCGCGCCCTTGATCTTTTGCCTCTCAAAGGTGCGCAGGTCGATTGCCGGGTCTTCGAGCGCGTGCAGCAGTTCTTCACGGTGCGCCTGCTGTTCCGCGCCGTGGGTGAGGCTGTGCCAGATCTTCTCGAAACCCTCGTAGCAGAGGAACAAGCCGCCGATCATGAGCAGCGGCGTGATCGCCCAGGGCGCGACCGCGCTGATCGCGAGGGCCGCGGGCACCAGGATTGCCTTGTTCACCAGCGATCCCTTGGCGACGTCCCACACGACGGGCAGTTCGCGGTCCGCCTTGACGCCCGTCACCTGCTGCGCGTTGAGCGCGAGATCGTCGCCCAGCACGCCCGCTGTCTTCTTCGTAGCGACCTTGGTCAGGATCGCAACATCGTCGAGGACGCTGGCGATGTCGTCGAGTAGCGCGAGTAGGCTGGCGCCGGCCACGGACGTACTCCGGTTCGGGGTAGATCGGCATGGTAATCGCCGGCGCTAATTGCCGAAACCCCGCATCGCCTCGTCGACTCGCGCACCGTGCTCACCCGACAGGGCGGCGCCCCGTCGATCGGAAGGCGAGCCTGGGCAGTGCGAGTTCCCTGGCGGCACGGGTGAGACGGTTGGTGGCGTCACGCAGCGGGGCGGCACCGAGCGGCGGGTCGAGCTGTGCCATGGTGAGCTGGAACACGCTCTCCTTGGCAGCGGCGAGTGCTGGTGAGGCCAGCACCGACTGGCCAGCGACCAGGAAGGTGTCCAGGTCACCGAAGGCGACGAGCATCGGCTTCGCGGACGGCCGGAAGTTGCGCAACCTGCGGTTGGCCAGCAGTCGCGCGGCATTGTCGGCCGCACACTTGCCCATCTGCAGGGCGTAGTACGCCTGTTTGGACAACACGCGTGGCAGCATGGTGGCGTCGCCGATCACGAACACGTTGTCAAAACGCGTGCTCTGCAGCGTCGGCGTCACCGGCGCCCACTGCCCGGGCTTGCTGGTGAGGTCGGAAGCGCGCAGCAACGGAGACGGTGCAACGCCGCCGGTCCAGATCGTGAGATCGGAGTGCAGCGCATCGCCCGAGTCCAGGCGCACGCGACGGCGCGTCACCGCGGTCACGCGCGTGCGCGTCAGGAACCGGACATTGAACGGCGCGCAGCGGACGCGCACCGTAGCGTCGAGAGCAGGAGGCGCGCCCGGCAGCAGGCGCGGACCCGCCTCGACGACGGTGATGCCGAGGGACACGCGGTCGCGGTAGCGGCGGAGAATTTCACCGAGCGCCTCGATCCCCTCGAGCCCGCCGCCGACGATGACGATGGATGTCTTGCCGGGCCGACGGGCGAGCGCTGCCAGCTGCCGGCCGATCACGGCGCAATCGTCGACGCTCTTGAATGGCAGCGCGTATCGCTCGGCGCCGCGCACGCCAAACGTCTCGTTGACGCCGCCCACGGCGACGATGCAGGCATCGAATTCGAACCGCCGACCGCTGGACGTGACCACCCTTCCCGCCCGCGCGTCGACGGCCGTCACCTCGGCGCGGACGAAGCGATGCCCGGCGCGGGCCAGCAGACGCCGCCGCGGCAGGCGCAGGTCCGCCGGACACTTCACGCCGGAGAGCAGCTCGTGGATGTTGGGCAGCCACTCGAACCAGGGCGACCGGTCGATGACGGTGACCGCGTACTGGCGGCCGAGGTGCTGTGCGGCGGCGAGTCCAGCGAAGTTCGCGCCGACGACGACGATGCGCGGACGGAGCCTGCGGGTGTTCGGTGTGGGCATCGTGGGGTGTTGTTCGCGGAGCCTCGCCACGCGTTGCGTGCACGGGTCAGGGAAGCATAGCAGACCCCCGGCCCAGCCCTTGATGGCCGTCCGCGCCGGGCCACGCTGTTGCAGAGCGGCTCCGCTGCAGGGATGATCCGGCTGCGTGTCGGGCCCACACTCGCCCGGGCCCCACATCGCACCCAGGAGACTCGGATGCAGATTTCTTCGCTCAAGGACACCGTCAGCGCCGAAGAATGGCAGCTGCGGTGCGATCTCGCCGCCTGCTACCGCCTGGTGGCGGCCTACGGCTGGAGCGACCTGGTGTTCACGCATGTCAGCGCCCGCATCCCCGGGCCCGAGCACCATTTCCTGATCAACCCGTACGGGCTGATGTTCGACGAGATCACTGCCTCGTCGCTCGTGAAGGTGGACCAGGATTGCAGGAAGCTCAGCGACTCGCCGTTCCCGGTCAATCCTGCCGGGTTCGTCATCCACAGCGCCATTCATCAGGTGCGCGACGACGCGGGCTGTGTGCTGCACACGCATTCCCGAGCGGGCATCGCGGTGAGCGCGCAGCAATGCGGGGTGCTGCCGATCAGCCAGCAATCCACCTTCGTCCTCAGCTCGCTCGCCTATCACGACTACGAAGGCGTGGCGCTGCGCGACGATGAAAAGCCGCGGCTGCAGGCCGACCTGGGCAACGCCAACTTCCTGATGCTGCACAACCACGGGCTGCTGACGGTGGGCAGGACCATCCCCGACGCCTTCCTGCACATGTACATCTTTGAGAACACCTGCCGCATCCAGATCGATGCCCAGGCCGGCGGCGAACTCATCCACGTGAACCCCGCGATCCTGCAGGGCATCGCCCAGGTCATGAACACGGCGACCTCCGGGCTCGGCGCAGGACTGGCCTGGCCTGCGCTGCTGCGCAAGCTGGACCGCATGGACCCGAGCTACAGGACCTGAATCTGGCGCGTGCCCCGTGATTCAGCGGGCCGCGGTGACGGCCCGCTGATCGCCAGCGTTACGGGTCGCGCAGGGGCGGCACCTTCGAGTATTCGCCTTTGCCCTCCCGCACGGGGTCGGCCGATTCGTTCCAGCCGAGGTCCTCGGCCCGGTCCGGCGGCACAGGTTCGCTGGACAACCAGACGACGAGGCGCATGCCGTCAGTGATGTACGGATCCCCGGTCAGGTTGAACCGGGGCTGGCTCTCGCTCGCCTCGCCGACACCCTTCACGAAGGCAAACCGGTCGACGGCATCGCGGTGCAGCAGGCTGTGAAACAGGTATTCCCTGGCTTCGTCCACGACGGGATCGATCACGTGCGTGGTCAGGGTCGGCGACTTCCGCGTCATCTTGACGCCGATATCGCGACTGACCTGACCGACCCACACGGGCTTTCCCTCGCAACGGAACGGCGCGAGCCAGAGGCGCATGTGGTTACGCTGCGAGATCGTCGAACGCCCGCGCTGCAGGGCAAGGTCCTGCTTGCGTCCAAACGCATACAGCGAACTCACCGGCGCCGTCAGGAAGGACTTCTCCGCGATGGCTGCTCCCACCATCCTGCGAACGCTGTCCGCGGTAATGGCCTCGGTGAAGCTCCAGCCGCTCGCGACCAGCGCGGCGACCGCATCCTCACCGCTGCCGACCAGCACGACGTTGAGCGGATCGCCTTCACCCGAGCCGTCCGCGTTGCTCGTGCAGCAAGGCAGGTCCCGGATGCGCTCACGAAGTTGCGCTACCGTCAGGTCAGGATAGTCGGGCACCTGCGCGTACAGCTGGCGCAGCGCCGATCGTTCGTAGTCGAAGCCCTCCGTCGGCAGCAGCACGGCGAAGCGCAGGCGGACGCTGCGCAGGTGGCCCGACAGGCGCACGTCCACGAAACGTCCCCCGCGAGCGTGGGAGGCATAGATGTAGCCCTCGCTGGCACTCCCGGCCGCATGGAAGAAGGGCAGCGCGTTGGCGCGCAGGATGCCGGCCATCTTGCTGCGCTCTTCCTGCGGCAGCTTGGCGCTCGTCACGAGCGCGGCCTCGTCGGCGGAGTAGTAGTCGGGATCGATCGCGACTGGCAGCAACCAGTAGTCCACGTCACTGGCGTTCTCGATGCGCATCCAGATTGGCTGGATGCCGTAGTCGCCGAAACTCGTACCGAGCAGCCTGGCAACTTCCTCCTCCGTCGGGACCCGCAGCTGGACCGTGACGCCGTCCTGCGACAGCACCTGTGCCCGCGCCAGGTCCAACGGCACCTGCGTCTGGCCGGGCGGCGCTGCATCCTGCGCGCTCGCATGTCCCATGAGCAGCGCCGCAACCGTCAGCATCGCCCAGCGCAATCGTGTCGCAATGTTCGCCACCAGCTGTCCCTCGCTCCGGCCAAGGCCCCGGCGGGCCACGGCGATTCTACCCATGGTCAGTCGTCCTGATGCCAGGGCTCATCGGGGTCCTGCGAGGGCCCGGCGAGCCGCTCGCTCCGTCCCGGTACTGCGGGGAGCCCGGCACCATGCGCAGAGCGCACGTCGCTCGCGACAAACTGCACGATCGAACCGAACAGTTGGGTGAGCGGAAACAGCGCCGGATCCGGCCGCGCCGCAAACACCTTGTGCACGGACTCAATCCGCTGGGCGATGCCCCAGTGATCGGCATTCGCGTAGCCGAGCAGGGTCGCACCCGGGATCACCGCGTCGACAGCGAGGACCTGGCCGTCGTTGCGCGCGTCGGTCCGCCTCAGGAGTTGCCACGACGGTACCAGCGCACGCGCAACGTGGTCCCGAGTCGTGAAGGCCGCCAGCGAGTAGTAGCGCACGTGTGCCGGCAACGGATTCGCGGTCAACCACTGCATCGTCCCTGCCGGCGTCAGGCTCCGGATAACCTCGCCGTCCCCGGGCGGGCACTTCTCGTAAGGAAGATCTTCCAGCAGCGCCCCGTAAGCCGGGGCAGCCGTGTCGGCAAGGGGGGTGCCGAAGATGGGACCGGCGACGCTCACCACCGCGTCCACCCCTGCCGCGAGCGCCGGAAAATCCACCAGGAAGCGCAGAACGTCGAGCGAACCCTTGGAGTAGCCGATGAAGATCAGCGTCTGGCCCTCGGCGACCTCGGCACGGCCGATCACGTCAGCGATCTGGCGCGCATTGGCTCCGGTTCCGGAGCGACCGCTAACCACGATCGTCTCGACACGCGCACCTGCGCCGCGCAGCTGCGCCGCACCGACGGAGTACGGCCGGGCTTCGTCTCCGACGCACTCGCTGAACGCGCCCGTGACCAGGTAGATCACCAGCTCTTCGGGGGACAGGGCGAAACCCGGGGTGCCCCGGCTCTCGCGCGGCTCATCCGGCAGACGCCAGAGCCATCGGTCGCAGGATGCGTCGTACCCCGACACGATCCCTTCGGCACGCAGCATCGAACAGAAGATACTGCGGAACCTCGCCCGTCCATCCTGCGCGGGCGGAGCGCCCTCGATGGTCTTGAACGCGACAGGTGCGGCGACCAGATCACGCCCGTCCGGTGTGCTTGCGCAGCCGCCGAGCAGGAGCGCGGCGGACACTAGGAAAGCCGTGGCACGCTCCTGACGCCCGGAAGAATCCGGCCTCTTGAACCGATTGGAGGTTGCCCGCCGCATGCGCGATCCTGACGGTTTCCGTAGACTCTAGCGTATGTCCGGCGGATCCCCAAAGGCCGGACGCGTGCGGACTGCGGAGAACCGCGACTTGGGCAGCCAGACCATTTCGTTGCTTGCGACAGCCGCAGTCCTGCTGGCGGGCTGTGCGGCCACGCCTTCATCCGCGCCGGACGCGACGGCGGACACGGACAGCTTCGTCCTGGAAGCGAGCGCCACGTCGGTCCTGGGGCCGGAAGCCAGCTTCATCGGCAGTACGTATCCGGAGGTAGGCCTGAGCGGCCTGTTTCCCGCCCGCGGGCCCGATGAGTGCCAGGTCGCGGTGCTGCAGAACGGCGAGGACTCCTTTGCGGTGCGGATGGACGCACTCAAGAAAGCGCAGACATCGATCCGCATCCAGGCACTGGTGTTCAAGGGCGACGAGGCCGGGCTGCGGATCGCCGCGGTGCTGAAGGAGAAGAAGGCTGCCGGGCTCGACGTGCGCGTCATCGTGGACGCGTTCTCCAATCCCTGGCTGCAGACGCAATGGATGTTCTTCGACCTCAAGCAGCACGGCATCGAGGTGGAAGGTTACGAGGCGATGGCGCTGCAGTGGCTGAACGAAGTGCCCACACCGAAGCTCACTCCGCACTTCGACCCGGCGCAGCCTGACAAGCGCTTCCACGAGAAGATGTGGATCATCGACGGCGAGACGGACCACGCGATCGCCGTCACTGGCGGACTGAACATCGGCAACGAGTACTTCCGCACCGATCCCCGCCGTCCGGACAGCGTCTGGCGTGACCAGGACGTCGTCCTGCGCGGCGAGATCGTCCGGGACCTGGTCACGGCGTTCGACCGCAATTTCGA
>Ga0079037_100000009_pt1 | contig 59165 bp, 56 predicted proteins | sample Mud3Dept4metaG_FD_71479 | JGI IMG/M metagenome (GOLD analysis project Ga0079037, IMG submission 71479) | Freshwater wetland microbial communities from Ohio, USA, analyzing the effect of biotic and abiotic controls - Mud 3 Core 4 Depth 4 metaG | ecosystem: Environmental > Aquatic > Freshwater >... | reverse complement strand
GACCGCGGCTGGGTCTTCAGCGATCCGATCTCCAGTCACCACTTCGTGCCCGCCACCTATCTGCGCATCGACGATCCGCGCCTCGAGTCCTATCCGGGTGCCGGGTTGCTCGTCGCGCGCGAAGATCGCATGCAGGACGTCGATCTGGCACCCGGGCCGGCGCCCGTGCGCCCCTTCCGCGTGCGGCCGAACGAAGGCACGCGCCAAGCTGCGGCGCTCCTCGTGCGGCTGGCGCCGGCAGTGGAGGGCGCGGCGACGCTCGAGGGCGCGACCGGAGGCGTGCGCACCGTCTCGCTGGCGGGCGGGCGCGGCGTGTTCCTGGGGCTCGAGCCGGGGCGCTACGAGCTCAAGGTGAGGACGGCGGGCCGGCTCGCCGCCTGGAAGAGGCTGACCTTTCGGGACCGCGTGCTCGCCGAGCTCGAGGTGCCGGTCGAGGATGGACGGGGAGAGGGCGGAACCCGACGATGAGCTCCTACGATCATCGCGCGATCGAAGCGAAGTGGCAGGACCGCTGGGAGAAGGGCAGGGCGGCCGAGGTCGACCTGCGGCAGGCCAAGGGCAAGTACTACATGCTGATGATGTTCCCCTACCCGTCGGGGGACCGGCTCCACGTCGGGCACGGCCGCAACTACATCCTAGGCGACGCGCTCTACCGGTACCTGCGCATGCGCGGCCGGCGGGCGCTGAACCCGATGGGCTGGGACGCCTTCGGCCTGCCGGCCGAGAACGCCGCGATCCAGCGCGGCGTGCACCCGCGCGACTGGACGCTCGACAACATCCGGGTCATGAAGAAGCAGTTCCGGCGCTGGGGGATCCTCTACGACTGGTCGAAGGAGGTGACCAGCTGCGCGCCGGAGTACTACCGGTGGAACCAGTGGCTCTTCCTGCGCATGCTCGAGCAGGGGCTGGCGTACAAGAAGCGGGCGCCGGTCAACTGGTGCCCGAGCTGCCGGACCGTGCTCGCCAACGAGCAGGTCGTCGATGGCGCCTGCGAGCGCTGCGGCACGCCGGTGATCCAGAAGGACCTCGAGCAGTGGTTCCTGCGCATCACGGACTTCGCCGAACGGCTGCTCTCCGGCCTCGACCTGCTGCCGGGCTGGCCGGAGAAGGTGAAGGTGATGCAGCGCAACTGGATCGGGCGTTCGGAGGGCGCGGAGATCGACTTCCCGATCGAGGGCGGCGCGCCGATCACGGTCTTCACCACGCGCCCGGACACGATCCACGGCGCCACCTTCATGGTGGTAGCCCCCGAGCATCCCTCGGTCGGCGGCCTGCTCGCCGGCAATCCCGAGCGCGGCGAGCTCGAAGCCTGGATCGGGCGCGTGCGCAACCAGCCGCGCACGCAGCGCGAGAGCGAGGAGGCTGCCAAGGAGGGACGGGCCACCGGCGGCTTCGCGGTCAATCCCGCCACCGGCGAGCCCATTCCGGTCTGGATGGCCAACTACGTGCTCCCGGACTACGGCACCGGAGCGGTGATGGGCGTGCCGGCGCACGACCAGCGGGACCTCGACTTCGCGCGCGCCCACGGGCTGCCGGTGCGCCTCGTCTACCATCCGCAGGAGCACGCGCTCGACCCCGCGACGATGACCGAGGCGATTCCACACGAGGGCGTTATCCGCGGCACCGGGGAGTTCGACGGGCTGCCCGCCACCGACGAGACGGTGGCCCGCTTCGTCGCCTGGCTCGAGCGCGAGGGCACCGGCCGCGCCAAGGTCAGCTACCGCCTGCGGGACTGGCTGATCTCGCGCCAGCGCTACTGGGGAACGCCGATCCCGGTGGTCTACTGCGAAGCGTGCGGAGTCGTGCCCGTGCCGGACGCGCAGCTGCCGGTCGAGCTGCCGTACGAGGTCGAGTTCTCCGGGCGCGAGGGCAACCCGCTCTCGCGCAACGAGGCGTTCGTCGCCACGAAGTGCCCACGCTGTCAGTCTCCGGCACGGCGGGAGACCGACACGATGGACACCTTCATGGACAGCTCCTGGTACTACCTCCGTTACCTCTCGGCGCGCGACGGCGAACGCATCTTCGACCCCGAGGCGGCGGCGCGCTGGGCGCCGGTGGACCAGTACATCGGCGGCATCGAACACGCCATCCTGCACCTGCTCTACGCGCGGTTCATGTGCCGGGTGCTGCACGACTTCGGCCTGGTTCCGTTCGAGGAGCCGTTCCAGAACCTCTTCAACCAGGGCATGATCACGCGCTTCGCGGAGCGCACCGGGCGCATCGAGAAGATGTCGAAGTCGAAGGGGAACACGGTCTCGCCCGATCCCCTGATCGAGGAGATGGGAGCCGACACGGAGCGCGTCTACACCCTCTTCCTGGGTCCGCCCGAGGACGAGGTGGAGTGGAACGACGAGGCCGTGGCCGGGGCCCATCGCTTCCTGCAACGCCTCTGGCGCGTCTCGGAGCGGGTGGGGGAGGCGCCGCCGACGGCGCCCGCCGACGACGAGCTCGAGCGCCTGCGCCACGCCACGATCCAGCGCGTGACGCGCGACTTCGAGCGCTTCAAGTTCAACACCGCGATCGCCGCGCTGATGGAGCTGCTCAACGCGCTGACCCGTGCGGTGGAGGAGAAACGGGCGTCGAGGCTGTGTTGCGAGGCGGCGCTGGACACCATGGTGCAGCTGCTGCACCCGATCGCTCCGCACGTCACCGAGGAGATCTGGGAGCGGCGTGGCCAGGTCGACAGCCTGCTCCACAGCGACTGGCCGGTCGCGGACGAGGCCAGGCTGAGGCGCGACCGTGTCGTGGTGGTGGTGCAGGTCGACGGCAAGCTCCGAGATCGAATCGAGGTCGACGCCGACGCCCGCGAGGGCGCGGTCCGGGACGCCGCGCTGGCGAGCGCGAAGGTGCGCGAGCACGTCGGTGATCGCCCGCTCGCGAAGTCGGTCTACGTGCCGGGCCGGCTGATCAACCTGGTCACGCGAAGGGAGTCCGCCTGATGTCGCACCTGAGCCGCCTGGTCCCGCTCACCGCCGCGCTGCTGCTCTCGGCCTGCGGCTACCGCCTGGTCGGAACCGCCTCGAACATCCCGGCCGAGATCCGCAAGGTGTACCTCAAGCCGCTCGAGAACGCGACCGGCAGGGTCCAGGTCGAGCAGATCCTGACGCGGGCGGTGGCCGACGAGCTGGTGACGCGCCAGCGGTTCGAGGTCCTGTCGTCGGTGGAGGGCGCCGACGGCGAGATCGCGGGTGCGGTGACGGCGTTCGCCGTGAGGCCCGTCGCCTTCGACGCCGATGGCCGGGCCACCGAGTTCGAGATCTCGATCACGGCCCGCGTCGCCTTCCGACAGCTGTCGCCCGAGCTGGTGATCTGGCAGAACGAGCGCTACGTCTTCAGGGACAGCTACAAACTCGAGGCCTCGGAGCTCGGCTACTTCGACCGCGAGACGCCGGCCATCGAGGCCACGGCCTCGAACTTCGCCGAGACCATGGTCACCGACCTGCTCGAGGGGTTCTGAGCCGTCGCCCCCGCTCGCGGGGGCGGCTCTCGGGAGCTACTTCGAGGCCTTGGCCACTGCGGCGCTCAGCCGCGACTTGGTGCGCGCGGCCGCGTTGCGGTGGAGGAGTCCCTTGCGCGCCGTGCGGTCGACCAGGGAGATCGCCTCCTTGAGCAGGCTCTCGGCGCCCTGGGCGTCGCTGGCGGTCGCTGCGCGCCGCACCTTCTTGATCGCGCTCCGGACCTTCGAGCGCGCGGCGCGGTTCTTCTCGCGCTGGGCGGCGGACTTGACCGCACGCTTCTTGGCCGACTTCTTGTTCGCCATCTGGGGCTCCTCGGTGTCGATCGGGGATCGGGACGCCGGGGTCGCCGGCCTGCCTCCGAATCGGGAGCGGAAGTCTACTGACGCTTCTGCCCGGTGGCAACCCCGAGGCTCTGCAGCCTCTGGCGGGCGAGGTTCGCCTCGTCGGAGTTCGGGAAGTCCCGCGCCACCGCCTGCAGCTGGCGGATGCCGTCGTCGCGCCGGCCGAGCTCGATCTGCGCGTAGCCCTTCTTGAGCTGCGAGCTGGCTGTCTTGTCGCTCCTCGGCCAACGCGAGAGGACCTCGTCGTACTGGGCGATCGCCTCCGCGAACTTCTGCTGGCGGTAGAAGCACTCGCCGATCCAGTAGGACGCGTTGTCGGCGAGGTCGGTCTCCGGGAACGACTCGAGATACTGCCGGAAGCCGAGCAGCGCGAGATCGTAGTTGCCCCTCAGGTAGTCGCTGTAGGCGGTCTGATAGAGCGTCTCGGGATCCGAGACCGGCCCGGTGGCGCCGGGCGCCCCGGCCACCGGCGGCGGCGTGGTGGCGCTGCGCACCGCCTTGAGGTCCTGGTTGGTGGAGGCGATCTGCTGCGAGACCTGGGCGAGGCGGTAGTTGGTGTCTTCGAGCTGGCCCTGGAGCGCCGAGATCTGGCTGGAGAGATTGCCGAAGTCGGCGCGGCGGTCGGCCTCGGCTTTGAGCAGCTGATCGGTCTGGGCGCGGAGATTCTGCTGCAGGGCGGCCACCTCCTCCTTGCTCGAGGTCTGCATCTGCAGCTGCAGGACCTGGCGCTGGATCTCGGCGAGCTGCGCCCGCAGCCCGTCGATGTCACTCGAGGACACGCACCCGGCCAGCGCGAGCGGGACCGAAGCGGCGAGGAGGAGGTGGCGGAGCCTCACGGGTGACCCCGCGTCAGCCCACGTTGCCGCGGCCGGTGACCAGGAAGTGGGCGCGCCGGTTGCGCGACCAGCAGGGCTCGCCCTGGTCCATGCACTGCGGGCGCTCCTCACCGTAGGAGAGCGTGCGCAGGCGCGAGGCGGCGACGCCGAGCGATCCCAGGTAGTCCTTGGCGGCCGCCGCGCGGCGCTCGCCGAGGGCGAGGTTGTACTCGTTCGTGCCGCGCTCGTCGCAGTGACCCTCGATGGTCACCTCGAACTCGGGGTGGGCCTTGAGCCAGTCCGCGTTGCGCGCGAGCCGGGAGCGAGCCTCGTCGCGCAGGTCGGCCTTGTCGAAGTCGAAGTAGACGTCGCCGAGGAGGCCGTTGGCGGCCAGGTACTCGTTGACGCGCGCGAGGTCACCGGCCAGGATGGCCTGCGTCGGATCGACCGGCTCGGCCTGCTCCCGGGGCTGCACCTCCTCGGTCGGAGCGCTGGGCGTCGTGACCGTCGAGGCGCCGAGGTCGGGAGCGGTCTGGGGCTTCTTCTTGGCGCAGCCGGCGACCACCAGGGAAACCACGGCGAGGGCCAGGAGCCAGCGGTTGCGTGCGAGCGTCATGATTCTCTCCTTTTCGAATGCGGCCTCGGATCGCGAGCAGCGTTCAGCGGGGACATTGAGGAACAACCTAGCAAATTTCGTTCCCGCCCTCAACGAGATTCCCGACCTTCAGCGCGGGTAGCCCGACCATTCGGGGGCGGAGTTGCTGCCCTCGCTCGTCAGCTGCTCGGCGGCGCTGCCGTCCTGGGCGTCGACGACGAAGATCTGGGGGGCGCCGGTGCGGGTGGAGGCGAACGCGAGGCGGCGTCCGTCGGGCGAGAAGGTCGGCGTCTCGTTGGAGCCCGCGCCGCTGGTCAGGCGGGCGCTCTGCAGCGTGACCAGGTCGAGCACGGCGATGTCGAATCGGTCCCGCCCGACACGCGTGGCGTAGGCGAGGCGGGTCCCGTCGGGGCTGAACGCGGCGCCGTCGTTGTAGTCGCCCTGGAAGGTGACCCGCCGGAGGTTGGAGCCCTCGACGTCCATCACGTAGATCTGGGGCGACCCCGCCCGGCTCGAGGTGAAGGCGACCTCCTGGCCCGAGGGGCTCCACGCCGGATTGGTGTCGATGCCGCCGGAGTTGGTCAGGCGGCGGACGTTGGCGCCGTCGCGGCCGCACAGGAAGATCTCGATGTTGGCGCCCAGGGCGCGAGCGAAGGCGACCTGGCGGCCGTCGGGGGAGACCGCCGGCGAGGCGTTGAGGCTGCCCTCGGTGACCAGCGGCGTCTTGCGACCCGAAGCGATGTCGGCCAGGTAGAGGGCGGGGCCGCGGCCGGCGAAGAAGGAGACGTAGGCCAGGAAGTCGCCGCGCCCGCTCCACGACGGGCTCATGGAGATCGACTTGTGCGCGGTGACGCGGCGCTGGTCGAAGCCGTCGTAGTCCATGAGGTAGATCTCCTTCGAGCCGTCCCGGTCGGAGACGAAGGCGATCGAGCTGAGGGCGATGCCGCGCCTCGAGGTGAGGAACAGGACGATCTCGTCCGCGAAGGTGTGGGCGATCCGGCGCGCCAGCTCGTAGGTGCCGCGGTAGCGCTTGCCGACGATGGTCTGGCGGCTGGCGAGATCGACCAGCCTGCCCTCGAGGACGAGGCGGCCGTCCTCCATCTTGAGCTCCGACTGGAGCAGCATCGCCGCGCCCAGCGAGCGATACTGGTCGGCGTCCTTCTCCAGGTCGCCGGTCAGGGTCAGCACGGAGAGCTCGGCGGGGCCGAGCAGCTCGAAAACCCCGCTGCGCTCGAGGTCCCGGCGCAGCGTCGCTTCGAGCTCTCGCCCGGCGGCGGCCGCCGCTCCCTGGAGCGCGGCGAGCCCCTGCGGGGCGGGGAAGGCGAGGCCGATGACCGCGACCTGGCTGCCCGCGTCGAGGACCACCGTGATGCCCTGGCCGGCGACGGGCGGCGCTCCCGGCTCGGTGTCCTGCGGCGCGGGGGCCGGGGCCGCGGGGGACGGCGCCGGCTGCTGGGGCGCCTGAGGCGGCAGGCCGAGCAGGAGCCCGGCGCAGGCGCCGAGCGCGAGGACGGAAAGCGCCGGCGGAATCCAGGTCTTCACGCGGGTCTCCTTCAGCGGACGATCAGGTTGACTCCGAGCGACTCCTCCCGGAAGGCGCGCGGGAGAGGTGGCAGCGGCGAGGAGGCCTGCACGGCGCGCAGCGCCGCGAGGTCGAAGGCATTGATGCCGGAGGAGCGCGCGATGCTGAGCTGCCGGATGCGGCCGTCCCGCTCGATGCGGAAGTAGAGGGTGGCCTCGACCCCGGATCCGACCGGTGGCCGGCTCCAGTTCGAGGAGATCATGGCCAGCATCTGGTCGACGTAGTAGCCGTAGGTGAAGCTCGGACTGTCGAAACCGGCCACGGCGGCGCCCATCGAGAGCCCGCTCGCCACGCCGGTGGGCGAGCCCTGCGCCTCCGGTGCCGGCTCCGGCTCCGGCGCCGCGGGTGCGGGCTCCGGCTCTCGCCGGGGCTTCGCCTCCCGGTCCGGGAGGACGGGCGCTTCGGCCTTCGGCTTGGGCTCCGGCGCCGGCACCGGACGGGGCTTCTCGGGGGCCGGAGCCGGGCGCGGCCGCTCGACGCCGAGCCGGGCCGCGGGCACGATCTGGACCGCCACGAAGCGCGGCGGAGGGGCCGGCTTGCGGGTCAGAGCGGGCGCCAGGAGGGCGAGGGCGAGGACGAGGAGATGCCCGGCCACGGCCACCGCGAGCGCGCGGCCGAGGGCACCCCGCCCGATCTCTTCGCGTCGGTGGTCGAGGAGGTTGGAGACCGCGTCCGCCATCCCGCTCAGCGTCCCTTGCGCTCGGGCCGCTCCGTGACCATGCCGACCTTGACGATGCCGCCGCGCTGCAGGATGTCGAGCAGCTCGATCACCCTGCCGTAGGGAACGTCCCGGTCGCCCTTCACGAACACGGTCTCGTCCGCGCGCCCGCGCAGCTGCGGCGTCAGCACCTCGACCAGCCGGGTCGGATGGACCGGCTTGTCCTTCAGGTAGACCAGCCCGTCCCGGTTGATCGACAGCACGATCGGGTCCGAGAGGCGGTTGGAGAGGTTGGGTGCCTCCGACTTGGGCAGCGCCACTTCGATGCCCTGGTGGAGCATCGGCGCCGTGATCATGAAGATGATGAGCAGCACCAGCATCACGTCCACCAGGGGCGTGATGTTGATGTCCGAGAGGACCTCTTCCTCTTCCTGTCCGTGCGTTCCGGTGAGAAACGACATCGGCTCAGGTGAAGTTGCGCTCCGCGAGGTTCATGAACTCGAGCGCGAAGTCCTCCATCAGCGCCCGCAGCCGCTTGAACTGCCCGCCGAGGTAGTTGTATCCGACCAGCGCCGGGATCGCCGCGGCCAGCCCGGCGGCGGTGTTGACGAGCGCCTCGGCGATGCCGGGGGCGACCGCCACCAGGGAGGTCGAGCCCGTCCGGCCGATGTCCTCGAAGGCGCGCATGATCCCCCAGACCGTGCCGAACAGGCCGATGAAGGGCGCCGCCGCCGCGGTGGTGGCCAGGAACGAGGCGCCGCGCACGAGCATCTGGGTCTCGCTCGCGATCGCCCGCCGCAGCGAACGCTCGACGCCGTCCAGGGAGCGGATCCGGTAGCGCCCGGGCTGCGCCTGGCCGTCGTCGCCGGCGGCGCGGATCTGACCGTCGATCTCCGCGTAGCCGGCCTGGAAGACGCCCACCAGCGGCGAGGTGGCGACGCGCGCGGTGGCGGCGCTGACCTCGCTGAAGCGCTTGCTGCTGCGGAAGGTCTCGAGGAAGCGCCGGCTGTGGCGCCGGGAGCGCCGGATGTGGAAGAACTTCCAGATCAGGATCGCCCAGGACACGACCGAGAGGAAGGCCAGCGATCCGAGCACGAAACCCGCCATCGGGCCCGAGCGGCCGAAGGCGTCCAGCAGGCCGTTGGAGGCGCCGGTGGTCTGAGCGAGGGCGAGGGCGGTCGGAGTCGTCATTCTCGGTCTGCCCGGCGGGCCGGGGTGCGCGAAAAGGTAGCACGCGGCTCCCGAGAGTGTCCATGCCGCTCGCCGCGCGTTGACTCGGGGCGGCGCAACGTCCTAAGTTGGTGGTCTCTATCGAGGAGGCGCATCGGCATGAAGATCGCCGTCTGTATCAAGCAGGTCCCCGACACCGAGGCCCGGCTGCGCGTCGGCAAGGACGGGCGCTGGATCGACGAGGAGGACCTGCCCTTCGTGATCAACGAGAGCGACGAGTGCGCGCTCGAGGAAGGCCTTCGCCTGGCGGAGAAGTCGGCGGGTGAAGTGGTGGTGTTCAGCCTCGGGCCCGAGCGCGTGAAGGAGGCCCTGCGCAAGGCGCTGGCGCTCGGCGCCAGCCGGGCGGTGCACCTCGGGCATCCCGCCTTCGCGGGCGGCGACGCGCTCGCCACGGGGCGCGCGCTGGCGGCCGCCATCGCGCGCGAGCCCTTCGACCTGGTCCTCACCGGGTCCCAGTCCGAGGACCTCGGCTTCGGCGCCACCGGCACGGTGCTCGCCGGCGGGCTCGGCTGGCCCCACGCCTGGCTGGTGATGGGCGTCGAGCCCGAGACCGACCGCGGCACGCTCCGGGTCGTGCGTGAGATGGAGAGCGGGGTCAACGAGATCCTGCGACTCCCGCTGCCCGCGGTGCTCGAGGTGCAGGCCGGCCTCAACCAGCCGCGCTACGCCTCCCTCAAGGGAATCATGGCCGCCAAGAAGAAGGAGATCGTCGCGCTCGGGCCGTCGGACCTGGGTCTCGGCGAGGACGAGGTCGGCGCCGCGGGCTCCGCGCTGGAGCTGCTCTCGGTGGCCTTCCCCGAAGCGGGCGGCAGCGCCCAGATCTTCGAGGGCGACCCGGTCGCCGCGGCGCGGGCCCTGGCCGGAAAACTCCAGCTGGAAGCGAGGGTGCTGTGATGGCCGGCATCTGGACGGTGCTGCAACATCGGGACGGGAAGCTCCATCGCGGCTCCTGGGAGGCGATCGCGGCCGCCCAGTCGCTCGCGCAGGAGCGGGGCACGAAGGCGGACGCGATCCTGCTCGGCCAGGACGTGGGCGCGCTCGCCGCCGAGGTCGCGGCCTGTGACCTCGGCTCCGTGCGCGTCGCCGAGTCGCCGCTGCTCGCGGCCTACACGCCCGGTGGGTACGTCGCCGCTCTGGCGCCGGCGCTCACCGCCGAGCGGCCCGACTTCGTTCTCTTCCCCCACACCTACCAGTCCTGCGAATACGTGCCGCGCCTCGCCCAGGCCTGCGACGTGGCGCTGGTTCCCGAGGCGATCGCCATCGACGGGGGAGCGGGCGAGACGACCTTCAAGCGGCCCATCCTGGAGGGGAAGATGCACGCGCGCGTGCGCCTGCGACGGGCGGGGACGGCGCTCGTCACCCTGCAGTCGGGTGCCTACTCCGCAGACGCGCGGGTGGCCGGGTCGGCGCCCGTGCGGCCGTTGGGGGTCGACCTCGCAGCGGCCGCGGCCGGGCGCGACGTGCTGGGAACCGAGCAGATCGGCGGCGACACGGTCGACCTCTCGAAGGCCGACGTGATCGTGGCGGTCGGGCGCGGCCTGGGCGGGGCGGACAAGCTCGGCGCGGTCGAGGAGCTGGCCCGGCTGCTCGGGGCCGAGATCGGCGCCAGCCGTCCGGTGATCGACAGCGGCTGGCTGCCGCGCGACCGCCAGATCGGCTCGAGCGGCCAGACCGTCGCGCCCAAGCTCTACTTCGCGCTCGGCATCTCGGGCGCGATCCAGCACCTGGTCGGGATGAAGGGCGCCTCGGTGATCGTGGCCGTCAACAAGGACGCGGGGGCGCCGATCTTCAAGGTCGCGCACTTCGGAGTCGTCGGCGACCTGCACGAGGTGCTGCCGGCGCTCAACCAGGCGATCCGCGAGCTGCGCGGCTAGCCGGACGGGGGCTCAGAGGTAGCCGAGCGCGCGCAGCTGCGCCTCGGTGTCGCTCTCCATGGCGCGGTCGCCACAGTCGTCGCTGTCGCCGCGCAGCGGCAACGGCGCCGCCTGCTCCCACGCGGCGAGCGCGTCGCGCAGCCGCGTCAGATCGGCGCCGTGGAGATCGGCGACATTGCGCGTCTCGCCGGGATCGGCGGCCAGGTCGAAGAGCGCGAACTCGCGGTCGGCGTGGGCGACGCGCCGGCGGTCCGCGCGGTCGAGCAGCCGGTGGAGCGTGAAGCGTCCGTCGGTCGCGACGCGGATCCAGCCCTCCCGGCTCGAGTAACCCGCCTCCGCGAACGCGATGGGCCGCGCCGGAGGGGCCTCGCCCCGCAACCGCGGCACCAGGGAACGGCCTCTCATCCAGGTGCCCTCGCGCAGCCGCTTCCCGGCCACCTCGAGGATGGTCGGCGCCAGGTCGACCAGCTCGACCGGTCCGCTGTCCACGGCCGCCCGGGCCAGGCCCGGCAAACGCACCACGAGGGGCACGTGGAGGCAGGTCTGGAAGCCGAACATGCCGTGGTCGAACCAGTAGTTGTGCTCGCCCAGCGACTCGCCGTGATCGGAGGTCATCACGGTGAGCATCCGGTCGTAGTCGCCGCGCCGGCGGAGCGCCTCGAGCAGGCGCGCGATCTGGTCGTCCACGTAGCGGATCTCGGCGTCGTAGCGCGCGACGTAGAAGGGCAGGTCGGTGCGACCGTCGAGCACCTGCTTGCGGCCGATGCCGTTCCAGCTCTGACGGGAGTTGCGCCGGGCGACGGGCACCTCGACCGGCGGGCCCGAGTGCCCGTCGCCCTGGAAGTGATCCCGGAACGGCTCGGGCGGCGTATAGGGCTCGTGCGGGTCGACGTAGTGGACCCAGAGGAAGTAGGGGCGGTCGCGATCCAGCTTGCCGACCACCGCCTCCGCGAGGTCGGTCACGGCCTCGGCGCCGGTGGGATCGAGGCCGGCTTTGCGGGGCTCGACCCCCCAGGTCTCGATGTAGGTGTCGAAGCCCTGGTCGAAGTAGAACTCGCGCGCCAGGGCGGCATTGGCCACCACCGCATGGGTCTGGTAGCCGAGCTCCTTCATCTCCTCGGCGAGGAAGCGCATCGAGCAACCCGCGGGCTGGCCGATGCGGCGCACGCCGTGATCGGAGCAGTAGCCGCTCGTGAACATCGAGGTGAAGGAGGGTCCGGTCTTGGGGCGCTGGGCCTGAGCGAACGCGAAGCGCGTGCCCTCGGCCGCCATGCGGTCGAGCGTGGGCGAGGTGAGACGCGGGTAGCCCCAGGCGGAGAGGTGATCCGCGCGCAGCGTGTCGATGGTCAGCAGCAGGACGTCGGGGCGTCGGCCCGGGCGCTCGCCAGCCGCGTTTGGCGCGGAGTCCCGGCCACAGCCGGCGAGCGCGAGGCCGAGCGCGAGAGCGAGGGCGAGCGAGGTGGGGATGCGGTGGCTCATCGGGGTGCTCTGGATTCCTCTCGAGGGCGCGCTCACAAGTAGCCGAGGGAGCGCAGCTCTGCCTCGGTGCTGCGATCGACCTCGCGTCCGCCGCCGCAGTCGGCGGCGTCCGCCTGGAACCGGAAGCGCGGCGCTCCGTCCCACTCGGCGAGGGCGGCGCGCAGCCGCTCGCGCTCTGCCGGACGGGCCTCGCCGACGTCGCGCAGCTCGCCCGGGTCCTCGGCCAGATCGAAGAGCGCGTAAGCGCTGCCCTGGCGGCCCATCTTGCGCTGGTCCTTGGCGCTGGGGGCGAAGATCAGCTTGAAGCGCCCGTCGTGGACGGCGCGCAGCCACATGCGGTCGGAGGCGTAGCCCGCCTCGGAGTAGGCGAGCGTCGCGTCGCCGCTCGCTTCTCCGCGCAGCCTCGGGAGGAGCGAGCGCCCCTGGCCCCAGCGCGCCTCGCGCAGCGGCGCACCCGCCAGCTCCAGGATGGTGGGCGCGAGGTGCAGGAGCTCGACCGGCGCCGGGTCGGTGCGGGGCGCGAGGACGCCCGGATAGCGCACCACGAACGGCACGTGCAGGCAGGTCTGGTAGGCCAGCATGCCGTGTCCGAAGTAGTAGCGATGCTCGCCCAGGGACTCGCCGTGATCCGAGGTCATCACGGTCAGCATGCGCTGCCAGAGACCCCGTTGCTCGAGACCAGCGACCAGGCGCCCGACCTCCGCGTCGACGTAGCGGATCTCGGCGTCGTAGCGCGCGACGTAGAAGGCCAGCTCGCTGCCCCCGTCGACCACCTGCGAGCGCCCGATCGCGCCCACGAAGCGACGCCGCGCGCGGCGATCCACGGGCACCGTCTCGCCGGCGCGGAAGTGCGCGTCGCCCTGGTAGAGGTCGCGCCACTCCCGCGGCGGTCGGTAGGGGGCGTGGGGGTCGATGTAGTGGATCCAGAGGAACACCGGGCGGCCGGGCTCCAGCCGGTCGACTCTGGCGAGGGCGAGGTCGGTGATCCGGTGCGCCCCGGTCGGCTCTGGCGTGTCGGGCCCGGCGACCTTCCAGGCCTCCTCGTAGCTGTCGAAGCCCTGGTCGAAGAAGAACTCCTTGCCGAGCGCCCCGTTGGCGACCACCGCGTGGGTCTGGTAGCCGAGGTCGCGCATCTCCTCGGCGAGCAGGCGCAGGCGGCAGCTGATCGGCATCCCGACTCGGCGCACGACGCCGTTGTCCTTGGGGTAGGTGGCGGTGAACATCGATGCGAAGGAGGGCGCGGTCTTGGGCCACTGGACCTGGGCGCGCTCGAAGCGGACCCCCTCGGCAGCCATGCGGTCGAGGTTGGGTGAGGTCTCGCGCGGGTAGCCCCAGGCCGAGAGATGGTCGGCGCGCAGCGTGTCGATGGTGAGCAGCAGCACGTCGGGCCGGCCCTCGCCCCGCGGTGCCCGGGCGCTGGCCGTCGCTGGCTCGGCGGCCGGGCGCTCGCGCGCGCAGCCGGCGAGGAGGGCGGCGAGCACCAGCAGCGGCAGAGTGGGGAGCAACAGGCCCGAGGGGGCGCGCCGGCGGCGCGTCGTCATCCCCCCATGCTATGCGCTCCGGTCGCGCCTGATCAAGGACGGCGGCCGCGCGCCGCCGCCAACGCGAAGAGGGCGACGCCGGCCGCCACCGCGACGTTGAGCGACTCGACGCCGCCCGCGAGCGGAATCGTCCAGCGCAAGGCGCAGCGCTGCTCGACCGCGCTCGACAGCCCGGGTCCCTCGGCGCCGAGCGCGAGCACCAGCGGCCGCGTGTCGCCGTGCGCTCCCGGCGGCTCGCCGCCGTGCGCCGCGAGCGCCACCCAGAGGGGATCGTGCGGGAGCAGACGCAGGTCGAGCGCGCCGATCGTCGCCTCGACGGCGATCGGCAGGCGGAGCAGGCTGCCCGCCGAGGCGCGCAGCGCACGCGGATGATTCGGATGCGCGCAGCCCGGGGCGAGCGCGAGCGCCGTGGCGCCGAACGCCTCCGCGACGCGCGCCAGGGCGCCGACGTTGCCCGGCTCCTGGACGCCGTCGAGGAAGAGGACGAGCGAGGAGCCGCCGAGCGCGAGCTCGGACGGACCCTTGCGCGGGAGCCGCGCCAGCGCCAGCACCCCGCGCGGGGCGTCGCTGTCGGCGAGCTCGGCCAGGCGCGCGTCGTCGACCAGGAGCGGGGGCCGGCGCAGACGCCGCAGCAGGCTGCGCCCGGACGCGCTCGCCGCGAAGCCTGGGGTGGCCAGCACCGACTCGGGCTCGAGGCCCGTGGCGAGGGCCTCCGCGATCAGGTGCGGGCCCTCGAGCAGAGCGTGGTCGCCTTGCCTTCGGCGGAGGCGGCGGATAGCCTTGAGTGTCTCGTTGCTCCGGCCGACGACCATGGCGCGCACTCTCAGGGACTTTCTCGGAGGATACCAGCGCGGCATCGAAGTGTGCGTCGCCGGGACCTCGGCGGACCTCCTCCTCGGAGTCCGCGAGGCGTGCCGCCGGTACTTCCACGACCGCCTCAATCGTCCGCTCCCGGTCGCCGTCGTGCCCCAGGAGGTCGAAGGTCCTCTGCGCGGGCTGGCGCGTTCGGACGAGGAGGCGATCGCGCTCGCCCGGCAGGAGGCGCGCGCCCTGGAGGCGAGGCTGCCCGGCACCTACCACTTCTACATCGCGGCCGAGTTCTGCATCGACACGGTGGAGATCGACGGCCGCGGACGCTGGTTCGTGCGCGGCTGGAGCGCGGTGGTCGGCCCCGGCGGCGAGGCCTGGGGCGCGAGCGGCGCGGTCCAGATCCCGGACCGGCTGGTGGAGGGCCTGACCGGAGATCAGTTGCGGGCCGAGGTTCCGGGCACGCGCCGGGCCGGGGGCACCATCTCTTCGCTGACCGGCGGGCTCGAGACCCGGCGCACCGCGGTCGCGCTCGCCACCCTGAACGCCCTCGCCACCCTGTTCTACGGCGTCCTCGAGGCCCGTCCGGGCCTGCCACGCTGAGGCCCGGCAGGCGCTCTGCTAGGATGCGCCGGGCGTCAGCCCGCCGTTTGAGTCTCCCCAGAGAGGAACGCGTCGATGAGCCACCGGGAAGTGGAGCTGTTCACGTCGGAATCGGTCACCGAGGGACACCCGGACAAGATTTGCGACCAGATCTCCGACGCGGTCCTCGACGAGGTCCTGCGCCAGGACCCGCGCGGGAGGGTGGCGTGCGAGACGCTGGTGGCGACCGGCCTGGTCGTGCTCGCGGGCGAGATCACGACGACGGCGAACCTCGACTTCCAGTCCATCGCGCGCGACACGATCCGTCACATCGGCTACGACGACGGCGCGCTCCACTTCGACGCCGACGGTTGCGGGGTGCTCAACGCGATCGGCAAGCAGTCGCCGGACATCGCGATGGGCGTGGATCGCGACGGCGCCGGCGACCAGGGGCTGATGTTCGGCTTCGCCTGCCGCGAGACGCCGCAGCTCATGCCCCTGCCCATCATGCTCGCCCACGGGATCACCAGGCGCCTGGCCGAAGCGCGCCGCTCGCGGGAGCTGCCCTGGCTGCGCCCGGACGGCAAGAGCCAGGTGACGGTGGAGTACGCGGCAGGTGCGCCCAAGCGGGTGCACACCGTGGTGGTCTCCACCCAGCACGACGACGTCGTCGATCAGAAGGCGATCCGGGAGGCGGTGATCGAGAAGATCGTCCGGCCGGTCGTGCCCGCCAGGCTGTTCGACGAGCGCACCATCGTGCACGTCAACCCGACCGGCCATTTCGTGATCGGCGGCCCGCACGGCGACTCGGGGCTGACCGGGCGCAAGATCATCGTCGACACCTACGGCGGGTACGGTCGCCACGGCGGCGGCGCGTTCTCCGGCAAGGACCCGACCAAGGTCGACCGCTCGGCCTGCTACATGGCGCGTTACATCGCCAAGAATCTGGTCGCCTCCGGGCTGGCCGACAAGGTCGAGGTGCAACTCGCCTACGCCATCGGCGTCGCCGAGCCGGTGTCCGTGCTCGTCGACAGCTTCGGCTCCGGCCTGATCGACGACGGGCAGCTCGAGTCGCTCGTGCGCGGGCACTTCCCGCTCACGCCGCGCGCGATCATCGAGCACCTGGACCTGCGCCGGCCGATCTATCGCGCCACGGCGGCCTACGGCCACTTCGGCCGCGAGGAGCCCGGCTTCACCTGGGAGCACACCGACAAGGCACTGGAGCTGCGCGCCGCCTCCAAGGTCGGAGGCACCGTCCCGGCGCTCGCACGCTGAGCCTGACGGGAGTGGGGGATCCGGGCCGCGGGCGCTTCGCTCGCGGCCCTTTCGCTTTCGGAGCCGCGTCATGAAGCGCGAGACCCTGGTCGGCATCCTGCGCGAAACCGGACAGCTGCTCGAGCTCAAAGGCGAGAACCCGTTCCGGGTGCGGGCCTACGAGAACGCGGCACGGGCGCTCGAAGGCCTCGCCGAGGAGCCCGAGGACCTGCTCGAGGCGGGCACGCTCGGCGAAATCCCCGGCATCGGACCCGGCCTGGTCACGGCTATCGCCGAGCTGATCCACGGCGGCAGGCTCGCGCTGCACGACCAGCTGCGCGCCGAGTTTCCGCACGGCGTGCTCGACCTGTTCCGGATCAGCGGCCTGGGGCCGAAGCGCATCGCGGTCCTCATCCGCGAGCTCGGCGTCGGCTCTCCGGCCGACCTGGAGCGCGCGTGCCGAGAGGGGCGGGTCGCAGGCCTCGGCGGATTCGGAGAGAAGAGCCAGCAGAAGATCCTGGCCGGCCTCGCCGAGCTCGGGCGCCACCAGGAGCGTCACCTGCTCTCGGCGGCGCAGCCCGTAGCCGTCGAGCTCGTCGCCCGGCTCCGGGAGCATCCCGCCGTGACGCGTGTCGAGATCGCAGGCAGCCTGCGCCGCTGGCGGGAGACGATCGGCGACCTCGACCTGGTGGCCGCCGTTGCGCTCGCGCGGCGCGCCGAAGTGGCCGCCCTGTTCACCGGCCTGCCCGGCACCGAGGAGATCCTCGGCAGCGGCGACACGAAGGTCTCGACGCGGCTCGACGCCGGATTCCAGGCCGACCTGCGCATGGTGGAGGAGGAGGAGTTCGCCTGCGCCCTCCACCATTTCACCGGCAGCAAGGAGCACAACATCGCGCTGCGCACGCGGGCGCGCCAGGAGGGCCTGACCATCAACGAGTACGGGCTGTTCCGCGGCGAGCGCCGCCTCGAGGTCGGCGACGAGCGCGCCCTCTACCGCCACCTCGGTCTGGCCTGGATCCCACCCGAGATGCGCGAGGGCCTGGACGAGATCGAGCTCGCCGAGCGCGGCTCGCTGCCCGACCTGATCGAGCTCGCCGACCTGCGCGGCACGTTTCACGTACACACGACGTGGAGCGACGGCACGGCCTCGGTCGAGCAGATGGCCTCGGCGGCCGCGCAGCTCGGCTGGGAGTACCTGGGGATCGCCGACCACTCCCGCTCGGCCGCCTACGCCGGCGGGCTCAAGCCCGATCGTGTGCTCGAGCAGTGGCGGGAGATCGACGCCTGGAACGCCGCGGGCCGCGCGCCCCACCTGTTCAAGGGCACCGAGTGCGACATCCTGCAGGACGGGGCCCTCGACTTCCCCGACGACCTGCTGCTCGGCTTCGATTTCGTGGTGGTCTCCGTGCACAGCCGCTTCCGGATGTCGCGGGAGGCGATGACCGAGCGCATCGTGCGCGCCGTCTCCCATCCGTGCGCGACCTTCCTGGGGCATCCGACCGGGCGCCTCCTGCTCGCGCGCGACGGCTACGAGCTCGACCTCGACGCCGTGCTCGACGCCGCCGAGGGCAACGACACGATCGTCGAAGTCAATGCCAGCCCGCATCGCCTCGACCTCGACTGGCGCGCGCTGCGCGGCTGGCTGCGCCGCGGGCGAAGGACCTCGATCCATCCCGACGCGCACTCGACGCACGGGCTCTCGGACGTGCGCTACGGAGTGGGGGTGACGCGCAAGGCGGGTGCCACCGCCCGCGACGTCCTCAACGCGCAGCCGTTGGCCGAGGTCCGCGGCTGGCTCGAGGCGCGCCGCGCTCGCGCCGGGGAGCGACTGGCGGGCGCGGGCCGCTGAAGTCCCGCGCCCGGATCAGCTCCGGACGCCGAGGAACCAGTAGGCGGAGAGCAGCGAGAACAGCAGGCTCGGGCTCCACACCGCCACCGCCGCGGGCAGCGCCCCGACCTCCCCGAGCTTGCTGAAGAAGGCATAGACGGCGAGGAACACCATGCCGAGGATGATCGAGATCCCTAGGCCGTAGAGCGCGCCGCGGCGCTGCAGGCGAAAGGCGAAGGGCAGGCCGACCAGCGCCATCACCACCGACGCGACCGGGAACGCCACCTTGTTCTGCAACGCGACCTCGTACTTCGGCTGGGGCTGGCCGCTCTCGCGCAGGTCCGCGACGTACTCGGCGAGCTCTCCGAACGTCATCTGCGCCGGCCGGCGCGGCTCGGCCGCGAAGAAGGAGGGCGCCTCCGGCAGGTCGATGCGAACCGGCTCGGGCAGCGGCCGGAAGTCGAGCTGCTCGCGGCCGAGGAACGTCCGCGCCCAGCCCTCGCGCATCACCCAGCCCTCGGCGCCGAAGGTCGCTTCGTCGGCGTACAGCCTCGCCACCAGCTGGTGGCTGTCGTCGAACTCGAACACCTGCATGCGCTGGAGCGCCGAGCGCCGCTCGTCGTAGGCGAGGAAGTTGTACATGAACCGCCCCTGCCCGAGCATCCACTGCTTGTCGGCGCTGCGCAGGGTGCGCTGGCTCGGACGCCCCTTGATGCGGTCCTTGGCCTCCTGGACCTTGTGGTTGGAGGCCGGCAGCACCTGCGCCTGCAGGAACGTGGAGCCGGCGGCGACCAGCGCCGCGCCCGCGAGCGCCGGGAGCGCGAGACGGTAGAGGCTGATGCCGAGCGCGCGGCAGGCGGTGATCTCGTTGGTGCGGGCGAGCAGGCTGAAGGTCACCAGGGTGGTGACCAGGACCGCGAGCGGCGCCGTGTCGAACGCCATCTGGAGCGCCTGGTACTCGTAGTAGCGCACCAGCGTCGCCGCGGGTGGCCGGTGACGGAGGATGTCGTCCACGTTCTCCGTGAAGTCCGCGACGATGCGCAGGGCGATGCCCGACACGATCACGAGCGTGAACACGAAGGCGAACCGGCGCAGGACGTAGCGATCGACGAGATTCGGGAAGCGCAGGCGGAGGCGGGGGAGCCGCACCACGACCCGCGCTGCGTCTTCCGCCGCTTCCCCTTTGCGTGCCGGGCGCGACGGCCCGCCATCCGCGGCCGGTCCGCCCCGGCGCGCGTCCCGACGCCGGCGCCAGGACGCGCCGAGCCGGGCGATCGGCGCCACCAGCCACGCCTTGCGGCGCAGCATCCCGAGCAGCGAGCGGTCGCGGTTGCGCAGGTAGATCAGGAGCACGCCGAACGCGGCGAGCACCAGGTTGGGCAGCCACATGGCCGCCGCCGGGCCGAGCTTGCCGAGTCGCGCCGCTTCCTCGCCCTGCGTGATCAGGACGTGGTACAGGACGACGATGCCGATCGAGAGCGCGAATCCCGACGACTTCCCGCCGCGCCGGTTGTTGAAGGCCAGGGGCAGCGCGAGGAGACCGAGGACCACGCAGGCGGCGGGGATCGAGAGGCGCTTGTGCTGGTTGACGCGCGCCAGGGCGCGCTGCTCCGCGTTCTGCCCGGGATCCGTGGCGAGCCGGGAGAGCTCGCCCCAGTCGAGGGAACGGGGATCCTGGCGGGCGAGCAGCCGCTCGCGCTGCTCGGAGGCGAAGCGGTCGCGCAGGACCAGCCGGAGCTTCTCGTAGCGGCGCGTCTCGTAGCGATCCGGGCGCGCGAAATCGAAGGTGTGCTGCACCGCGTCGTTGAGCCGGAGCACGACCTGCTCGCCGTTGTCCGCGAGCTCCAGCCGTCCGCTGCGCGCGACCACGACATCCGTGCGCGGCACGCCCGCCGGGACCGCGTCGGCCAGGAAGACGCCCTCCCAGTCGCCTCCGCGCGGGGGCGCGTCGAAGACGTAGAGGACCTTGCCCTGGAACTCGTTGTAGAAGACCCGGGGCTCGAACTGCGACCCGAGAGTCTGGGTCGCGACTTCGATCAGCAGCCGCGACAACGCCTTGTTGCCGCGCGGCAGCACCTCCATCATCAGCCAGGTGTTGAGCCCCGCGAGCGCGACCGAGAGCAGGAGGACGGGGCGCACCAGGCGGTAGAGGCTCACTCCGGAGGCGCGCAGCGCGATCAGCTCGCTGTCCGAAGCCATGCGTCCGATGCCGAGCAGGACGCCGAGCAGGAGCGCCATCGGCAACGTCAGGACGACGATCGAGGGCAGCGAATAGGCGAGCAGGCGGCCGACGGTCGCGAGCGGGAGGCCCCGCCGGATGATCATCTCGGCGAAGTCGAAGAACTGTTGGACCAGTAGAATGAGGCTGTAGACGAGCAGGCCGAGCGCGAAGGGGCCGAGGATCTCGCGCAGCAGGTAGCGGTCGAGCCGGCTCGTCATGGAACTGTGCATTGTAAGCGTCGCAGCAGCCGGCGTCGCCGGAGCGGCGCGGGACGGCCGGACGAATTACGCCGCTCTTACGCGCCACGCGGATTCCGCAGATCTTCACGGATCCTTCGGAGACGACCTCTCGCGCGCGCCGCGGCAGGGAGGGTTGACGATGAACGTCGTGCTCGAGCGCCTCTACCGATTCTCCGCCGCGCATCTCTACCGCCGTCCGGAGTGGAGCGACGAGGAGAACCGCCGCCGGTTCGGGCGCTGCTCGCAGGTGCCCGGCCACGGCCACAACTACCGGCTCACGGTCCGAGTGGCGGGGGAGCCGGACGCGCAGACCGGATTCGTGGTCGACCTCCCCGAGCTCGACCGCTGCGTGGGCGAGCGCGTGCTCGAGGCGGTGGACCACCACCACCTCAACGAGGCGCTCGACGAGTTCGGCACCGGCGGGCGAGTGCCCAGCAGCGAGAATCTCGTGCTCTGGATTCGCGCCCGGCTGGAGGGAGCGCTGCCGCCCGGGTGCCGACTGGTCGGCCTCCGACTCGCCGAGGACGACGACCTGGCCGCATCCTGGGAGGCCTGAGGCCGAGCGCTTGACGAATCGGGCGCCACTCCGGACAATCCCGCCATGGCCGAACCTGCGCCACCCGAACCCGAATGGGTCGAGATGAAGCTCCGCGGCCTGATCGTCGACCCCAACAGCGAGGCACCGGTGGTGATCCTGCGCGAGGAGGGGGGGAGCCTCTTCCTGCCGATCTGGATCGGGGTCTTCGAGGCCAATGCGATCGCGCTCGCCGCCGAAGGCGTCACGCCCCGCCGGCCGATGTCCCACGATCTGATGCGCGGCATCCTCGACGCGCTCGCCGCCCGGCTCGAGCGCATCGAGATCCACGCGCTCGTCGAGGGGACCTTCTACGCGCGCCTCCGCGTGCGCACGGCGGCGGGGGAGGAAGCGATCGTCGATGCACGCCCGAGCGACGCGATGGCGCTCGCGCTGCGCATGGGGGCTCCGATCTGGGCCGCCCGCGAAGTCCTCGATCAGGCGGTGTCGACCTCGAAGGCCTACCCCGCCACGGACGAGGAGAAACTCCGGGAGTGGCTCGAGAAGGCCCGTCCCGAGGACTTCGGCAAGTACCCGATGTGAGTCGAGCCTGAGCTGATAAGTTCATTGTTATCAACATTTCATAGGATTGTCGGCGCGCCGACACGGGGCCCGCGCGGCTCCGGATCCGGACTTGACCGGGGGCGCCTCGCTCCGTACACTGGCGACGCGCGATGATCCTGACCATCACGAATCAGAAAGGTGGGGTCGGCAAGACGACCACCGCCATCAACCTCTCGGCGGCCCTCGCGACGAAGGGGCTGCGCACCCTCCTGGTCGATCTCGACCCGCAGGCCAACAGCTCGATGTCCTTCCTGGACGTGCACAGTCTGGAGCGGTCGATCTTCGATGTCCTGGTCGATCCCGAGGTGCGGCTCGCCGACGTCATCCGGCCCGCGGAGAAGATCCCGAACCTCTTCCTCGCTCCGTCGTCGATCGCCCTGGCGAAGCTCGAAGCCAAGCTGCTGGGCGAGATCGACAGCCACTTCCGGCTCAAGGACGCGCTGGGCGCGGTCCAGAACGAGTTCGATTTCGTCCTGCTCGACACGCCTCCGACGCTGGGGATCATCACGGTCAACGCGTTGGTCGCCGCCAGCCACGTCCTGATCCCGATCCAGTCGAGCTACTTCGCCCTCGAGGGCACCGACGACCTGCTCGAGACCATCGACAAGGTGAAGGCCCGGGCCAACCCGCAGCTGCAGATCCTGGGCGCCGTCATCACGCTGCACGACAAGCGCACCCTGCTCGCCAAGGACATCGTCGAGCAGATCCATAAGGTGTTCGGAGAGAAGCTGTTCGAGACGGTCATCACGAAGAGCGTCCGGCTCGAGGAGAGCCCGGCCTACAAGGAGTCGATCTTCACCTTCGCGCCCCGATCGAGCGGAGCCTACGAGTACTACAAGCTCTCCGAGGAGGTCCTGAGTCGTGTCTGAGGCCACCGCCGCCAAGCGCGGCCTGCCGGTGCGAGTCAAGATGCGGCACACCGCCCATTTCGTGGACGAGCTCGCCGCGCGCCACGAGGCGGCAGTCGGTCGCCTTCTGCCGCTCTCGTCGATCCAGCCGCACGAGGGCCAGCCCCGGCAGGACCTGGGCGACCTGACAGCGCTGGTCTCGTCGATCCGGGACAAGGGCGTGCTCGAGCCGATCCTGGTGCGTGCTCTGCCGCGCGAGGCCTCGGACGAGGATCCAGGCCGTGGCGTCGAACGCTTCACGATCATCGCTGGCGAGCGCCGATATCGCGCCGCGCTCGAGGCCGGGCTCTACGAGATCCCGGCCATCGAGCTCGAGGTCACCGAGCAGGAGGCCCTGGAGATCGCGCTGATCGAGAATCTCCAGCGCCGGGACCTGAGCCCATTCGAAGAGGCCGAGGGCTTCCGGGCACTCGGCGAGCGGCACGGCTACACCCAGGAGAGCATCGCGAAGGCTGTCGGCCGGTCCCGTTCCCTGGTCGCCGAAACCCTCGCGTTGCTCCAGATTCCCGAGGACCTGCGCCGCACTGCGGAGAGCCTGGGGATCCGGTCGCGGTCCCTCCTGCTCGAGGTCGCCAAGCTCGGCGATCCGGGGAAGATGAGGGCGCTGCTGGACCGCGTGGGCCGGCAGGGGCTCACGCGCGACGACGTTCGGCGCGACACCCGGACCGAGGCGCGGAAGAAGCCGGGCGCCGGCGCTCGTCGAAGGCCCTACGTGTTCAAGTTCAAGGCGCCCGACCAGCGCTATCAGCTGCAGCTCAGCTTCCGGCAGAGCACCGTGGACCGGAGCGACCTGATCCGGGCCCTCGAGCAGATCCTGGAAGAGCTCAGGAACGCCAAGGAAGAGTAGGAGCTCGCCGAGCCCGTGGGCTCGCGAGGGGGCTCTCCAGCGCCTTTGCGGGGGTTCTGGTTTACATAATCTATCTTATCGGACGTTAGATCCGCCAGGATTCTCACGCCCGGCGAGCGATCCCCATCCGGCCGCCCAACCACCTTCCCGTCCGGAAACGACTCCCGGTAGGACTGCCGCCGCTCAGGCCACGACCGGCAGGCGGGGCTGCCTCGAGTCACCCCTCCTGTCGAGACCGACCGGCGCCGCTGCGGCCGGCTCGCCCAGGAGCGAATGCGGCAGGGCCCGGGTGACCCGCACGCGCACCAGGCTGCCCAACGCCGGGGCCGGCACCTCGGCGCTCCCCGGCGCCGGGAAGTGGACGATCCGGTGGCAGGAGGTGCGGCCGACGACCTGGCCGGGCTCCTTGCCGGGTCCGGTCACCAGGACCTCCGTTTCGGTGCCCACGAGCGAGGCGTTGATCTCGCCCTGGATCCGGTTCTGGAGGTCCATGAGGCGCTGGAGCCGTTGCTGCGCCAGCCGGGCCGGCACCTGGTCGGCGAGGCGGCCGGCCGCGGTGCCGGGCCGTGGCGAGAAGCAGAAGGCGTAGACCGCCGAGAAACGGACCGCCTCGATCAGGGCCAGCGTCTCGTCGAACTCCGCCTCCGTCTCGCCCGGGAAGCCGACGATGAAGTCGGTCGAGAGCGCCGCCGAAGGCCGGGCCGCGCGGATGCGCGCCACGAGGTCCCGGTACTCGGCGACCGTATAGCCGCGCCCCATCCGGCGCAGGGTCCGGTCGCAGCCCGACTGCACCGGCAGGTGGAGGTAGTCGGAGAGATTGGCGTGGATCCGGAGACGCTCGATCATGCGGTTCGTGAAATCGCGCGGGTAGCTGGTCACGAAGCGCAGCCGGCGCAGGCCGGGCAGCGGCGCCACGGCGTCGAGCAGGTCGGCGAAGTCGGCGTCGCCGCCCGGCTCCCGCCAGTGATTCACGGTCTGGCCGAGGAGCTCGATCTCGACGAAGCCGTAGGCGAGGAGGTGCTCTACCTCCGCCACCACGTCGGCGAGCGGGCGGCAGCGCTCGGCGCCGCGCGTGCTGGGGACGATGCAGAACGTGCAGCGCTTGTCGCAGCCCTCGATCACGGTCACCATGCCCTTGTAGGCGTCGAGCCGGCCGACCGCGTCGATGTCGTAGTGGCGCTGGTCCGGGAAGCCGACGGCGACCACGCGCTCCCCCACCGCGAGCCGCGGCAGCAGCGCGGCGAGCTCGCCGACGCGGGCGGGTCCGAGCACGAAGTCGAGCTCGGGCACGCGCGCCAGGGCGCGCTCGCCCTCCTGCTGCGCCACGCAGCCGCACAGGCCGATGCGCATGCCGGGGCGCTCGCGCTTCAGCAGGCGGTACTCGCCCAACCTCGAGTAGACCTTGTGCTCGGCCTTCTCGCGCACGCTGCACGAGTTCAGGAGCAGGAGGTCCGCCTCGCCGGCGTCGCGGGTCGGGAGGAGGCCCTGGCGCATGAGCTGGCCGGCCAGGCGCTGGCTGTCCAGCTCGTTCATCTGGCAGCCCCAGGTCTCGATCAGGAACCTGCGCGGCCGGAGCGGCGGGGTCACGGTGGAGGGTCCTGCCCCAACACCACCGGCTCGCCCGGCTCGGCGTCCTCGACGCGCGGCAGGACGGGCTCGGGCTCGAGCTCGACGCCCTCCCGCAGCCAGCCCGGCAGGGCGCCCGCCCGCCGGCCCTCCTCGAGGTAGCGCTCGACCTCGAGCCGTCCGTCCGCCGCCTTGCGCCGCGCGCTCTCGAGCTCCGCCAGACGCCGATCCCACTCGGGCTTGACCTGGCCGTCCCTCACGTAGGGATCGTCGGTGGCGTAGAAGCGGTTGCGCAGCTCGGCCACTTCGCCCTCGAGGCGCTCCACGCTGTCCACCGCATGCCGCCACTCGCGGCGGATCTCGAGCCCGCGGTTCCGCCACCAGGCCTCGTCGTGGTCGCCGGCGAGCGCCACCTCGGGCGCCGGCGACGGGGACTCCGGGTCTCCCTGCGCGATCGTGAGCTTCTGATCGCGGGCGAACTCGGCGAGGTTCTTGTCGTCGATCACCGCGATCGGCTTCTCCGCCGTGCGCCGGCGCTCGCGCTCGCGGGCGGCCGCCTCGGCGAGCGTGGGCGCTGCCTCGGCCGCGTCCTGACCCGGGTCGAGGACGACCACGGTGGCGGGTTTCGGAGGCACCGCGACCGGCGGCTCCGACGGGGGCGGCGGCGGAGTCTCCGGCGCGACCGCGCGCGGCGGCAGCGGCTCGCGGACCGGCTTCGACGTCGAAGCGCACGCCGCGCAGACGAGGCCCAGCAACGCGGCGATCGCCACCAGGGTCGGCGGGCGGCCGCCCGATTCACGCCCGGCCATAGCGGTCCTCCAGCCTCACCACGTCCTCGAGCTCGGGGGTCGAGACCTCGAACAGGTCGCAGCCGGCGGCTCCGGCGATCATCCGGTGCCGGGTCGGCGGCGCCACGTGGTAGGAGTCCCCCTCGCGGAGGTCGCGCGACACGAGCATGCCGTCCTCCTCGACCTGGAGCTCGATCGATCCGCGAGCGACGAAGAAGGTCTCGTCCTTGTGCTCGTGGTACTGGAGGGAGAGAGCCTGCCCGGGCTCGATGTGGAGCAGCTTGCCGACGTAAAGAGGGGTGTGGGCGAAGACAAGCTCGTGGCCCCACGGCTTCTCCACCCTGCGCACCGGGAATCTCACTGGCTCTCTCGCGCGGGCTGCCGCGGGCGCCGGTGGCGCAGGCGCTCCTCCACCTCCTGGGCCGAAGGCAGCTCGCAACACTCGCCGGCGATCGCCTCGATCTTCGTCACGTCCACCTCGGCCGCCAGGCGGCGCAACACGGGCACCGAGCGCGGGTGCACCGACAACCGCCGGAGTCCCAGGCCCAGCAGGAGCGCCAGGTACTTCTCGTCCGCCGCCATCTCGCCGCACAGGCTCACCGGGATGCCCGCAGCGCGCCCGCCCTCGACCACCGAGCGTAGCATGCGCAGGATCGCCGGATGGAGGGGCTGGTACAGATCGGCGACCTCGCGGTTGTTGCGGTCGACGGCCAGGGCGTACTGGATCAGGTCGTTGGTGCCGATGGCGAAGAAGTCCACCTCGCGCGCCAGCATGTCGGCGATCAGGGCCGCCGCCGGCACCTCGATCATGATGCCGAGCCGGTAGGTCGCGGCGCGCTCCACGCCCTCGCGGTCGAGCTCCGCCGCCACCTCGTCGAGCGTCGCGCGCAGCCTGCGCACCTCCTCCACGCGGCTGACCAGCGGCGCCATGATCCACGGCTGCCTCCCGGCCCCGGCGCGCAGCAGGGCGCGCAGCTGGACCCGGAAGATCTGGGGACGGGCGAGAGTGAGCCGGATGCCGCGCAGTCCGAGCACCGGGTTCTCCTCCGAGGTCTCCATCATCTCGCGCGCGAGCTTGCGTCCACCCAGGTCGTAGGTCCGGATGTTCGCCGGGAAGGGATGTGCCGCGTCGATCAGGCGCCTGTAGATGCGGTGGTGGTCCTCCTCGGTGGGCAGGTGCGGATCCGTCTCCATGTAGAGGAACTCGCTGCGATAGAGGCCGATGCCGCGCGCCCCGCTGCGCTCGTACTGCGACAGCTCCTCGGGCAGGTCGATGTTCGCCATCAGCTCGAGCTCGACGCCGTCGCGGGTCAGGGCCGGCCGGTCACTGCGCTCGACGGAGGGTCGCCGCGCGCGCCGATCGGCGGCCGAGCGCTCGCTCCTGTACTCCTCGAGCACCTGCTCGGTCGGATGGAGCACGACGACACCGCGGCCGCCGTCCACCACGATCGGGTCCTCGTCGGTGACCATGCCGGTGACGCCGACCACGCCGGACACGGTCGGGATGCCGAGCGAGCGGGCGATGATCGAGGTGTGGGAGGTGCGGCCCCCGGACTCGACGACGAATCCCACCACGTTGGCCCGCCCGAGACGAATCGCCTCGGAGGGCACCAGGTCGTCGGCGACCAGGATCACCTCGCCATGGACCTCGGAGATCTCGTGGTGTGCGATGCCCTGCAGGGTGCGCAGGAGCTGGCGCGACACGTCCTCCAGGTCCTGCCCGCGTTCGCGCAGGTACTCGTCGTCGATCTTCGCGAAGCGCTTGGCGAGCGCCACCGTGGATTCATGGACCGCCCATTCGACGTTGATGCGATCGCGCTGGATGCGCCGCTCGATGTCGTCGATGTAGGTGCGGTCCGCGAGCAGGAGCTGGTGGGCGTCGAAGATCGCCGCCAGCTCCTGCCCGAACAGCTTGCCGACGTTGCTGCGCGTGCGCTGGATACCGCGCTTGGTCTCCTCGCAGGCCGAGCGGAAGCGGACGATCTCGCGGTCGATGCCCTCTTCCGGGATCGGGATCCGGAAGACCTCGACGTCGCGCTTCGCGGCCACGACCGCGCGCCCGATCGCGACCCCTTCGGAGACCCCCATCCCCGCCAGGCGCTTCATCCGGGCCCGTCCGGTCATGGCTCCCTCACTCCCCTTCGCCGAAGCGGCCCGCGAACAGCTGCGAGATCGCGGCCAGCGCGGCGCCCTCGTCGCCGCCCGCGCAGCGCACCGAGAGCTCGGTTCCCTGCGCCGCTCCGCGGCCCAGGATGCCGAGGATGCTCTTGCCGTCGATCTCCTCGCCGTCCTCGAAGACGAGCTGCACGTCGCTCGCGAAGCTCGAAGCCAGGTGCACGAGCTTGGCCGCCGCGCGCGCGTGGAGTCCGAGCCGGTTGATCACCCGGATCCTCTCCTCAACCACCGCCGACGTCTCCGCCGGGGAGCGGTCCGTGGGAGACGGAGCCGGCGCGCGCGATGCTGCGTCGCCCCTTGATCTCCAGCCAGCGCGCCGTCTCCTCCAGGCTCTGACGCTCGACGCGCGTGCACCCGAGACGCACCACCATGGGGAGGTTGACGCCGGTCACCACCTCGACCCTGCCCTCCTCGCGCAGCGCGAGCGCAGCGTTGGACGGCGTGTCGCCGAACATGTCGGTCAGGATCAGCACCCCGGCGCCCTGGTCGAGCGCGCCGACCTCGCGCGCGATGCGCGCTCGTGCCTCGTCGATGCCTTCGCTCCACTCGAGCGAGAGGGCGCGGAAATTGGGGAGCTCGCCGGCGATCACCCGTGCGGCGGAGAGCAGCTCCTCGGCGAGCCGTCCGTGGGTGACGAGCAGGACCGAGATCATCCGCGCTCCCGGGCGAGCTCGCGATGGTTGCGTCGCGCCGTCCAGCCCGAGCCCGCCAGCCGGTCCGCCAGGCGTTCGACGACGGCGACCGACCTGTGCCTGCCGCCGGTGCAGCCGACGCCGACGGTGAGGTAGCTGCGGTTCTCCTGCGCGTAGCGCGGGAGCAGGAAGCCCAGCAGGTCGGCGAGCCGGGCGACGAGGTTCTCGAAGTCCGGTTGCCGCTCGAGGAAATCGAGAACCGGTTCGTCGAGCCCGGTCGCCTCCCTCAGTCCGGCCACGAAGTGAGGGTTGGGCAGGAAGCGCACGTCGAACAGCAGGTCGCACCCGGCGGGAACGCCGTGCTTGAAGCCGAAGCTGAGCAGGCTGAGAGCCATGGCCGGCTCGTGCCCGCTCGCGCGTCCGAATTCCCGATAGACGAGGCTGCGGATGTCGTGAACCGACCAGTCCGAGGTGTCGAGAACGAGGTCCGCCGCACCCCGCAGGTCGACCAACATCTCGCGCTCGAGGCGGATGGCATCGAGGATCGACCGATCCGTCCCCAGCGGGTGCGGCCGTCGTGTCTCCGAGAATCGGCGCACGAGCGCCTCGTCGGAGGACTCCAGGAAGATGAGCGTGGGAGAGAGCCGCGTGCGGTCGAGGCCGCGCCAGAGCCTCGGCGCCTCGGTGTCGAAGCCGGGCGCACGCAGATCCGAGACCACCGCGATCCGGTTCCGGCCCGCGCTGTAACCGACGGGATCGGCGAGGAACCGGTCGAGCAGCGGCAGCGGGAGGTTGTCGACCACCGCGAAGCCCAGGTCCTCGAAGCAGTTGGCGACCGTGCTCTTCCCCGATCCGGAGAGGCCGGTGATGAGGACGAGCTCAGCGCGATCGTCCCTTGCGATTCCGCTCAAGCTGCTCCTCCAGCTTGCGCGCGAACTCGCGCGCCGAATGCGTGCCCTGGAGCTTCAGGACGTGGTTCCTGGCCGCGATCTCGACCAGGTTCGCGATGTTCCGGCCCACCGCGACCGGCATGCGGATGTAGGGGCAGGGCGTGTCGAGGATCGTGTACACGGTCTCGTCGAGTCCGAGCCGGTCGTAGGCCTTGCCCTCCCGCCACGGCTCGAGCTCGACCACCAGGTCGATCGACTTGCGCTCGCGGATCGCCGCGAGGCCGAAGAGGTCCTTGACGTTGACGATTCCGAGGCCGCGCAGCTCCATGTGATGCCGGAGCGGCTCCTCGGTGGAACCGATCAGCTCGCCGCTCGGATAGCGCTTGATCGAGACCCGGTCGTCAGCGACCAGGCTGTGGCCGCGGGTGATCAGGTCGAGAGCCGCCTCGCTCTTGCCGACGCCGCTCGTGCCGAGGATGAGGACGCCCAGCCCGTAGACCTCGACCAGCGTGCCGTGGAGCCGCGTCGACGGCACCAGGTGGTCCTCCAGGAAATAGCTGATCCTCTTGATCACGACCGACGAGAGCGCCGTCGATGCGAGCAGCGGCACCTGCCCGGCGCGGCACGCCGCGATCAGCTCCGGCAGGGCCGGGAGGCCCTTGGTAACGACCAGCACCGGCACCGGCATCGACGCGATGCGGCGGCAACGCTCGCTGCGCTCCTCGGGGGCGAGCGTGCGGAGGTACTCGAGCTCGCTCTCGCCGACGATCTGCACGCGCCCGGGCTTGATGTAGGAGTAGTGGCCCGCGAAGGCGAGGCCGGGCTTCTGGACCCGCGGGTGCGTGATCCGGTTGTCGAGGTGGGCCTCGCCGGCGACCACGGTCAGGTGCAGGTCGGAGAGCTCCTCGCCCAGCAGCTCCGCGACCTCGACGAAGGAGGTCTCCACGACCGCTTCGTGGCTGCCGGCGCGCGAGGCCTTCCCCGAGAGCTTCCTCATTCAGACCTCGGGCACGATCAGGCCGTAGTTGTCGTCCCGGCGCTTGTAGAGAACGCTCACCTTCTCGCTCTCGGCGTCGAGGAAGACCACGAACCCGTTGCGGGAAGTCTCCAGCTGGAGGGCAGCATCGTCGAGCGACATCGGCTTGATCTCGAGGCGCGACGACTTCACGATTCGTGGCGCAGCGCCCTTGCCCACGCTCTCCCGCTCGAGAACATCGAACGGCCAGTGGCGGTCCTCGGCCGCGAAGCGATTGGCGCGGCGCCGGCGGTCCACGGACTTCTTGCGTGAGCGGCGCGCCTGGCGCTCGAGATGCTCGACCGCGAGGTCGATCGCTTCGAGGACGTCGGCGTTCTCCTCCCGGGCGCGCACGCTGCCGTGGCGATGGCTGAGCCTGATCTCGGCGATCTGCCGGTGCTTCTCGGCGTCGAGCGAGACATGGACCTCCACCGGCTCGGCCAGGAACTTGAGGATCCGCCCGAGCTTCTGCTCGGCGTGGGCACGAATACGATCATCGAGCGTGACGTGGCGGCCGACGTACTCGATGTTCATGGCTCTCCTTTCGCGCGGTAGTCCACGATCAGAAGATCTTCCTCCGGTCCGAAGACGACGGGAGATTCAACTCGTCCCGGTACTTCGCGACCGTCCGACGGGCGATCTGGATGCCCTCCCGATTGAGGATGCGCATCAGCTCGCTGTCGGAGAGCGGGTGGCGCGCATCCTCGGCCTCGATGAGCTGCTTGATCTTGCGCTTGACGGTGAGCGAGGAGATGTCCTCCCCGTAGTCGCGGTCGATGCCGCTGTGGAAGAAGAACTTGAGCGGGAACAGGCCGCGCGGCGTATGGACGTACTTGTTGGAGACGACGCGGGAGACCGTGGACTCGTGCATGCCGATGTCCTCGGCGACGTCGCGCAGGACCATGGGGCGCAGGTAGTCCAGCCCCAGATCGAGGAACTCCCGCTGCTGGCGCACGATCGACTCGGCGACCTTGTAGATCGTCCGTTGACGCTGATCGAGACTCTTGATCAGCCACATCGCGGAACGCATCTTCTCGGAGATGAACTGCTGGGCCTCGCCCTGCCGGCCCTCGGCCCGCATCTGCTGGAGCATCCGGCGATAGGCGCGGCTGACGCGCAGTCTGGGCAGGCCGTCGTCGTTGAGCTGGATCACGTAGTCGTCGCCGACCTTGATGACGTGGACGTCCGGCTCCACGTAGAGCGGACGGTCGTTGCCATAGGCCCGCCCGGGCCTCGTCTGGAGCGCGCGGATGCGCTCGATGACCGGCTCGAGGTCCTGCAGCGTGACGCCCAGCAGGCGTGCGATCGGCGGGTACTGGCGGCGCAGGAAGGCATCCCAGTGCTCCGCCAGCACGCGGCGCGCCAGCGAGTCCTGGGGTTCCTCCGCGAGATCGAGCTGGAGCAGCAGGCTCTCCTGCAGGCTCGCGCAGGCGATCCCCGGAGGATCGAGTCGACGCACCCGGTCGAGCGCCGCCGAGACCTCCTCGGCGCTCCAGTCGTCTCCCCGCTCGAGCGCCGAGCGGCGGATCTCCTCGACCGAGGCGACCAGGAATCCGTCCGGGTCCAGGTTGCCGACGATCTCCTCGGCGATCTTGCGCTCGCGCGGCGCGAAGTCGGAGAGGTGGATCTGCCAGAGCAGGTGATCGTAGAGGTCCGGCTCCCGGGTCAGCGTGTTCTCGATCGGCGGGGCCTCGCGCGCCTCCCACTCTCCGCCCCCCAGCCGGCTCTCGTCCGGCCAGTCCTCGGCGAGGTAGGCGTCGAGCCCGGTCTCCTCGAGCGCGTTCTTGGACATCGGCTCGATCTCGGGAGTGACCTCGGGCTCTGGCGGAGTCGCCGGCTCGGCCTCGGCGCTGCCCGCGGCGACCGCTTCCTCCTCCTCGACGCCCTCCTCGATCTCTTCGAGCACGGGATTCTCCACCAGCTCCTGGGCGACCACGGTCTCGAGCTCCAGGCGCGTCATCTGCAGCAGCTTGATGGCCTGCTGCAGCGACGGCGTCATGACGAGCCGCTGGGAGAGCTTGAGGGAGAGCTTCTGTTCGAGCGCCATTCCGGGCCGGGGTCAGAGACTGAATTCCTCGCCGAGGTAGATCTTGCGTACCTGCGGGTCGGTCGAGAGCTCCTCGGGCGAGCCCGAGCGCAGGATCTCGCCGTTGTTGATGATGTACGCGCGACTCGTGATCTTGAGCGTCTCGCGCACGTTGTGGTCTGTGATCAGGACGCCGATTCCCATCTGCTTCAGGTGTCGGATGATACCTTGTATGTCGAGCACCGCGATCGGGTCGATGCCGGCGAAGGGCTCGTCGAGCAGGATGAAGGATGGGCTGATGGCGAGGGCGCGCGCGATCTCGACCCTCCTGCGCTCTCCGCCCGACAGCATGTAACCGTGGCTCTTGCGCACGCGGGTGAGCTTGAAGTCCTCCACCAGCCGGTCGATCCTCCGCTCCTGCTCGGCGTGGGACAGATCGAGCGTCTCGAAGATGGCGCGCAGGTTGTCCTCGACCGACATCTTCCGGAAGACGGAGGGCTCCTGGGGCAGGTAGCTGATGCCGCGCTGCGCGCGCTGGTACATGGGCAGCCCGGTGATGTCGTCGGCGCCCAGGAAGACCCTGCCGCCGTCCGGCGGCACGAGCCCGACCACCATGTAGAAGGTCGTCGTCTTGCCCGCGCCGTTGGGTCCGAGCAAGCCGACCACCTCGCCGGGGCGGATCTCGACCGAGACACCCTGCACCACCGCGCGGCCGCCGTAGACCTTGCGCAGCTCCTCGGCGCGCAGCACGGCAGGCGCGTCGGTCACGGCGACGCGTCCTCGGCCAGCATGCGCGCCGACCCGGCGGCGAGGTCGTAGAGGAGGCGGCGGCCGCGCACTGTCGCGCCACCGGCCTCGGACAACACCACCGGCGCGCCCAGGACCAGCACCGTGCGCGCCGCGAGATCGTGCTCGGCGCTCTCTCCGGTCACGGTCCTGCCGGCGACGCTGTCGACGATCTTCACCGCCCCGGCGGCGGACATCCTGCGCGCTCGTTGCTGCTGGTCGAGCTCCACGGTCAGCGTCTCGCAGTTCATCGTCCGCTCGGCCTGTCGCACCTCGACTCCCCCCGTGTACTTCACCTCGCGCGCATCCCGATCGTAGACCAGTCGCGCGGCCGAGACGGTGGTCGGCACCGGGCGGGCGCCTTCGGAGCGGTCCTCCCAGACCGAGCGCACGCCGCCCTCCGCGACCACGACGCCCGTGGCTTCCGTTCCTCTCAGCTCGTCGGCGAACAGGAGGCTGTCGCCCTGCGAGCCTCGCACCTCGCCGCGGAAGCGCCATTCGCGCCGCTCCTCGCTGCCGTCGGCCTCGCGCGACTCGACGCGGGTCGGCGGACGGCCGTCGCCCGTGGCAGGGCCGAGCTGGAGGCCGGGGGCCCCGGCCGGGAGCTCCGCGAAGACCCCTCCGCGCGCCCGGACCACCCCGCCGGTGCGCTCGAGCTCGACGCGCGGCGCGCGCAGCTCGCCGCGGGGCGAGCGCACGCGCACCCTCTCGCGCGCCGAGGTCAGCACGGCCCGGCCGCTCGCCACCTCGGACTCGGCGCGCTCGGCGGTCGCCTCGACCTCGCCCTGGCGCAGCGTGACCGCGCCGAGAAGGCGCACCGTCGAGAGCTCGCCCGCGGCGCCGTACTCGGCCTCGAGGCGCTCCGAGGTCGCGCTGCGCAGGAGGCGGGTCGGCTCGTCCACGGGCGCCTCGCTCAGATCCACGCCTCCCTCCGCGAAGGCGGCGCGCGTCCGGCCCTCGGCGAGCGCGACCTTCACGCGCGGCGCCAGGAGCGCGCGCTGCACGCGGTCCGAGCCGCGCAGGACCGCGCGCACCGGGACGCCCTCCTCGCCTTCCAGCTCGAGCTCGACCGGGCGCGCGGGCCGGGTGCCGAACAGCGCTGTCACCCGCGTGGCCTCGAAGGTGAGGGCGCCCGCGTCCCCGGCCTCGTCCGCGGCGGGATCGACGCTGCCCCGGACCTGTCCGGTGGCGAGCGCGCTCCGGGGCGCGCTCTCGTCCGGGAGCAGGGCGACGTCGATGCGCTCCGCCCGGAGCCGGTCGGCGCCCGAGGAGAGCAGCACGTTGCCGGTCGCCCGCAGGCCTCGGGATTCGCGCTCGTAGGCGAGATCGTCGGCTTCGAGTCCGAGCGGGCTCTCGCCGGGCGCGTCGGTCCCCCACACCCGGACGCGGTCACGGAGGTGCACGACATCGTGCTCGAGATCGAGGCGCAGGCCGGCGGCACGCCCCGAGAAGCGCTGCCCGAGACCGAAGGTCACCGGCGAGCGGGCGACCACCGCCTGGCCACCCTCGAGGAGGTCGAGCCGCTCGGCCTCGAGGTGGAACCCACGGCCGCCCGCGAGTCTCACCTCGCCGGCGAGCCGGGCCTCGCGCGTGGCCGGATCCCAGGTCGCGCGCCGGCTCTCGACCTGATAGGCCTCGCCGCTCTCGCGGTTGAGCTCCAGCCCCACGCCCTGCAGCGAGACGAGGCCCTCCTGGTCGGTCGTGAATCGCTCGCCGCGCAGGCGGAAGGCGCTGCGCTGGCCGACCCTCTGCTCGTACTCGAAGCCCTCGCTGGTGACGACCGGGGCGCTCCGGGCCGGGCGTCGCGACCGGGCCTCGCCTCCGGCCGGCTCGACGGCCGGTTCCGGCGCCTCCTGGATCACTGCCGGAGCCGGTGGCCGTCCCAGGACGTAGAGCCCCCCCACCGCCGCCAGGGCCAGCACGAAGGTGGCCAGCAACGCGCGCCGAAGGCGGCGGAACGGAGACCGCGGCTCGCCCGGAACCGGCATCGATCTGATTCTAGTTCGCGCTACCGCCCAGCGGCCGGAGATCTTCGAGGCGCAGGCGGGCGCCTCCCCGCCACCGGTCGCGCTCGACGCGCGCCAGCACCTCGAAGCTCGCGGGCAGCGCGTCCAGGCGCTCCGCCCAGCCCCAGCCCACCGCATCGACCGCCGGACCCTCCGCTCCGCTCGCGACGAGCGGGAGCGAGGCGTGGCCGTTGCCGAACCGGCGCACCGGACCGGCGGTGGTCAGGGGGCCGAGCCGGAAGAGCGGTTCCTCGTTGCCGGCGCCGCACGGCTCCATTCGCTCGAGGTCGGCGAGCAGTCCGGCGCCGACCTCGGAGAGCTCCAGCTCGAGGTCGTAGTGGCGGCTGGCCTCGAGCAGCTCGGCGGGCCATGCCGCCGCAGCCGATTCCCACTCGCGAGCCAGGGCGTCGAGGCTCGCGGTGCGGGCGGTGAGCCCGACCGCCTGGGCGTGTCCCCCGAAACGCTCCAGTCGAGCCGCCCAGGGGGCCAGGAAGTCGTGGAGGTGGACGGCGGCGACGCTCCGGCCCGATCCGGTGGCGAGATCGCCGTCGACCGCCAGCAACAGGACCGGCCGGTGCAGCTCGCGCGCCAGCTTCGCGGCGACGATGCCCACCACGCCACGGTGCCACGCACCGCTCCACGCCACCGCGATCGGCGGCCGGCCGCGCGACTCGATCGCCGCGCGCGCCTCCTCCAGCAGTCGGGCCTCGAGCTCCTGACGCTCGCGGTTGGCGCGGCCGAGCTGACGGGCGAGCTCCCGCGCGCGCGCCGGGTCGCGCTCGAGCAGCAGCTCGAGCGCGGGTTCGGCCGCACCGAGCCGCCCCGCGGCGTTGAGCCGCGGCCCGAGACGAAACCCGACGTCCACGGCGCGCAGCGGCGGCCGCACCCCGGCCTCCTCGAACAGGGCGGCGAGGCCGGCGGAACGGGTGCTGGCGAGCGCCGCGAGGCCGAGCGCCGCGATCACCCGGTTCTCGCCCACCAGCGGCGCCACGTCGGCGATGGTGCCGAGGCAGGCGATGCGCAGCAGCGCCTGCCAGGGCACCTCGCGTCCCAGGTGCTCGAGCAGCGCCACCGCGAGCTTGAAAACGAGGCCCGCGCCGCTGAGCTCGCGGAACGGGTACCGGCAGCCCGCCTGGCGCGGGTTGATCAGGACCGCTCCCGGCGGGGGCGCTCCCTCCGGGATGTGGTGGTCGACGACCACCAGGGCGAGGCCGAGCCGCGCGGCCTCCTCGGCGGCGGCCAGGGAGTTGGTGCCGCAGTCCACGGTGACGAGCAGCTCCACGCCCTGCTCTGCGGCCCGTCGCGCGTGCACCGGATGGAAGCCGTAACCCTCCTCGTGCCGGCGCCCGATCTGGGTCTCGACGCGCGCTCCCGCGGAGCGCAGGACCGCGGCGAGCAAAGCGGTACCCGAGATGCCGTCCACGTCGTAGTCGCCCAGGATCGCGACGCCCCGATGCCGCGCGCAGAGGTCGGCCAGCCGCGTCACCGCCTCGTCGAGCCCGAGCAGCTCGCGCGCCGGGTGGAGCTGCTCGCGAGACGGAGCCAGGAAGGCGGCAGCCTGGGCGTCGCTCTCGACCCCGCGCAGGGCGAGCAGCTCGGCCAGGCGCCGAGGATGCCCCGCCGCGTGCAACTCTCGGGCGGCCGGCGGCAGGCGCGCCGCGACCCAGCGGAGCGCCACGGGTCCTAGGCTTCCTCGAAGACGCCGAGGGCGCGGAACTTGGCGTAGCGCCGGGCGAGGAGCTGGTCGACCGGCAGGCGCTCCAGCTCGTCGAGCGCCTTCGCGAGCGCGTCGCCGACCGAGCGCGCGGTCTCCTCGGGCGCGGTGTGGGCGGCTCCGAGCGGTTCGCGCACGATCTCGTCGACGACCCCCAGCTCGAGCAGGTCGGGCGCGGTGAGCTTCATCGCCTCGGCGGCCTGGCTCTTCTTCTCCTGGTCCTTCCAGAGGATCGCCGCGCAGCCCTCGGGGGAGATCACCGAGTAGACGCCGTACTCGAGGATCAGGATCCGGTCGCCCACCCCCAGCGCCAGCGCGCCGCCGCTCCCGCCTTCGCCGGTCACCATGACGACGATCGGCACCGCGAGCACCGACATCTCGACCAGGTTGCGGGCGATCGCCTCGGCCTGCCCGCGCTCCTCCGCGTCGAGCCCCGGGAACGCCCCCGGGGTGTCGATGAACGTGATCACGGGCCGGCCGAATCGCTCGGCGAGCCGCATCACCCGGAGCGCCTTCCGGTACCCCTCCGGCCGGGGCTGCCCGAAATTGCGCGCGATCCTCTCCTTGGTGCCCCGACCCTTCTGGTGGCCGACCACCGCCACGGAGCGCCCGCGGAAGCGCGCCAGGCCGGCCACGATGGCGGGATCGTCCGCGAAGCCGCGATCGCCGTGCAGCTCGACCCATTCGTCCATGAGGAATCCGACGTAGTCGAGGGTGTACGGGCGCTCCGAATGGCGGGCGACGAGCGTCTTCTGCCAGCGGTTCAGCCCGCCGTAGACCTCGCGCGTGCGCTCGCGCAGCTCCGAGCGCAGGCTGGACAGCTCGCGCTCGCGCCCGCTGCCGGCGGGATAGCCCTCGAGCTCCTCGATGCGGCGGCGGAGCTCGATCAGGGGCTCTTCGAAGGGGACTTCCACGGACATCGAGCCGGGAACGTTAGCAGGCGCGCCGAAACAGCGTCAAACCTCGCCTCGGGTTGCGCGCCCGGCTCAGAGCAGCTGGAAGGGATCCACGTCCACCGAGATCTCGCCGGGCGCACGGCCGGCCAGGGCGGCCGCGACCACCCGGCGCACCGCGCTGCCGGAGGGACCGCGCACGAGGCACTGGAATCGCCACTCTCCGCGCAGCCGCTCGAAGGGAGCGGGAGCGGGCCCCGTCACTCGCAATCCCTCGGCGCGCGCAGGAGCGTCGAGACGCGCGGCGACCTCGCGCAACCGGTCGAGAGCGCGCTCCCGATGGCGGTCGCGGGACAGCAGCAGCACGAGGCGCGAGAACGGCGGGTAGCCGAAGATCTCCCGGAAGCGCATCTCCTGCGCCGCGAAGGCCTCGTCGTCGTGGTCGAGCGCGGCGCGGATGGCGTAGTGCTCGGGGTGGAACGTCTGTAGCACGACCCGGCCAGGGCGCTCGCCGCGGCCCGCGCGTCCCGAGATCTGCGTGAGCAGGGCGTAGGTGCGTTCCACCGCGCGGAAGTCGGGGAACCCGAGGTAGCTGTCGGCCGAGAGGACGGCGGTCAGCGCCACGCCCGGGAAGTGGTGCCCTTTGGAGAGCATCTGGGTCCCGATCAGGACGCGCGTCTCGCCGCGGCGGAAGCGCTCGAGGATCGCCGCGGCGCCCCCCAGCCGGCGGGTCGCGTCGCGATCGAGGACGTCGAGCGCCGTTCCCGGACGGAGCCGGGCGAGCTCCTCCTCCACCCGCTCCGTACCGGCGCCCAGCGGATCGAGCGCCTCGGCGCGACAGGTCGGGCAGGCCGCCGGCACGGCGACGAAGCCGCCGCAGTAGTGACAGATGAGCCGGTTCGCGCGCCGGTGGAAGGTGCGCGCCAGGCCGCAGTCGGGGCAGCGAAAATCCTCCCCGCACGACCGGCAGAGCAGCATCGGGGCGTAGCCCCGCCGATTGCGGAGCAGGATCACCTGGTCCCCGGCTGCCAGCGCCGCGTCGAGCTCCGCCAGGAGCGGCTCCGAGAACAGGAGCTCCCCGGGGCGCCCGACCGGGCCCTGCTGGCGCAGGTCGACCAGGAGCCCCTCGGGCAGCCGGCCGATGCCGACTCGCTCGGTGAGCCGAAGCCGCCGGAGCCTGCCGCGGTCCGCGGCGAGCCGCGTCTCGAGGCTGGGCGTCGCGGACACCAGCAGCGCCACCGCCCCCGCGGCGCGCGCGCGCACCAGCGCGAGGTCGCGACCGTGATAGCGCGGGGAGGTCTCCTGCTTGTAGGCCAGGTCCTGTTCTTCGTCCACCACCACCAGGCCGAGATCCGGAAGCGGCGCGAAGAGCGCAGAGCGCGGACCGACCACGACCGACGCCTCGCCGCTCCGGATGCGCTCCCACTCCTGGTGCCGTTCGGCGCCGCCCAGGCCCGAGTGCAGCACCGCCGAGCGAGCGCCGAAGCGCTCGGCGACGGCGCGGGCCAGCGCCGGCACGAGCGCGATCTCGGGCACCAGCAGGAGCACCGAGCGGCCCGCCGCGACCGTTGCCTCGGCCGCGCGGAGGTAGACCTCGGTCTTGCCGGAGCCGGTCACGCCCTGGAGCAGGAAGCGTTCAAAGCGGCGCCCTGCGAGCGCGGACAGGAGCTCGTCCAGGGCGCGAGTCTGGTCGCCGCGCAGCACCACCGGGCCCGCGTCCGGCCCGCGCTCGCGGGCCAGGAGATGGCGCTCCAGGGTGAGGCGGCCGGGCTGGGAGAAGCGCCGCAGCAGGCCGAGGCCTGCGAGGCGGCGCACGACGCCGTCGCTGATGCCGGCCTCGGCCCGCAGCTCGGCCAGCGTGGCCGGGCGACCCAGCGCGGCGAGGTGTTCGAGCAGGCGGCGGCCGGGCAGGGAGCGGCCGCAGAGGGCGAGCTGCTCCGCGAGCTCCCCGGGCGCGCGCTCGACCGCCGCCAGATAGCGCCGGCCTCGTCCCCCCGGTTCCCTGGAGGCGAGCCGGCCGTCCGCGATCAGCAGCTCGACGCGCTCCGCGAGGTCCTCCTCGTCGAACTCGCGCAACAGCGCCGAGAGGGTCGCTCCGCCGCGCTCGAGCAGAACGCCGCGCAGCTTCGACTCGAACTCGTCACGGGCCGGAGCGACCGCCCCGGCGTCGGTGAGCGCCACCCGGCGGTCACCCCAGGGCGGCAGGTCCTGCGGCAGCATGGCGGCCACGACCTCGCCCAGGGGCGCCAGGTAGTACTCCGAGATGAAGTGGGCGAGCTCGAGCAGGTCGGCCGGCAGCACGGGCTCGAGGTCGGAGAGCGCGGCGAGGTCGCGCGGCGTCACCCCTTCGGGCGCCTCGTCGACCAGCCTCCAGACGACTCCGGTGACGGTTCGCTTCCCGACCGGCACCCGGACCCGTTGGCCGGGTCCGACACGGCGGACGAGCTCGGCGGGAATCGAGTAGGTTAGCGGCCCCGTCAGCGGCAACGGGACGGCGACTTCGGCGAATCCGGCGCGCGCGGGCGCGCGGGTCACTCCCCCGCTTCCTTGAGGCGGCGGACCTCTCCCGCCAGGCGGCTCACGTCCGGATTGCCCGGCGCCCGCTGCTCGAGCTCCGAGAGCGCCGCCTCGGCGCCCTCCAGGTCACGCTGGTCGAAGGCCAGCACGACGATCTCGTTGAAGCGCGCCTGCCAGTGATCGGGCGCCAGCTTCTGCGCGCTCCGGAATCGCTCCAGGGCACCCGCGAAATCGCCCCGCGCGCGCAGCGTGATGCCGAGATCGGTGAGCACGTCGGGGTCGCCGGGACGCAGGGCGAGGTAGCGCTCGTAGAGCTCCGCGGCGCGATCCCAGCGCTGGATGTCGAAGTTCAGGTTCGCCAGCCGGAGCAGCGCGCCGGCGTCGTCGGGGTTGCGCTCGAGCGTCGCCTGGAGCTCCTGGATCTCGGCCATTGCCGGACCGCCGCCGGCGGGCGTCGCCGGGGCCGCCGGCGCCCCGGGCCCCATCGGCGCGGACGGGGCGGGCGCGCCGGGCACGAGCCGGGCCGGCTGGACGCCGGCCATCGACTCGTGCCCGAGATAGCCGCCGATGAAGCCTGCGAGCAGGCCGATCAGGAGGAAGAGGGCGTGGTCTCGATTCAAAGAGGACCCCCGGAAATAGTCGGGGCCGCGCCGGGTGGGGAGCGCGGCCCCTGGAGCGCCCGAGGCGTGCCCGGACTCAGCTGGCCAGCTTCTCCCGCTTGGCGAGGCTCGACGTCAGGGCCTTCTCGATCTGCACCTCGGCGTCGCGCTCGGACATGCCCTTGACGTGCGCGAGCTCGCTGACGATGAAGTGGCGGGCCCGCTCGAACATCTTCTTCTCGCGGAACGAGAGGCTCTTCCTCTGGCTGACGAACTTGAGGTTCTTCAGCACTTCCGCCACCTCGGTGATGCGGCCGGTCTTCATCTTCTCGACGTTCTGCTTGTAGCGGCCCTTCCAGTCCTTTTGCGCCTCGAAACTGCCGTTCTCGAGGATGGTCAGCACGTTCCTGATGTCCCGCGGCTCGCACAGCGGACGCAGGCCGACCAGATCGAGATTGTCCTTCGGCACCATGACCTTCGAATTGCTGGACAGCAGGCGCAGGTGGTAGCAGGTCCTCTCGGCGCCGTCGATGAAGCTGGTGGCGATGTCCTCGACGACGGTGACTCCGTGGTTCGGGTAGACGACCTTCTGGCCGACCTTGAAGCTCACGTGCCGCGCTCCCTTCGTCTAAGTGTCGGGTTCACAACTAGATGCGACGAAAACCATCGCGCGGCAAGGATACCCCAACCGAGGCCTTTCGTCAAGGGATTGGGAGGGCGCAACCGGAGCGCAAACGACCTCTCCAGGAGACACCGTCCGACCCGGGCCGGTCCCGGGTCGCGGGCGGCTGTGGCATCCTACGCCCGGACGCCGGAGTGGCGGAATGGCAGACGCAGGGGACTCAAAATCCCCCGCCCTTCACGGGTGTGTGGGTTCGACTCCCACCTCCGGCACCAACGCTCCCCGGAGCCGGACCTCCGGGATGCCTCCTGCCTACTCGTAGCGCAGGGCCTCGATCGGGTCGAGGCGCGAGGCCTTGCCGGCCGGGTAGATGCCGAAGAAGACCCCGACCAGGACCGAGAAGCCGAGCGCCAGCAGCACCGCCCAGAGCGGGACGTGCGCGGCCGGCCAGTCGCCGGGCAGCGCCTTGGCGACCCCCGCGCCGAGGGCGAAACCGAGCCCCACGCCGAGTCCGCCGCCGACCAGGGACAGGGTCACGGCCTCGATCAGGAACTGGACCAGAACGTCCTGGCGCCGCGCTCCGACCGCCTTGCGCACGCCGATCTCGCGCGTCCGCTCGGTCACCGAGACGAGCATGATGTTCATGATGCCGATGCCGCCCACCAGCAGCGCGATGCCGACCACGCCGCCCACCACGGCGGTCACGCTGCCCAGGATCGAGCCGACGGTCTTGAGGATCTCGTCCTGGAGCACGACCTCGAAGTCGTCCGGCTGGCCCTCGGCGATGCGGTGGCGGACCCGGAGCACCCGGGTGATCTCGTCCTTGACCTGCTCCACCACCTCGGCGCTGTCGGTCTGGAGGCGCAGCTGGACCTGATCCGCGGCGCTGCGCCCGAACAGCGCCAGGGCGGTGTCGAACGGCACGAAGACCAGGTTGTCGATGTCGGTCCCGAGCGAGACGCCCCGCTTCTCCATCACGCCGATCACGGTCACCGGCAGGTTGCCGACGTAGATCGGGCGTCCGACCGGATCGGGTCCGAGCAGCAGCTCGTCCACGATGTCGGGGCCGATGACGGCGACCTTGCGGCGCTCGGCGAGATCGAGGCGGGAGAAGAAGCGGCCGCGGTCGACCGTGTAGTTGCTGACCTCGGGCCAGTTCTGGTTGACGCCGAACACGAAGTCGGGGTCGTGCTGACGGTCGCGGTACTTGACCGTGGCGCGACCGCCGATCAGCGGCGTCATGAGCCGGATCCCCGGTACCTGGTCGAGGATCGCCCGCCCGTCGTCCCAGGTCAGGCGGACCTGGCGTGCGACGATGCCCGGTCCCCGGTTGTCGTCCTGGGCGGGCAGCACCATGACGTAGGTCGCGCCCACTCCCTGCAGCTCCTTCGTGATCACGTACTGGAGCCCCTGGACGAGCGACACCACGGCGATCACGGCGGCGACGCCGATGATGATTCCGAGGGTCGTCAGCACTGAGCGCATCTTGTTGGCGCGCAGCGCCTTGAAGGCGATCCGGAAGTTCTCGGCGACGACCATGCTCAGGCCCCGTCGCGCGCTGCGGGACGCTCGTCGCTCACCACCCGTCCGTCGCGCAGGAGCACGCGGCGCAGGGCGTGGACCGCGATCTCCGCCTCGTGGGTGACCAGGATCACCGTGTTGCCCTGGCCGTGGAGGTCGTCGAAGAGCCCCATGATCTCCTCGGACGTCGCCGAGTCGAGGTTGCCGGTGGGCTCGTCGGCGAGCAGGATCGACGGCGAGTTGACGAGCGCGCGCGCGATCGCCACGCGCTGGCGCTGCCCCCCCGAGAGCTCGCTCGGCTGGTGGCGCGCCCGGTCGGCGAGCCCGACGCGCGCGAGCGCCCGGCTCGCCTTCTCGCGCCGCTCCCGCCGGTGCACGCCGGCGTAGACGAGGGGCAGCTCCACGTTCTCCAGCGCGCTCGTGCGCGCCAGGAGGTTGAAGGTCTGGAAGACGAAGCCGATCTCGCGGTTCCGGATCGCCGCCAGCTCGACGTCGTTGAGCGACTCGACCGCGACGCCGTTGAGGTGGTAGCTCCCCGCGCTGGGGGTGTCCAGGCAGCCGAGCAGGTTCATGAGCGTGGACTTGCCGCTGCCGGACGGGCCCATGATCGCCACGTACTCGCCACGCTCCAGGTCGAGGTCGACTCCCGCCAGGGCGTGGACCCTCTCCGCGCCCATGTCGTAGACCTTGCGCACGTCGCGGAGCTCGATCAGGGCCATCACCCGTCCTCGTCCTGCTCCCCGCCCGCCCTCCCGGTACCGGTCCCCTCCTCCTTCTCCACCGTGACCTTCACCACGTCGCCGTCCTTCAGCTTCTTGAGCGCCCGGTAGGGACCGGTCACCACCTGCTCGCCCTCCTCGGCGCCATCCAGGATCTCGACGTGCGTCGTGTCCGAGATGCCGGTCTTCACGGCGCGCTGGCGGGCCTTGCGCTCGGCGACGACGAACACCACCGGGACCTCGTCCTCGCCGGCGGCGGAGCCGGGTACCGCGTCGGCGGCGGAGGACGGCGCGACGGGCGGGCGCTCGACCACCGCCTGGATCGGCACCACGAGGGCGGCGTCGTGGGTGGTCACGCGCACCTCGGCGCGCGCCGACATGCCGGGGCGCAGTCGGTCGTCCGGGCGCTCGAGCAGGATCTTGACGCGGAAGAACTGGACGTCGGGCTGCTGGGGCTTGGCGTAGCCGGAGCTGCCGACCTCGACCACGCGTCCCTCGTAGCGCACTTCGGGGAGCGCGTCGACCTCGACCGCCGCGGCGAGCCCGGGACGGACGTGGACGATCTCGGTCTCGTCCACGTCGACCTCGGCCAGCACCTCCGAGAGGTCCGCGATGGTGCCGATCACCGACGCGGGGTTGTTCATCGTGCCCGAGACGACCACTTCCCCCTGTTCGGCGTTGAGCGCGATGACCCGCCCGCCGATCGGAGCGTAGATGGTCGTCTTGCGCAGGTCGTCGTCGGCTTTCTCGAGCAGCGCCCGCGCCTGGCTGACGCCCTCGCGCGCCGAGCGCAGCCGCAGCTCGGCCGAGGAATGCTGGAGCTGTGCGGATTCGAGGGCCTCTTTCGAGGCGATGCCCTGGCCGTGGAGGCTCTCGGCGCGGGTGAGCCGGAGCGCCTGATCGGCGAGCGAGACCTCCGCCTGCTGGAGCTCGGTCGCGGCCATGGCGAGCCGGGCGCGCGCGTCGTCGCGAGCCGCCAGGTAGGCCTGCTGCTCGAGGCGCAGAAAGGGCTTCCCCGCCTCGATCGCGTCGCCTTCGCGCACGTGGAGCTCTTCGATCTTGCCGATCACGTGCGCCGAGATGTTGACCTTGACGCGCGGATTGATCTGTCCGCTGGCGCGCACGGTCTGCGTGATGCCGCGCTTGGCGACGCCGGCGGCGTAGACCTTGACGGTCTCGCTCCGGGAGCCGGAGCGCACGCTCGCGACCACCACGACGACGAGCAGGAGCGCGATACCCGCGCCCAGCCACAGTTTCCGCTTCACGCCCCGCCTCTCCGATTCAGAAGGCCGCCGCGAGGGCTACCTTGAGGGCCACGCCGAGCGCCCACACCACGCCGACCGCGCTCCAGGCCGCGCCCGGGGAGACGCGCGCCACGAGCCGGTAGCCGAGGCCGAGCAGCGCGATCGACCAGAATGAGAAGAGGTCGACGCTGGTGAGCAGCGCGCGGGCCGCCTTGGAGGTCTCTTCGCCGGCGAGGAATCCCAGGTTGGACATCACCAGGCCACCGCCCTGGAGCTCCTGCAGCGAGACCTGGTCGCGCGCGAGCGCGATCACGATGCCGACCAGCGCCGCCACGCCCAGCGGGAGCAGGCCGTGCAGCGTGACGCTCAGGCTGCGCCGGTAGTCGATCTCGCTGCCCAGCAGGCGGAACACGACCAGGAAGATGCCGGCCACCGCGAAGTAGACGAGCGGGGCGAAGAGCAGCGCGCTGGCGACCGAGCTCCAGCGCACCAGACTCATCATCCGCTCCGGTTCCTCTCTGAACTGCGGCGGCACCTCGCTCCCGGAATCCTCGATGGAGCGCAGGTAGTCCTCGGGGCTCACCTTCGAGAACCCGATTCCGACCGCGAGCGCGCCGGCCAGGACCAGCAGGATCAACGCCAGTGCGACGACGGGGCGGGCGGCGATGGCCCGGAAGGCGGATTCCGGAGAGACGAGGACGAGCGCGCACAGACGCGCGCTGGAGCCTCCCGCTCCGGCCTCCGGGGGCGGGACCTCGGAGCCCTCCTCCATCCTCTCCTCCTGGACGACCTGTGGGCCGTCTCGACCTCCAGCCCCAGGGGTCAGTCGGCGACCGAGACGCCCACGAACTCGAGCAGCTTTCCGATCGACTTATGATACTCGACCAGCACCTTGCGGTAGCCGGTCTCGGCGTCGACCAGCCGGCTGCGCGCGGCCGTCAGATCGTCCTGGACGCGCAGGATCTCGAAGCTGGTGGAGAGGCCGTTGTCGTACTTCTTGCGTTCGGCGTCGAGGTTCTTCTCGGCCAGGGTGACCGAGACGCGCGCCGACTCCCGCTGCTGTCGCGCGGTGTCGAGGCCGCGGACGGCGATGCGCACTTCCGCCTGCACGGCCTGCCTGGTCTGCTCCAGGCTCACCCGGCCCTGCTCCGAGTTCAGCTCGGCGATGGTCGAGCGCGCCTTCGCGGTCCGGTTCTGCAGCGGGTAGCCGAACTCGAGGCCGAGCGACCAACCGGGGAAGTCCAGGCCGGTGATCTGGTCCAGTGCGTCGTCCCAGCCGCCCGGCGCGGTGCCGATCACGTTGCCCTGGTCGTCGCGCAGGAGGGCGTCTCCGCCCACCCCGTTGAAGCCGTAGGTCGCGCGCAGGTCGAGGCGCGGCTTGGTGAGCTGCCGGTAGAACGCCGCCTCGACCTCGCGGCTCTCCTGCGCGATGCGCTCGCGCGACAGCTCCGGCCGCGATTCGAGCGCGGTGGCGAGCGCTTCGTCGAGCGACACCGAGATCGGGTCGGTGCGGACCTCGGTCTCCGGCACGATGGGCAGTGACCAGGTCGTCGTGTCGTCGAGGTTCAGCAGGTAGCGGAGGATGTCCTCGGCGTCGCCGATCGCGCCGCGTGCGCGGATGATCTCCTCCTCGCGCGTCGCGATTCCGGCCTCGCTCGAGGCCAGCTCGAGGGGAGCCAGCGTGCCCACGTCCACGCGGATCTGGTTGTTCTGATGCAACTGCCGGGCGAGCGCGAGGCTCTCCTCCGCCACGCGCAGTCCGTAGCGGGCCCCGACCAGGTTCCAGTAGGCGACCTCCGCGCGCTGTACGGTGGCGACCACCTGCTCGAGGAAGGCCTCACGCGCCACGTCGCTCTGCAGGCGCGCGACCTGGATCTCGAACTCGGTCGCGTCGCGGCCGAAATTGCGCAGCAGCGGCTGGCTGAAGGAGAGGTCGAAGCCGCTCGAGTAGGACGGATTGAGCGAGGCGAACTGACTGTTCGTCTCCAGCTTGCCGTTCGTCCACGCCACGTTCGCGGTGCCGCCGCTCGGCAGCAGCTGCTCGAGGCCGAGCGAGAAGCCCGCGCGGTCCTGCTTCTGGACCTCGGCGCCCTCGAGGTTCGAGGCCGAGGGGCTCTCGTCGTGGGAGCCGGAGGCGCCGGCGCCCAGGCCGAGGTCGTAGACGCCCATCGCCTGCTCGACCTGCAGCCGGGACTGCTGGCGCCCGTAGCGCTGCACGCGCAGACCGAGGTTGCGCTCGAGGGCGAGCGCCACCGCCTCGTCCACCGACAGGAGGATCTGGCCCCCTTCGATGCGCAGCTCCGCGGCCGGCATCTCGGCGGACGGGGCGGTCGAGACCTGGACCGCGGGTGTCTGGGCGCCGCCCGGCACCGCGGCCAGCAGGGTCAGGCAGGCTGCGACGGCCCCGGCGGCTCCCGGCCGGCGCACTCGGTTGTTCTGGCTCATGCCACGCATCCTCATCGTTTCGTGTCGTTTGCGCGTCGCCTAACTGTACGTCACGAGCGCGGAAAAGTTCCGCCCGGAGGCGCGCCGGCCGCCTGCAGCTCGCCCGGGAAATGGCAGGCGACCCGCCGGCCGGGGGCGGCTTCGAGCAGGATCGGCGCGTCGCGCCGGCAGCGCTCGCGCGCGATCGGGCAGCGCGGGTGGAACGGACAGCCGGTGGGCGGCGCCGACGGGCTGGGGGGCTCCCCCGGCAGGACCAGGCGCTCGGGTCCGCCCGCCGGATCCGGCACCGGCACCGCCGAGAGGAGGGCCACCGTGTAGGGATGGAGCGGCGCGCCGAGCAGCAGCGCGGACGAAGCCTCCTCGACGACGCGGCCGAGGTAGAGGACGAGGATCCGATCCGCGAGCTGCTCGACCACGGCCAGGTCGTGGCTGATGAACAGCATCGAGAGCGCGCGGCGCGCCTGGAGTCCGGCCAGCAGATTCACGATCTGCGCGCGCACCGAGACGTCGAGAGCCGAGACCGGCTCGTCGGCCACCAGCAGGTCGGGGTCGGTGGCCAGGGCGCGCGCGATGCCGACCCGCTGGCGCTGACCGCCCGAGAACTCGTGCGGGTAGCGCGCCGCCGCCTCCTCCGGCAGGCCGACCTCGGCGAGCATGCGGGCGACCCGTGCGCCCTGGTCCCGCCGCGCCGCGAGGCCGTGCACGAGCAGGGGCTCGAACAGGGCGTCGCCGATCCGGAGGCGCGGATTGAGCGAGCTCCAGGGATCCTGGAAGACCATCTGGAACCGTCGCCGCCGCCGGCGCAGCTCGCGCGCCGGGAGCGTCAGCAGCTCCTCGCCCGCGAATCGGACCGACCCGGCCGTGGGCTCGATCAGGCGCAGGGCGGAGCGCGCGAAGGTCGTCTTGCCGCTCCCCGACTCGCCCACCAGCGCCACCGTCTCGCCGGCGCCGAGGTCGAGATCCACTCCGTCCACGGCCCGCACGGTGCCGATCCTGCGCCGGAGGACCGGCGAGACCACGGGGAACTCGGTGCGCAGCCCGCGCACGACGAGCAGCGGCCCGGTCAACGTCCGCCTCCGACCAGGAGGCAGCGCGCCGCCCGCCCCGGCGCGAGCTCGCGCCGCTCCGGATCGACTTCCGAGCACTGCGCGAGGCGCTCGGCGCAACGCGGATGGAACGCGCACCCCGCCGGCAGGTCGGCAGGCGACGGCACCTGCCCCGGGATCGAGGGCAGCGCGCCGCGCGGCGCCGGCCACCCCAGCCGCGGCACCGAGGCGAGCAGCCCCCGGGTGTAGGGGTGGAGCGGGGCGCCGAACAGTTCGGCCACGCTCCCCTCTTCGACCACCCTGCCGGCGTAGGCGACCGCGACCCGGTCGCAACTGCCGGCGACCACCGCCAGATCGTGCGTGATCAGCAGCACGGCGAGCCCGAGCTCGCGCCGGAGCTCGGCCAGGAGCTCGAGCACCTGGGCCTGCACCGTGACGTCGAGGGCCGTGGTCGGCTCGTCGGCGATGAGCAGGTCCGGGCCGGCGGCGAGCGCGATGGCGAGCAGGACGCGCTGCCGCTGTCCCCCGGAGAGCTGGTGGGGGTAGTCGCGCAGCCGCCGCTCCGGCTCGGGCAGCGCCAGGCGCGCGAGCAGCTCGACCGCTCGACGGCGCGCATCGGCGGTGCTCGTGCGCCGATGCGCTCGGATCGCCTCGACCACCTGGTGGCCGACGGTGAGCACCGGGTTGAGCGCCGCCGCGGGCTCCTGGAAGACGAGACCGACGCGCCGCCCCCGGATCGCCCGCAGCTCGGGCTCGGAGCAGCCCACCAGCTCCCGGCCCTCGAGCCGGATCGAACCGCCCGCGATGCGTCCGGGCGGCGGCACCAGTCCGAGCACCGCCAGCGCCGCCATGCTCTTGCCGCAACCGGACTCCCCGACCAGGCCGACGAACTCTCCGCGCGCGACCGCGAGCGAGAGCCCGCGCACGACCGGCACCGCGGTCCCGTCGGGGCGCGGGAAGGTGACCACGAGCCCGCTGATCTCGAGCAGCGCGCTCACCGCGTCAACGGCGCCGGCGCGCCCCGGATCGTCCCAGCCAGCCCACGGTGAGAGCGACCCCGTAGCCGGTCGCGCCGCGCTTCGCCTTGCCCTCGCCGACGTAGGCGGGCCCCGCGATGTCGAGATGCGCCCAGCGCTCGGTCGCGCCCACGAACTGCGAGAGGAAGGCCGCGGCGGCGGAGGCTCCGCCCCAGCGCCCGCCCGAGTTGCGCAGGTCGGCGTGCGCGCCGCGCATCTCGTCCAGGAACTCGCTCCAGAGGGGCAGGCGCCAGAGCCGCTCACCGGCCGCCTCGGCCGCCTCGAGCAGCGCCGCCGCGAGGCCGTCGTGCGGGCTGAACAGGCCAGCCCCGGTCGGGCCCAGCGCCACCACGCAGGCGCCGGTGAGCGTCGAGAGCTCGACCAGCTCGTCCGGCTTCTCGCTCGCCGCCCAGGCGAGGGCGTCGGCCAGGATCATTCTCCCCTCGGCATCGGTATTGAGGATCTCGACCGTCTTGCCATTGGCGCAGCGCACGATGTCGCCGGGCCGGTAGGCGGTGCCGTCGGGCATGTTCTCGGCGAGCGGCAGGTAGGCGCGCAGGCGCAGCGGAAGCCGGAGCCGGGCGACCGCCTCGAGCGCGCCGAGCACCGCGCAGGCCCCGCACTTGTCCCACTTCATCTCGTCCATCTGGGCGGCCGGCTTGATCGAGATGCCGCCGGTGTCGAACGTCACTCCCTTGCCCACCAGGGCGACCGTGCGCGGGCCGCGGCCGAGCTCGATGCGGACCAGACGCGGCGGGTGGGCCGAACCCCCTCCCACCGCCAGGAGGCCGCCCATTCCGCGGCGCCGCAGCTGGGCGGGTCCGAGTACGGTGAAGCGCGCCCGGTGCCGCTTCGCCCAGGAGCGCGCCTGCTCCGCCATCCAGGCCGGCGTGGCGACGTTGGGCGGCGTGTTGGCCAGCTCCCGCGCCCAGGCGACTCCCGCGGCGATCGCCCGCCCGGTCTCGGCTCCGGCCTTCCAGGCCGCGAGCGAGGCGCGCGTCGGGACCAGCAGGAGAGCACGCAGGGGGCTCTTCTCGGGCCTGCTCAGGAAGCGGTCGTAGCGGTAGCCGAGCAGCGCCGCCTCGCGGGTCGCTCGTGCCGCCGCCTGCTCGCCGACCGACGCAGGGTGGTCCGGCAGGTAGAGCGCCAGGCGCCGGGCGGCCGCGGCGCGAGCGCCTTCGACGGCGCGCTCCAGCAGGCCGTGCAGCTTCCGGGCGTCGAACGCCGAGGCCTCGCCCAGGCCACGCACCTGGACCGTGCGGCCGCTGCGGGTGGTCAGCTCCAGGACCTGCTCTTCCGCTCCTCGCCAGCCCTGGTGCGCGCGCGCCGCCGCCACCGCCGAGCGGATCTCCTCGGGAAGCTCCGCGGCAGCGGGCGAGCGGCCTGCGAAGACGCCCACCACCGAGCGCACGCCGGCGGGCGCGGTCCTCACCACTTCGACCTCGAGCAAGCCTCCCACGCTCTCCTCCTCTCCCCGTACCCTCAACGCGACTCGGCGGTCTCGCGCAGCCGGTCGCGGACCTGCTGCATGTCCTCCCAGGTGGGCCGCTTCAGGGCTTCGTTGCGGAGCAGTGCGGCCGGGTGGTAGGTCACCATCGTGGCGACCCCCCGCACCTTGAACCACTGCCCACGCGTGCGTCCGATCGGTGCGTCGCTGCCGAGCAGCGTCTGCGCCGCCACCCGCCCGAGGCAGACCAGCACCTCGGGCCGGATGGTGTCGATCTGCGCCTCGAGGTAGCTGCGGCAGGCGGCGACCTCGTCGGGCTGCGGCTCGCGGTTGCCCGGAGGCCTGCACTTGACGACGTTCGCGATGTAGACGTCCTCCCGGCGCAGCCCGATCGCCGCCAGGATCTTGTTGAGAAGCTCTCCCGCGCGCCCGACGAACGGCAACCCCCTGCGATCCTCCTCGGCGCCCGGACCCTCCCCCACCAGCAGGAGCCGAGCGCGGGGATCTCCGGTGCCGAAGACCACCTTCTGGCGGGTGTCGGCCAGGCGGCAGCGAGTGCAGGTCTCGGCCCGGGCGGCGAGCTCGTCGAGGCCGGGGCCCGCGGCCGCCGCGGCGGCGGGCGGCTCGTCGTCCGAGCCAGCCTGCGCAGCCGGGTCGGCCGCAACGGCCGGTCCGCCGCCCGGAGGCGTTCGGTAGAGATCCTCCCAGCCGAGATCGGCCAGGTAGTGCAGGGTGTCAGCGACCGTCTGCGAGGTCTTCACCGCGCCGGGCTCGCAATTCCGCCGCGAACAGGTCGACGAGGTCGCGGGCCAACGCGCTCTTGGGCCGGCGCCCCAGGAGCAGGGGCGGAGCACCTCGACGGTGGACGGTGACCTCGTTGTCGTCGGCCCCGAATCCGATCTCGGGACGGGAGACGTCGTTGGCGATCAGCAGGTGCGCGTCCTTCTCCGCCAGCTTCTGGCGCGCGGCGTCGTCGGGATTCCCGGTCTCGGCGGCGAAGCCGACGCGCAGCGCGGCCGGCGCCCAGTCGGGGAGACGGCTGAGGATGTCCGGATTGGCGACCAGGTCGAGCCGGGGCGCGCCGGCGCTCTTCCTGATCTTGGTCGCCGCTCGCTCGCGCGGACGGAAGTCGGCCACCGCCGCCGCCATGACCACGAGGTCGCAGGCGCCGGCGCGCTCGCGCACCGCCGCCTCCATCTCGAGCGCGGTCTCGACCTCGACGCGCTCGACGCCGGGCGGGGTCGCCAGCGCCACCGGGCCCGAGACCAGCAACGTCTTTGCGCCCCGGCGCGCGGTCTCGGCGGCGATCGCGAAACCCATCTTGCCGCTCGACCGGTTGCCCAGGAAGCGGACCGGGTCGATCGGCTCGAAGGTCGGTCCGGCGGTCACCAGCACGGTGCGGCCGGCGAGGTCGCCGGGGGCGACGGTGCGCTCGACCGCGCCCACGATCTCCGCCACCTCCGCCATGCGGCCCATGCCCACCTCCCCGGAGGCGAGCGGGCCGACCGCGGGTCCGACCAGGGAGACGCCGCGCGCGCGCAGCTCGGCGACCCGTGCCTGGAGCGCCGGGTTCTCCCACATCGCGCTGTGCAGGGCGGGCGCGACCACGATCGGTCCGCGGAAGGCGAGCGCCGTGGTGAGCAGGAAGTTGTCCGCGAGCCCGAGGGCGAGCGAGGCGAGGGTGTGCGCGGTGGCGGGGGCGATCAGCAGCAGGTCGGCCCAGGCCGCCGCCTCGATGTGGATCTCGGCGCCGCTGCCGGTGGGCGCCAGGTACTCCTCGCGATGGACCGGCCGCCCGGTCACCACCTCGAGCGCCAGCGGGCTGACGAACGCGGCCGCAGCCGGAGTGAGGGCGCAGCGGACGGCGAAGTCGCGCTCGCGCAGGCGGCGCACCAGCTCGGGTGCCTTGTACGCGGCGATTCCGCCCGAGACCCCCAGCAGGATCCGGCGGCCGCGTTCGCTTCGCTCGGGCTCCATCTCGGTGCCCCTCGGCGGCGCTCCGTCAGGGAGCGGCGATTTCCTCGGCGGGCTCTTCGGCGGCGAGCGGCTCGGGCTCGGGAGCGGGCGGCGGGCCGTAGTCCCACTCCACGAGCTCCTGGGAGACCTCCAGCAGCGCGGTGCTGGTCGGCTTGGCCGAGGCGACCTCGAGCTTGGGCCGCGCGCCCTGGACCAGCTGCTCCGCGCGCCGGGCGGCGATCAGGACGTAGCGGAAGGTGCTGTCGATCCTCTCCGGAATGCGTTCCATCAGGGCTCCGTGGGGTCAGGACGGCGCATCGGACCCGCGCGCTCGCTCGAAATCGGCCAAGACCCCGGCGATTCGGGGCTCCTGCCGCTCCCGGCGATGACGTTTCTCGAGGACGATGGCCGCGAGCGCGCGGCCCGCGCGCTCGACATCATCGTTGATAATAACATATTGATACGAATCGTAACGCGCGATCTCGTCGAGCGCATCCGCCAGCCGCCGGGCGATCTCCGGTTCGCCGTCGAGACCACGCCCCCTCAGGCGCCGCACCAGCTCCGCGTAGGAGGGCGGCAGGATGAACACGCTGTGCGCCCGCGGAAACCCCCGCATCAGCCGCTCGGCGCCCTGGACGTCGATGTCCACCACGACGTCGGCGCCGCGCTCCAGGTGCGGCAGGACCGCCCGCCGCGAGGTGCCGTAGAACTGGCCGTGGACCTCGGCCCACTCCAGGAACTCGCCGGCGTCGATCATGCGCCGGAACGCGGCCTCGTCCACGAAGTGGTAGTCGCGCCCGTCCTGCTCGCCGGCCCTGGGCCGCCTCGTCGTGTGGCTGACCGAGAAGTGCAGCTCGCCGGAATCGGCGAGGCGCGCCGTGACGTACCGGATCAGCGTCGTCTTCCCCGCGCCCGAGGGCGCGGAGAGCAGGAAGAGGTCTGCCCGCGCGGGCGTGTCATTCGACATTCTGGATCTGCTCCCTCAGCTGTTCGCAGACGACCTTGGCGTCCACCACCATGCGCGCGAGCTCCGCGTCGCGACACTTGGCGCCCAGCGTGTTGAGCTCGCGCAGCACCTCCTGGGCGAGGAACTCGAGGCGCTTGCCGATCGCTCCGCGGGCGCGCAGGACCTCCCCGAGATGCTCGAGATGCGCGCGCAGCCGGTCCAGCTCCTCCTGGACGTCGCTGCGATCGACGAGCATCACGACCTCCTGCGCCAGACGCTCGGGCGGCAACGCCGCGACGCCGCCCGGGAGAAGCTCGTCGAGCCGGGCCCGCAGCGCCGACTCGAGACCCTCGGCGACATCGCGGCGCCGGGCGTCGAGACGGTCGACCAGGCCGCCCAGCGCGGTTCGCGCCCGCTCGAGCACCGCCGCCAGCCGGTCGCCCTCGGCCGCCCGCGCCGCCTCGAAGGCCGCGAGGGCGCCCTGCAGCGCCGAGTCCAGGGCCGTCTGCTCCTCCGCGCCCCAGGATTCGGGGTCGGCCTCGAGGGCGAAGAGCTGAGGCGCCCGGAGCAGGTCGCCGAGGCCGAACGTCGAAGCGTCGAGCAGGCCCTCGCGCTCGAGCTCGCGCGCCCCCTCGCGCAGCGCGCCCAGCGCGTCGCGCTCGACGCGCAGGGCCAGGCGCCGCTCGCCGAGCGCCGAGACGCGGACCGCCACCTCGCAGCGGCCGCGCAGGATCGAGGCCGCAATGCGCTCGCGCAGGACGCGCTCGAGGGCGCGCAGCTCCTCGGGGGCGCGCACGACGAGGTCGAGGTGGCGGTGGTTCCAGCCCTGGATCACGACCTCGAAGCGGCGCCGCGCGCTCTCCGCGCTCGCCTGCGCGAATCCGGTCATGCTCCTCATCCCGACGCCCTCCCCCTGCTCCGGATCAGCTCCTCGGAAAGCTGCTCGCACTCGTTGATCGCGGCCTCGATGCGCGGCCCCCACTCGGCGGGATCCGCGCCGCGCGGGACCCGGATCGGCTCGCCATAGACCACCTCGACGCGGCTCCCGGGCAGCGGCAGGACGAGGCGGTCCCAGCTCGGCCACTCCAACGCAGGGCGCGCGGACAGGGCCACCGGGATGACCGGCAGCTCGCAGGCCGCGGCGGCCAGCACCGTGCCGGGCTGGACCTTCCGCGCCGGGCCGCGCGGGCCGTCGGGCGTGAACCCGAGGTCCGAGCCGGCGCGCGCGCGGCGTACCAGGTCGCGCAGGCCCATCGCGCCGCCGCGCGTGGTCGAGCCGCGGCTGGTGTCGATCCCGAGCCGGCCGAGGACCCGGGACATCAGCTCGCCGTCGCGGCTCCGGCTGGCGAGGACCGTCATTCGTCGTCCGCGGTAGGCGAAGCGCATGAGCAGCATGTGCCGGTGCCAGAAGGCGAGCAGGAAATGCTGCTCGCCCCGTTCCCAGGCACGGATCGTCGCCTCGCGGTGGAAGCGCATGCGCACCGTGGCGCGCAGCGCGCGCAGGAAGCCGGCCGCGAGCGCCGCCACCAGCGCGACGCGCAGGCCGCCACGGGCGCGGGCACCGGGGACTCCATCGGACTCGCTCGCCACGCGCCTCAATCCTCGAACTGCAGCTCGTGCAGCCTGCGGTAGATGCCGTCGCGCTCGAGCAACTGGTCGTGGGTGCCGTCCTCCACGATGCGCCCGGCGTCGAGCACGAAAATGCGGTCTGCGCGCTTGATCGTCGACAGGCGGTGAGCGATCACCAGCGTGGTGCGCCCCTGCATCAGGTTGCCGAGCGCCTCCTGCACCAGGGACTCGGACTCCGAGTCGAGCTGGGAGGTGGCCTCGTCGAGGATCAGGATGGGCGCGTCCTTGAGCAGCGCGCGCGCGATCGCCAGGCGCTGGCGCTGTCCGCCCGAGAGCCGCACGCCGCCCTCCCCCACCATGGTGTCGTAGCCCTGCGCCAGCTCGAGCACGAACTCGTCGGCGCGCGCCGCGCGGGCTGCGGCACGGACCTGCTCGAGCGGCAGGTCGCCGCGGCCGTAGGCGATGTTGTTGCGCACCGTGTCGTCGAAGAGCACGGTCTCCTGCGTCACGAGCCCGATCAGGCCGCGCAACGAGGCGAGGCGGAGGCTGCGCACGTCCCTGCCGTCGACCGTGACGCGCCCGGCGGTTACGTCGAAGAACCTGGGCAGGAGGTTGACCAGCGTCGTCTTGCCGCCTCCGGAGGGTCCGACGAACGCGACCACCTGTCCGCGCCGGATCTCGAGTGAGACGTCGGTCAGGACCTCCCGATGGTCGTACCGGAAGCTGACCTCCTCGAAGCGGATCGCCGACTCGAAAGTCGAGATCTCGCTCGCACCCGGCAGGTCCTGGACCTCGACCGGGAGGGTCATCAGGTATCGGATGCGCTGGCCCGCGGCCAGCGACTGCTGGACGACCAGGTTCGCCTTGTTCATCTTGCGAATCGGGTCGTACATCATGTAGAGGTTGAACAGGAAGGCGATGAGCGTCGCCGGCTCCATGGCCCCGGCCTGGATCCAGCGTCCCGCGAAGACCAGGAACGCGCCCGCTCCCAACACCCCCAGCGACTCGATCACCGGGCTCGACAGGTTGGCGATCAGCTGGCCCTTGAGGTTGGCCGACAGGTGGCGCCGCGTGGCCTCGCGGAAGCGCCGCATCTCGAATGCCTCCATGCCGAAGGCCTTGACCACGCGGTGGCCGCGCGAGCACTCGCCGACCAGGTTCGCCAGATCCGCAGTGCGCTCCTGGGCGCGGTGGCTGGTGCGCCGCATGCCCTTGGAGAAGCGCACGATCGGCCACAGCACGACGGGCGCTGCCACGAGGCAGAACAGCGCCAGCCGGAAGTGGATCGAGAAGAGCAGCGCCAGCAGGCCGACCAGCGTCACCGATTGCTGGACGAGGTCCACCAGCCGGGTCGAGATCGCCGACTGCAGGACACCGACGTCGTGCACCACGCGGCTGACCAGCTCCCCGGAAGGGTGGTCGGCGTGGAAGCGGCTGGTCTGATCCAGTGTGCGCGCGAACAGGTCGTTGCGCAGGTCGGTGGTGGCGCCCAGCCCGATGCGCTGGAACGCGTAGCCGTTGACGAAGTCGGAGACACTGCGCAGCAAGAAGACGACCACGAAGAGCACGGGCACGAAGTAGATGACGTTGGTGGCGTCGATGCCCAGCGCCTCCTTCGTCCACCGGTAGCCCTCGGCGAGGTAACGGTCGAGGAAGACCCGCGCCTTCCTCTCCGCGGCTCTCGCCGCGTCTCCGGTCGGGCTCGCGGCTTCGGTTCCCGCTCCGGGCTCGGCGTCTCGGGTGGCGACGACTCCGGCGACCTCCTGCGGCAGGCCGGCGCCGTCGTAGCGGAGGACCTCGCCGAAGATGGCCTGGATGAGCTGGATGAGGACGATGGTCGTCGCCGCATAGACCAGGGTTGCGCCGAACGCGAGCAGCGCCCACCGCCAGTAGCGCTTCAGGTACCGGAAGAGGAAGCCGAGCAGCTTCATGCCGCGTGGCGTCCGGCCAGGAAGCGGGCGACCTCGTCGGCGGCGCGCTCCGACGCGCCGGGCCGGCCGAGCCGCGCGCGCAGCCCCGCCAGGTCGTCGCGCATCGCCTCGATCGCGGAGCGGCGGGAGAGCAGGGCCAGCGCCTCGCTCGCGATGCGCTCGGGCGTGGCGTCGCGCTGGATCAGCTCGGGCACCACGCGGCGGCCGAGGACCAGGTTCACCAGGCTGACGTGGGGCACACGCACCAGGGCGCGGGCGAGTGCGAAGGTCCAGGGCGAGAGGCGGTAGCAGACGAGCATCGGCGTGCCCAGCAGGCCGGTCTCGAGGGTGGCGGTGCCCGAGGCGCAGAGCGCGAGATGCGAATCGGCCACCGCCTCGAGCCGTCGCTCGGTGACGCGGCGGACTTCGAGCCCGGCCGCCGCGACGTGGCGCCCGACTTCCGCGGGCACCAGTCCCGGTGCCTCCACGATCGAGACCTCGATCGGGAGCTCGGCGCCGATGCGGCGGGCGGCCTCGAGCAGGACCGGCAGGAGCGCGCCCACTTCGCTGCGGCGGGAGCCGGGCAACAGCGCGATGCGGTACGTATCGGGGTGGGTCCCGCGGCGCACGCCCTGCCAGGCCTGCGGCAGGCGCGGTACCTCGTCGACGAGCGGGTGTCCGACGTGGGTGACCGGCACGCCGTGGGCGCGATAGAAGGGGACCTCGAACTCGAACAGCACCAGCATGCGCGCGACGCAATCGGCGATCACCCGGACCCGGCCCTTGCGCCACGCCCAGATCTGCGGGCTGACGTAGTAGACGATCGGGATGCCCCGCCAGGCCAGCTCGCGCGCGAGGCGGAGGTTGAAGTCGGGGAAGTCGACCAGCAGCGCGGCGGATGGACGGCGGCGCTCGGCCTCGGTCACGATGCGGCGCAGGATCTCCGCCGCACGCGGCAGGATCTCGAGCGCCTCCGAGATCCCGACCACCGAGATCTCCCTCGAGTCGGCGATCAGCTCGACGCCGGCCGCGGCGAGCGGGCCGGAGCCCAGTCCGAAGGCGGTCAGTCCCGGCTGGCGGGCGGCGAGCGCGGTGAGGAGCCGGGCGGCGCGCTGCTCCCCCGACGCCTCACCGGCGACCACCAGCAGGCGGGGCGCGCTCATGGGAGCGGCTTGGGTGGCCCCGATGGGAAGAAGTACATCAGCCAGCCGAGCAGCAGGGCGCCGCCCATCAGGCTGACGAAGATCTTGAGGAAGAGCCGGACCTGGTCGCGGCGCGCGCGCTTCCACAGCGTCGCGAAGAAGACGCCGAGCGACGCGGCATAGAGGGTCATGAGGGCGAAGTGGCTCAAGCGTCTCAGTCCTTTGCGCCGGTCGCGATGTCCCAGACGTCGAGCACGAGCAGGAGGTTCATCAGACCGGCCGAGAGCAGGAAGACGGTTCCGTACTCGAACCCGGCCGCCTCGGCGACGCCCTGGTAGCCGAGCAGGAAGCGGAGCGCGAAGTAGGGCGCGCCCAGGCCCATGGCGCCCAGGGTGAAGAGCATCGAGAGGGGCTGACCCGGGACGACCCGGTGCAGCTCACCGTCCAGCCCGACTCCGACCAGCACCGACACCACGAGCACGGCGGCGAAGACCGCCGCCCTGCCCCTGCGACCGAGCGCGAAGTGTCCGGCGGTCGGCACCATCCAGGCGAGCAGGCAGAGCGCCAGCGCCCTGCCC
>Ga0079037_100000005_pt1 | contig 66963 bp, 123 predicted proteins | sample Mud3Dept4metaG_FD_71479 | JGI IMG/M metagenome (GOLD analysis project Ga0079037, IMG submission 71479) | Freshwater wetland microbial communities from Ohio, USA, analyzing the effect of biotic and abiotic controls - Mud 3 Core 4 Depth 4 metaG | ecosystem: Environmental > Aquatic > Freshwater... | reverse complement strand
CCATCAAACTTATATGGCATATTTGGAGCCTTCACTTTGATTGCCTGCATCAAATCTATTGTTTTTCCAGAAATATTTATTCCTTTTGCTATTAGGAATGGATTATCAAAACCATCATTATTAAATCCTATTAGATAGTAATGTTCATCTAATATTCTTTGCATTTCTTTTAGATCAGTAGTCTTACCATATTCATTTGTCTTATATGAATAATATCCAAATAGTTTTATTCTACCACTTGTATCATAGGTGGATGTTTCTATATCATAGATAAGTTTCTCATTTCCAGACAATAGTTTGGTTGGCTGAACTTCTCCACCAAGTTCTTTTCGTAGTTGTTCTAATTGTGGTTTCCAATCCAGTCCAGGATTTCTTAAGAAGTATGCTGGATGAAGAAGTATAAACGCACTCTGATATGCATATCCATCAACAACATCTAATATTACAGATTGTCCAGCAATCTTTGTTATTGACTTTTCTTTTAAGTATGGACATACAAATTCCATAGCAACTTTTCCAAGTGTCACAATAATTTCTGGATTTAGATCTTTAATCTGTTGCTTGGTGTGTTCTGAACAAGCATATATTTCTTCTTTTGATGGCGGTCGTATTTTACCCGCTTCATTTGGAAAACATTTCACAATATTTATTATCGCATATTCTCCTTGTTTCAAACCAACATAATTAATCCATTTCTGTAGAAGCTGTCCAGAATTTCCTACAAATGGGATGCCCTGTTCATCTTCTTGTGGTCCAGGAGCTTCGCCTATAAATAGAACTTTCGGAGTTTTACTTCCTCTACCCACAACTACATTCTTTCTTGTCTTATGTAGTCCACATTTAGTGCAAGTTTTCAAAAGAAATCTCCTAATCCTTTTTGGGCTTTAACAACTTTAGATGGTTCTGGTTTCTTAATATCTACTTTATATTTCTTATATAGTGTTTCGTCTGCATGATAGAATCTTAATAGTTCAGACAATTCATCGGAGTTCTCAATACTCTTTAAGACCGCTTCACGATTTCTTTTTGCTTCATAATCTGTCCATTTATAATATTTCTGTATAAGTTCTAATAGTGGGACTAAATCATCTGTCGATTTTCCTGGTTTCTTAATATACTTTATAAACGGTGCTTTCGGAGTTCTTGGTATTCCGGCAAAGTAGATATATTCTATAAAGTCTCTATTTAACCAGAAGATATATTTATCGGCTTGGATCGCAACATCTTTTACCTTGTGGTCAAAGCTAAATGATAGAAATCTATTTATCATAAATGGAGACCAGTCTTTACTCAAACTACCTTCTTTTGTAAAGACTACTCCAATATCTTTGAACAGTTCCATTTTTTACCTGCCTGATAATCGATGTCTTAGAGCGGTGTGAATTGGATATGTTAAGCCCACTTATTTTATTGCCGATACTTTTTGGAAGGATGAAGTTATGGTTTAAGTTAGGCTAAACCATAAAAACACCTTTCTAATTGATATCGGGTTCTACTGGTATAAGTTGTAAGTATTTCATAATGAAAGCAGTCATTTGTATTTCTTTGTCTGATCCTACCATCATCCGATAGTTTATCTCGGCTCCCATAAAAGCAATCTCTTCTCTTATTTGAGCGGAGTATCTTACATCATATACCACTTTCTCAATTATGAACTTCAAAGTGCTTTCAACATCTATGTTATTTTGTATTATAAATTCTCTACATTTATAGACGTTTCTACTTGTTCGTAATAGATCATACAGTTGTTCTTCAACTTGTTTTCGTTGTAGTATTATATCTTTTGTTATACCTTTTTCTGAAAAGGAAAGTTCCTGTAACTTATTTATCATACTTCTCATATCTGGATAGTATGCGTCTATTATGAGACGAATACCTTCTTTGTCAAAAGAGACTTTTTCAGTTGTCAAAATATATTCTAATCTCTTTGCTATCTCTTCTTTTGGTGGATCAGACATATGAATGGTCACACATCTACTTCTTATTGGATCTATAATCTTTTCCACATTATTTGCTGTCAAAATAAACTTGCAGTTTCGACTATATGTTTCCATAAGATTTCTCATTGCATCTTGACTCGCAGCAAGCATACCATCAAATTCATCCATTTGAATTATGCGTGGAACATTCGTTTTGGTTCTTTTAGTCTGAACAAAGTTTTTAATGATAGTCCTTATAGTTTCGATTTTTCTTTCTTCTGAACTATTCATTACCATAAAATCTTCTTTTGGACAGCCTATTTCATTTCTAATTACATTAGCCATCGAAGATTTTCCTGTTCCTGGCGATCTACTTTCTAATAGAAGATGTGTCATACCCATCGGATCTTTTACAAGATTCTGTATTGTTGCTACATCTTGTCCTATTATATCAGAAAAATGAGAAGGTCGATATTTCTCGACCCAAAGTGTCTTAATCATTGGACAACCTCTATCTTTGTCGCTATTGGTTCAGCAGTTTCTTCTGGTTTATTTTCTTCACCTTCAGTTGGAAGAACCCACGGAGCAATCACATAGGTTCCAATTATGCTGCCTGTATCTTCTTCTATTAGAAGTGGTGCATCATTTGAGAACGATACATTAACTTCTTTTGCTGTCAAGACTTTTATAATGTTTCTCATAGCGACATTACTATACTTTGAAGATATCTCATTTCCAGAATATTCACACATAAGGGTATCTTCCATTTTCTCTTTTCTTTGACTGTCTCCAACTATAAACTTCATTGCGTTCTTTTCCATTCTAAATTCTATCCACGCAGAATTGGAAGAACCGTCTGAAAATATGGCTGTGTCATCCAATACTTCTTTTAGTTTCGATGTGGATACTTTTAGTTTTATATCCGGTTTATATGCTGTTGGAAGATTCTTTACTTCTAGGTTATCTGTATCTCCCAAAGCCGTTAATATTTTTCGAGTATCAGATTTAAACAATACTCCTTCTTTTCCAATATCCATTTGGATATCTTCATGTAAGCGACTTACTATTGAAGCCATAAACTTTACATCAACTATTCCTATTTTCCCGATGGGTGAATAGTCACTTATTGAATTGATTTTTATCTTACCATTATACATCGTAACAACAGCGTCATCCTTATTTCCAGCAATTATGCCTTCTGGTGTCATATCGATCGCTGCAATATGAGTCATAGTATTGTTAAGTCCAACCTTGTTCAAAAAGTCCAGCAATACAACTTTCTTAATCTTCATTTTTCAACTCCTGTCCGTTTTTCAAAATCTCCTAATGGTTCTATATTATATGTCTTATGAAATATATCCAGTTTAATTGGATATAATTCTCCATTCACGCCTTTTATTATACAATCTTTTCCTTCCGTTGCTAACATATTTCCTTCCAATGTTTTTATTAGACAGGTTTCTGTTACTGCAGTAACTTCAACAGTTATTGGTTTCTTTGTTGCCTTAAACCAAAGCTGAGTATCTCTTGATTCTTTAAAGACTGGAAGTTCACTCATCTTATATATTCCTCTAAGAGTCCCCATTCGTTTATTTCTTCATCTGTATATTCACCATTTTCTAGTAATGCGTCTATTGCATTACTATCCATTTCTTCTATTTTATCTTGTATTAATGTCATTGTTTCACCTCTCCTTTTAATCCCTCAAAAACAAGATCCGGATTCCACACAGCTTTACCATTCTCAACTGTGCAGAAAACAATTTCTTTTCCTTCCATATTTGAATTGTATTTAGACTTATCTATAATAGCTTTGAACATTACTTTCTTTCCTTCAATTTCTTTACGGCATACAATTCTCTGATGTATCATCCTATTTACAACCAGTTTCGGAGTAGATATTTTCTCTCCTGGCTTTGGTTCATCGACATCAAAATCTTCGTGACCTATAAAGTATCGATCTATTCCTGGGAGCATCTTTGTTATTTCTAATACATCTATAAATGTCTTTGCACGAACCTTCCAGTATAGCTGATTTACACCACCATCTACTGTCATATTCTTTTCCATACGCATTAGATATTCGGCATCTTTTAGAAGAGAAGATAAACCATCTATAACGATAGCATCGTATTCAGATATGTGTCTATTAACGTGTAAGACAAGAGCTTTTATCTTTGCTATCGTTGCTTTGTAGTCTATAACAATATCGTCTTTTACTTCGTGCGACACCAAAGGACATATAACAATCATCTTCTTATTGTCTTTATAATAGGTATCTTTAAGCTCACGATCTCCACCATCTAGATCTATGAATAGAGTTTTCTTTTCATATTTGTTTGCTCTATCCATTACTACTCCACTTTTGCCAACGCCATCTTTTCCAACTATAAGACAATTCAGATTGACCTTTGAAACTCTATTTTCTGCTTCTGCGACTATTTTATCTATTTCATTTTCATTGAGAGGTGATACATATCCTTCTTCTTGATCTATCACTTCTTTGTTATCTGTTGCCACTTTATTCCAATCTACTCCCATAGTATCACCTTTTAACAATCGTCATTATTGATTTCATTATTTTAAACGGTCTTTTTTCTATTCTAAAGTTTTCTAAATCATCGCTAATAAATCTTTTTATAAAACCATAGGATAGTCCAGTCTCTTTACTAACCTGAGAGACTGGAACTACTCCATCTATTTGGCTTAGATACGCTCTTAGCGTATCCTTCTTAGAAGGCATCGCCAAAGTTCTCCAACTTTTCTGATGATGTTGGTTCAGATTCTACTGGAAGACTTTTCTTCAGATCCCTGAATACTTCCGGTGTATATATTCCGTATACATTCATTGTTGTATATTTTCCAGTTTGTTTATCCATCGTAACTCTTCCAATTACATAGATAGAGGCTCTCTCAGTATAGTCTACTGGTATCTCAGCCGGAACAAAACATCGGATTGGTGGAACTATCTCACCTTTCTCGTCTATTATGTCCATACTACTGTCTTGAACCCGTATCATTCTCTGACCATTCTTTGAAAGAACGGGTGCTATATCTATAACCTTCACCTTGTTTATTATAAACGCACCAAATTTCTTTCCTTCTTCTGTCTGCGAATATGCTCCAACATTCGCAAAATTTATGTTCTTTGCTTTGAAAAACTCAGTCAATATGGTTTCTATACCTTTATCTTTGAGTTGCTCTCCATAAACAAACTCTATATTCTTTGTTCCGAATAATCTTAGATGTTCTGGAGAGGATCCTCTGTTCTTTGATGCTTTGAACAAAACACTCTTATTGAGTTCAATAGGTTTATCCCAACAGGTATCTCCAAGTGTAAGTTCCATATCTACCATCTTACCGTCTTCCATGGCTACACCGATAACTGTTCGTTTCATATCTACTTCTGGAATAACCGTGCCAAGTTTCTTTTTCTGCCAATCTTCCATCTTGGCCACTTCATCCATCGGAGCCCAGTATAGAGGTTCACCTTTTTCGTTAACCATCTTTACTTTAAACGCTCCTATTGGATCTTTCTTATATTCTGCCAATATTTCTGCTTTCAGTTTCTTGGCTTTATCAAAATCAGAATATCCTATAAAAACTGCGGAGAACTCTGAACCAGCTCCAAATGGAGATAGTATCTTCCTATAATTTGCAGTAAAGGAACTCTGAGCAGATTCCAGCCAAGTCTTTTCGTCGGCTGTTGGATAGAGTGTTTTTGCTTCATTATAAAAACCATCTATCTCTGCTTGTAGAGTTTTAACATCCTTTCCTGTTTTCTTTGATAGAACTTCTATTAGTTTCTGCAAATCCTGTGCCATCTTTCTATTCCTCCATTTTAAATATTTTATTCAATATTGTTTCCACTCTAATTAATCGCGAAAGTATTTCAGCCTCTATTTTGGTTTTCACATCAAGATAATCATATCTATCAGTTTTTACTGTCCAAAAAGTTTCTCCTTCTTTTAAGTCTAATTCTGTTTGTACGATACCTTTCTGAACAGTATTTTGTTCATATTCGCCAACATTCATTGTTCTTCCTTTTTAATAATGGTGAAAATCATTCCATTATCTTCAACTTTTAAATCTTTCTCATTTTCCAAGACTGATCGTATCCTGTCAAACAATTTTTTGTTTCCAGCACACATTGTCTTCGGTATCTGTATGTAGTTTTTTTCTATCATTTTAAATTTAGATTTAGGTTTTACGCCCTTAGAGTTAGGCACACCTTATATATAAACCTTTTGTTTTTTTAGTCGCTTTTGGATTACTTTGAAAGGATGATTACTTTTTGTATTGAAGAATAAAGTTCTTCAACTGCTCATTCAGATCAAACTCTACCATATTCTGTCCTTCTTGTTCTAATCTATTCAGTATTGTTCCATCTAATCCATCTGTTACAAGTTTATGAATATTAACTGGTTTCTCACTTGTGATCCTATATATTCTATCTTCTCTTTGTTGCATCCACGCATTATTCCATAATAGATCAAAATGAACTAGATTGGTCGCAAAAGGCATGTCTACTCCAAACTTAAATGCATCGTTAACAACAAGGATGTCTCCTTCTTTTTCAAATCTGTCTATTAGATCCATTCTATCAGTTGTATCTCCACTTCCAGAAAACACTTTATATCCTTCTTCTCTTAATTGATTATCTATAATTGGTATCATGCGTTTCGATTGTGTAAATACAACAACCTTTCCAGATAATTCTTCCAATAAACTTTTAAGTTCTACCAACTTCGGGGATGTTTCAGATAATGGATGTGACTGTTCTAAAAATGAGAAGTCCATATTCTCTAATGTTTTCGCTTCTGATAATAGAAGAAGATCTGTCGAGTCTTCTATCATTGCAAAGAATGGTTGACATCGGAATAGTTGTGTTTTGATATCTATTTCTTTTTTTTCTATTAATTTTTTGACACCATCAACTATAATTCCATAACATTTTCTTTGTAGTTTAGATAGTTCTATATCTCTTCTATACTGATACTTTCCCGGCATCTGTTTAACATCTTCTTTTTTGCGTCTTATACCTATTTCCATCAAGCGTTCCATAAACTGTGGAATATTCTTATATCCAGATACATAGGACACTTCTCCTGCAGGTGTCCACATCTTACTAAATATACAATAATTATTGAAAAATTCTCCTCTTGTCATCCAGTTTGGATTAACAAGAACTCCTATATTAAACCCATCTCTAAGTTTCTTCTCTATCGGTGTTCCGGTTGCATAAATGGAATATTTTGGATTAAGTTCTTTAAATACTTGATAGCGTTTAGTTGTCTCATTTTTCAAACTTGACGCTTCATCTATAATCAATCCGTTTCTAAGTAACATGCTCCTAAGTAATGATAAATCGCTTGTTATCTGCTCATAATTGAATATCAAATTTCCGCCATTTAAATATTGTTCAGCACGTTTCTGTTTTGTTCCTTTTATTATATTGAAATCTATATCAAAGAACTTCTTAGCTCTTCTTTTCCAGACAGATTCTTTTATTGTTTTTGGGCAAACAACATAAATAGAATCTATCATGTTTCGTTTTAATCTATAGTCCATAATTGCGAGAGCTTCTTGAGTTTTACCAATTCCAGTATCATCACCCAATAAAAAGTGATCTAAAACCAATCCTTTTGCAACTCCTTCTACTTGATAGTCGTATAAGAATGGAAAGTCTTTTACTATTTCCCGTTTATAATTATCAAACTCTTTAAGTGCGGAAGCTTTCAACATTTCTATTTGAGACAATATGCTCATAGTATCAAAACCGATTGTTCTTAATCTATTAATAGATTCATCTGTAACTGGAACAGACCATATCTTATAGATTCCATTGAACTCTCTTCCAGGAATTTCTTTAATAGCTGAAATAATCGCTGGATCATAATCAAATTTCAGATTAATCTTATTATTCTGGATAGATATTCTTGGATTTTGTGGTATCATTATTAAAACTCCAGTTTTGATTGTATTCCTGTCCATTTTATTGGTTCATCGTTTGGATCGTCTAATAGAAACTTTAATTCTGGCTCTAATCTTAGAGCTTCATCCCACATTTCTTTTGTTGGTTTTCTAATAACTTCTATAGCTACTGGACAGTTTCTAATTGCTATCCAACATAGTTCTGGCGTTTGATTCTTAATATAAGTGATTGTATATCCCCATCCTTTTACAGCTTCAAGACATACTTCTGGCGTCTGCTCTTCTATAGGAATATCTACAATATCAACTGGATTGTTCCTAACTTTTTCTAAATTTTCTTCATTTGTCATAGTTTATCCTAAGTGCGGAGACAGAGATTTGAACTCTGATTAATCAGGTTGGAAACCTGATGCAATACCTGATTATGCTATCTCCGCATTAAATTTCTTTCAACCATTTAGTTATGTCTTTTGATGAATTTCCAAAACCAGCAACACAATATCTTTTTCTTGTCTTTCCCATTTTTCCTATACTTTCTTTTTCTTTATATGACAGTGCATTCATTATTGAATCATATGTTCCATCAAATATTTTATTTCCTACTTTTACTTTCATGTTTTTCCTGTTCCATTACAATCTGGACAAGTAAGGTCGTTATATTGTGGTTCTTCAGAATAACTACCTTCTGAAACTACTATCCATATAAGTCCGCTTCCATCGCATTTCTTACACGGTGTATAAATTGGAACTTCGTTTAAATTATCTACATCCATTGTGCGTAACACTCCTCATCTGGTCCATGTGCATGATGACATCCTTCATGTCCATATTCTAATGTGCAGAAAAGATCTCTATCTGGATGATGAGTCCTACAATCTTTATCTGTTTCTTTTCTCTTTGGGCAAGGTTTATCATATTGTTCTTGAATTGCGGTATCTAACATTTATCTATCTCCCAGAAAACAACTGATTTCTTTGAATGATGATATGTTTCGTGATCTCCATAATGTGATGCGTTTCTATAACATCTATATCCATCAAAAGATTCTTGACATCTCTTATCAAATTTTTGATTTATCCATTTTATTATTCTGGCTATCAATTATTCACCTCACATTTATATCTTAAAAGTCTATAATCCCAATTACTCGAATTATAGGCAAAAGTATAAGCGAGTTCTTCTTCATGTTCAATATTATTCCAATCAAATAATCCACTTCTTCGTCTATCTGTATGAAACCATTCGTGGGCATTTGTTTCTAGCGTATCATTTTCATTCATTCCAAACAGAAGAACATATCTATCTGCAGTCAATGACCTTCCAGCCCAAGTTCCGTCATACATTGGAACTCCAAAATCTATCTGTATTCCATCAAGTATCACAGCACACATAAATATATATGCTGATGGTTCTGTCTTCATTATGGCTATACTCGCTGCAATTGAAGATGCTAATAGTGTCGGATCCATTATTCTTCTCCTCGTTTAACAATTATTCCACAGGATCCACAATATGCGACTCCTATCTTCGGCCAGACAGGATACTCTTTTCCACAAGTGCATTTCAGCCATTCAACCATTTTCTTTTCTTCAACTGGTCGTCTATCTTTTTGTAGTTTGTGAGGACAATCTTTCATTGAGAAATAATCTGTCTTACATTTTTCGTTGTTTATGTCTTTATATGGACAGATATCTATTAGATTACATTCTTTTGGAGTAAATAGTTTCTCTATTAGTTCTTGCAACATTGACAATCAATCCTTAAATGAAATATGCGGGGTCGGGTGGAATATCGGTAGTGATACGATGTCAGACACCAGCACTTTCACCATCCTTGAAGAATGGCTCTTTCCGCATTAAGACTTTCTTCCACAAACATACTCCATTTCGGTTGAACTTTCACTCCGTTGGAGTTACTAGATTTCCTACTCTTTCGCATGTACCGACCTTTCCGCTTTCAATAAAAATGAAGACAGCGACTCTGCTGAATCGCTGTCATAGTTAAATTAGGCTTTCTTCGCTGCGGCTGGGTTGTTGTATTCATTCCTCTTTGCAACACCTTTCTGTGTGAGGATGTAATACTGCTCAGTCCCAACGAACCTCTTCTCAATGAGTTCGTCACCAGCAATTGAAAAGAGCAGAGCTTTCATCTTCTGAACTGTCTTATCAATCTTGGTTGCCTCAATTACTTCCTTTGCTGTCAAAGCCTGATCGGTCTTGAGAGCATTCAGAATCTTCGGCCTCTCCGTGCTAACTGCACCAAACGGTCTTGGTGACTTTTCTGTTCCGCTTTTAAATTTGGTTAGATCTATTGCCATCTTCTTTTCCTCCATTTATATTTGTTGTTTCGATCTCAATTGCTACCAATCTCAGTTTCCTGAAAAACTAATAGCAACGACTATTAGGCTTAACAGGTATATAAACCTTTTGCCTTTTTTGGATATGTTTGAACAGGAAATCCTAATTACCATAGTCAAACTCGTCATTTTCGTTTTCAAGTTGTTCTTCTTCTACCCTATCAGTATCATACTGATCACGCAGTAGGTTGTTCTGTATATTACAATAGGAACAGAAGAAATACCCTTTCTCAATATCTTCCATTTCAATTATGTTTGTTTTATTGCAAATCTTGCAATCTTCTTTCATTTTTTATCCTCTCCTTTCTTCTAATTCTTGCTCTTTTATTTGCTTGTGCCGTTCTTATTAATCCACATTTCTTACAGAACTTGGCACTCGCAAATCTATCATCTATTGGGATCCCACATCCGGGATTTTCGCAATACCTATGCCTTATTTTTGGCATATTGAACCTTTTTAATCGTATGCCTCATATCGACTTTCTCTACGATCCGCCATCCTATCCATCGCCTGTTCTTCATCCATAAGGTCGTGTTGTTCTGCGTATGTTTCACCTATTTCTTCATAACATTCATTACAGAAATGAATAATTGGAATAATAGGTTGCTCTCCAGCGAGCCAGTTCGCAGGTATCGCTAAGTCTGCTTTCTGACCACATATTACACACGTTTCATCAACCTTTTTAGTCTCTTCCATCTTTAAGTCCCCCCTTCAATATTTTTAATAGTATAATATCACCATCTTTTATTCCGTCAGATACAAGACTATTCATCATTTCGTTTTGTATTTCGGAAATAGTTTTAGGATTATCGTATATTACATACTCGCAATCTATAATGTTGTCCTTTAGTTCTGTAATTCCAGAACCACTTATATCCCAAGAATTCTTTTCTTTTTTCTCTCTTGTTAGTGGTCGCATATCAAGAACAACAAATCTCTTACTACCAAAGATCTCCGCTATTCGTGAAACAGATGCCTGCATCATAGTAGTTCCACCAGTCAACACCACTTTGTCTGGAACTCCTTCTTTTAATAGTCTATCTATAACTTTTGTATATTCTTCTGAATTATAGACAGTTACTATCTTATAAGGAACTTCTATTCCCGCCACTTCAAATATTTTCTTTATATTCTTTGCACTTGTTGTCGAAGCAAGAAAAACAATGCTTGTCGGTTTCAAATCTCGTATTGCTGTCGCCGCAGCTCCAGCTCTCAATCCCACGGGTATTAGTGTATCATATGTCATTTTACATCGCCTTATTTATATAGGGAATGTTTCCACCCTGATTCATTATCAGAGCAGTTATTTTTTCTTCCCTATCGTTTAAACAATAACGATCGAAGTCCATCTGAGTTTTTGCTGTCATTATTTCTACCAATTCTTTTTGTAGGCACAGCAAATAGTCATCTACAAAAGATTTCTTTTTGTTCATTATATGTGTCCAAGAATCTCAATTACTTTGTTTTCTTTATTTCTACTTAGAAGAACATCTTTTATATCTTCATTTGCCGGACTATTTTTCAGAAGATTCAAAAGATCTTTTGTCCTATATTCAAAATAAGTGTGTTTAACGATACCGTCTTTTACTCCCACCGGTTTCAATGTCTCTTTCCCTTCCATAAATGAATCAATATCGATTGGCATCTTCTATCACTCCTGCGTTTTGTAATTTTATTAGCCTTAGAAGGCTTTTAGTATATAAAGGTTTTGTCTATATGACGGCGGGAAATTCGGTACTTCCCGCCATCAAACAAGGTGTTTTATTCTATTAGTTCTGCTATCTCTGCACGGGCTATCGCTTTACCCTCTTCTGAGAAGATCTCGGGTTTGATATCTCCACTTACAACGGCAAAGTATTCTATACCATCTATATAGCGTCTTACAACTTTACCATCGAGACGAAGAGATTTCAACATCGCCCAGACTTTCTTTCCATTGGAGTTTTGCCATCCATTTTCAAGTGGAAGACCAATCATTTCACCAACTTCTTCTCTTGTGAGAGCTCCATTCTTTGCTTTCAACTTCTCATATAAATGGTAGTCTGTTCGTGTCCTCGTGACACCAATCACACCATCACTCTTAAACTTTGCTATATCTATTGGCATTTTACTTTTCCTCCATTTTCTTTTTTATCCCTTTTCTTTTAAACGATTGGGAATATGAACTAATAGGTTTTACCCCTATATAAACCTACTGTTTTATTGTCTGTTTTTTCTCATTATCTTTTTGTCGCCAAGATAAAGCGATTCCAGGACCTCTATAGACCATTTTATAATCTCTACGGATAGTTCCATTTCTGCAATATCCAATAGTTACTTTTTTCATTTCTTTATTCCACTTTGGAACCATCTTCTTTAGATATACTTTGTGGGCTTCTACTTTGATCTTAAACTCCAATAGAACCAAAGGTTTCGGGATAAACCAATTTCCCTTTTCAAGTGTTTCTATTAGACGTTTTTCATCTATTTCATAGTCTATTCTTGATTTTCCACCATCTGCTTCTGTACCAATCAGATCGGAAAGTTTCTCGAGTTTTCCTACCATTTCAAATGGTTCTGTCTTAACATCTCTTAGATACTTTTTATCTATATTTTCTATATCTGTCATTAGAATATATACTCCACTTTCCATTTATGTTCGCACATAAAACATTTCCAGTAAGTATATTTATTATCTTCTGATATCCAATCAATATTTTTTTCTTCTCCACATTCAGGACATTTCATTTTTTTTTCTCTCATACTCAACTTTTTTTCTCTCATACTCAATTATCACATCTGGTTCGCGATCTTCATAATATCCGCGAATTGTATATTCATCAAGATTATACTTTTCTGCTATTTCTTTCATAAACTGATCTATGGATTCTTCGGATACATCATCTATAAATTCAAATCCCATTTCAGTTATATTACTATCGGTCATAGTATAGTAATTAAATAAATCGTATGTTTTATTATTGTCCAGATTAAAATCTGTTTTTATAAGAGCCAATGAACTATCTACCGATAGTTTTGTTCCAGCCATTGTTATTACCCATTTCCAATTATTTCCCATTATTCCTCCTATATTCTTTATTGTTTGTGTCTGAAAAAATCTAGTAACATTTCTGTATCGTATTTTATTTCTCCTAATACTTCGTCTACACCGCATTTTTGGCACAGATATGTCTGACTATTATTCGAGTGATAAATAAACACAAAAGTTTCCGGTTCTAATATCTTATCACATCCATAACAGACGTGTTCACTTTCATGATTCAATTTTACTTCATATGGCATTTATTCCTCCAAATCCTCAAAAATAATCTCTACTGCGTCTCGAAAGTCTTCAAATGCTTTTGCTATCCTTTCTTTTATTTCCGTGTTTGTATAACGAATTCTTCTTTCTTGTTCTTGTAATTCTATTATGTTTTGTCCTTGCTTCTCTATGGTCTCGACAAGAATATTTATTTCACCTTTAAGTCTATCTATTTCTTTATCATTGGCTATTTCATTATTATCTCTTGTTGTTTGATCTTCCATTATTCCCCCCTAAATAGCTGTGCTATTTTACTTTTCTTTATTATTTCTATGTTTTCTTGCGTCAAAGGCGTAATCATAACCGAAACATCTATGCGATCTTCATCATAATGTTCTGTTAATGATAACCACGCATCTGTTCCCGGCTCTATATCTGTTTCTATAATATCGAAATTAATAGTTTCATAGTGAACAATTGTCACAAGATATCTCATTTTTCCTCCAGTTAATATTTTTTTGTCTGATACTTTAAAATGTATGCTATATATCCAATTCCTGTTTCATCACGTAATCCTATCGGAGTTATTTCATAACTACTTTTTAAGTCATTTTTATGGTCTATCAACCATGAGTTTATTTCGTGTAAAGTCATTTCTTTATATTGCCACATTATTTCTCCATCTCCTGTTCTCTAAATATTCCATATACTTCGGCTATTACAAGTTCTATATCTGCGTGTGCCGTATTTAGTTTTTCTATTCCACATTTCAAACAGTATCTGAATGTGATATATTCATCTGTAGGATAATCTGATGCTTCATCTTCGCATACTGCTGGGGCGTTCGCTTTTATAATTGTCTTGCGACACTCCTGACATATTGTATCTTCTTCTATACCATCTTTATCAAGGTATGGTAGTTGCATCCTCTTTCACCTCATTTTCTTCCATATACGCATTAGCGTAATGGAAACTTCCAACTGCTAATATTTGATGGCACTTCTCACAAGTAAATTCTGTATTCGTTTCTCCAAAAACATCTTGTAAAAAGACTTCTCCGCCATCATATAGATATGGTCCTTCTTGAATTGTTGTTTCTTTCATATGCAATGATTCTGCAATATGTCCGCAATATTCACATTTAAATTTCATTATTTCTCCAAAATCTCTTCTTTCGTTATAATCTCATGTTTTAGACATCCTTTTATTAGGTTCACAAGTTCTGTATGGTTCGCACATATTTGATGTGCTTCCGCCATACTTAAATCGTGTCTATACACCAACAAGACATCATATGGTCTATATTTAACCATAACTTCTACACCTTTCGGTGCAACTCTTTTCTTTGGATCTTCTAATCCAATAAATCTAGATCTCATTAATCCCTCCAGACAAAACCATCTTTTCTAAGTTGTTGCACCATACTTATATACTCATCTCGTTCGCCAGTTTGGAAAGTGGCATCAATACACTTTTGACTAGCTTCATCTATACTAAATCCATTTTCAAATAGATAACTTAATGCTCCCCCAATAGTTCCATTTTCTCGAATAGATGTTTCTACAGTAACTCTAACTTCTATTCTATCTGTTTCTGATGGATCTCCTATTACAACTTTTCTTATTTCTTTCGATAATCCCATTTTTCATTTCCTCCTTTTAGACAAATCGCAAAGTGAATTGCTAATTCGCCATAATAGAAGGCTCTTCGCCTTCATCTTCTGGATCTTCTAATGGGAAACAGTTTGGACAATCTCCCATCGAGTTGGTTCGACCTTCAAGCGTATATTTTGTGCCACATTTCTTGCATGTCCATTCCTCAAATTCTCTACCATTTTCTGATAGAGATTCGATTATCCATCCACTCATTCTACCTCCAGAAATTTGTTTGCTTCTTCTTCATTTGTCGCTATTATACTATCACATTCTCGGCATCTAAACTCTACACTAAGAACTTCTAACTGTTTATCATCTTCAAGATGATAGCCATCATTAGCATATATTCCTTCTTCGTGTCTAATCTCTTTCAAGATATAGATTAGTTCTTTTATAGTTGCTAAACATTCTGGACATTCACTCATTGTTTCTTTTCTCCTGCTCCGTCCAATAATCCTTGGGCGAAGTCTTTAAATGATATCGGCGGGCAGGGCGGTTTTATATAAATCAATCCTGTTGTCGCTGTTGCTGATGGTAAGCTCAATACTCCGACTAAAATAAAGTTCATGAGAGCATCGTCTCCTGCATCGGTTGTATCAGTTTTGCTCATCGCTTCAAGAAATAAGCGGATTGTTCCGTATTTCTCAAAGGTTTGTCTTACTAATGTTTCGCTTGGCATTAATCCCACACTCCAGCACATTCACCATCAGATAGTCCATGTGCGTGATGTTGTCCTTCATGTCCTTTTGGTCGAGTGCAATATATTTCATTTCCATTTTTTCCAACAGTTGTTGCATCACATTCATCCGATTTATCAAGATATTTATAATTCGCATCTTTTTGTTCACATAATTCCATTTCAATCCTCCCATATTTTTAAACAATGTTTCTTTTCATTATGTGCGTGATGTGGTCCCGTATGGTTCAAATTCCTCGTACATTCATATTTCTTTTTACCCAATATTCCATTCGGCTGTTTTATATTGTCTATCAAAACGGCCTGACATCCATTCATTGGGCGACAATTTTCTGCTTTACTCGCATCTTTTGGACAGGACATTATTTATCCCAAATTTCACTTTTTGAAACGGTTCCATTATTCAAGGCTCTTTTTATAAGAGTTACAAGTTCATCGTGATTTAAACGAATGGCTTTAGCTTCTGTATCCTTTACATCATCTCTATAAACCAATGAAACTTGTCTTTCCATAAAAGATTCTTCAAATTGTGCCATTATATCTGTTATATCTTTACGACCGCTATTGTTCAAACTTTTATACATTATTCCATCACCTTCCCAGCAACTTTAAACGCTTCCCACATTTGTAGGCGTTTCTTATTATCATCTTCATTTAAGAAGTCTTCAACTTCCTGTATCGTGCATCCAGTTAAATCTACCCATAGATTTGTATCGTTTCCACATTCTGAACAGACATCCTCTCCCGGATCTCCAAAGTTATAATCATCAAAGAAGTCTAATTCGGGTTCGTGTAGTTTTCCAGATATAACTGTTTGGAAATTCTGAGTATGTCTATTACTTCCCACAACACTCCCACATTTTCTACAAAAGAAAACACTATCCATATTATTTTCTTCTGTTTCTTTTATTTCATTTTTTATTTCTATTGGTTCATTCATCTCTATTCTTCCTCCATTTTTTAACTTGTTTCATTTTACTATTAATATCCACGAGTATTCTTGTAATCATATTTTCTCGTATATTGCAGAACACAATATCATCTACTGATGATATTAGTTCTATATCATAAACTGTTGTTCCATAGTTTTTAGTAAAGCCCACAATCACACCAATTTTCATATGGTCGCTATAGGTTCTAAATTCGACAACTTGTCTAAGTTTATATATCATTTATATTTCCTCTGGTACACTTTCGTATGTGGCAACTTTATATTCTCTTCCACATACATCACAGGTGAAATAATCCCAGTCTGTATATGAACCTGCGGTAGACAATATCTGTCCACAATCGCATATTATTTTCATTCTGCGTCCTCCTCACCAAAGATTATTTCATTCTCCATCATATAATCCTGGGCCTCTATTAACTCTCGTGCCAGATTTTCGTGGCATTTTGGACAGGAAAAAATAATACTGCTTCTATCAGGAGCCTCATCTTTTACGTATCCTTTATTGTCTGTATAAGTTCCAGTTTCTATTCCATATGTGGCAATATAATTGAAATGGTCTATTGTCTCACCACACTTTATACATTTGAAGTCCGATCCTCTTTCTGGATCTTGTCCGCAGTTTGGTCGTCCACAATGTGAACACGGTGTAATAGTCATTGTCCAATCATCTCCTTTAGTTTTTGTTTCATATATTCCAATGCAGATATTTCATGTTCTATTTCTTCTATTCCACATTTTGGACATAGATATCTTGGTTCTGTATATCCACCTGAGTCGCCATAAAAATTGGTATATTTTAATCCTATTCTTGTGACTCCACCACAGTTCTCGCATGGTATTACAGCACGAGCATCATACATATCGTTTTGTGTTATATCGAATGTTTCATACATTTTTTCTCATCTCCCTTATTCTTCTTTTTCTTTTATGTTCAGCTATTTCATACAATAATGTATTGAGAACAGAATCATCTCCAAAGATTGGGATATCTAATACCAATCTATTTCCTTTTACCGAAACCGTTCCTTTAAATTTTTTGGGTAAATCGGATAAAATAATATCTGAAGCCCAACGATTATACGCTTCGATATCATAAGCATAAAGCATATGCTTTTCATCGATATCCATAACTTTTTGCTCTTTAAATCCTAAACAGGAACAGTTTCGGTCTCCTATCCCTGGAACTTCACATCCCGTATCTACGTGGTCTTCTTTTGTGTGCCCGCAGATCTCACATATTAGAGCATAATCTAAATCCCTTATTCTTCGAATAAGCATTTTTCTCGCTCCTCTTTTAGTTTTCTGTTATAGACAAAGTCTTTAACTTTATCCATAAGATACATTTCGAATATAATATCATCAAATGGTTTGTTCTGAAGTATTTGAATATCGAACTCAGATCTTCTTTTTTCATCTGGAAATATTATATTTTCATATATTTCTTTTTCGGTTTTTGTCATATTATTTTTGAACTCATCAATTCTTATCTTTTTTTCTGTAATTGGCGCTTTTTCAAACTTCAACTTTAGTATATTATAGAACGCTTCTTGTTCTTCTATGTCTATCATTAGAAACTTCTTGAATTTCGCATTGTATAAGTCTGGATCTGTTATCTCCATCAATGTCGGAGAGTTTTCTCTATAAAATATACTATAAAACATCGGACTATGAATAGAGCCAAGAGCTTTATATCCCACACTTTCCATCTTATCTATTATTTCAGACATTTTATATCCTCTCCTGTGCTTCTTCAACTGAAAGTTCACTGCCATCTTTATCATAGTGGGAAACATCTATCATTGTTCCGCGCTTATCGTTTTCATAAGCGTTTTTTAGTTCCTTAAAGGACATCTTTTTTAGACAATCTAATACACATTGTCTAATCTTATCTGCAAATTCACTCTCACAATATTCCCAATTATCAAATAGGGCGGCTTCGTATTGTTTCTTTGTTATCATTTTAATTTCACCTCTTTATCTAATATTAGTGGATGGTCTATATGCATAAAATATCCAGTTATCTTTTTTGGGCATAATGTCAGTATCTCTATAGATTCTGTTTCTTTACATTCTCCATTAAGAGTGATAAATTCATCACCATTTCTAATACTTTTCATTATCTCTTTTTTTTCTCTTTCCGCTTCTTTTTTCTGCATAGAAGTAGAAATAGCAATTCCGCTATCTAAATGTATTTCTCTATACACGATCTGCTCATCTATTTCTTTCTGCGTTGACATTTTTTCACCTCAAAAATAATCTCTTTTTATTCCGTTACAGATACGTCCTACTTGTTCTGCAAGTTCTTCTACCTTTTCAATTGATTCTTGTGTCATATCTTCGCTAGAAGCCAACATCAAACCTATACGGTTTGATATTTCTTCTCCGGCCATCTTTGCGTTTATTAGTTCTTCTCTAACATTCATAGTACTCCTCCTTTTTCTTCTTTTTCAACCATCTTTATCATTTCTGCAACGTGGTCTAAGATGTGTAATGCGATATTAGTATTTCCGTTTGCTATGAACATCGCAATTGCGAATATCGCACAACCGCCATATTTTAATTGGTTTTCTATATCGTTTGGAAATTCTTCTTTTATCTGTGCCATAGACATAGCAAACATCTTTTTTAATTTATCTTCTTTTTCTTGATATTCTTCTGGTGTCATTTTTCCTCCTTTTTGTAGTTTCTTTTTTATCTTCTTCTTTTGTTATTGTGATATTTCTTATTCTTTTATATAATAATTCATCGGGATTCCATACTTCTACTGTGACTTTGATATATACTACTCCATCTATCAGAAAATCTCGTATTATCTTTTTTTCTGTTTCAGGGTCCATTTTTCCTCCTAATACTTTCTAAATAGTATTGTAGATTATCTGTTATAGATAATGAAATATAATCTCTTATAACAGACAATATAATTCTTCCTTCTTTTTCTCTTTCAATTTTATCTGGAAATTCGGTTTCTAAAATAGTCATCAACTCCGTAATTTTCTTAGTAATTTTGTCTGTTTTATTTTTGCGAATTTCCATTATTTCTAATGTTGTTGGTTGTTCATCTTCCATTTTCAATACTCCGAAGGTAATAGTATCACACTATCTATTACCCAGAACTCCCACATTCCTTGTGGAAAATCCGTATAAGGTATCTGCTGTGTCACTATAATTGGGGTTTTTTCATCGGCTCTCATATACAAAACCGCTTCGTGTCCATTGGAATCTAATGTCCAGAATTGGACTTCAACTTCTTTAACTTTTGGTTCGTATTGATAGCTTCTTATAGCATCTACGAGCCAAAATGCTCCAGCCAGTTCTGCAACAAGAGCAATACCATCAGTCGCCTTAAAGTTCTTATCTAAGGTTAGCTGATGATATTGTTCTGTTCCAGTACATCCGTTCATTATTCCTCTAAGTTCATCAGAAGATATCATCTTTTCACTCCTATCCGGTATGCAATAAGTGATACACCTGATACATGTCTTCTCCGAATAAAGTAACACTTTGTTTTTGGAAAACTATCTGCATCTTTTTTATCTTCTACGAATTGTAAGGTTGGATACATAATTGCAATGTACTCTTTAAGTTTCTTTTCTATGTATCTGTAATCTGTTGGTCTTTCTTGTTTTCTTGCCTCGCAGATTACATCTTTGAATCTTGGATTACAAGCTAATATCGTAACTTTATCATCTTCGTAAAGAGTATCACTCATTTCTTTTCTCTCCTTTTATCCACATTTCATAGTGAATGTTGGCTTTCTCTATATTCACAACCATCCTTCCTGTTGGAAACGCTTGTATCCAGAAGGTACTTTCATCTGCGTGTCTATTTGGATGTAGAGCAAATCCACCATCATCTGTTGTTATCACAACTCGGGCCTCGACATTTATGTCGTCTGATCTGAATTGTGGAGAGACGTGTTCTATCTCAACATCTATTCTTTCTTTGTTTTGTTCAACAAAGAAGTTTTTTATCTGGCCCTTCAAGAGGTCGTAGGCCTCTGGACTATCCTTTTCGCAGATTACTCCTGCTATCATTACTTTCTTTGGGTTTGGCTCCATTTTATTTCACCTCATCAGTAAATTTATATCCAATATAACCGCAAAGACATCCAAATACACTCATGAAAAAAATAAACTCAATCATTAGTATCGAAGCATTTGGTTCTTCAAGTGTAATACTTCCAAAAATCTTTATGGCATAGAAATAATATGTCATAAATAGTGTAGAAGTAATTACTCCACCAACTATTAGTGTCTTAGCTAAAAATTTTAATTCTTCTTTTACACTCATTATTTCACCTTCTTTATTCTAAACTTTTCCCTAAAGGTTTCGCTCTCATTAAAATCGAGAGCATCGAGTTCATTTTTGTCGTGGAGTTTCCACAATAAATCTGTGTCGAATAATGCGTCACAACTTCCGCATAGATAGATGTCCGAGCCGGACTCATCGACATAAGTTTTCTTACAGTTCACACAAGTCCGGATCTCTGCGGGTTCATCTCCCGAAACTACGGGTAATTCTTCCATTATTTCGCCCGCAGTCTGTTTATCTGTTCTGTGCAACTTCGGTGTGCGGCGACACATTTCGCAAATAGTGGGGTTTTCGTGTCTCCAGACTTCTCAAGTTCTCTTATGCGTTGTCCATAGTGTTTCTTGCTGTTCTTATAATGCCATAGGTTTGTCATTGTTTTTCATCTCCTTTTTATATTATCTTTTTTAGTTCTCTTATTGTTCCTGTTGGAACTTTTTCAAGTAAAAACGCCAATATTATCTTGGCGTCTGTCTCATATATCGGAACTAGTCCTTCTACTGTAATGTCTTCAATTCCACCAAATGTGACAAGTTCTGCGGTTGGAGTATCGCTACCGCCAAAGATCCGATATTCTTTTCTCATTTTTCATCTCCGTGTATTTTCAAAAAGTTGTCTATTATGAATTTTAATGTCCGAGCCTCGTTTATATTTACTATTGCTCTGTGTCCCCGCTCATACATATATGGAGTAGTTACTTCTATCGCTTTGTCGTGATTTCTAATAAAAACATCTACTTCCGCAACGGCAATTTCTTTTGTTTCTAAGCGTATGTAGTTCATACGCTTAAATTCATCCAGTGTTTCTGAACGTTTTTGGGTATTATCCATTATTCCTCATCTCCTTCGTTGTCTTGAACCTTCACTATTCTGGTTTCTACAATAGTCTGGACAATTTCTGTTGTCTGAGTTATCTGGGTTGTTTGGACTGTCTTAACAGTTTCTTCTATAAGACAATCGTAAAGTCGCCTTAAATGGCTTCCACCATAAGGGCATCTTACACATCTATCTATGTCTACCCGTTCCATAGACTCGATTGTCATCGGGCAATCGGGATAGTTATGCTGGTTCACACAATCGGGGAAGGGTTTTATCGCCAGTAGTTTCCGGCGTTCTTCCCAAGTCATAAAGAATTTGAATTCTGGTTTCTGCTGTTCCGCCAGTTCGGCTGTTATTGGTTTCGCAACAATCCGGGTAAAGTCTATTACTCCTTTTCGCTGGATTGCTTCGACTTCGGTTCCTTCTATTAGGAACTCGGATAGGTCTTTCATTGATTATCCTGTGGTTGTTCGTAGTGTTCTTTTATTTGCTGGTCAATTCTCTGTTCTTCGAGTTGTTCAATTGCTTGTTCTTCTATAAGCATTTTATTATAGAAGTTCCATTCATTCTGCCTTCTGTCGCAGGCGTTTCTTATAAGGTCTGTAAATGCGTAGGTTGCTTCCTTAATGCCATATAATCTTTCTATCGGCATTAGGTCGAGATTGTCGGCATCTATCACACCCACGATTACATCCACGAGGCTCCAAACAGTTTCTATTTCTGCCTGTTGTCTTTGTGCTATATCTGTAATGGGCTGGACAGCTTCCATCACTTCCTCGATGTTCAATGCCTCTTTTTCTTTCACATCCATTTTAATCACTTCCTTCTTCTTTATTTTCGCTTTCAATAGGTGTATCGCTAAATGCGTTCTTATTGTTCAGTATTCTCTGTTGTCTGCGGGCGAATTCTCTCGAGAATATGTCTAATATATCTCGCAGATTATCTGTTGTATCACAGATAGTTTCGGTGTCTATTTCTGATAGCCCATCAACCATCGTGTGTCCATAATCTGCGGTTTTCAGGATTTCGGTTATCTCCAAATTTAAATCGGAGATGTGTATCTTTAGCATGTCTATTTCCTCTTGTTCCATTGAAGGATGTATCGGCTTCGCGTCTTTTGGTATTTTCTTTGTTAGATATTTTTTCAATCTTTTTACTGTCAGCTTTGGTTTTATTGTCGTTTCTTTCACCTCATTTCATCTTGGGGATAAAACCCCATTTTTGCCTACTACCTAATATAACCTTGGGGTATATAATGCTTGTCCCGGATCGGACCCCCATCGCTTGAGTATCTAAGGGTTAGGCTGATCTGACCAGATCGGGGCTATTCGTGGGCTTTTCCGGCTTCTTCTGGTTCTTGGGTTTCGATGGGCTGGGTTCTCATAGCTCGTACTGTTCCATCATCGAAGGGGATTATATAAGGTTGGTCATCGAAATGTAGTTCGTCTGCTGTCTTGACAAATGGGGTGTTCTTATATTCTGGGGCTATCTCCACATAATCGGGGGTCTGGGTCTCTGCTTTATTAAGTATCTTATTGTTGTGACCTACAACATACTCTACTGTCTTCTCGGGGGTTATCAAAGTTTTCGGGGGGGTTATAAGTCCCCATATCAACTGCTCTAAATATTGGTTTTGTTTCATCTCTAATTGGGCGGCATCGGTATTGAGTTTCTTTCGGGTATCTCTCAGGACTCCGCAATGGATGGTTACGATATCTTTTTCTTGCATTTCCGGTCCTCCTATTTTGGTTATCTTTTTCTGTCTTTTCTGAAACGGGCGTGGGTAAAAAAGGGTATTAGGCTTAGGTAGTATATAAAGGTATCGTCGAGTATCGAAAGGGGTTCTTTTGGGCGTTATAATCCATCGGAAAAAAAAGAAGAGGTCTTCTTGCGCAATAAGATTTACTTTTCTAATGTTTTGTGGTGCATTTTGAGTTCTTTTTGAGCTCTTTTTCGGAAGTTATTCTGAGAGAGGGGGGTAGAATCTTCTAAAGTCTAGTCGCTTGTTCGGCGTCGGGTTCTGAGTAGTCTTTGTTGTCTTTTTAGAAAAAAAATAATCTACTTGATACTGGACTACTCGATTACTTTGACGGCTAGATTGCTCAGAAGCCACGAAGGAAGGATATAAGATTAAGGATATATAATATATATTCTTCCTTTTTACTCTAAAATGCCTAAAAAACATAACCTTTCTTCTTTTCAGTCTTCTTTCACTCTTCTGCCAATATCTCCCCAATCGAACCAGTCAAATTTTTGGTCTCCTATCACTCGGTCACCAAAATACTCTAACTAACTTTTACACCCCTAAAAAACTGAAGATTACGATGCCAGAGAAGTTAGGCGGATTTTAAAAATGGTATCAAAGACGGTCTGCAGAAAGAGGTCCCCACTACTCGGAGAGATAGAGCCGAGGAAACGAGAAGCCCTTCCGCCTTCAACGCATCAGATCATCCGATGATTTGATGAAATCATCGGATCATATTCGTCAACTCGTCGGAGCCGCCGCCAAAAAAAGAGCCTCTGCGGCTCTCACTCTTCAGGGGTTTCCTCTGCTGGGGCTTCTACCTCATCCGCTTCCGGGAACTCGGCCAGTTTCGTGTAGTAATACTCATAGTCGCCCTTCTGACCTGTCCTGGTTTCTTTGAGTATCCCTTCCTGTGCGAGTTTGTTCTTAACAGCATTGAACTTCATTGCTGTCGAATTGACTCGCTGTGTCCCCTTCGGCATCGGCATACCAAGTATCTTGCCGAGGCTCGTGCGTGTCAGAGACTTTCCGACTGGAACTTCCTTCAAGACCTCAATTACTGCGGTCTCAAATCCTCTGTTTCCGCCCGTCGCCTGTGCTGACTCTGGAACTGTGTCCAACAGCATTTCCTCAAACTTTCTGATATCAATTGCCATCTTTGGCTCCTTGGATATCGCATTATGCGAACCCTCTATTTTAGTCAGCAACTCAATCTTTTAAGCTACTGCCACATATCCTATATACCCACTACTATATATAGTTGTTGCCTAATCGGAGTGGCATCGCTGCAGTATCTAACCCAAAACCCGATCCAGCCAGATCTTTTGAATCGAACTGAAATCCCGGGTCTTCCCCATCCCGTGGATTTCATCAATTCGTCGATTAGTCAAATCGTCGGCCCGATGATTTCATCAATTCGTCAATTCGTCTGGTTTCATTGGGCTGGCGGTTTTTTCGGGGCAGGGATAATTGACGTGTTCGATCCAGGGGAATCGATTAATTCGGTCGTAGTCAGAAGTTAGCATAACCTCATATAGAAGGAAGAGTGTCGGCTTTAGCCTACATAACACGCTAAAAATATATGTCGATCTGGAATCGGCTGCTCGATCTAATTTACCCTTCAAGAGCAAACAATCGTCGTTTCATCAAAGTATCCGATGATTTCATAATATCGTCAAATCGTCAGCCGTGGATTTCATTAGTCGTCAATTCGTCAAATCGTCGGAGAAATCGGCAAATAAAAAAGTCCCGAAAAACTATTTCGGGACAATAAACATCTTTGGGTTCTTTGGAACTTTTATTACTGTCGGGGTTCCATCTACCTGAACTCCTATTACTAAAAAGAGGTCACAATCTTCTTGAATTTTATTTATTTTTTCACACACATCTGTAAATACACTCATTTTAATACCTCATATTTTAGTATAATCGGCGTTTGACAGTCAGATTATCCATCAGTTAGGCTGAAGATTACTCTTCAGCCGGAATCTGGACAGACGGTTTTATTTCCGTCTGCCCGTTCAGAACCCGCACTATTTCAAGGTTCTGGACTTCTTTTAATTCCTTAACTTTTACATTGGTCTTCATTTTTACCTTCTGCCGACTTAACGGGTTAAAGTTATGGTCGGCATTGATTACGACATTAGGAAGAGATAGGGGGTTTCTCCCCCATCTATTCCGGCAGGGAAGGCACGGATTTTATTACGGTGTAATAATATTCATGGTTCGCCTTCCCCCCTGTTCGGGTTTCGCTGATATAGCCCAATTTTATCAGGCGGTTTTTTACCGCATTGAACTCAATAGCAGAGGGATTGACTCTGTGAGTTCCGATTGGCATATTATAGCCCGTCAATTTCCCAATGTTTGAGCGGGTTATTGACTTTCCGACTGGAACAGCGTTAAACAGTCCCCATATCTCAGCTTTGAACCCGCTTATTGAGCCAAGCGGTTTAGCGTCTTCAGGCACAGCATCAAGCACTACACTTAATACCGCATCGCTGAATTTTTTATTGTCGCTCATTTTTACCTCACTACTTTTTTTAGTAAATGCGAACTGTCGCATTTCTACCTATTCTATTGGATGATGTAGTTTATATATCTATCGTTTTGTTATTTGTATATACAAACAAGTCTTTTGTATATACATTCATTTGTTACTACTTTGTAGTGGTAGTTCCCGACCGAAATTAAATCTATATATACAAAACTGGTTAATAGAAGCAGGTATCACACCAGCCCTCTCACCATTTCAAACAAATCCCAATCCATCTCAATTTCCATTTCCGCTATCCGAAAATTTTAAAAAATCCAATCCCTCTCTTTCTTGTCTTTTACATCTTTCCGCATCCCATAAAAAACCAAAACCTTTATATACCCCCGCTCCGCCTATATTGTATAAACACAAAAAACAAACAAAAGACGCTTATACAATTGAAGGCGATTAAGAAGGCGAAACAGCAGGTAAAGACGCGGATTAAGTTCTCAACGTCTTGCCTTAAAAAGACCAGATGGTTGGCATCCCAGTACAGGGATTACCCAGTCGAGAAAGCTGGCTCTGGTCTGCTGCGCCAAATTCAAAAGGATAAAAAATGCAAAGAGGAATGCGTCTATACTATAAAAGAAAAAAGAAAAGACAATGCACAAAATGTATGAGAAAAGCTGCACCAAGAAAAACCATGTGCAACGAACACATAGAAAAAACAAATCAATATCATAAATATTGGAAAGAAGAGATAGAAAAGGCGAAACAGCAGGCAAGAGTTTTGGCGGGACAATAGTAGCATCTATTGTTTTTACTGGGAAACTGGTCTGCTGCGCCAAATTAAAATAGGCGAAATGTCGGACAAGTTGTTGGTATTCCCGCAAGAAGACTTCTTCTGGTCCGCCACGCTAGATTGAGAGGAGCCCAAAAATGAATATTGATCATGAAATGTTGACAATCGAATCCAAGATTAAAGAAGAATGGTGTGAAATACTTCAAGCCAGAGTTTCTGGGCGCATAGATTATGATGCTGGAAAAGCCGCATTAAACGAGATATTAAATACGCTAGAATGTATAAGACAGTTTGCCAACAATATGGAAAACACATTATTAGACTGGAATAAAGATGTTAATGTGATAATGAAGAAAAAAAGGAGCAAAAAATGAGTATGGAACCCGAAACCCCCGACGAAATAAAGAACGCAATTATAAAGAGCACTTTCCTTGGATTAGAAGACCATGGAATGTTTATATTTGGATTGGAACTCGAATATGCCAACGGAAACCAGATGGCTGGAACCTATAGATTAGATTATTATAATGCGAAAAAAGACGTCTCCATGTCACAACCCTATGCAATCCCATTATTAACACGGATAATAGAGATCTGTGGAGCCGAAAAATGGGAGGACTTAACTGGTGAGATGATACGAGTTAAGGCAACCCAAACAGAAGTCTTGGCTATTGGGCATATAATAAGAGAAGAATGGCTGGTATTCAAAGAATTTGTAAAGAAGTATGGGAGCATGTAAAGATGCCTGAAAAGATATTGACTATTAGAATATTAGAAGATAATAAAGAAGCCCTATTACTAATATTGCGTATTATAGAAGAACAAATAGCGGGTGGAAATAAAGAGGGCCACGCTTTAGGATGCCCGTGGACTTATAAAGAACAGCCTTTCGAAACTCCAAGACTCGCTTATATAAAACAAATGACGTCTTGGAGTGTGGACTGTCCATATTGCAATCACAATCAAGGATATATATCGTCCCCGTATAACATAAAGTTCAAAGAAAATCCAACAAGATGTGAAAAATGTAAAAAACAGTTTGTGGTTATAGAATGATAGATACCCCGCTTCAAGGATATATTTTGGGTATTGCGACAATATTATTATTAAATCGCCTAATCAATATATACATAGGATATGGTATAGAAGCAGAGAAAAAAGCCCAGTTGATGCAAATGGTTCGAGTCCGAAAAGCATTCGAAATATTCATCCAGTCGATGGATGAATACAACGCCATTATTAAAAACAAAATCCAAGAGACAAAACGATGACAAGAATAGATAATGAAATTCCCATAGATCGAGAAGGTAGAGGTACTCCACAGAGTCTTATATATAGAAACAAAAAAGAACAAAAAATACCAAGAATAATTATACCTGCAACGCCGAAAAAAGAGGCAAGACTTATTCGACCAAATGTATATACAGGATTGGTGTGGAGTCCTAATCCGAATACTTCAACATTAGTGATGACAATTCCGTACGCTTCGAGACGCGGAATACAGCGTGGTGATGGGTTGGAAGCGGAAATAATGCCGAATAATCAAATGTTGGTTACTATTATTAAAAAGAGAATCGAAGAAAAACAATGATACCCTATAACTTTACTGGAAATTATACAGAACTCGCTATGATTAGTGTCGGATTGGCGAAATGGGGTTTCGCTTATATTTTCAACTGTGGATTCTTTATAGATGGAATCCGTGTTGATTATGGAACCCCGATGTATGGAAACGTGTGGGATGGAGCTTATTTCTCTAACCGCATTGTTATTAGGAACGAGTTGAATGCCCGCGAAAAGGTGATAGCTTATACTCATGCGAGATATCAGACAAATAAGATTATTGCGGGCACTTATAACTGTTCAGATCGAATTGGCGAAGAAGTAAGGGCGTATGAGTATGCCGACCAACCCCGAAACTGGGATATGCGATTATTAAAATATAGATGTGTGGGGGAATAAGATGGAGAAGATGAATAACTACTGTAAAGCCTGTGTTTATTTTGAACCGTTTGATGAAACAGAAGCACCAGTAAGTTGGAAAAAAGGAGAATGTAGAAGATATCCGCCAAGCCATACTGGATATATTGTGGTTGGACATATGGATTGGTGTGGAGAATATGTAGAGCGATGTGTAGATTGTGGGGGTCCAGTAGAAAAAGAAAGCGATCTCGTACTTTGTAAAAAATGTTATAATGATGAAAAAAAGGATATTAGGAGGAAATAATGGGCGAACCAGTTGGAATAACAATAGAAGAACATGAACATGAAATGGACGCATTAAAAGAAAGAATAGCTAGAATACATGATCGTGAGATAGACGAACTAAAAAAGAAAATATCACTATTGGAAGAAAATTTAGTTGTGTTAACAGAAGATTTTAATGAAACAAAAGCGGAACTAAAAGATATTAAATATCGTAGAGGCATTGCGATAAAAGACTTATATGATGAAATCAAAGAAAGTAAAGAAAATATAGAAAGAATCATTACAGGTAGCCTGATGGAGAAATGATGAGTTTTCTAACCCCCATTATAGAGAAACTTGGATTATCCTTCCCAAAATCTTTAACTGCAAACGAATGCTGGTGGATAACTGTAAATCGAAAAAGATACTTTGCGTTTGTTGAGAACAACCACGATAATCTTGTGATTTCGATACACGAACATCCAAATATTATAGAGAAATTATACAAATCGATTATTGAGAATAGTAACAAACGAAAGGATGTGCAGTTAGATGATATGTGATAAATGTGGTGGCGGTTTCAGTAAAATAGAAACCAAAAGATCAGAAATAGATGGATATAGAACCCAATATACGGCAAAATTGGTTCTTACCAATTATTTTGTAGAAGATATTGGGGTTACTACTAAGACCTTTTGCGATTTCGAATGTTTAGAAGATTATTTAAAAGAACTTCAAGAAAAGAGATTTGAAAAAGCGAAAGAAGAAATTAAGGAAAATTGCTAATAGAAGAAAAGGAGAAACAAGAAAATGGAATGCCAACTACCAGAAATACCGGAAACCTTTCAGAACACAAAGATTGAGAACTTATGGTATCTCTATCGTGAGTATATGGACTCTTTTGTTGTTGGAAATCGGGAACTTAAACAGATTATGTTTCATGTTTTACTTGGAACGATACTAACACGAAAAGGTATTTCTTACATAGAAAGTGGTAAGAATAAGTCGACACGCATACACTTATTTATACTTCAATCGTCTGGAACCGGAAAGTCTGAGGTTATGAAGGCTATTGATAATCTATTAATAGGAATGAACATACCCTCAGAATATACTATTAAATTTAATGAAGCGGCCTTGACGGGTACGATTTATTTAACAGATAAAGGCGGAATAACTGCGCATAAGGGAGCATTAGCGCATCTTAATTCCTTATTTTGGGATGAAGGAAGCGTTATGTTGAAGGGTTCTGCTTATATGGATGTATTGACAGACGTATTGCAAGGAGTTATGGATGAACCTGGATATGTTTGTAAGGGAATGCGACTTGGGGTTTTAAAATATCCTACTGCGACTACTGTGGTGGCTGGAAGTTATATCTTCGATGAGTTCAAAGACACTATATTAACGAGTGGTTTTTTACAAAGAATGTTTGTATCTTGGAAAGTGTTCACAGATGAAGAGAAAGCAAACATGAGAAAGGGTGTGAATATGCTTAAAACTGTTCAGAATAAACAGAGAATAGAGCAACTTGTTGATGCATTTAGAACATTTGATAAGAATATGGTTCCACCATCAGAAGATGGAACTGTTTTATTTGATAAAGATGCAGTTGTAGAATTTACTCGTGAACTTGAAACATCTTTTAGGGAAGATATTGAGAAACAGTATATTGGTTCTAAACAAGAGGTCTTGGAAACGTTTTTCAATAGAGTTCATGCCTTTATAGACAGGATTGCGGTTCAAGTAGCGGTTATTAATGGGAAATCAATGGTCGGAATGGCTGAAATGCAATATGCAAAAGAAATTTCAAGATATCATCTACTTTCAGTTATGAATTTCTTGGATACAATAAGAACAGATGTATCCGATGAAACAGATCGACGAAGAGGCATAATAATAAAGATAATAAATGATCAGGGTGGAAAAATTCAGAAGACAACCCTTGTTCAGTCTCTATTATTAATGAAGAGATCTGGAAAATGGGATTATGGTTCATCAAGAACCATCAACTTTATAGACAAAATGGTAAAGGATGCTGATCTTCGTTTAGAATTAGATGGGAAACATAACACCAAATCGATATCTGTGAGGAAATAGTAGCCAAAAACTTTATATACTACCTATTAGTAGCGGTATCTATGCCAACAAATAATATAATGCCAGATTTAGAGATGACGAAGAACGAGTCAGAACTCTTATTCGAGTATAATATCTCTCTAAGTGAATCTTATGTGAAGAAAAAACATGGAGAAATATGTACTATATGTACAAAAGATGTTTTGATGTCTTATATTTCCCCATATTTGGTGGCTGGAGTGCCTTCAGATAAGATCTTACAGTTGACAAAAGAACGATTTGGAACATTATTTGAGGATTCTGATTGTTTTATTACTGTAGAAGATATAAATAGCCACTATAATCATTTCACAACCTATTCTGCTGGCGATAAAGAGACAACAGATAATGCTGCGAAATATCAGAACATACTCGATTCTGATCGAGTGCAGGAAACAGACGTTGATAAAATAATGGAATCTAATATTCGTAGTCTTGAAGCACAGAGACTAATAATGGAACAGCAAGGATTATATGGAAGTAAAGAATATAGTGCGGTTATTTCCCAATTATTCAAGTTTGTTGAATTAAAAATGAAAAAGAACAAAATGATTGAAGAGGATAAGAAACCAATCAGTTTATCAGATCTTATAAAGATATCTTCACCCGGAGAAATAACTACTGATGACAACGGAAGAACAACTAAAAAAGGAAAAGTTAGAACAGCTCCGAAATAATATTCAGAACGATCCTGTTAAACTAATAGAAACTATTTTTAGGATTAGAACTGTGGGTGGACAATTAGTAGATTATACTGTCGCAGAACCACATAAAGAGATACTAAGAAACGGGATTTTGGGTAATAAAACCGTTCAGTTTGAAGTTATAAATAAGGGACGACAAGCAGGATTCTCGACATTATCTGCAGTTGAGGCGTTGACAGTCGCCCAGTATTTTCCATTAACCTTTCAGTATTATATAGCGACTAAAGAGAAACAGGCTAAAAGTTGGCTCAAGAAGGTTGAGCGAATTGCTAAGGATTCTCGGTTGAATTTTGATGGTTCTCGTATTATAGATATCGATACTCGAGCTTCTAATGAATTGCAGAAAGTTATACGACATGGTGATAAATTAGAAGAGTCTTATATTTGTGGATTGGCGGCATCTCCTGGAGGTGTGAGAGGAGATACTTCCGTTAAGATAACTCTAGATGAATTTGCTTGGATGATCTGGAGAAAGGATTTACAGAAACAGGTTTATGAGAGTGTAAAATACTTTATTTCTACAGGTGGATTTATGACTGTTCAGTCAACCCCGTGTGTTCAGACGGATATGTTCTGGGATATGTATTCTACACCTGAAAAGTTTATGATGAAGGCATATTATTGCCCTGTTATTGAGAATTATGAAGAAATAGATCTTAATAGAGATCTTAGAGAACAAGAACTTGTTATTCCTTATTGGTGGATAGATGTTAATGTTCTTGAAAAAGCAAGACGAGATGATTTGGACTTTTTTAAACAAGAAGTTCTTGGAATACCCGTTGATGCGGCACATAGGTTTATTACACCCGAACTTGTTTATGCAAATATAATGAACGAAGATGAAATAGTAATGTCGAATAAGCCCGGACCGTGTAAGATGGCCATTGATGTTGCTCAAGCAAGGGATATAACTGCGATTACTATTGGTACAAAGATCGGGGAAATTGTTTATGAAAAGGAGATTTCAGAATCATCTGAAGAATATCCAGAACAGTTTAAACTTATAGAAAGACTTGTTTATAAATATCAACCAAACGAAATTGGAATAGACAATACTGGAATTGGGCGTTCGCTTGGAGATATGATAAAGGCGGGATTACCTGTGCAGTTGACACGATTTGAGTTTGCATCTAAGGTTGAAGTGGTTCAAAATAAAAAAGAAAGTTTTCCAGCACATATCGCAGGAGAGTTTAAAAAGGCTTTGGTTGATGAGAAATATAAGATGCTTGACCATAGAGCGGCTATTTCACATATACTAAGAGTTGAAAAGATAGTTACAGAGACAGGTGGAATAAGATTTTCTGGTAAAGCTACTGGAAGAGACGATCATTTTTTCTCTAAAGCGATGCTTAATATAATGTTTTTGGGTAAGATTGGTAGAACTCCAGACGCATTTGCGGTACTCGGAGATGTACATAATATTGGAAATAGACCTTTAGGGCAACGAAGAAGTCCAGTAGAAATAGGAGAAGCCTTTGCTGGAAGACATCTTCATTGGTGATTTTTACCAAAAAATAACAAAAGGTTTATATATAAGTTAAGTTGTTCTAATATCCTATGGTTGATTTATTCGGAATGATTAAAAGAACAACATCAAGATTGACAGCTTCATCTGATTCTGGAATGTTTCCCTATGCTTATCCTGTTTTTGCACCACTTACAGGAACTCCTGATAAGACAGGAAGTGCGGCAGATGAAGATTCAAATGCTGAATATGTGGCTGATGACCGGAGTCTTCGGATACAACTTGATCGTGATGATGCGGCGTGTGCGTGGTGTTATGAACATGATGTGACAGTTTATAATTCGATACAAAGACGTATTGGAGTTATAAATAACGGATTTGATATTCTCTATACTGATTCTAAAGAAAATTTTGATACAAATGAATTTGAAGAATTTAAAAATAAAACTTTGAATGAAATTACCAATAAGATAAAACTTGGTACGAAACTTGAAAGTGCGTTAGTTAATAAGTATCTCTATGGTTTTGGAGTTCTTCGAAAACAAATGATCGCAAATGAACTTGTTCGATTGGTAGAACTAGATTCTTCAGAATGTAAACCTATTAGAGATCTTTCAACAAATGAACTAGGTGGACCAGTTGGAAAAGGATTAGATGAATATAGACCAGAAGCAGAGATTGCAATGGTTCAGTATGGAAAACGCCCGATTTATACAGCGTTAGGAACTTCGGCTGACACATTGGTTTATTTCTATTTTACACGAGACGAGATAATACCAATCGGAAACATGGATAGAGGAAAGTTTATTGGGATTTCTCCAGTTCTTAGAATCATTCGACTTGTAGAAATAAAGAAAACGCTTGAAAACTGTATAGATTTGCTTGTAAGACGTTATGGACCACAGATCTGGTTGACAATTGGAAATGAAAAAATGAACTTTTCGAATACCGAAATTCCGCCTTCTTATTATACAGACACTAATGGAAATCCGGTAGATATGGTAACTGCAAGAAATAATTATAAGACCGCTATTTTGAATGCTATACAGGCATCAGTTCAGTCTTTTGCAGATAGCACCTCACTTATTCAGTTAGCAGAATTTGGTATTTCGCCACAAATATTTAATCCGAGTTCTTCGTTGATGGATTATAAGGGATATTTAGATAAAATAGACGATGCTATAAAGACAGCTATTCTTGGTTTGGATATCCCGGGGCGTATAGATGTTACATCATCTTTGATGCAGGACAAGTTAACACGAGATTTAAAAGATTCAGCTACAAAAGAAAGAAATTTTATAGAAACAATTTTGAATGAAGATTTATTTGCTTATTATCTAAAACGTGAAGGAAAGAGTCCTAATTACGCAAGACTTATCTTTAAGCCACTCGACAGAACAGAGGCACACACAGATGCAGAAATAGAGAAATTGCGATCTGAAACTATCTATAATTATGCTAAAGCGGGCTTTACAAAGATTCCAACAGATCTTAAAGTGAAGTGGAATTTGGCAGATATAGAAAACAGTATGATTACTCCAGCTCAACAAAAAGATTATTTGAAACAGACTATAAAAGATAATCCAAACAATACATTGGATAGAAAACGATTAGATGATATAAATAAGGGTAGATAATGGCATTATCAGAAAGGACAATAGAACGTGATGAACACGACCATTCTCTTGAATGTAAGAAAGTAAATGTTAAGACTTCTGTTTTGCCAACTGGAGCAGCCACAGAAACAACCTTGAATGATGTAAAAACACGTCTTGAAACTCTTCCAGCAGGCACAAATGATATCGGTAAAGTCCATATAGTTAATGGTTCGGAAGAAGCAGGAGTACACGATAAACATTTACGAGTAATTGGTTATTATGAATCTATAGGACACGGAATATCAGATCCGACTACAGAGATTCATAGATGTATGGGAGTAAATAATTCTATCGGAACAACAGGATATGCTCTTATGGAAGAATTTCCTTTTGTTCAACCGACAACCGACACTCAGATGTATTTACAAAGTTCGAGTGCTTCTGATTCGAGTGCTGGAACGGGTGTTCAACAAGTTACGATCGAGTATTTTTCATTTGCTTGGGGCGATAGAAAAATGATTACAGTCACTATGAATGGTACTGGACAAGTAACGCTTCCTGTTGCAGATATATATAGAGTACATCACATGTACGCTAATAGAGTTGGAAGTGCGGGAGTTGCGGTTGGGAATATAACTCTTACAAATTTAGCAACAACGACTCTATATGGTGAGATATCTGCCACGAATGCTTTTATGCAAAGATGTATAATGTATCTTGGGAATGGAAGAAAGTTCACTTGCACCGATTTATTGGTTACTTGTTCTACTAATGGTGGTGTGGTTGGTAGATTATTTGCATCAGAAGAAGATGAAAGTGGAAACATTGTTCCACGAGCAAGACTTATTTTTCAACTAGCGGACAATAATATTCATATTCCTTTTGCAATGGCAGAAACAATATCCAATCCTAATAATAAGCGAATATCTATGGGCGTTGCAATCGTTGGAAAGGTAGCAAATCAATCTGCTTCATCTACAATGAGAGGATTTGAAGAGGATATATAATGTGGCAGTTTAATTATGAAGTATTTGAGTTTTTAGAAGAATTTCAATTAAAAAGACCGCAGAATAGAATTTTGGTTATCCAAACTGAAACTGGATTAGAAATGTATTCTCCAGAAGAAGGAATAATGCTTGCTACAAAGATATCATATGATGATATTATACAGCATATGGGAGACATGAGTGGTAGAACTATGGATAAAGAATCTGCTTTGAGTTCTTTTAAATCGCTTTATTTTGTAAATGTTGGTTATCCGATATCTGTTAATAAGGATATAGTGGGTGTAAATTGAACTCTACAATTATTTTGACAGCACCTGCTTGGAGAAATAAACACGGATGTATTTCTTTTAGCTGCAATAAGAAGGAATCTGAGCAGTTTCAAGATGGAGCAACTTACGCTATTGTGATCATTGGAAAAGTAGAGGAAGCAGAAAAGAATGGTGGTCGGATTCATATAGAAACTGCTATTCCTTTAAGTAAGCCGATTCCAAATTGAAGTCTATGTGTGTGGGGTAATGTAGGCTAAATGGCAATAACAAACTTCGATTTGACTTCGGCTATTTTTATTGTCGGTATCTTATTGTTTTATACACTCCGTTTCTTTAATCTTCTTCATATTCATTATAATCTTTCTTATCGATCTTTTTTGCGAAAAATCCCAAAGGTTTATATACCTTGCCTATACAAAGGAATAGCAGAAAAAACAAACGACTATGCCAGAGATAACTGAAAACTATATACGATTGCCTGTTCCTGGGAGTGGAGACTTTGAAGAAGGTTCTATTAGGACTATAACTCTTTCTACAAAGGATGGAATAAAGGCACTTATCGGAAAACATAAAGGTTCAGATAAGATCTCATTAAAAACTATTTTGTTCGATGTCTCTAAATGGGATATGGAAAAGGCACATAAGTGGATGATGGAGCACGGACACGGTGTTAGTGCCTCTGTTTCTTATGGAACAAAGTTTGAAATGGATATTTTGGAAGCAACAGATAAGTCGAAGAAAGTAATATTGAGGGGTAAACTACTTAATGATCAGACCAATGAGAATGGTTGGCAAGTAAGACGTAGTGATTATGATTCGCTTATTTCTTCTTATATAGGTAAAGATGTGCGAATACAACACTCTTTGAGTGATTGGGAAATAGTGGGAAAAGTTGTAGATATGTATGCGATTTCATCTGATATTTATTATGAAGCAGAAATAACAGATACAAAAGCTAAAGATAAGTTTTTATCTGGAACTTGGACTCCTAAGAATATTGGAGTTAGTCCAGCAGTCACATTTAATAAATTAGAATGCAGTATTTGTTCTAACGATATACGTAAATGTGGACATAAAATAAATTCTACTTATGACAATAAGATTGCTCGTGCTACTCCTATAGTTCCAGTTGGTATAGAAATGTCTATAACATCGAATCCAGCATATGGGAAAATTGGAGCTGGAAATATAGAAGAAATAGATATAGGAGCACTTGTGGCTTCTATACAAAGCACTTGTTTAGGAGGAAACGAAATGACAGAGCAGAGCGTTACGCCTACTATATCTGTTGAAGAACACGCAAAGATTGTTGCAGAAAGGGATGCCTTGAAGGCAGAAGTTTCTAAACTTACTTCTTCTATGGATGTAGTTACGGCAGAAAAGAAAGGCTTTGAAACTAAACTCTCTGAAGCAGAGAAAGTTTCAAAGGAAGTTGAAAGTCTGAAAGCAGACAAAAAGAAAGTTGAAGATATGCTTTTGGCAACCTCTGAGAAATATGAGAAACTAGTTACAGATATGAGGGTGGCAGAACTTAAAACGATTGTTTCTGATGAGAAATTGATCGCAGAAATAATGCAGAAGAAACTTACTGATGTAGAATTTACAGCAGAAGTTTCGCGGACAAAGAAACTTAAGGAACTCTTCGCTTCTCAGACAGGTTCAGCATCAGCAGATGGTCAGAAACCAGTTGAAAAGTCACTATGTGAAGCTGAATTTGGCATGAAGAAAGAAGATATACTTAATTCAATTATAGGAGGAAGGTAAATGACAGCACTAGATGGAAGCGTACCATTTCAGTTGGCACTTACCGCATCAGAGGGAGTTGCTCAAGAAGGTCTTGTTTTTAAGATAACTTCTAATGCTCTCACTATAGTCACCGCAAAAGGTGATACTGCTGTGGCGGTTGCTGATCAGAAATTGGCGGATACAGAAGGAACAGCAACGACAGCAAGGTCTGGTCAGAAAATAGCTGTGTATTTGATTGGTTCAAGTGCAGTAGTTAATGTTGCATCAAAGAACACAGAAACATGGGCTATTGGAGCACCAGTTTATCTTGCAGATGATGTGGATGGAGCAGTTACAGCATCAGCATCAACATCAAGACCAATCGGTCACTATGTAGGCGATGGTGAGACAACCTCGGCAAGTCTCCAGCTTATACCAGTTATACTAGACGTCCAGATTGGAGCGGCTAACGTTTAAGGAAAGGGGGATGAAATACTAATATGGCAGATGGACAATATGGAAATGCGAATGTCCCGAAGAAGGCACTTGCCTCACAGGACATTATTTATCAAGCGTCAACCCTACTTTCAGTAGCAGAGAAAGCCGGGATACCCACCAAGATGGCTAATGAACTTACTGTTAAAGACGATGTTGTTCGTGGTATAAAGGGTGAGTACGATATTGATATGACTGGGGAACTCAAGCCAAAGAGACTTGCATATACTCAGCTCGTAGCAAATATGAAATGGAGTGAATATACCTATGACATCCTTGATAAGGCGAAACTGGATGCAAGGGATGAAACTGTGCTATGGAAAAACGCACAGGTAAGTGCGGCAGAGTATTTCGCAGCAGTTAAGGACTACCAGATTCTTGGTGGTTTGAGCGACGCTTCGATGGTGAGTGCTGCTGCTACTGCGACATGGGGAAGTGCGGGTGCAGACCCAGAGACTGATATCGTTAATGCTTTGTCAAGCATTGCGGATAAGTCAAATGCAAAGGATGGTGAAAAGATCAGCGTAGTTGTTCCGGCAAAGGTATTCTTTGAGGTCAACAAGCTGACTCTTATCAACAACATCCAGAGGACAGTAAAGGATTATCTCCAGCAAAGTTTCGACCTGAAGATATACTCTTACCGCCCACCGAAGGATGATGCGGGTACAGCATATCTTGATGGTTTGACCACATCAGCACTTGTGTTTGTTGCTGGTGAAAGGACAGCCGCAGAGTATGTGTATAACCCATCAGTTGCGGCATCAAGAGGCGTTCCTCTTGTTGAACATGCAAGGGTTGAAGGACGTGGTGACACCTATATCCAGAAGATGGCAATGACATTCATGCCAGTATGGGATGGTCTCGCGACCTTTACAAGCTCGAGCAACTATAAGACATACCGCAGTTACAAGATAACTAGCGTGACAACATAAACAAGTTAAGTAGATGAGAGGGCGGTATCGCCCTCTTTTCTATCTTTTTAAAGGAGGAAACGATCATGTATGATATAGCAAAAAAGATTTCAGGTAAAGCGACTGGAGTCGAATTGTTTGAAGATGACAGAAGGTTTACATCAGACAATGAACTTCAATTTCGTGATACTGGAGTCTATATAAAATCTGGTGCTGATGGAAAACTAACAATATCAGCAGATGGTACGGGACTCGATGATATAACTCTATCTGGTTCGGTTACTCTTACTGATAAGATGGTTGCTGGTGCATCTGGTGATGCGGCTGGTATAGCATTGACAACAGCACAGCCAAGAGGTATTGCATATTACGCAGAGCTTCCATCAGCTGGAACTGCTCTTACAGCTGGAACAGTTTCAAGGGGTATCTATTGCAGATATCTTGTGAACAAAGACCAGGATGCTGATGTTTCGCTTTATGCCGCACAGGGACATCTCAGGTTGAAAGCGGATCTTGTGAATGGTATGAACGCTGGTGTTTCGGGTTATGTTGAACAGTCTGGAACTGTTGCGACATCAACTGCAGGATATCTCATAGGTGGACATTTTGCTGTTGAAACAGATAACTCATTCACTCTTGGTGCAGGAACTTCTGCTGGTGGAATACTTATCCAAAGCAGAATGGTTGGTGGAACGATAACTGGAACAGCAGCCGCTATAATATCTGATACGGCTGATGGTGCAACAGCATTTCCAAACTTTATAGCTTTTGATGCCGCTGATGGTACGATGGTTACAACAGCATCGAGTGCGACTCTCACGAGTACACATAAAATAGCTGTTAAAGTTGGAGCAGATGTTCGCTACATGCTTGTAGGAACAGTATCTTAATAGATTGAATAGATTTAGGGGGTTATTTTTAACCCCCGATTATTATTTTTAGGTTCGAACAATGCGAGAAATACAAATAGTTAAATGGAAAGAAGGAATTGGTTCTAACGAAGTAGAACGATCTATCATAGATGCTTTTACAGTCTTATTGAAGGATAGAAGTCCAGAAAAAATTCCTCGAGGTCTTGAAAAATTCAAGATATTTGGAAGACTTTCAGCAGCATTCGATAATGCAAAAGAAACAAATAAACTTGTTCTTGAAGAAAGAGAATACGAATTTCTAAAGAAATTGATAACTGATGATATTCCAAGTTTTTGGGCATTAAATAAAGACATATTAACTGAAATAGAAAACTTTTTAAGTGCGAGAGAGGTGCCAGTATGATCATTGTTGATAGAATAAAGAGTTTTTTTGAAAAGGTCGTTGATTTTATTATTAGGAGGAAAGAATGAGCACTTATACCGAGACAGTCAGGCTCCACAACACTATTGAAGTTGCATCACTCGCCATACTTTGTGATGGTTCAGGTGCTTTTACTGGAACAGTTGCGGTTAATGGTGCGATAAAGAAGGTAGCGGTTCTTATTGGAACACTTGCGGCTACTTCTGATTTTACGCTTTCAGATAATGTGACACTCGAAAACGTTCATGTAAAATCGAGTGCCGCGAATTATGCGGCTTATCCGAAAATACAGAATGTTGATTCTGCAGATTCTGGAATAAGTGGACAATATGCAGAACCAGTTGTCGGAACTGCGAAACTTGTGGTTGCTCAAGGTGGAGCAGCTGGTGCGGGAACACTTTATATCTATTACACTAGATTGTGAGTGTGGAAAGAAGAATATGGAAAATGAAGAAATCGAATTTGAAAAAGGATTTGAAGAAGGATGCGAATTTGAGAAAAAAAACGAAATGTCATTCTGTTCCCAGCACGAAAAATATATATCGAAAATAGAAGATTGTAATACAGATAGACAGGTTTTGAATGTACGAATACAAACACAGACTGAAGAATTGAAAATACTTAATGAACGATTAAATTCTTTAATCAATAAATTAGAAGATAAATTAGAAGGAACATCCGAAAAACCCGGATTGATAATTTTATTGGATAGAATGAAACAGAAATGGAAAATGGTTTCAACTCTGGTTGTTATTCTCACAACAGCTATGGTTGGACTTATGGTCGAAGTTTTTTTTAAGGTGAAACGATAATGGTGAGGGCTGATTTGAGAACAGTTGCGAATATTACTGGAACGGTTTACGATGCTCTAAACACCACACAGCTTTATGCAGAAGACCACAACACGATAAAAGAAGCCATAGACGATGCGGTAACAGGTGTTAATACACAGCAGTTAGAAGTTAGTGGTGTTCTTATTGTGAGTTCAACTGGAGCTATACAAAATGGTACTGGAGTAACATCACATAAAGATAAAAAACTTGGAAGCAATTGTTCAGGAACGGATGGAACAGCCGGAAGGGTTTTAACATTAACGAATACTAAGATAACACAGAACGTAATTGTTATGGTGTCTGGAGCATTTTTGGTAGAAGACCAAGATTATACTGTTTCTCATATAGCAACGAGTTCTACGATAACATTTAATAATGCTGTCTGGAATGATCAATATATAGAGGTGCTTTACTTCTCATGAATGCGAAAACACTATTTTTTATAATGTTGATGAGTTCAACAGTAATGGCTGTGGATTTCATCCCACAAGGAAACATAAACTTGAAAAACACTTATGGAATATTCAATGCCACTTCCGTCAATTCTACTGCATTTTGGCAGGCAGGATATTCTGTTCTGGATTCAAGAAACTTGACTGGTCTTGTTGCTTCTTCTTGGCTTGGTATGACTGCTTTGAATACTACAACACTCAGGAACAATAGCGGGGTCCTGGATATAGTCTATTCATTCTGGACTGGATTATTCTACACAAAAACCGAGATAGCTGCACTTGATCTTGCACAGAACAATACGATAGACACAAAGCTGAACTTGACCGACCAGCGATACAATGATACATCTTCGATCAACTCAGTAAATTCTTCTCTCACTACTCAGATTGCTTTGGAGTTGTCAGACAATACAACCCAGGCAAACCAGATTTCGGGTCTTGTTTCCTCGAACACCAGCACGAATAGTCGGATAGATTCAATAAACTCTTCTCTTGCTTTGAACATATCCGGCGAGGGACTTGTCGGGAAATGGAGCTTAGACACGAATGGCTCTACATTAGATGAAACCTCTTATGCGAACGATGGGACACGAACAAATCTAACGTGGGATGATTCCGGAAAATTTGGCGGTGCAGAAATATTCAACGGGCAGACCTCAGACATCACTCTGAGCAAAAGATTCGGGATAACTCAAAACATTACGATAGCGGCTTGGGTGAATCCAGCGTCGAATACCGCACCTGCTGCGAATACACGGATTTTTGAGATAAATGATGCGGTCTCGCGAGATTGTATGGCGGTAGATTTGGGCTATAGAAGCAACAATGGCTCTTTCTTCTCTACGATAAATGCTTGCGGGACTACACTTTACACTCGTGCGTTCTCTCCGAACACATGGTATTTTGTCGTGATGACTTTTAATACGACAACCCTGAATATCTATGTCGATGGCATACTTGAAGGAACACAGGCACGAACAGGTCCGATGGCAGAACATGCGACAGACTTCGCAAGGATCGGTGCGGGACATAGTGCGACTGGGGCACCTACAGAATCCTGGAATGGGACGATAGATGAAGTGAGAGTCTATAACAGGAGCCTTTCAAGCAAAGAAATAAACACCCTTTTCCTTCTTGGGAATCCAGATGGGACTAATACGAATGGATTTGTGAGCAAGAGAGGAGACACTATGACAGGTCATTTAACTCTTGCCAATAACAAACTCATCAAAGGAACTGCCACAAACGGGACTACTTTCCCAACTATTGCGTATGTCAGCACAGGAAATTCTCTCGTGTTTGGAGATGAGACCTCAGAAATCACATACCTGAGAATAGGCGGGACCAGCAAACTTCTCGTGTTCAACCTTGGAAATTCAGGAAACCTTTTAGAGATAAATGCGAATACCTCGAACATCACATTCGGGCAGAACGAATCTGGAAAGCACATGAACGGAATTTTCAATGGAAACTTGACATTTTCAAACAACAACGGAATAAAAGGCACGATGGCAAATTCCTCTATAATCAATGTCGCAAGAGTGAATAATTTGAACCAGCAGCTTTTCGGAGATACTCTCGGCTCAACCACTTATTTGCAGAGCGGGGGAAGCATAATCATGGATATTCCGGCTGTCGCCAAGTTTCAAGTCTACGATTACACGAACTCCTTGAACCTATTGAACCTTGATGCTACCCGAAAGGTTCTCGATTTAAATGTATCAATAAACTTAGCTTTGTTCAATCTCACGAATGCGACCAATGTGTCTGCGATTTATCTGAACGGAAACTCATCGTGGATTCATCAGTCATATCCGACAGCCTGCCCTGGGAGCGGTGCGATAACGCAGCTTGGAGATGCGGTCACCTGCTCGGACTTATGGGTGGATACAGCGGGAGATTCAATGACTGGTGGGATCACTTTCGACAATAATGTCGGAATATCTGGAAAAGACACAAGCGGGACAGTTCAGCAAATAGTGAAATTGAACTCTGCCAACCAGTTTATTCTTGGTGCGGGAATCGGGACTGTGGAAATAAGAACAAATTCTACTGGTGCTATAGGCTTCCGAGAATCTGAAACAGGATACAGTATGGGCTTATTTAACGCAACAGCAAAGACCTTTGTGATTGGAAATGGGACCGCACAGCCATTCAATATGACTGTGACTGGGAAACTGATAGCGAACTCTACAGAGATTCCTTCCACTTCAAAAATGTGTCTTGATGGTGCAACCTGCTCACACAGCATAACATTCAATGGGACGCATACGATCATAACATGAAAATATTATCTATATTGTTTTTGATGGTTTTTGTCGGGGCAGGATTGTCTCTCCAGTTTACAGAAGACCCTAACGTGATAGTTTCGCATAAGATAATCCCTGCTTGGTATGAGGTCTTCAATGAGACTGGGGATGGGACGTTCACGAGATACTTGAACAGCACGGGCACGACACAGTTTATAGACTTCAAGATAATCAAGCTGAACGAGACAGATTTTGCGATAAAAGGTGAGTTCAAAGCGGACAAGCTGGCTGAACTTGATGCTTGCATCAAGACCAAGACGCCCGCCTGCACCACGAAGCTTGCTAATGAAACCAAAACAGACAAGGCAGACATCAGCAAGATTAACCTGAAAGACTACGCTATCGTGCTAAAGACGCCAAAATTGACTTCAGACAAGGCGAGCGTGGATGTGAGCAAAGGGAACTTCACTTTCAATATTCACATTCCAGTATGGGAGAATGGGCTTGTATTCGGCATCTCAGACAGGATTTCAAACACGACATACTTCTGGACCGGAACGGACTGTGATGTCCAGACCGGGCTTGATTATAATGGCGACCAGCTTGATGTGAACTGCTCTATAGTCATATCGAATGGCGGCTGGATAAACATGACAAATGGGGTATTGAATATTTCACAGACAGGAAATGACCAATGGCGAATAAATGTGACAAGCACGGGAACGCTGGTAATGAATGCGAGCAATTTCACAAGCAATTTCAATACCCGACTTTATAATTATGGGAATGCCACGCTGCTTGATACATACAGCAACGACAAGACATTCATCACCACATACAACAACAGCAGAACAATCTTTGATAATACAAACCTTCACAGGACAGATGGATGGGATGCTGCATTGGCTGGTTCAACGTTGAGTATTGGTGCTGGTTCTTTTTTCACTTTTACAAATATTGTATTTAAACGATTCGATTCGCCGAACTCGCCAAATTTAAACTGGACAGGTAATCTTGATATAGCATATCCGCTTTCAACTACAGGATTTATTAGATATTCAGATGGGACAAATATCACATACACGAATCTATCGAGCAATGGGCAGAACACAATTAATTCTGCGAATGGGGGATATGCAGAGAATGCGAGAGTGTATATGTGGCAGCTTTCGACAGGGAACTTTGAATTGCATAATGTTTCATCTGGAAGTTCGCCAAGATTTGGGAGTGGTTCTGTTACCGATTGGTATGATTCTGTGTCTGTAATTTCCGGCTATGGCGGAAGTTCTACTACTGCAAATATACGATTCCACAACACAAACATCACAGGCGGAAGAGCGGATGGTCTGGTGAATCTCTCATTTGACTGTGGAACGGTTCTTATGTATAAATCTGGATGGGATTCTCTTGGTGGTGCAGCAAATGCTCCAACGATAAACGGCTGTCTTGATATTAGAGTTCCATCTCCTACAGGAGCGAATGGATGGAGAAGATATTATCCTGTGAATGTCACGAATGGAGATGCAACAACAAATGTCACACTCAAAGACAATGACCAGACAACCGTTCTTGGCTCATGCTTGACTGATGCGAATGGCTGGAATGCAAGATGCTTCAACTACTCTGTAAATTCTACAACATGGAACATAGAAAGAGGCGTCTATGTGAATGATATTTGGATGATGAACATTACTTTCGCCACAAACACCAGTATAAGGGGCTTGAATATGACGCTGGAAGCAGGCGGCGACACTATCAAGCCTTTAGTGACGATAGAACAGCCGATAAACCAGTGGTATTCGACGAACCCGCCTTTGAACTTCACGGCAACAGATGAGACTGGAATTAGTGCCTGCTGGTACTCTCTCGACAACTGGGCGACAAACACGACTATCGCATCCTGCCTGAACACTACAATATCGGGCTCAGCGCAAGGCTCAAACACAGTTAAAATAGGCGTGAATGACACTTCAAACAACCTGAACGACACAGCTTCAGCGACTTATTCCTATGACACGCTCAACCCGACAGTCACGATACTCTCACCAGCGAACTCGACCTTCTACCAGAACTGGGTGAACCTCACGACAACCATCACAGACACAGGCATCGGACTGAACACAACAGAATGCTATTACAGCCTTGACGGATTCCTGAACAACCAGAGCTTCAACTGCACATACATCAACGTGACAGGATTTGCCACAGGAGCGCACACGATAAACATCACCGCGAGAGACCTGCTCAACCACTACAATTCGACAGAAGGAATATCCTTTACCTTGCAGGAGTTAAATATCAATTACGCAGACCCGACGCCAGCAGACCTCGCTACTTTCAACGTCAGCCAGAGTGCATACATCAATTTCACGGTGAATAACAGCACAGCGATAGACACTTTCAAGATAGGCTGGAATGGCACGAACTACACCGCATACGACAGTTCCCTACTGCTCTCTCTGCATCTTAACGGAGATGCGACAGACGAGAGCAAATATGCGAATACAATGACCGTGGTGAATGCAACACTAAACGCAAGCATATTCGGGCAGGGATATGAGTTCAACGGGACAAACACAAGAATATACTCTCCTGCAAGCCAATTATTCAATGTGACCAAAACACCCGCCTTCACAGTTTCCGGCTGGATGTATCGTAAAGGAGATGGCTCTGGAACTTGGCAGCCGTTGATGGAGAAAGTCCAGCAATGGAGATTCGTGTATGACGAGGCACAGAACAGGACCGTCTTTGGATACCTTAACACGACATCCAACTGGACACAGTATTATGGGACAACAAATTCCCTGCCGATAAACAACTGGTATTTCCTTGTCGCAGTTTTCAATGATTCTGGAAACCTGACGACATACATCAATGGGGTCAAGCAGGCAACAGCGGCTCTGAATGGGAATATCAAAGACACCAATGGCGACATAAGCATCGGAACTCTTGATTCTTATACAGAAGTTTTCAACGGGACTATAGACGAGGTCAGGTTCTGGAACCGTTCTCTCTCAGCAGACGAAATAGCTTTCTACTACAACAAAGAAGTCGGTAAATATTGGCTCAACTCGACCAACATGACAGCAGGAACCTACACTTATTTCGGATGGGTGAATGACAGCCTTGGACAATCTGCGGTCACAGCAACGAGAAGCTTTACCGTGTCGGCTGGCGGCGTGTCTTGTCAGATCACCATAGACACAACCTGGAATACGAACACAGCCTGCACTCTCTTGAACGTGACCGGAAACGCTATACTCACATTAAACAATATGAACCTCACGAACACTGGAAGGATCGCAATAGAGAGCGGCTCGATGATAGTCAAGGATGCAAATTCAAGGATAGAGGTGATATGAGATGGTGGATACACTATTATTGATACAATATATAGGGCAGAATGTATTTAATTATAGTATTGGAATAGCGGCACTTGTCTATGCTGTTAAGAAGATAAGATGTGTGGAACCCGTAACAGTAATAAACAACTATAATACTACATCAGAAGAAATGCAGAGATTTGTTGTAAAACCAGATAAACAAGATGGAGATATACATAACTAATATGCCAGAAATAGATAACAAAAAAACTGTCGCAAATGGAATTATTGGACTACTCTTAGTTTTGGCAGGTTTTGGTGGAAATATAGTATTATATCCAGACGAATTTACTAATGCCTATGTCTGTCCAATAACAGAAAACGTTGGTATATTTCACAGAATAAGTTCAACTGGAAAAACAGGCTATTATAATGATACTTTTGGTGTAGAAAAAAGTATAGCCTGCCGTTCGGGAAACACTTATGCTTCTTGGGTAAGTTTGGATTCTTATCTGACAGAAAGAGGTTTAAATAAGAAAGACTTTATAGTAAAAACTATAATGAATCCTACCATACCATTATCAGAAGATATCAATATTGGTAAAAAATGGATATGTGGATTTAATAATTGTACGAGGATACAATAATGGCGTATGAAGATAGATATGGTAGTGGTATTACCTTATATGGAATAGGCAGATATGGCGGATATGGTATAATGATGCCAAGAAATGCCACTATAAATGTTGAGAGTAATTCAGCGACAGTAAACATTGAAAGTCATACAGCAACCATAAACGTTGAAAGTAATAAAATGTCGAGCGTGACTTACCGAATATGACAGCGACTATTCAAATGAAAGTATGTGTGGGAAGTGCAGCGGTCAACGAATATCCATTAAGTGGAGCGGCTGCAAACTGGAACTTGTCTTTTAATAATACTTATGATGATTTGAGTACAAATTATTGTGATGGTACAAATAGAATACCGATACCTTCTTCAGGAACACAATATAGTTTTGAAAGATGGATAAGATGGGTATTTACAGGAACTTTTACTACTATCACCAACGTTAAAGCATATATCTCGGCATGGACACCGTCCTGTTCAGAAATAGATATAAAGGGGGGAGAATCTGCAACCGGAGTTACAGCAGTTAGAACAGCTTCTACTATTGCAACCACGACTAAGACTTCGTGGGATGCTACAGGAGAAGCTATTAATATAACACCCGCTGCAGGAATAGATGCGAGTGGTGAAAAGACAGATTATCTTGTAGTACAGTTAGTCGTTCCAAGTACAGCGATAACCGGTGATATAGGAACTGCAACATTAACATTGCAGTATGATGAAACATGACCGAACTAATGTTTATTGGAAAATATGGAAAGAGTAAAAATGCAAGAAACATTATAGTGAATACAGATATGTCTACATTTAATAAGAAACTATTAGAAGATCCAAAAATCGACCATCTTCAAATAGAAGGTAAAGATTTACTTATAACAATTGATTTGGAAGATGGCGAAATAAAAGTAAATAATAATATTTTGGTGAAACCGGGAATAAGATATATTTACACACCCCTTATATTTAGACGAAACTTTATATCATATACACAAGATGGTTCGATTCCTAAGAACATTTCATTCTATTGTGTAGGTAGAGAAAACATATCGAATAATGAATACAAATTTATAAAAATAGATGAAACTGGAAATTGGAGTTTAGAAACGGAGATAGAACAATGACAACTTTAACTATTTATCAAAAAGATAAAGGATTTGCATTGGATTTTGTAATAAAAGATGAAGATGATGTTGTGGTAAATCTTACAACTGCGACAGTGACATTTAAAGTTGGAAATCCTGGAGAAGGATTGCTTATAAATAGTGCTTGTGTTGTAACGAATGCGGCTGCCGGAGAGGTTAGATATACGATTGGGGCAAACGATTTACTTATACCAGGAAGATATAAAGGAGAATTAAAGGTTACATATTCAACTTCGAAAATAATAACAATCAATACTATGGATGTTGAGATAAGGAGTTCACTATGACAGATACCACTCAGACGGGAAAAGCGATTATTGTTCGTTATATAACCGTAAATGATTTATATGAAATGACTGGTTTAGAATCTTGTGATATTCCAGAGGCGTCTTCATCTTATAGTTCGAGGATACAAAAAGCAATAGCAGAATTTGAAATAGACGTTGAGAGAACTTTTGCAGGAACAGAATCAGATTATCAGACAGCCCAAAGAGCAGTTGCATTCAGGACTGCTTATGATATACACTTATCGAGGCGTGAACCCGAATATGCTCGTATAATGTGGCAAGAATATACAAGACTATTAAAAATACTCAGAAAGGTTCCAGCTAGCGATGCCCCGACTAGAATTTATTTTGCTCCTACTATGAAAACAATAACGCAAGAGGATATAGATGTCTAATACCCCGAAGTCAAATCGAAGGTTAACTTTTGTTGTTAATGTAGGGCAAACGGCACACACTTCCTTCGAATTAGATTCAGGGTATAAAATGGGTGGTGTAAAGTAATCGTAAAATTACCGTTCAAAGAGGTCAAATATCACCCAAGTTATTTGGGCGGTAGCGCAAAGAAACCGTTAAGGTGAAAATATGACAACATTAAACTTTCATACAATAAACACAGATGGACAAGCATTAATACATGATACGCTTAGAAATAATATTTCTAAGACTGAATGTAATCTTATTGTAGATTATGGCACAAACGAAGTACAGAGCAAAATTGGCTATCCTATTATTGAAGTAGGAGAATTTGATTATGATTCTGAATATATAAGATTTGGGGCACGACTTAGACTTCCAATAACATGTGAGTTAGTTGTGCATACAAGAACCGCAAAGGAAGCAAGAACACTTTCCAATAAGATTGTAGAAGTTTTGGATATAGAGAAAACTAATTTTGAATTGGATAATGGACTTATTTATTTTACTTTCAAAAAGAGATCGGGAATACCCGAAAGAATAAATGGAAGTAAATATCATAGAACCTTAATTACTTTGAAATATGTTTGGCAATCTATTGTAAATAGGACAGTTGCAAATGGAGTACAGACATGAAAGAAAGTTTTATATCTATTTCAAATGTTGCAGATTTTGTTATTTCGTATAAGGCAGAAGAAATAATAGACGAAAGACTTTTATATATAAAAAGTCTATTTGAAGATGACCTATACCAAGTTTTAGAAAATGTTGCAGATAGATATTCAGAAAGAGTTCTAATGCGTTTAGATCAACATGCTGAATTAGAAACCCCAGAGATGAGAGAATTGGTTTCAGATATAGAGAAATTTGAGTCTGAAGATATTGATGGATGGAAATTAACCATAAGTGGAAATGAGAAATTGATCTTTTTAGATCAAGGAACACGACCTCATTATATACCAAGAAACGCTAGAACAGAGGCGTATGCAAAAGCGTATGGGATACCATTTGCTGCTCTTAGAGGTGGAATAGCAAAACATGGTACGAAACCAGTTCCAATTTTAGATACAGCGAAGAGTGTTGCGGAAACAGAACTTAGAAATGGAATACGTGATGCTGTTCAAAATGTAGTTAAATCGGTGTAATAGGAGGAAACAATGGTTCAAGCAGGTGGAATGTGGCAAGAAAGAGCACTTATCTCTCTTAGAGAATATGGAGCTTCGGGAGCAATATTAGAGTTTTGGGGTAAAACTGATGATATTAAATTGTCTGGCGGTGGTCGAAAAATAAGTCTGAAACAGCTTATGAATGGTGGAAACTTGGTTAAATTCGATCCACAAGAAATAATAGAAGCGGTGATAACAGCATATCCAACAGAAATAGATGAAGGTTTAGCGTTGTCGATGGGCAATACTAATCCGGCATCTCAGCCATTATCCGCAACAAATAGTTTGGTTAGAAAGAATTTCAGACTTGCGGTTATGTGGACAGATGATCCGACTTGTGCGTCTGCAGAAGCAGCGACTACAAATATAGATGTTTCCACGGCATATAAAGCAATGAGACTTATATTGACAAACTGCTATTCAAGAAACCCGTTGCCTACATTTGATGATAAAGAATTGAAACATAGTATTGAAGTAGAAGCAGCTCCGTTCAAGGCAAGTTTGACAAATGGTCTACCAGATGGTAATTTAAAAGTTGAGTCTACTGATGGAACTCACGATGCGTTGTTGTTAAGTATTGCAGCAACGACAACATGGTAAGGAGGAAATAACATGGTACAAGCAGGGGGAATGTGGCAAGAGAGAGCATTGATTACTCTCAGAGAATATAATAGTGCAACAGTTGTCTTCCAGTTTTGGGGTAAGACAGACGATATAAAGATATCTGGTGGAGGCAGAAAGATAAGTTTGAAACAACTCATGAATGGTGGTAATCTCATTAAGTTTGATCCACAAGAAATGATAGAAGCAGTAATAACAACTTATCCAACTGAAATAAATACTGGTATGCAGACATCTATGGGTGTGACGCATGCTACGGCTCAACCATTATCTGCAACGAATGCTTTGACACGAAAGAACTTTAGATTATCGATAATGTGGACAGACGATACTGCAGCAGATTCAGCAGAGGATGCAACTACAACTCTATATAAAGCAATGAGACTTGTCTTGACGAATTGCTATTCGAGAAATGAACTTCCAACATTTGATGACAAAGAACTCAAATATTCTCTGGAAGTAGAAGCCGCACCATTTAAAGCATCTTTGACAAGCGGACTTCCGGATGGTAATTTGAAAATCGAATCAACAGATGGTGAAGCTGGAGATATAATGGCAGATATATCAGGAACATTAACATGGTAGGGGTGAACTAATTGAGTAAAGCATCTAGAGTATTGGCGAAGTCGGAAATAATGGTCGTAGATGGAATAGGTGGTGAGAAAATAGACTTTGAGTTGAAAACACTAACTGGTAGAGAAATGTTAGAAATGTCAGATCTTTTGGAAAAGGATATGAAAGGTGGGATTGTTTATATCGTTTTAACCACTTTGAAAAAGACTATTCCAGATGTAACAAAAGAAGAAATAAATGATATGCCAGCAGGTATACTTATGGAAATAGCGAATAAGGTTATGGAGATATCTGGTCTTGGAACAATGTTTAGCCAAAAAAAAAGTCAATCGGACTTAAAGACAATGACTGGCACAAGACAATCTATAATCGAGTCACTGGACAAGAAGCTGGCAGCGGGGGAACTGTAGATACATTATTGAGGATGTATCACTATTACATGAGAAACTATGGTGGATATACGATGAAAGATGTGCTTGATGAGTCTATATCTACTACTCTTGTAATGATGGAATTTATAAATGAAGAAAAAAAACAAGAAGCAGCAATTCATAAAAAGTCGAGGAAACACTAATGGCGATAGAAACCGGAAGTCTTAGAACAGATGTTTTGACAGTAGGAACAGGTGTAGATACAGCTTCCCTGAAAACTACTGAAGAAGTTCTTAAAGCACATATGCAGAATATAAGAAACATTGTTGCTCTTCAAAAATTGGGTGGAGAAGTGGGAGCCCCCATAAGAGATGCTTTTGAAGATATTAAACTGGGAGCAAGAAATCTAGAAAGAGCTATTGCCGATGTTAATCGTGTGGAGTTTTTGGGAAAAGCTGATAAAGAACTATCTAAATATGGGGTTAGTTTGACAGATGCAACTGGAAAAACTAGAATGTTTAGTCGTATTTCAGCTGATTTGTTCGCCTTAAAAGAAAAAATAGGAGTTCCCGCTTATACTGCTCTTATAAAGAAACTTCACACGATGGAAATAAATATTGACAATTCTACAGACGCATATAGCCGCTTCAAGGGCGAATTGATGTCTGTGATGTTCTTTGGCATGCAAGTTGCTTCGATGTTTCAATCTATGATTGCGCCAGCATTTGAATTAGCAAATACATCGAATATATTGAGTTCGATATGGGGGATAACATTCTTACCTGTCGCTTTACAAGTAAATGATGCGTTGTTTAAGTTTTGGGGTATGATGGATAATATGCCACTATTAAAAGAGTTTATAATGGCTGTGGCGCTTCTCGGTTATACGTTTGGAACGCTTATGTTTAATATAGGAATGATTGGTTTGGGTGTGACTGGATTTAAGGATTTTAAAAATACTCTTACTACTATTAATATTGGAGAAGAGATCGGTAAAATAAGTCGTAGTATGAGTGTTATGAAAGTTAGTTTTATTGAGTCTCTATTAGCGATGAAAGCGAGTACATTAGCATTTGTATCTACATGGAGAGCGGCAACCCTTGCAGTTAAGATAGATATGTTATTAGCGTTTCTTCCAATGATAGCGATAGCTGCTTTGGTTATTCTTGCTCTTAGAGCATTATATAATAATTTCGAAATATTTAAAGAAGATCTTAAACGAATAATTATGGATGTTATGGATATAGTTTGGGGTGTCTGGCTTGTTATATCTGGAGTATTCAAACTTATAACAGGTGCGATAATTGGACTTATCACAGGCGATTTTTCCATATTCTTAGATGGTTGGAAACGACTTAAACAGGGAATATTAAATATTGCAGTTGGAATACTTAATATTTTCTATGACCTTGTGAACTTTATAATAGATTTAATATTAGGTATGTTTGATGAGTTAAGCGGATTTATAAATTGGATTGCAAACAAGTTGGGAAAGAAAAATCTAATAAGTGTTGATTTCTTAAACAGAACTGGAAAAATTCAACCGATAGTTCTGGTAAATCCAGTAGTAAATACTCCAACTATGAATATACCAGGATTACCATCAACTGCAACTGGAACTGAAAAGACTACTCAGGATCTTATAAACGCTAGTAAGACAAATATAACAAATATAACAATAAATAATGATAGACCAGCGTTTGGAAATGTATCGGATATGCAGAGATTTGCAAATGAAACAACAAAAATAATAAATCAAAGTATGGACAGTGTGGGTGGTGTGAATAGCTCATGATGAAACGAGGACTGATTTCAATAGAAAAATTATATTCTTCTACATATAATAGTGAATACGTATATGTAGAACTTGAGGGAGAAGTTTATAATATAAATGTGGCTAAACAACCACTTACAGATTTATCGAGACAAAATGTTTCATATGGAACCACAGTCATTTATCCAGAAAGAATTTTAAAAGACAGTATGGATATTTCACATGTCTTTAGTGTAGTTGGCACAATAACAGATGCCAATTATGAAAATGTTGGTGCGACTAAAGCCACTTCAACAATAACTGCGGATTATAGTGCTACTGCGACAACAATTGTTGGGACAGATTTGTCTGCATTTCCAAGTAAGTTTGGTTTGGTTAAGATAGATGATGAACTTATTCATTATATAACAAGAAGTACGAATACTTTAACCATACCTTCTTATGGAAGAGGTTATGGATATTCCATACCAACATATCACAATAATGGTGCAACGATAACCAATATGTCTGAAACTGCATTATATAAATATATTAAACTTGAGAATATGATGAGTAGAGGTGGATTAAATTCTGTTAATGTGAGAGAACAGATGCTTGGGCATTACAAACTTACTCAGAGTGCTGCATTAAAGTTGAGTGCTGGAATAACTGCAACCGCTACAACAATTGGTTTGAATGCAGTAACAGGTTTAAGTGCGAGTGGTCTAATAAGAATCGATGATGAGATTATTTATTATACCGCAATAAGCACGCTTGATTTGACTACTTGTATTCGTGGATATGGTGGAAGTACCGCATCTGCACACGCAATAAATGCTAATGTTCTTGGGACTATAAGTCAATGCCCGAGAACGGATATGACCGTAAATGGTGTTTCAAAGACTTGGGGGTGTCTTATGACTAAATTTCAACCACAAGTTCATCGGAAAAGTCATCAGGGTAGAGATAGTGACTTTGATGCATACGATGTAGAGATGTCATTTGTATATGGAAGGGAACCATAATGACGCTTGGAAAAACCGGACAGATTGTTTTTTATATCAATGATACGGAATATGATGCTTATGATTATAAGTGTTTAAAAGTATTGAATGGTGTTCACACGTTTTTTATTGGAAGTATTGTAGTTGCCAATTCTACAGATAGAACCAATATTACTCAAGGAAATAAAGTAAAGATAATGATAGGAGAACAGGTTTTCTTTACTGGAATTATTGAAAGTTCTGGATTGGGAGAATATGGACAGGGCGAGATATCTGGTATGGATACTGTGATGTCTAGACTAAAGAGACGATCTGTACCGCAAGATGTCGAGAATGTAAGTTATTATCAATCTAAAGATTTGGATTATATAATACCTCGAATAGCAAGTGTTAATAATGATGGAGCGTCTCCTTGGATTGTGACTGTAGGAACCGTGAACACATTTGGTACAAATTCCCTATTTGTGCGAGGTGATAATGATAATAAGGCAAACTTTTTATTGAATGCTGTGAAACCCACTTATTATGATTGGTATCCAAGTTATGGAACCGATCCCTATGATAGTGAAGTTGTCAACGTGGTTACTGAAAAAGGTGGTGGAGCTTCAAAATATACTTTCGATTTAGATACTCCTGGAACAAATGCTTCAGTTGTAAACGATACAAAAGAAATAGATAGAATGTGGAATTCAATTACGATAACAGGATATGGTGATGGTATAAATCAAATTAAATCGAAGATATTTCATGCAACAGATAATAGAACAACTTTGGGTGAGGATATAACAGCAACGACAACTGGAAGTATTTTAGTCGCAGATTCATCGAGTCTTCCAGCAAGTGGAAATGTTTGGATTGGATGTGAGAAAGTTGCTTATAGTGCGAAAGCAGATGCGACACATATCACTATTTCAACAAGAGGAGTTGCATTTTTTACAGGTGCAGGATTACCACAAGAGGCATATGCGCATAAGAAGATGTCGCCAGTTTATGATGCGCAATATACCGAGACTTCTGCCGAAGCGGGTTCTTCGATTGCATTATACGGTGTAACAGAAAAGACGCTAACTGAGCGGAGCGTTATTGACCAGAATACGCTAGATTTTATTGCATATGGAGTATTAGAGGATCATTATACGATACCTAGAAGTATTGAATTAGGAATACCGAATATAACCGATATATATTATATTCCTGGAACAACTACTGAATTTGGCATATTAGATACTCCAGCAGTAGGTGTGTATGAAATGACATCAAATTCTACTGGTTTGTATGCTGCTGGAGAAGGAAAAACATATAGAATAAATGGTGTTAATCAATTTGAAAATATTGGACAGGCGGGTCCATCGACTGCAAATTATTCGATATGTTTTCATAATGATGTTTTATATGTTGGGATAAACTATGGGTATGTTTATAGATGGGATGGGGGAACTACATGGACAAGTTGTGGACAACCAGAAGTGTCAACCACGGTAGTATATGCTCTAATTTCTTTTAATGGAAATCTATATGCTTCTTCAAACTCAACTGGAAAAGTTTTTCAATATGTTAGTGGAACTACTTGGACAGATGTTGGAACCCCAGATGGAACAAAGTATGTAGATAAATTTATTGAATTTAATTCAGAACTCTATGGGCTTTGTAATAATGGAGCTATATATAAATGGGATGGGATAACTACTTGGACAAGTATTGGTGGAACATCAGCTTTTGATATTATAGTTTATAATAATAAATTATATTATATATCTGATGGAGTGGTTGGAGAAGTTTTTGAATATGTTAGTGGAACTACTTGGACAAGTATAGGAACACCTAGTAATAGAGCTTATAGAAGGATTCTTTGTGTTATGAATGGAAAATTGTTTTATACTTATGCTTGGAGAGATCCAATTATACCATATCCGATTTCTGGTAGAATATATAGGTGGGATGGTGGAACTACTTGGACACTTGTAAAAGATTATGGTTCTGGAACCGGTGCGCTCTGGACAAACTATGTTTATAATGATGCTATATATAGTTTTCTAACGGGCGATTTAAAAATATATAAGTATATAGAAAGAAATATAGACATAGGCGATAATGTTACAGTCAACTCGACAAACGATGGTATTACCAATACGGTCTTCAAAATTCAAGCGATACAACTTCTATCACAAAATGGATTAGAAGACCATAAACTATATCTTTCTTCATATACTCCAACATTTGAAGGTAGACTGAAAAGTATGGAAGAATCCACCGAAAAGATTTCAAGATATATGCAGGGAAGTACGGTAATATTCCCAGTTCAAAACTATGAGAATTGTGATGCTTCGAATTATTTAGATATGAGATTTTATCTTCCAGCTGAAATCATTGCGATAAATAAAGTAGGACTAAATTTTAAATTGAAAGGATATAGAGCTTATTCTACCACAACAACGAGTGGTGGTGGTTCTACAAGTGGTTCTGGTGGAAGTTCAACTCCTACTTCTTCTTCTGGAAGTGCGGGTTCTTCGAATTATACTTTTTCGAGACAAGCCGATACTGATTATACTTGGTTACAATTAACTGTTACTAATCCACCAGCTCCCGATTATGGAACATTCGTTGCACATAGATGGCTTATGTATTATTTCTCACAAGCAGCAAGTCAGACAAACGATTTTACATTAATAGATACAACGACTAGTTATACAATTTATTCTGGAACATCAACCAGTTTTAGCTGGGTGAGAAATGGAAGATGGTCTGTTAATGTTTTAGATACGACAAATAGAACAACTCATGATGTAGAATATAAAGCAGGAGATTTATTATCCGTTGGTTCGTCTGGAGTAAAGACAAATGATATAATGCAACACACATCTATTGGACATGGGACACATGACCATACCGTTACTATAGCCAATCATACGCATACTACGCCAGACCATTCTCACACGATGGGATATGCTATTAGTGTATCATCTTTGACTTCACCATCAGTAGATGTTTATATTGGTATAGATGGCGGTTCGATGACATTAAAAGGAACTTATACATCCGACCAAACAGATTTAGATATAACATCGCTTGTGAAAGCAGCCGGACCCGGAAACTGGATAGATATTCAATTTAGAGCAAATAAGAATATGCGTATAGAAGCTAATGCTTATATACAAGCATTTATACGGAGTGAGTAGAATGGCAAACAACAATAAACCAACGAAAGAAGTTGTCCTTTTTCATAAATTAGACATAACTAAACCAATACAAAAAGAGGAAAAAATAGAAGAAAAAGGAATGAGAAAAACTATAAAGAATCTTTCAGTATTAGAAAATGGATGTGTGGCTTTGAAAACTAGTGATATTCATTTTTATCAGTTTACGCCTGAGAGAGTGAATCAAATTATGGGGACATCTTTAAAAGACCATCAAGAATTAGAAAATTTTTTGCAGAACGCTGATAAAGTAATAATTGAAAAAATGATAAAAAACGATAATCTGATATTCAACCAAAAAATTGAATATGGATATGTGGATAGTGGTTCTAAATGATGCAAAACGCCTTTAATTTCGTTCTAAATATACTATCCAGAATTAAACTCTGGATATTCGGAGAAGTGATAATTATGGAAGATAAAGAATTATATTGGAATACTAAGAAACCGCAAGTAACAATTGTTTATAAAGGTAGAACGATGCCCTCTACAAAGAGTCCGTTGGATATAGATGTCCGACAATTTATAATGCCGTCAGATCCGAGTATTCAGAAGGAATTATCGGATAATGATTTATTGGTTACTGAAACTTCAAGTTGTGATGATATAATAGTGGCGATTTATAAACACATTCAACAGAAGTTTTTCAATTATGAATACGACAATGTTCAATTTGGAGTACCAGAATTATGGATGTTCCCGTTTGAACTTGCTGCGACATCAAAGTTTAATGCGCAAGTTAAAACAAAGGGTGACTGCGATGATTGGGCAATAACAATCGCTTCTTATCTTATAGGAGCCGGAGTTCCATATTGGAGAGTCCGATGTGTTGCTGGAACTACTTGGGGTGGATTTGGGCATTTGACTGTCTATGTCCTTGACGATACTTTGACTACTTGGAGACATATAAATTCGACAACGCCTTTCAATATGATTTCCCAAGAATTTTTAGAAGAGTTTCCGACTTCGAATGATCAGAATGATGAAATGGGAATAAAGGATGTCTGGTTTAGTTTTAGTCTAAACCCTCACGATATATTCCAGAAAACATCTTGGCACGAGTTTGAGACTTCTGCTCCATTAGACGAGTTTAAGAATGAATATAAAGATTTGTTTATTATAAAACCATGAGAGGTGATATAATGCCAAAAACAAAAGGAAAGAAAATGAAAGAACATTCCGAGAGTTGTTAGAATAAGGATAAAATGGTGGGATGTATTGATATCTCGTTCGCCATCTCTATATCAATGTATCCCACCACTATAATTCTCTTGCGTGAAACAAGCGTTCTTTTCCGCCGCCAACTTGTCCTATATAATCAGATTCTATTATATAATTCTTTCCTTCATCTGTTATTATAGAACCTATAGCATCATCCATAAACATTAATGTTCTATTATAAGCTAAGTTCCATATTCCTTGCTCTCGAAGACTTTTAAATCCTTCTAACATATGCGTTCTTGAACAACTATTTCCATGCTGTTGAAGTATATATAGCATCATTTCCAATCTATCTTTTGTTGTGAAACAAGATTGTTTCTTTATTGTTATATAATCTAATAATCGGCAAATACTTTTTAGATGATTCATTATTATTTCTCTAGTAGAATCGATATCTTCTGGTAAGAGAATATCTCGCTTATTTATAATTGCATTCTGAACGGCGAGTTTCATAATATATAAAGTAGAACGATTAAAAAACGTTTTCAATATTTCTTCACGTTTATCTTCATATTGATTCAATATAAGAGTATCATACAATTCATTATGATATGTTGTAATGTAATTGTTCAATGATTCGGGTATAAGAACCTGTTTAATCTTAGATATTTCTTTAAGTGCCTCTTCCATTCTATTTAATAGTTCTTGGTTAAAACTAGCCGAAATCTTGCTTATCATTTCTTTCCTATCTGGTTCTTTTTCTGTAACTGATAATAACATTCTCTGCAGAAATCCTTTTGTTAATGCGGTTTCTGTTATAATATCAGTAAAATAAGAAGAAGCCAAAATACTCGCTTTCGGTTCATACTCTATAATTCCACCACGCAAACCTTTCGATACTATTCCAGGTTCATCCATCGCAGTTTGTAACATATCTGTTATATTTGCTGAAAGATTTCCTTTCAATAACATACTGCCTTCATCGAATGTGATTGACTTCTTTTTTCCCAATAATCCCATCACTCCAACAAAACACCCGCCTGTACTTACTATTGTTCCACTTAAACTTGCTTCTGTCATTATGTTGGAAAAATGAACATCTCTTATCCCAAGTCTTTTCATTATATCATAAGTTAATTTCACAGAAAAAGATTTTCCAGTTCCACTTGGCTGTATCATAAAGGCGTGTATTTTCAAGGATGTGTTTATTCCCATAAAACTAAACTTCGTATCTACCGCACATCCTATAAAATGATGAAATAGTATTCGTCTTATTGGTTCATTTCCTACTACGAAGGTACTGAATACCTCATTCCACATATCTTTTATATTCGCCAAAAAACACCCCGCCCCGCTTAAATTTTATTACTCCGAAGATGATCATTTCTACTAGTATGATACGATAATAAATAAATTCCCGATGGCTTATCGAAGTAAGAGTTTAGGTTTTGTTGTAGGTTATTACCCAAATAATACTTCTTTAAGCCATCGGGATCTTATTGTTCTTATTTATTGTGTTACTGCTTTTATTGTTTTCGCAGCAGTCACTTCAGTTGCTCCAATTGAAGCAAATGCGAGGACTACTATTTCCATCGCATTGTCCAATGGGATATTGCCGATTCCAGCAATCCATCCTGCTATCGCACCGGCGACAACAGTTGCTCCGAGTCTCTTGTAGTTAAATGGTTCTGGAGTTGTTGGTTGCTTTCTTATCCATCCGATTAGGGAGTAGACAAAACCAGCAACAAGTCCTACTAATGTTGGTTCTACCATCATTCTTTTCGTTCCTCCTTTACATTCACACTACATATAGTGGATGCCAGGACTTCACCTATACCATCAATATCCTTTAATTTGTCTTTACTGATGGGTATATCGGTTCCTGCCTCGACTATCCGTACGTCAACATTGTGGGATAGTGTGAGTGCTCTTCCTACTGAGATCTTTGGTAATGCGGCTAACATTCTAACTTTGATATCTGAATCTTTGATTTGATTTTTAATCATCATCAATTCAGTATCCATAAACGTTGGCACTTTACCATCATATTGTTTTTGGATTATTTTCGTTATTATCTTTACAAGTTGAGTATCATTTTCTACTTGTATAAGTTTCACATCATATCTCACAGCCACAGATGCCAATGCTCCAAGATGATGTTCAATAGTCCATCCAGCCATATAATTAACTGAACTTCCCATCGCAGCTTTTGTTGAAGCAGAATGTGTTCCGCTTATTATAAGATATCGGTTTTTATAATTCGCCTGCATATCTAATAACTGTTTCTGCATATGTCCAGATCTTATTGAATTGGCAAAATCTTCTACTGTCTTACGCTCAATGACTGTATCTGAATATACATAATCTCCAATATCTAACATCTTTACTTCATGTGCAACATCCATCTTTTGGAAAGATGCTATTAGATGATTAGGTTCTCTCGCATCAATTTGTAGTTTTATTGGTTCTTCCATTTTTCTCTTTTATCTCCAATGTTTTTTGTTTCTATACATTCTTTCGGCATTTTATCTATAATTTGTTGTAATCTATCTTGACGGAGTTTTATAGCTCCTATAAGAGCCAACATATAATCTTCAAACTTATCTTGTGATACGAGATTCAATTTTCTTTGTTCTTTAACAAGATTCCATCTACTTTCTAATTCTTTTATCTCACTTTCAAATAACAAATCATTTTCCATTGGTTTCTCCTATTTATAAAAGTTATATTTCCTGTCAATTTCACTTATTGAATATCCCTCACTCAATAGAGTATTCCAATTAGGAAACAATAAATTGAATCTATTATAGATATATTGAAACTGATTTCCTTCCGATACTATCGCATGATTAAATTTCGTTGTACTCCAAAATCGTCTGCATATACTGATAGTTATTTCTATTGGAACTCCAATCTCTCTAAATGCTAATATGGTTAGATATCTATCCCGATATCCACAAGCACCACTAACCAACAGTTGATTAATCATTGGTGGTAATTTATCAAGTATTTTCTTGCAATCTATTTCACTTTTATCGTTTAAGATTCTACTTAATTCTGTATCACTTATATGAATGTTATCTACTGATTCTATTAACCCGTCTATTTCCATATCATATTCTTGCAGATCTATTAGTCTGTTTCCAAATAGATCATATTGAAAACTTTGTTTTTCTGCTTTCTTTTCAATATCCTGTAGTGTCGATTGTAAATCATGCTGTGTTAATGGCACACAATATCGCTTTCCAGATAGGTTCAAAGTATTCGGTATTCGGCTTATTCTGCTTATATCTCCTATAACATGGGAATCAAAGTCACATTCGTCTGGATCTCCAACTGTCATCTTAGCGTCTTTTATCATACTTAACTGTGCATTTCTAACTGCCCGTTTAATCGACTTTATTCCCGTATTTCTACTTGCTGGAGATGTCATAGTATAGATATGAAATCCATTCCCACTATATAATATCACATGTTGTATATCATGTTTCAATAAATATTCGTGGAAGAGTTTTGTTTTATCTAACGAGTTTTTACCATCAAGATCAAAAAATAGTTTTTCTACAATAGCAGATGTATATTCTCTTTGTTTATCTATCTTGTGTATAGTCATCCAACAATTTGTTTTTCTATTCATAGTATTTATTGTCTTTATAGCATCTTCTCGTGTCTTTAAGAATGTTCTATTCTTTCCAAATTCTCTTGGATAACTTCCAAATAATATATCAAATACTGGTAAATGACAGTTATTCGTTTGTTCCAACATCGACCTTTCCTCCTTTACACGCCGTTTTGAAACCGCAGAAATAACAGTCTGGTTTTTCAGGTTTATCAAAGCATTTGTTTTCTACTTGTCTTTTAACATAATCTATTATTGTAAACGCTTCTGTTATTTCTTTTTCTGTTATTTCTTTTGTTAATAGTCTTCCATCATCAAGGCATAACACCCCAACTTTCTGAACATCTAGTTTCAGATATTGATTCGCCATAACAGCATACATCGCAAGTTCAAGATCAAATTTCTTCAACGCTTTTTCTTCATTCTTTATTTTTATCTGTTCTGTTTTATAATCTATAACAATATATTCTCCATTTGGTAGTTTATCAACTCTATCTATAATACCAGATAGTCCATTTATTTCTATTTTAACTTCTCTATACATCGGCATTATAGACTCATCTTTTTTAGTATTATCCCATTGTGGAACTTCAAACATTACGAAGTTATCATAATACTTCTGATATTTTTCGTAATTCTCTCCAGCTAGATTCTTCACAATAGTTTCAAATTCATTTTTAGGCGTTTCTGAATTTATCTGTCTAAAATCATAGTCGAAGAATTTGTTCAATACATCGTGCACTTCTATACCTCTCTGTGCATAATGATTGGTTGCTTCTGGTAATCCAAACACATATTTGTATTTAAAGTGTAATGGACAGTTCATATAACATTTTACTTTACTCTTACTTATATTCATCTATTCCTCTTTGACCTTTCATTAATTTCATTGGTCTATGTTCTTTTGCTTTCTTAGGATCATATTCTTCATAGGTGCAAGATTTACTTATAGTGGTTCTATTCCAATAAGATCTAAACTTATCTATATCTTTTTCAGTCCAGTGTTCTCCAATATACTCTGAGTTATCTAAGGAATCTAAAGGTTTAAATCGCATCGCATATGGAACTGCTCCTAACTCATCTTGAATTATTTTGCATCTTCTTGTTGCATCTTCTATTGTATCATGAAAGTTATATAATACAAATATCGTAATCTTATTTGCTGGGAATCCAAATTCTTTCATCCAATTAACTGCTTGTCTAACTGCTGGTTCTACAGGAGTAGTATCAAATGCAAATCTTAGTGGATCAAATCTAATCTTTGCAAGTTCCTGTGCTCTTTCACGTGTGAGCAATCTAGCATCTAATGCCTGATTGAAATCTACCTTCTTATTATATTTCTGTAATTGTTCCGTTACATTCTTGAAGTGTTCATCTGTACACGCTAAGAAATTATTATCCATCAATATGATCTTATCTTTTGTTAGGTCGAGTTGATTCTCCCAGTTCTTAATTTCAAAGTAGTTTGGTTCATTTCTACTTACCATACACCACGGACATTTCCTAACACATCCTCTTGTTGTAAAACTCAATGAGTAATCTATTTCTGGAAATAGACTATAATCTGGTCGAACATTTTCTACATCCATAACTAATCCTTTATGAACTTTTAATCCTGTTTCTTTTTCTATCTTATCGGCCATAAGAGTTGCACATATCCCACCTATTGAAATATCTGCTTTTGGAAACGCATACTTCGCTGAGTTCGCCGCAAGTATAACCTTATCTACATCCCAAGTAAATAGACTTGTAATATAAACTTTATCTGCATTGAAGTCTTTCAAGAGAGACACATTATTACTTCTTACATATTTCACAGTATCTCCCTTTGCTTTATGATATGATGAAAACTTCATCAAACTAAGTGGAACATTTACTCTATGATATTCTGGTTCTATCAATAGGACATTCATTTATTCTCCTTCATATAATATTTTTTGATCATTTCAATGTGTTCTGAATAGGTCATTTCATCTTTAACACCATACATTTTTCCACATTTATTGCATTTCCAAGGATTCCCAGTCTGTTTTGGGTTTATATCTGGATCTGCAAAAACAACTGGTTCTAAGAAACTATTACATTCTACACATATTTTCTGATATGGTTGAACTATCAACATTAGAAATATGCCTCCAAACTCATTTGTGGTTTCTCTTCGATCGTAAATGGTTCTAGTTCTTTCATAATCACATCCATAACAAAATCTTCTCGTTTAAGAGTTTTAGCTTCTTCTAATGAACAATATTTCACACCTTTTCCGACACCAATTCTTTTATTCTTTATAAGTTTATGTTTTCCAGCACCAAATTTTTCTGCTATCTGAAACTGAATACAATTTGTATCTTTATATGAATTTGAATCTCTCACACTATATCTAATAGCAGCCACTCTATAATCTTTATCCATTTCTTCTTTGATCATAGATAATATTAGTGATTTCTTTTGGCGACAAACTAATGTCTTTATTATGGATGGTTTCAACTTTGCATATATATTCTTAGATAATTGAGTGCAGTTTCGTTTAACAACCGCTATTCCTTTTTGTCCTATTGTATCTTTTTCCGTAACATAGATATAGTGTTTTTTATTGAGTTCATCATCATTTCCTTTTGAAAAGAAAATCGCTTTTAATCCAGTTTCATAAGAAAAGTTAAATGTTTCTTGTGGGAACGGAACGTTCGCTTTTATTGTATCTACAATATATTGCTTTATACTTTCTATATCTTCATCTGTCTTTTGTGTTCTCTGTGTAACATAGATAAATAATGCGTCTGTGTCAATGTAAATTACTTCATAACTACTAGCATTATATTCATCTTCAGCAAATTTAATCTCATTTCTAACCATCGATGTACAATCATTCGCTGTGATTATATTATAGATAGAATCAAACTTTGGATTTCCACTTATCCCATAAATAGTATTAGAATATATTTTCAGGGGATATTCTCGTTTATCTTTATTCTTTTTATATATGGCTCGTTTTCCAAATAGGTCTTTTAATACTTCTTCTATTTTTCCAAGTTTTACTGCACAGTATGTTCCTCTAATTGGAAATAACTTATTTCCAGTAAATACTTTAGAGCATTTTCCTTGGCATCCACATTTTCCAGAGTTTGCTGGTGTATAGAGATTTCCGTGCATAAATGCGTGAGGATATGCACTCCCAATATCTAACCAGTAAATATAACCAACATATCTATCTAATGTTGGCTGTTTTACATACGCTCCCTCAAGTTTTTCTTTATCTTCAATTTTTACATCAGAATATCTTTCCTCTAATCCAGCCGCATAGCATATCGCTTTATATGCGAAAGTTCCACTTGGAAACATTAGATATTTCATATCTCCACGATCTCGTGGTGGAAGATATTCTTCTAATGGTTTAAACATATCTTCTAATTTTTCAAATAGTTGTTTAGTGATCTCAACATCTTGTTTATTATACTCTATAATCTTTTCAAATTCTTCTGGAGTATTTGTTTCTCCAAGCAACA
>Ga0079037_100000004_pt1 | contig 71659 bp, 56 predicted proteins | sample Mud3Dept4metaG_FD_71479 | JGI IMG/M metagenome (GOLD analysis project Ga0079037, IMG submission 71479) | Freshwater wetland microbial communities from Ohio, USA, analyzing the effect of biotic and abiotic controls - Mud 3 Core 4 Depth 4 metaG | ecosystem: Environmental > Aquatic > Freshwater >... | reverse complement strand
GCTGTTCGACGACGTGATCTGGGTCGAGACCGCCAAGCGCGACCACTTCGACTTCATGCAGAAGATGCGCGACCGCGGCATCGAAGTGCTCGAGATGCACAACATGCTCGCCGAGACCGTAGCGGTCCCCGAGGCCAAGAAGTGGATCCTCGACAACCAGATCACCGCGAACGAGGTCGGCATCAGCCTGATGGCGGAGACGCGCGCCTACCTCGAGACACTCGACAACCGCGCGCTCGCCGAGACGCTGATTGGTGGCCTCTCGACCTACGACGTGCCGGACGACTTCGGCGGCGAGCAGCTGAAGCTCGCGCGCGAGGCGAATTCCGGCGTGGCCGAGTACCTGCTGCCGCCGCTGCCGAACACCCTGTACACGCGCGACACGACCTGCTGGATCTACGGCGGCGTGACGCTGAACCCGCTCTACTGGCCGGCGCGCCACGAGGAGACCATCCTCACGACCTCGATCTACAAGTTCCACCCGCGCTTCGCCGGCAAGGTGAAGGTGTGGTGGGGCGACCCGACCAAGCACTGGGGCCTCTCGACGTTCGAGGGCGGCGACGTCATGCCGGTCGGCAAGGGCATCGTGCTGATCGGCATGAGCGAGCGCACCTCGCGCCAGGCGATCGAGCAGGCGGCGGCCGCGCTCTTCAAGCAGAAGGCGGCCGAGCGCGTGATGATCTGCGCCATGCCGAAGCTGCGCGCGGCAATGCACCTCGACACGGTGTTCACGTTCGCGGACCGCGACTGCGTGCTGCAGTACCCGGACATCATGGACCACGTGCAGACATTCTCGCTGTATCCGTCGGACAAGCCGAGCGGCATCGAGATCCGCAAGGACGAGGGCCGCTTCGCCGAGGTCGTCGGCAAGGCACTCGGCGTCAAGAAGATGCGCATCATCGAGACGGGCGGCAATGCCTACATGCGCGAGCGCACCCAGTGGGACAGCGGCGCGAACCTCGTGTGCGCCTCGCCGGGCGTCGTGTATGCGTACGACCGCAACACGTACACGAATTCGCTGCTGCGCAAGGCCGGCATCGAGGTCATCACGATCGACGGGTCGGAGCTCGGCCGCGGACGTGGCGGCGGTCACTGCATGACCTGCCCGATCATTCGCGACCCGGTGGACTTCTAGCAGTCCGGTCCCCGCGTGCCGTTCGTTCCGGCACGCGGGGGGCATTCCTGAGAGTGTCGGTCGGGCAGGGACGGTCCCACGGGAGCAATCATTGCCATGAGTAACGGGACAGCGATCGAGGCCAGGTGGCGACGCGGCATTGCGGCGCTTGGGCTGGTCATGCTCGGAGCAGTCGGGCTCGGCTCCACAGCCGCCGCCGCGGCTGACGAGGAGGCGCTGAACCGGGGTCGGGACCTGCTGGCCGCGGGGCAGGCCGCCGAGGCGAAGCAGGCGTTCGAGGAGGCGCTGGTGGCCGACCCGAGTTCCGTGGAAGCCCACCTCGGCCTGGCCCGCTCCTACTACGCCCTCGGCGAATACGCACGAGCCGTCGTCGAGTTCGAGGCGGTGCTGCGCTACGACAACCTGCCGCGGGACCTGCAGTCCCAGGCCGAGACCTACGACCGCGTGGCGGCAGGCTACGTCGCGCGCGACTGGGCACCGTTCTTCTACGGAGAGACGGGCATCGGCAACTATCGGCAGAACAGTTCGGGGTCCACTGACATCTTCGGTGGCGCCGGCAATTACGACACTTTCCTGCCGATCCGCGTCGGTGGCGGCTGGAGCACGGCTGTCACCGAACGCCACACGTTCAACGGCACGCTGGACTACCGCTTCCGATGGTACGACGACTCGGACCGGCGCAACGATTCCGACCTGCGCTGGAACGTCAACCTGAGCCGCCCGGTGGACGACGACAGCCTGCGCTTCGGCATGCGCGGACGCGTGAGCTACCGGGGCGACGGGCAGTACCGAAACGACTGGGGCGTATTCGCGACCTACGACCTCGGATTCGGACCGAACGACCGCCTCTCCCTCGGCGGCGAGCTGCGTGAGCGCCGTTATCCGCGGGGGCCGCTGCGCAGCCGCACGCGCGACATCGCGGAGTTCACGGCCGGCTGGTCGCACTCGCTGGCAAGCGGGCGCACGTCCTTCGGGCTGGGCGGAGCCTTTGGTCAGGAGTGGGCCACTCAGGAGCGCATCGACGGCGACAACACGTTCTGGAGCGTGAACGGCGAATTCGACCATTCCTTCTCGGACAATCTCGATCTTTTCTTCTGGGCGGAGTACGTCAACGAAGCCTTCGACGAGGAGCGACCCGACTTCACGACGGATCCCGACCTGCTGCTCACGCGCACGGACGACCTGGTGTACGTCGGCGGCGGCCTGGTGTGGCGTTTCGCGCCCGGTTGGTCGCTGCGCCCGACCTTCGAGTACGACTGGGAGGGAAGCAACATTCCCGCGCTGGAGTACAGCAAGACCGAGTTCTGGCTGACCGTCCGCAAGTCGCTCTAGGCCCGCGGAACACGGCATCGGAGCGGCTTTCCGGTCCCCCCGCGATCGATGGCAAGCAAGGAACAATCGGCCCGGCTCGAACAGCGCACGCTGACGCTGTCGCTCGCCGCCGTCGCCGCGCTTTCGCTGGGCAGCCTGGCCTGGGGCCTCGCCATCGAGTCAGACGTGGTGATCCTGAACGGGGTCTTCTCGCTCGTGAGCCTCGTGGGCTCGGTTCTGTACCTGACGGCCGCCAAGCTCGTGTCCCGGCCGGCCGACCGGCGCTTCCAGTACGGCTACGCACACGTCGAGCCGCTGGTGAACGGCGTCAACGCGCTGCTGGTACTGGTCATTTGCATCTACGCGCTCGTCAATGGCATCGAGGGCCTCCGCTCCGGCCGGGACGCGGTGGATGCCGGCAGCGTGGTCTGGTTCGGAGCCCTGACGGCGGCGGTCTCGCTGGCGATCGGCGGCTACGAAATGCGAATTGCCCGCCTCACCGGTTCCCAGCTCGTGCGCAACGACGGGAGGGAGTGGCTGCTCGACGCCGCATTGAGCCTGGTGACGCTCATGGGTTTCGCAGCGCTGTTCGTGCTGCCCGAGCCGCAGCGCGACCTCTGGGCCCGGTACGCAGACAGCGTGCTCGTGATGGTGCTGGCGCTGCTCTTCCTGCCCGTGCCCATCGGCGTCCTCCGGCGCAACGTGGGCGAGCTCCTGCACATGGGCAGCGAGGACGACGCCATCACCGGGCGCGTGGAGGCCACGATGCGGGCCATCCGCAGCGAGCACGACATCCGCAGCCACAGCACCCACGTCGCCAAGGTGGGGCGCTCGCACCTCGTCGAGGTCAATATCGTCGTCGGTCCGCGGTTCGAGCTTCAGACGGTGGCCGCGCAGGACGGCCTGCGCGAACGTATCTGGGCCGCGGTCGGCCGACCGGTCCAGGAGGCCTGGCTCACGATCAACATCACCGCGGACCCGCGCTGGGCATGACCGGCCGCCTTCGCATCGAGCCTTTACCACGGTGGGCAGGATGGCCGCTTTCCTGCGACAATGCGCCCGTCGCCTTGCGCACGTTGCGCGGGGCTGTTGGTTCCAGAGCCGCCCGCGGTCTGCATCCGCCGGTGGCCAATTCGATCCGTGCCCGGCCGCCGACCGCTCAGGCGGCCCGCGCGGTTGTGACACGCCTATCCAAATCTAAGGAGCATTGGCAATGAACTTTCGGTGGACAGCTCTCGCGTCGGTCTTCGTGCTTGGTGCCACGCTGGTGTCGGCGGACGTCATGGCGAGGACGCAGATCAGCTACGGCCGCATCACACACGTGCGGCAGGTCAACATCGAGAACCAGGGCGCCCAGACGGCCGGCACGCTGGTCGGCGGTGCACTCGGCGTCGCCTCGGGTTCTGGCCAGTCGCGCAGCAATCGCGCGCTGCGCGGCGTTGGCGGCGCGGCGGTCGGCAGCCGGCTGGCTGGCGCAGCGGGTTCGTCGACCGGCTTCGAGTACACGGTCCTGATCGGCGGCACCAACACGATCCGGATCACGACCGAGCAGGCGGGCCTGCGCGTCGGCGACTGCGTTTCGGTCGAGCGCGGCCAGTTCAACAACATCCGGCTGGTGCCGGAGGAGCGCTGCACGGCCGCGGCAACGGCCGCTGCGCCCGCTGGCGACCAGTCGACGGCCGATGCCTGCGAGGCCGCCAAGCAACAGTTGCTCGATGCGGCCACGGACGCGGACTTCGATCGCGCCGAGCGCCGCATGCGCCTGCTGTGCGGTGACTGATCTCTGACCGGAGCCCGCGACGCAACGGCCGCTGAAACTGTTGCGCTCGCGGGCCGCCCTCAAGGTCGCCTCCCCGAGACGCGGAGACAATGACAATGCCAGCCAGCCCGCCTGCCGGGATCCGACCGCTGACGATGGTCGAGGCGGCGATCCCGGTCGTCGCGCTGATCGTGCTCGTTGGACTGTCGTTCTACCTGTTCGGCGACGCCGGAGCCAAGGGCCCGAACCAGGTCGCCCTGGTGATGGCGGGCATGATTGCGCTGGTGATCGGGCGACGGGCCGGCTACACGGTCGAGCAGCTGCGGGACGCGGCGATCGCGAGCGTCGGTACCGGCGTCGGGGCGATCTTCATCCTGTTCGCGGTCGGCGCGCTGACCGGCGCCTGGGCCATGAGCGGGACGCTGATGGCGATGGTCTACTACGGCCTGCAGATCCTGAGCCCGCATTACTTCTACATGACCTCGGCGATCCTTTGCGGCATCATCGCCTTCAGCATCGGCAGCTCGTGGACGGTGGCCGCGACGATCGGCATCGGGCTCGTCGGCATCGCCGTCAACATGGAGCTTAGCCCGGCCGTCACGGCCGGGGCCGTCATTTCAGGGGCCTATTTCGGCGACAAGTCCTCGCCGCTCTCGGACACGGCCAATCTCGCGGCCGCCGTCGGCGGCGCGGAACTGTACCAGCACCTGCGCGAGGTGCTGTGGACGTCGATCCCGGCGCTCGCGATCACGCTGCTCATTTTCTTCTTCATGGGTTCGCCCGGCGACTTCGATGCGACTGAGAAGCTCGAGAGCATCCGCCAGACGTTCGACGTCTCGCTGGTGCATTTCCTGCCGCTCGTGGTCGTGATCGTGCTGGCGGCGCTGCGCTTCCCGCCGTTCACGACGATCATGATGGGTGCGCTCGCCGGTGCGGTGCTCGCCGTCGTCACTGCGCCGGAGCGGGTGATCGCGTTTGCCGCGGACCCTGACCTCGCGACACCGCTGGCACTGCTGAAGGGCGCGTGGCTGGCGCTGGCGAGCGGGTACACCTCCACGACCGGCTACGAGGCGATCGATATGCTGGCCTCGCGCGGCGGCATGGAGCGCATGCTCGACACCATCTGGCTGATCATCGTGGCGCTCGCCTTCGGCGGAGTGGTCGAGAAGGCCGGTGCCATCGAGCGCCTGATCGCGCCGGTGCTGGCTGCCGTCAAGTCGAACGGCGGCCTCGTGGCCGCCACCGTCGGCTCGACGGTCGCCACCAACGCCGTGACCGCCGACCAGTACATCGCCATCGTGCTGCCCGGCCGGATGTTCAAGGGTGCCTTCCAGAAGCGCGGTCTCGCGCCGGTGGTGTTGTCGCGGTCGCTCGGCGATTCGGCGACGGTCACCTCGGCGCTGATTCCCTGGAACAGCTGCGGGGCGTTCATGGCCGCCACCCTGGGTGTCGCCACCGTGGCGTATGCGCCCTTCACGTTCTTTAATGTGCTGAGTCCGTTGATTTCGGTCGCGATGGCATTCCTCGGCATTCGCATGCTGAAGGCGCCGTCGCCCGACTCGAATCCCAAGTCCTGACCTTAGAAATTCAATCGAGGATCGCTGTATGAACAAGAGAATTTTCGTCGCTTCGCTGGCCGCCCTGATGGTGTTTGCTTCCGGCTGTACCACCACCGGGTCGGGTTCCGGTGATCCGGCCACGCGTCGGCAGGCCATCGATTCGTCCGTCGACAACGCGCTTGCCAACCTGTACCGGCAGGAGCCGGGCTCGCGCGAGCTGGTGAGCCGCGCCAAGGCCGTGCTGGTCTTCCCGGCCGTGCTCGAGGCGGGTTTCATCGTCGGCGCCTCGCGCGGTGACGGCGCGCTGCGAGTCGGTGGCAAGACCGTCAGCTATCACCGCACGACCGCGGGCTCGATCGGCCTGCAGGCGGGCGCCCAGTCCACGGCCATGTTCGTGCTGTTCATGACCGACGACGCGCTGCGCAACTTCCAGAACAGCCGCGGCTGGACGGCCGGCGTGGATGCGTCGGTGACGATGATCTCGGTCGGGGCGAGTGCCCAGATGACGACCGCCACCGCGCAGCAGCCGGTCATCGGCTACGTGCTTTCGAACAGCGGCCTGATGGCCGGCGTGACGATCGATGGTGCGCGCGTCACCACCCTGAGCCTCTGACGACCGCCCGGGCGACGTGCCGATGAGCAGTCGCAGGCAGACGCCCGCGGTTCTCCGGACTGCGGGCGTCTTCCTTTGTGTGATCGCCGGCGGATCCGCTGCAGCAGCGGATCCGCCCGGTGCCGCCTGCCTGCGCGTCGAGGACGAGAAGGCGCGCCTCGCGTGCTTCGACGAGGCGATCGGCGCGGCCGTTCGCAGCGCGGTGGGCGGCGCCACCGAGGTAGCCGCCAGCCCTGGGGCGAAACCGGCCGCGACGGGCGAGGTCTCCGCCACCTCTGCCGCCCCGGTCGCACCGCCCGGCCAGCTGATCGAGAGGGCCTGGGGATTCCTGCCCGACTCCCGAAAGGCCTACGTCCGCCTGCACCAGCCGAACTACCTGCTGTTCGCCCGCTACACCAGCGACGTCAACCGCGAGCCCTACGAACCGCTGTTCGACTCCTTCGCGGACGAATACGACTTCGAGGACCTCGAAGCCAAGTTCCAGCTCAGCTTCAAGGGCCGGCTGCTCACCACCGAAGACCGCCGCTGGGGACTGTGGTTCGCCTACACCCAGCAGAGCCAGTGGCAGGTCTACAGCGACGACATCTCGCGGCCGTTCCGCGAGACCAACTACACGCCGGAGTTGTTCGGCAGCTTCCGTCCCGATGTCGAACTCGGCGGGCTGAAGTTCAACCTGCTCAACTTCGGCTACACCCATCAGTCCAACGGTCGGGCCGACCCCATTTCCCGCAGCTGGGACCGGCTGTTCGTTGAGGGTGGCCTCGACAGCGAGAGCTTCGCCCTGATCGTACGCGCGTGGACACGCATCGAGCCCTCGGCTGGCGAGGACGACAACCCCGACATCACGGATTACCTCGGGCACGGGCAGGTGACCGCGCTGTACCGATGGCGGGACAACACCTTCACCCTGATGGGCCGCGGCAACCTGAGCACCGGCAAGGGCGCGGCGCAGTTCTCCTGGACCTCGCGGCCGATCCTCGGGCCGCTGCGCGTCCACTTCCAGGTGTTCTCAGGCTACGGCGAGAGCCTGATCGACTACGACTGGAACCAGACCACAGTGGGTCTCGGCGTGACGCTGAACGACCTGCTCTGAGCAGGCCCCACAAGCTCCGCCCGGCACCGCGTTCGCTGCGGCGGCCAAAATCGCCTTCGAATCCTGTTCCGCAAACCCTCGCACTGGAGCACTCCACACCGTTGACCCAGCAGGCGCAGGCCGACCGTATCGCGCTCAAGAATCTCGCAGGCGAAGCGCTCGCCCAGCTCGCCGACCACGACAAGCGGGAGGTCCGCGCCCTCGAGGAGCTGCTGCTCGACCTCGTGGATGACGACGAGTTCTGGGCCGTGCAGGCCAACGGCCTCGCCGTGTTCGCGACCCCGGCCGGGCTGCACACCTTCCGCCTGCCCACGCGCCTGCAGCCGATGGCCGAGGTCAGCGACCGGTTCCACGTCCAGCCCCTGCTGCGCGTGGTGACCGTGCCGCAGTCCGGTTTTGTCCTTGCGCTGACTCCCGGTAGCGTCAGGCTGGTCGAGGTCCTGCCGGGCACGGTCGGCGAGGATGGCGAGGTTACGCTGGCCAGCGGACCCAGCGCCTCGAGCTACGGCGTGGTGGACGAGATCGCCGGGCGTGCGTTGCTGAACGGCGCCCGGGTGCTCGGCGTGCGCCGCGAGGACATTCCCGGCGGCGGCAGCCTGGCGGCGATACTGCGCTACGCGTTCTAGCGCTCAGCTTCCGGCGCGTCCGTACAGCTCGTCGAGTCCGCGGCGCAGTGCCGAGGCCCACACGCCGATTGCGCGCCGTGCATCGGCCGTGTTGGTCACGCGGTTGGTGATGGTCCACATGCCAGCGTTCCGTCCGGTCTGCGTGTCGACCGCGCGGGCGAGCAGGGTGCCCGTCTCGGAATCGCGCAATTCCACCACCAGAGTCATGCGTCCGGAGTCGGCGGTGTAGGTGCGGGTGCGGCCCGGCGCCGAGGTATCCGGCGCGTTGATGAACAGGTTGATGATCGCCGGCGTGACACGCAGGGTCTCCGGGCCCGGCTGGTCTACGAGCTGGTAGCCGCCGCGCGCGAGCTCGTCGCGGAAGATCTCGCGGAACAGCTCGGCGAGGTCGCTCTTGATGGCCGCGATGTCGTCGGCATTCAGCCGGGCCGACGCGCTGCGTGTGCCGCGGTTCGGGTCCCAGTTGCCGTCGAAGCTGACCTGCACGGGATCGAGCATCACGCTGCGGTAGGCGACGACCTGGGCGTCAGGCTTCACGAACACAGCGTTCAGCCGGGTATTTGGCTGGCGGACGAGCCCGTCCCACTCGGTGACGGCGTCGGTGCTGGCGCAGCCGGAGAGTACGACCGCTCCCATCGCGAGCATGAGCGGCAGGACCTTGTGAATTCGAACCATGGCGAGCTCCCGGGGTTGGTGTTTCGCCGCGCTTTTCGTGACGGCGTTGCGATTATGCCGTAATCGGGAAGTTGCAAGTGCAGGGCAGGCGCGCTAGCTTCCGCGCACCTGCGGTGAGGTGCGAAGCGACGTGTCCGGCTTGCAGTGGATCAGGCGACGACAGCGAAAGCTGGCCCGGGCGGTGATGCCGCTCGTCGCGCTGGCGTGGCTGCAGGTCGCCGCCGTGCCCTGCGTCGCCGCCCACCAGACGGCCGGACTCATGGCGGCCGCCCAGCACGAGGCGGCCGACGCATCGAGCCACGGTCCGTGTCTCTATTGTCCGCCGGACCACGCCGGCCACGGGACTTCCGTCGAGGGCAGCGGCCGCTGTGCCTTTCCGCACGACCCGCAGGTGGATGCGCGCGTCGCGAGCCTGGCGTTCGCGCCGCCGCTCGCCTTCGCGACGTTCGCCGACCTGCCCGAGCCGGCACAGACCGGCACCCGCGCGGCTGCGGATCGCCCGGAGCCCGTTCCGCGCCGCTCACTCGTCGTCAGCTACTGCAGGTTCATCGAGTAGACCCGCCTCCGATCCGGTGCTTCGGCGGCGGTTGCCGCCCGTCTTTCCCGGAGGTGGGTCATGTCTCAATCCATTGCGGCGCCCGCATCGCGCCGATTCCGTAGTCAATCCCCAGCACGGGCGCGCGCTCGATCGATCGGGCTCGTGCCGTTGACCCTCGCGTTCTCTCTCGCGGGCCTGACCGCCACCCAGGGCGCGGCAGCCCTGACGCTTGCCGAGGCCGAGCGTCTCGCCGTCGAGCGCGATGCGGTGCTGCGGCAGCTCGGCTCCGAGTCCCTGGCGATGCGCGAACGCGCCGTTGCCGAGGGACAGCTCATGGACCCGAAGCTGCGTCTCGGCGCGGTCAACGTGCCGGTGGATTCCTTCAGCCTCGACGAGGAGGACATGACCATGCTCGAGGTGGGCGTGAGCCAGGAGTTCCCCGCCGCCGGCACGCGTGAACTGGCTCGTCGTCGCATGGAGCAGTCGGCGGTCGCGGCCGAGGCGGTCGCCGCCGATCGCCGACTCCTGGTGCAGCGCGAGGTGCGGCGCGCGTGGACCGAACTCGCCTACCTCGCCCGAGCCCGCGAACTGCTCGCCAGCCAGTCCGACTGGGTCGAGCAGATGCGAGCCGCGGCACGCGCACGCTATGCCTCGGGCGAGGGCAAGCAGCTCGAGCTGCTGCAGGCCGGGCTCGACGTCGCGATGCTGCGCGAGCAGCAGCTCGACCTCGAGCGCGACGAGGCGATGCGCCGTGCGCAGCTCGGCCGCTGGATCGGCGAGGAGGAGGCGGCGCGTGCCGGGCCGTTCTCCCTGCCGGCCCGCGCCGATCTCGAGCCGCTCGCGACCCTGGAAGGCCGCTTGCCGGGCCACCCGGCGCAGCTCGACTTCGAGCGTCGCATCGAGGCCGCGAACACCGGCGTCGACCTGGCGAAGCAGGGCCGCAAGCCCGGCTGGATGCTCGACCTGAGCTACGGGCTGCGCAGCGGACGCATGCTGGACGGCGAAAGCCGTCCCGACATGCTGAGCGCCATGGTGAGCGTGGACCTGCCGCTGTTCCGCTCGAACCGCCAGGACCGCGAGGTGGCCGCGGCACGCGCGGAGGCGCGCGGCCTGCACGAGATGCACGACGACCACCAGCGCGAGATGCGGGCCATGCTCGCGGAGGCCTGGAACGTCGCCGACCGCACGGCGGAACTCGAACGCTTCTTTGAGACCGAGCTCGTCCCGCTCGCCGAGCAGTCCGTGCAGGCGGCGCTGCTCGCCTACAGGTCGAACCGGGTGATGGTGGACGAAGTGATCGGGGCCCGGCGCGTCGCGCTCGAGACGTGGCTCAAGCACCTACGACTCGTCGCGGACCGCGCACAGGCCCGCTACGACGTCGACTACCTCGTGGGGGGCACGAACCATGAAGACTGAATACCGTTTGAACTACTGCGGCGCGTCGGCACGGCCGGTGGCGCTGCTGCTGATCGCGCTGACGACGCTCGTCATGGCCTGCGGACGTGATCCGGCACCGGATGTGGCAGCCGTCCCGACACAGGAAGCGGCGGCCGAGCATGCGCTCGAACACGAAGACCCGCTGTACCGTTGTCCGATGCATCCGGACGTCGTGCGCGACGCGCCCGGCAAATGCCCGATCTGTGGCATGGACCTGGTGAAGTTCCAGCCCGATCCGGCTGCTGCAGTTGGTGCGGAGCCAGCCGGCGCGCCGGGCGCGCCCGTCTATTACCGGCATCCACACGATCCGAAGCGAACGTCACCGACGCCGCGCAAGGACGAGATGGGCATGGACTACGTGCCGGTCTACTCCGATGCGGCAGGTCCGGAGGTTCGCATCTCCCCGGCAGTGATCAACAACCTCGGTGTCCGAAGCGAAGCGGCGACCCTCGCCGCGCTGCCGCGCCGCGCGCAGACCGTGGGCTTCGTCACTTTCGACGACCGGCGCGTCCGCCAGGTGCGGCCGCGGGCCGACGGCTGGATCGAGGGCTTGTCGGTGCGCGCGATGGGGGAAACCGTCGACGCCGGGCAGCTGCTCTTCACGGTGTACTCACCGATGCTCGAGAGCGCGCAACAGGAGTACCTGGACGCGATCCGGATAGGCAACGACGACCTCGTCGCCGCCTCGCGCGACCGGCTGCGTGCCCTCGGGCTCGATTCGGGCACGGTGCTTCGCCTCGCGACGGCCGGTCGCGCGTCCGGACGCGTGCCGTTCCATGCGCCGGTGGCCGGCGTCGTCACGGAACTTGCCATTCGCGAGGGCGCGATGGTGACGCCCGACATGATGGCGATGACGATCACCGAGCTCGGCAGTCTCTGGGTCATCGCGGAGGTGCCGGAGTCGCAGGCCGGCTGGGTGGCCCCGGGTACCGCAGCCGAGCTGCGATTTCCCTCGCTACCCGGCGAGACACTGCAGGGCCGCGTGCAGCACGTCTATCCGGAGCTCAACATGGAGACGCGGACCGTACGGGCACGCATCGTCCTCGAGCGGCCGAATGCGGCGATCCGCGCCAACATGCTCGCCAATGTCACGCTGCTCGGCGAGGCCGGCGAGGAGACCGTCACGATCCCCCGCAGTGCACTGATCCGCACGGGCAGCGAGGACCGCGTCGTGCTCGCGCTCGGGGAGGGGCGGTTTGCGCCACGCCGCGTCGTCGCGGGCGCGGAGAGCGGCGAGCGCATCGCCATCCTGGAGGGCCTCGCGGCCGGGGAGCAGGTGGTCGTCGCCGGGCAGTTCCTGCTCGATTCGGAAGCGAACCTGCGATCGGGTCTCGGTCGGCTCGACAGCGAGTGACGCCATGATCAACGCGATCATCCGTGCCTCGCTCGAGAATCGCGCCGTCGTCCTGCTCGTGGCGTTGATGCTGACGGCGACGGGCGTGTACTCCTACCTGCGTACGCCCGTGGACGCGCTGCCGGACCTCTCGGACGTGCAGGTCATCGTGCGTACGTCCTACCCGGGCCAGGCCCCGCGGCTGGTCGAGGACCAGGTCACCTATCCGCTCACCACGGCGCTGCTGTCGGTGCCGGGTGCCACGGCCGTGCGCGGCTACTCGTTCTACGGCGACTCCTTCGTCAACGTGCTGTTCGCGGACGGTACCGACCCGTACTGGGCGCGCTCGCGCGTGCTCGAGTACCTGAGCCAGGCCGCGGCGCGGCTGCCGGAGGGGGTGCGACCCGCACTCGGGCCCGACGCCACGGGCGTCGGATGGATCTACCAGTACGCGCTCGTCGATCGCAGCGGGCGGCACGACCTCGCCGAGCTGCGCTCCCTCCAGGACTGGTTCCTGAAGTTCGAGCTGCAGGCCCTCGACGGCGTGGCCGAGGTGGCCACGGTCGGCGGCATGGTGAAGCAGTACCAGGTGGTGGTCGATCCGTTGCGCCTGCGCGGCTTCGGCCTCCCGCTCATGATGGTCGAGCAGGCCATCCGCGCGGGCAACCAGGAGTCGGGCGGCGCGGTCGTCGAGATGGCCGAGGCGGAGTACATGGTGCGCGTCACGGGCTATGTACAGGGCATCGAGGACCTCGAGCGGATCCCCGTCATGGCGACGAAGGACGGCACGCCTGTGCTGCTGCGCGACGTCGCGGAGGTGCGCCTGGGGCCCGAGATGCGACGCGGCATCGGCGAGCTCGACGGCGAGGGCGAGGCGGTGGGCGGCGTGATCGTCATGCGCAGCGGCGAGAACGCGCGCGACACGATCGCGCGGGTCGTGGCGAAGCTCGAGGAACTGGGCGCCGGACTGCCGGCGGGCGTCGAGGTGGTCACGACCTACGATCGCTCCTCGCTGATCCAGCGCGCGGTCGACAACCTGAACCGCAAGCTGCTCGACGAGTTCATCGTCGTGGCGCTGGTCTGCTTCGTGTTCCTGTTCCACGTCCGCTCCGGACTCATCGTCGTGATCGTCACGCCGATCGCCGTGCTCTCGGCGTTCATCGTCATGCGGATGCAGGGCATCAACGCCAACATCATGTCGCTCGGCGGCATCGCGATCGCGATCGGCACGCTGGTGGACGCGGCGATCGTGATGACGGAGAACGTGCACAGGAAGCTCGAGCACGGCGCCGTCGCCGCAGCCGACCGCATGGAGGCGGTCTACCAGGGCTGCCGCGAGGTCGGGCCGTCGCTGTTCTTCTCGCTGATGATCGTGGCCCTGTCGTTCCTGCCCGTATTCACCCTGGAGGCCCAGGAAGGGCGCCTGTTCGCGCCGCTCGCCTACACCAAGACGTATGCAATGGTGTGGGCGTCGCTGCTGTCGATCACGCTCGTGCCGGTGCTGATCTACTGGCTGGTGCGGGGCAATATCCGGCCCGAGTCGGCCAACCCCGTGAACCGCGTGACGATGGCGGCGTACCGGCCGTTCCTCATGCTCGCACTACGCGCGCCGTGGACGGTGACGCTGGTCGCCGCGCTGCTCGTCGCGGCCACGCTCTGGCCTGCATCCCGGCTCGGCTCGGAATTCATGCCCGAGCTCGACGAGGGCGACTTTCTCTACATGCCGACGACCTTGCCAGGGCTCTCGGCCGATGCGGCGCGGGCCCTGCTGCAGCAGACCGACCGGCTGATCAGGACGGTGCCGGAGGTGGAGCGCGTCTTCGGCAAGGCGGGACGCGCGGATTCCGCCACCGATCCCGCGCCGATGGAAATGTTCGAGACGACCATCATGTTGAAAGCGCGCGACCAGTGGCGTCCCGGCATGACGCCGGCGAAGCTCAAGGCGGAGCTCGACGCGCTGGTGAAGTTCCCTGGACTCTCGAATGGCTGGGGTTATCCGATCAAGACGCGCATCGACATGCTGGCGACCGGGATCCGCACGCCCGTCGGCATCAAGGTCATGGGCCCGGACCTGAAGGTCATCGAGCAGCTCGGTCGGCGAATCGAGACGATCCTTCGCGAGGTGCCGGGCACGACCTCAGTGTACGCCGAGCGCACCGCGACCGGCCGCTACCTGGACGTGGACATCGACCGGGTCGCTGCCGCGCGCTACGGCCTCAATATCAGGGACGTGCAGGACATCGTCTCGAGCGCAGTCGGTGGCATGACCGTGAGCTATACGGTCGAGGGCCTCGAACGCTATCCGATCAACCTGCGGTATCCACAGGATTTCCGCGACTCGCCGGAGACGCTGCGGGCGTTGCCGCTCGTGACTCCCACCGGCGCGAACATCACGCTCGCGGACGTCGCGAAGGTCGCGGTCACGGACGGTCCAGCCATGATCCGCAGCGAGAACTCGCGGCCGTCCGGGTGGGTGTTCGTCGACCTGCAGGGCCGCGACCTCGGCGGCTACGTGCAGGACGCCAGGTCGCGCCTCGGCGCGGAGCTCGAGTTGCCGCCCGGCTACAGCCTGGGCTGGTCCGGTCAGTACGAGTACCTGGAGCGTGCTGCCTCGCGAATGAAGGTCGTCATACCGCTCACCCTCGCCATCATCGTGCTCCTGCTGTACCTCAACTTCCGCAACGCGAGCGACGTGCTGCTGATCCTCGGCACGCTGCCGTTCGCGCTGGTGGGCGGCGTGTGGCTCCTGTACCTGCTCGACTACGACCTGTCGATCGCCGCCGCGGTCGGGTTCATCGCGCTCGCGGGCGTGGCGGCGGAGACGGGCGTGGTGATGGTGATGTACCTCGAGCACGCCTGGGGCGAGCGCCGGCGCACGGCCGCGGCGGAGGGCCGCGCGCCCACGCGACTCGAGCTGCGCGAGGCGATCGTCGAGGGCGCCTTGCTGCGACTTCGTCCGAAGTTGATGACGGTGATCACGGTGATCGTGGGCCTGCTGCCGATCATGTGGGGCACCGGCACGGGCTCCGAGGTGATGCGGCGAATCGCCGCGCCCATGGTGGGCGGCATGGTGACGGCGACGGTGCTCACGCTCGTGATCATCCCGTCGCTGTACCTGATCGTGAACGGCCGGCGCCTGAGGCCGGCGTAGAATCGCGGCATGAGCGACCCCGGCAAGAACGCCCCTGCAGAAGCCCCCGCCGACGCGCACGCCTGCTGCCACGCGAAGCCCGTGCCGGCGGCACCGGCGCCGCCCGCCGCGCACGAATGCTGCCATGCGCCTGCGCCGCCGGCGCCGCCCGCGCAGGTGCCGGCGGCCCACGACTGTTGCCATGCCGATGTCGCCGCCGCGGTCCCGGTGCGCGGGCCGGGCGCAACTGCGGCGTACGTCTGCCCGATGTGCCCCGGCGTCGGGAGCCCCGTGCCCGCGGCCTGCCCGAAGTGCGGCATGGCGCTCGAGCCGGCGGTTCCCCTGGCCGTCACGGGGGACGAGCCCGAATTGCGCGACATGCGCCGGCGGTTCGGCATCGCCGTCGCCCTCACTGTGCCGCTCGTGGCACTGGCGATGGCGGATATGGCGGGCCGGCTTCCCGGCCCGCTCGCCGGTCGCACCGCGGCCTGGTTGCAGCTCGTGCTCGCGACGCCGGTGGTGCTCTGGTGCGGCTGGCCGCTGCTCGAGCGTGGGGCCCGCTCACTCGCGACCCGCAGCCTGAACATGTTCACGCTCATCGGTCTCGGCGTCGCCGTCGCGTATGGCTTTAGCGTGGTCGCGACGGTACTGCCCGGCCTCGTGCCGGAGGCGATGCGGCACGGCGGCCACGCGGCCCTCTATTTCGAGTCCGCCGCCATGATCGTGACGCTGGTGCTGCTCGGGCAGGTGCTCGAGCTGCGCGCCCGCCACCGTACCGGTGCAGCGCTGCGCGCGCTGCTCGACCTCGCGCCGAAGGAGGCGTTGCGCATCGGTGCGGACGACGCCGAGACGGCGGTGCCGCTCGCGGACCTGCGCGCCGGCGACCGGCTGCGGGTCCGGCCCGGAGAGAAGGTTCCGGTCGACGGCGTCGTGCTCGAGGGGCGTGCACGCGTGGACGAATCCATGGTCACCGGCGAGTCGCAGCCGGTCACGAAGGAGCCGGGCGATGCCGTGATCGGCGGCACGATGAACGGCACGGGCGGTTTCGTGATGCGCGCCGACCATGTCGGCGCCGAGACGCTGCTCGCGCGCATCGTGCAGACCGTCGCCGAGGCGCAGCGCAGCCGCGCGCCGGTACAAGGGCTCGCCGATCGAGTCTCCGGCTGGTTCGTGCCGGCGGTGGTCACCGTCGCGGTGCTGGCCGCGATCGCATGGATGACGGTCGGGCCGGAGCCGCGGCTCGCGCACGCCATCGTCGTGGCCGTGAGCACGCTGATCATCGCGTGCCCCTGTGCGCTCGGCCTCGCCACGCCCATGTCGATGACGGTGGCGATGGGGCGCGGCGCGCAGGCGGGCGTGCTGTTCCGCAGCGCCGAGGCGCTCGAGCGATTGCGCGACGTGGATACCGTGGTGCTCGACAAGACCGGCACGCTCACGCTGGGTCGCCCTGAGGTGGTGAGCGTGATCCCGGTGGACGGCGTCGCGGAGGCGGAACTGCTGCGCTTCGCGGCAAGCCTCGAGCAGGGCAGCGAGCATCCGCTGGCCGGTGCGGTGGTCGCGGCGGCGAACGCCCGCGGACTGCGGCTCGGGCGCAGCTACGGATTCCAGGCCGTGGCCGGCAAGGGCGCGCTGGGCGTCGTGCAGATGCGCAACGTGGCGGTGGGCAACGCCGCGCTCATGGAGGAGGCGGGCGTGGACGCCGGAGTGCTCGAGCCCGAGGCGCAGCGCCTGCGGGAGCTCGGCCAGACGGTGGTCTTCGTCGGGATCGACGGCACGCCGGTGGGCCTGCTCGGCGTGGCGGATCCGCTCAAGCCCGAGGCCTGGGAGGTCGCCCAGCAGCTGAAGGCCGACGGTCGCAAGCTCGTCGTGCTGTCGGGCGATCACGCGGCGTCGGTGCAGGCGGTCGCGGCACAGCTCGGCATCGACGAACTGGCGGCGGGCGTGCTGCCGCACCAGAAGGCCGAGCGCATCCGCGAGCTCCGTGCCGCGGGGCGGATCGTCGCCATGGTCGGCGACGGCATCAACGACGCCCCGGCGCTCGCCGAGGCCGACGTCGGGATCGCCATGGGGGCCGGCACCGACATCGCCAAGCAGACGGCGGGCGTGATCCTCGTGAGCGGCGACCTGCGCGGGCTCGCCCGGGCCCTGCGCCTGAGCGACGCGACGATGCGAAACGTCGGCCAGAACCTCGCGTTCGCCTTCGGCTACAACGCGCTCGGCGTGCCGCTCGCTGCCGGCGTCCTCTATCCCTTCGTCGGACTGCTGCTCACGCCGGCGTTCGCCGCCGCGGCGATGTCGCTGAGCTCGGTGAGCGTGATCGGCAACGCCCTGCGATTGCGCCGGGTGCGCATCTGAGAAGGGCAACCCGCGTCGAGAAGACGGTCACAAGTTGCTGATCTGATTAATACTGTCACCGGACTGACGCCGGCCGTTCACATGCCTCCCGCATCCTTCACCCATCCCAGCGCGGGAGGGATGGGCCATGGCCGATACTGCGACCGGTCGACTCTGGCAACGCGTCGATCGCGCGGAGCGGGCGCTGTGCCTGCACATCAACCGCGGCTGCCACCGCGTTAACCTGCGGCGGTTCTTCGTGGTGGTGAGCCGGCTGGGCGACGGCCTCGTCTGGTACGCGCTCATGGCCAGTCTCGCCGTGGCGGGCGGGGCCGCGGGCGCCACCGCCGCGCTGCAGATGGCCGTGGCCGGACTCGCCGGGGTCGTGCTGTACCGGTTCCTCAAGACGCGTCTCGTCCGCGAGCGACCGTTCGTGTCGCATGCCGGCATCCTGCTCGGCACCGCGCCGCTCGACCGCTACAGTTTCCCGTCGGGCCACACGCTGCACGCGGTCTGCTTCACGATCCTGGCGGTGACCCATTACTCCGCGCTCGCCGGCGTGCTCCTGCCGTTCGCGGTGCTGGTGGCGGCTTCGCGCGTCGTGCTGGGCCTGCACTACCCGAGCGACGTCGCGGCCGGCGCCGTCCTGGGGGCGCTCCCGGCCGCGGCCACGCTGCACTTCTGGCCGGCCTGAGTCGCGACCGGTACCATCGCCGCCAATGCCCCCAAGGGGCTGGTACGGCGATCCCCGCGACTCCATGACCCGCACTCTCGACGGCGACCCGCGTCGCGACGGCTACCGCATGCCCGGCGAGTTCGAGCCGCACTCGGGCTGCTGGATGCTCTGGCCGGAGCGCCCCGACAACTGGCGTCTTGGCGGCAAGCCGGCGCAGCAGGCGTTCGTCGCCGTGGCGAGTGCCATCGCCGGCAGCGAGCCGGTGTCGGTGGGCGTGTCGGCCGCGCAGTACGCCAACGCGCGGCGCCTGCTGCCGAGCGCCGTGCGCGTGGTCGAGCTGTCGAGCAACGACGCGTGGATGCGCGACGTCGGCCCCACCTTCGTCGTCAACGACCGCGGCGGAGTGCGCGGGGTGGACTGGATGTTCAACGCCTGGGGCGGGCTCGACGGCGGCCTGTACTTTCCCTGGGACCGAGACGATGCGGTTGCGCAGAAGGTGCTCGAGATCGAGGGCTGCGACCGTTACCGCGCGCCGTTCGTGCTCGAGGGCGGCGCGATCCACGTGGACGGGCAGGGCACGCTCATCACCACCGAGGAGTGCCTGCTGAATCGCAACCGCAACCCGCAACTGTCGCGCGAGGAGATCGAGGGCCTGCTGCGGCGCTACCTGAAGGTGGAAGCGATCGTGTGGCTCGGCAAGGGCACATACAAGGACGAGACGGACGGCCACGTCGACAACCTCTGTTCCTACGTCAAGCCGGCCGAGGTCGTACTCAACTGGACCGACGACCGCAGCGACCCGCAGTACGAGAGTTCCCGCGACGCGTACGAACGCCTGATGGAGGCGCGCGACTCCCGCGACCGGAGGTTCAAGGTACACAAGCTCGTGCAGCCGGGACCGCTCTACATGACGCCCGAGGAGGCGGCCGGCATCGACTCCGCCGAGGGCACGAGGCCGCGCCAGGCCGGCGACTGGCTGGCCGGTTCCTACGTGAACTTCTATATCGGCACGAGGCGCGTCGTGGTACCGCTGCTCGACGCCCGCCGCGACGGCAACGCGCTGCGCAAGCTCAAGTCGCTGTTCCCCGGTCGCGAGGTCGTGGGCGTGCCGGGCCGCGAGATCCTGCTCGGGGGCGGGAACGTCCATTGCATCACGCAGCAGGTTCCGGCCGGCCGCCCGCCCCGGCGCGCAGCTCCCGCGGCCCGCGGACGCTGAGCGCGGCGGCCGCCATGCTGCACGAAGCCCTGAGCGGACGGCGACTGACCAAGCTCGAGTACGGGCACGAACTGCCGAAGCTGCAGGACCGGCTGCTCGACGCGCAGTTCGAGCTGCGCAAGTCGAAGGCGCGCGCCGTCGTGATGATCGTCACCGGCATCCCGGGCGCCGGTCGCAGCGAGGTCGTGAACGAACTGCTCGGCTGGCTCGATCCGAAGTTCGTTGCCGTGTACGGATTCCGCGATCCGAACGAGGTCGAGCGCCAGCGGCCGCCGTTGTGGCGCTACTGGCGCGTAATGCCTCCGAAGGGCCGCATGGTGATCCTGCATGCCGGCTGGTACGCGGATTTCCTCGCGGCCTCGGTGCGCGACGTCGAGCGGGCCGCCGCCGAAGTGCGCCGCGACGTCGAGCGCATCCGCCGCCTAGAGCAGATGCTGGTCGCCGACGGCGTCGCCGTCGTCAAGGTACACCTGCACGTGGGTCCGGAGCTGCAGCAACGGCGCCTCCGTCGACTCTTCAAGGACCGCACGACGCGCTGGCGAGTCACGGCCGAGGACCACTGGTCCATGCGTCACTACGCCCGCGTCGAGCGCGCGCTCGAGCACTGCCTCGAGGTCACCGAGCAGACCTGCGCGCCCTGGCACGTGGTGGACGGCACCGACCGGCAGCACCGCGCGCTCGAAGTCGGCCGGACGCTGCTCGCGGGCATCGAGGGACGCGCCGGCCGTTGCGACAGGCCGGCGCTGCCGTCACCGGCGGTGCTGCGGCGTCGGGCCGCGCGCGTTCGCCTGGTCACGGACCGTCGCGGGGAGCGCGTCGCCGAGGAGGACTACGACCGACGCCTCGAGGACCTGCAGGGGAGGCTCGCACTGCTGTCGCGTCGCCGGCGCTTCGCGAAGCATGCGGTGGTGGCCGTGTTCGAGGGCATGGACGCTTCCGGCAAGGGCGGGGCGATCCGGCGCATCACGGCGGCGCTCGACGCCCGGCAGTACCGCGTGGTGCCGATCTCGGCGCCATCGGCCGAGGAGCTCGCCCGGCCCTACCTGTGGCGCTTCTGGTTCCACCTGCCGCCGCGGGGCAACTACACGATCTTCGATCGCTCCTGGTACGGGCGGGTGCTGGTGGAGCGGGTGCGCGGGCTCGCGGCGCGCGTGGACTGGCAGCGCGCGTACGGCGAGATCAACGAGTTCGAGCACGAGCTCGCCGAGCACGGGGTCGTGCTCGCCAAGTTCTGGCTGTCGCTGAGCCCGGACGAGCAGATCGCGCGCTTCACGGAGCGCAACCGCAATCCGCTCAAGCGCTTCAAGGTGGACCCCGAGGACTGGGTCAATCGCGAGCAGTGGCACGAATACCAGAAGGCTGCACGGGACATGATCGCGCTGACCGACACGCGCCACGCCCCGTGGGCGATCGTGCCGGCCAACGACAAGCGCCACGCGCGACTCGAGGTGCTGCGAAAACTCTGCGACCGGATCGAGGCGGCGCTCGACTGATTCCGTGCCGCGCCGGCGCACGGCGCACCGGGCGCGGCGAACCGGGTGCAGCGCTCGGGGCGCCGTCAGGCCTTCGGCTTCACGTTGGCGTTGAGCCTGAAGAGATTGCCCGGGTCGTACTTGGTCTTCAGCGCGACCAGCCGGCCGATGTTGCCCTGGTAGTTCTCGTCCACCTGGCGCTGGGGCTCGTTCGCGACCTCGTTGGTGTAGTAGCCGTCGGTGAACGGCTGCAGCTTCGACCAGTAGTCCTTGACGTACGCCGTGTGCGGCGCGCCGTCGCGCTCGATGTCCCAGGTGACGACCGCGAACATGTTGAGCCGCGAGCGCCGGTGCGGAAACGCCGTCGCATCGGGTGCGACGCGCCCGATGGCGCCGCCGGAGTGCTGGAAGAACACCGTCGTGCCGCGCCCGGGATCCGGCTGGAAGCCGTCGATCAGGGCCGTCGCGAGGTCCTGTGGGAGGCCGTTGATGAAGCCCGACTTGAGATACTCGCCGCGGTTGCGCGGATCGGTGATGTCCGAGCTGCGCTGCAGCTTCACGTAGTCCACGGGCCCGATCGAGTCGGCGAGCGGCTTGCCGAGCTTGCGCAGCGGCGCGAGCACGCGGTCGGCGTCCGCGGACGCCCCCGAGTAGCAGACGTTCATGATGAACGCCCCGTCCTTGCCGCCCGCAGGCGCGTGCAGGACGGCGTCGCAGTACAGGTCGTCCGGCGCCTCGAGGCTGAAGGTCGAGTAGAAATCGAGCAGCTCGCGCGCCCGCGCGATCGGAAAGACGATGTCACCGCCGATCACCTGCCGCTGCATGGGATGCAGGCGGAACTCGAACGTGGTCACGACGCCGAAGTTGCCGCCGCCGCCACGCACGCCCCAGAACAGGTCGGGGTTCTCCTCGGCGCTCGCGTGCAGCAGCCGGCCGTCGGCGGTGACGATGTCCACGCCGCGCACGTTGTCGAGCGCGAGCCCGTAGCGCCGGGCGAGGCGTCCGAAGCCGGCGCCGAGCGTGAGCCCGCCCACGCCTGTGTGCGAGACGGTGCCTGCAGTGGTAACGAGCCCGAGCGACATCGCCTCGTGGTCGAGCTCCCCGAGCAGGCTACCGCCGGCGACGTAGGCGATGCGCGCAGCCGGATCGACGCGCACGCCGCGGAAGCGCGACAGGTCGATCTGCAGGCCGCCGTCGCAGGTGGACTTGCCGGCGTAGCTGTGTCCGCCGCACTTCACGGCGAGCAGCAGGCCGTGTTCGCGGGCGAAGCTGACCGCAGTGCCGACGTCCGCCGGTCCGCTCGGCTGCACCACCAGCGCCGGGTGCTTGTCGATGGAGGCGTTCAACACGCGGCGCGCCTCGTCGTAGCCGGGCTGGCCCGGCAGCAGCAGCGCGCCCCGCAGGCTGTCGCGCAGTTCCTCGACGGCGCTCTTCGCGATCGTGACCCTGGCGCCATTCCCCGTGACGGCCTCGAGGTCGGTCGCGATGGGCGCAAGCGCTGCGAGCGCACGGTTGCCGGCCAGCGAGGTCGCGACGGCAGCCGCGAGCGACGACTTGAAGAAATCACGTCGGTTCAGGGTTCCCCCTGCGGACGTTGTAGTTGTAGTGTCCGCGAAGATACGCCCGGCCGTGCCGGTGGACCATGCAAGGAGGCGGGTGCCGCCGGAGCCCCGAGTCAGGCGTGCGAGCCGACCGCGCCGCGTCGGCGCCGGGTGCGCGACGCGAGCGCGACTGCCAGGGCCAGGGCCAGCAGTGGATCGAACGACCCGCCCCCGCCGCCCTTGGACAAGCTGCCGGGGTCGGGCGTGGGCACCGGCGGCGCGGGCGGAGGCGGGGGTGGCGGCGTCGTACCGCTCACCTGCACCGCGGTGTCGGTCGAGTCGCTGCGACCCGCGTCGTCGGTGACCGTGAGCCGCACGACCACGGCCGTGCCCGCCGCGGGCGAGACGAACGTCGTCTGGCTGCCCGTCACTGCCGAGAGCGCGGCCTCGCCGCTCACCAGCGACCACTCGTACCCGCTGATCGTCCGGCCGTCTGCGCCGAGGCTGCCGCTGCCCGTCAGCACCACGGTCTCGCCGGGACCTGCAGCGGACGGTCCCGACACGATCGCGACCGGATGCAACGCGGCCTCCATCGCGCCCGGCGCGTGGACGAGGCCGGCGCCGCAGGTGGAGGTCGTGCAATTGCACTCCGACAGCTGCGGGTCGGTCGAGGACTCCGGGATCCGGCAGGTCGGCACATTCGGATCGGAGGCGATGGGGAAGGGCATTGCGGTCGCCTGCAGGCGCTCGGCGAGCTCAGCGGGACCGAGGTTGCCGTTGGTCGAGAACATGAGCGCCGCGACGCCCGACACGATGGGGGCGGCGAAGCTGGTGCCGATGTTGAAGTCGTCGATCCGGTCGGTGTAGCCGTTCTCGGCGGGCGCGGTCGTTCCGAGGTTGGTGGTCGTGTCGAGGGAGTAGAGGCACGGCTGCCCCACGCCGACGTTGACGCAGTTGCCGCCCGGCGCCGAGATCGTCACGTCCGGGCCGAGGTTCGCGAAGCCGACCTTGGTGCCGACGTGCCGCACGCCGGTCACGCTGATAACGCCCCGGCAGTTGGCGGGCTGGTCAACCGCCGAGCCGTCGTTGCCCGCCGACACGACCACGGCCACGCCCCGCGCCGTGATCTCGTCGATGGCCGACTGGTAGGCGCGCGAGCAGGAGCCCTGGCCGCCGAGGCTCAGGTTCAGCACGCGCGCAGGATTGGGATTGGCAGGCGCGCCCGACTGCGTGAGACCGGCGGCCCAGCGCATGCCGGCGATGATGTCCGAGGTGAGGCCGCCACACTTGCCGAGCACACGCACCGGCAGGATCTGATTGCTCCAGCCGACGCCGGCGATGCCGGTGCCGTTGTCGGTGAGCCCCGCGAGCATCCCGGACACGCGCGTGCCGTGCCACGAGCTGCCGCCCGCGAGACAGTCCGAGAATTGCGACACGGTGCGGTCCGACGAGGAAATCCAGTCGCCTGGATCGGAGGCATCGCCGTCCCATCCGTCGCCGTCGTTCGCCGCCCGCGCCGTGCCGCCCGACTCGGCGCTCACGAAGTCGTACCCCGGCAGCAGCTTGCCGCCGTCCGCGACCGGAAGCAGGTCCGGGTGATCGAAGCGCACGCCCGTGTCGATGACTGCGACGACGACCGACGGCGAGCCCGTCGTCACGTCCCAGGCCGCGACGGCATCGACCGCCGAGGCCGTGGTCCCGTCGATGCCGTGCCCGCTCGCGTGCAGGAACCACTGCCCCGGGAAGCCCGGGTCGTTCGGCAGGCGGTGCGGACGCATGCGGGCGTCCGGCTCGGCGAACTCGACCGCCGGATCCGCGCGCAGCCGAGCCAGGGTCGCCTGCAGGGATCCATCCGGCGCAGCGCGCTCGACCTCGACGACGTGCAGGTCGGTTCCGAGGCGGTTGAGGCTGCGCGCCCTGAGTCCCGCGCGACGGCCGATCTCGCCCATCCGCAGCGCGGATTGCGCGTCCGAGGGCTTGGCCCGTCCCGCCGTGGCGGGCCCGGTCGCGCGCAGCTTGACGATCACGCGGTCGCTCGCCGCGGTCGCAGGCGCGCGCGCTGCGAACGGGTTGAATTCCTCCGCGGCGCCGGCGGCGGGGCCGGTGAGGGCCATGCCCGCGAGCGTCGCGGCAAGAGCAGCCGCAATGACCTGGTGAGACTTCATGACGCGATTTTCGCACGACTGACCCGGCGGGATTCCCCCGTGCGAGCCGCGCCGGGACGCGCTTCACGCCCCGGCGCAGCCTGCATCGGGCCGGCCGTCGGGCTCAGAACCCGATGGACAACCGCCCGTAGAGGTAGCGGCCCGAGCGGCCGAAGGGCGAGTAGTTCGAGAACGGCGTGTTGCCCGTCCCGTTGCGCGCGACCGGGAACGCGTCCGGGTACTCGTCGAACAGGTTCTCGGCACCCAGCGCGATGCGGATCCGGTCGGTCGCGTCGAAGCGCGCCTCGAGGTCCACCAGCGTCGCCGAGCCGAGTTCGAAGTCGAGGGCGGCCGAGGTGCCCGGGTCGAGCGCCTCGCCGTAGCGCGTGACGCGCGCGGTGGCGCCGAAGCGGTCCAGGCTCCAGTTGGCGATCGCGGCGTACTTGTCGCTCGGGTTGCCTTCCTCGAAGGTGAGGACGTTGACCCGGGCGAACAGCGGCGGCGGGGGCGCGAGCGCGTCGAGTTCCTGCGTGGTCGGCACGCGCGTGACGTCGGTGTCGTTCCAGTTGGCGACCAGCGTGAAGTCGAACTTGCCCGCGCTCGCCGTCAACCACGGCCAGTTGACGACCACGTCCACGCCCGTGGTCTCCGTGTCCACGCCGTTGATGAAGAAGCGTCCGCCACCGACGCCGATGAAGCCGAGGCTCTCGAGGTACGCGCGCACGTTGTCCTGCGTGAGGTTCTCCGAGAGCACGATGCGGTCGTCGATGTCGATGCGGTAGGCGTCCACGGTGATCGTGACGTCGGAGAACCGCAACACCGCGCCGAGCGAGAAGTTCACCGACTCCTCGGCGTCGAGCGGCTCCGCGCCCAGCGCGCGGGCCACCGGGTCGCTCACCGGGAAGGTCGCGATGTCGAACGGCACGCCGTTGATGAAATTGGTCGAGGTAGTCGCGAAGTACTGCTGCTGCAGCGACGGCGCGCGGAAGCCGTTCTGCACCGAGCCGCGCAGCGCGAACGACTGCGTGAAGTCGTAGCGGCCGGCGAGCTTGCCCGAGAGGTTGCTGCCGAAGTCCGAGTAGTCCTCCACGCGCAGCGCCACCGAGCCGAGGAACCGCTCGGTGAGGTTCGCCTCGAGGTCCACGTAGGCGCCCACCGCGGTGCGGTCCTCGTCCACCGCATTGTCCGGCTGGAAGCCGGGGAACACCTGCGCGCCCGAGGCCGTGGGATTGCCATTCGGCAGCAGCACGCCGCCGTTGCGGTAGGAGTCGGGCTCGCCCGCCGAGATCGAATAGCCCTCGGTGCGCGCCTCGATGCCCGCGGCCACGTTGAGCGGCGAGGCGAGCCCGCCGATCTCGTACTGGCGCACGCCCGAGAAGTTGAACACCAGCTGGTCGTAGTCGAATCCGCCCGCGTCAAAGCGCTTCGGGCTCGAGGGGCCGAGCGAGCGATTCAGCGTCTGCTCGATCGTGAACTCCATCTCGTTGAAGCCGTACACGAGCGAGCTGTCCATCTGCCACTCGCCCCAGCCCCAGTCGACGCCGACCGCGAGGCTGTAGTCGGTGACCTCGGGCGCGATGATCGGCAGGAAGCCGTCCGGGTAGATCTCGATGACGTTGCGGTCGTCGAGCGCGCGACGGAAGAAGCCGGCCGAGCGCGCGTCGCGGTCCTGGTAGCTCGCCCAGCCGTAGAGCCGGGCGCCGTTGGCGAGGTCGTAGCCGGCGTTCGCGAAGAAGGTGAGCTGGTCGAGCTCGGGCTCGCCGTACCAGGCGTTGAAGCGGCCGATGGTCTGCTCGCGCGGGTCGAAGGCGCCGGCCACGAGCGGATACTGCCGGCGGTAGTCCCAGCCGCCGCGCTCGGTGCGCGACTGGTCCTTGTACTCGCCCGTGAGGACCAGGAAGCCCGAGTCGCCGAGCGCGAAGCCCTTCCAGCCGTGCACGGTGAAGGTCTCGCCGTCGGAGACGTCGCGGTCGATCCGCGACTTCGCCGACCACGTCGCCCCGGCGGGCGGGGTGCCGGTCGGCGTCGTGTAGCTCGACTCGCGCTGGCCGTACATGGCGGTCAGGTCGCCGCCCTCCGAGTCGTCGCGCAGCCGCACGTTGATGACGCCGGCGATGGCGTCCGAGCCGTACTGCGCCGAGGCGCCGTCGCGCAGCACCTCGATGGAATTCACGGCCGCCGTCGGGATCGTGTTGAGATCCACCGCGGAGGCGCCGCGGCCGATCGTGCCGTTCACGTTCACCAGCGAGGAGGCGTGACGACGCTTCGAATTGAGCAGCACCAGCGTCTGGTCCGGCGACAGGCCGCGCAAGGTCGCCGGGCGGATCGTGTCCGTGCCGTCGGCCAGGCCGGGCCGCGGGAAGTTGAACGAGGGCAGTGCGATGGAAAGCGCCTGGTTGAGCTCGGTGACGCCGACGTTGGAGAGCGCCTCCGCCGACACGATGTCCACCGGCACGGAGGTCTCCAGGACCGAGCGGTCCGCGACGCGCGTGCCGGTGACGACGATGTTCTCGAGGTCGTCCCTGGCGCTCTGCGCCACGGCGGCCTGCGTGGCGGTGGTGGCGAGCACGCCCGACACGATGCGCGCCAGCGCCTGACTCGACTTGTTGCTCATTCGCATCCCCCGGTCACGAGCGCCCTGGAGGATGCGGGCGCACTCGTCTGGATTACGCAACACATGGACCCGGGCGTCAACCGGGGGCGCGGGCCGGGCCCGGGCCCGGGCTGGACCCGGCGCCGCGATGCGCTGCTGCGCCATGGTTGAGGACACGCGACCACCTGCGGCACAGTGCCCCCGCCCGTTCGATCCCAAGGGGACCCCTCGCCGTGCCCGCATTGCTCAAGGCGATCGAGGCCGACATCACCACGCTGCCGGTGGACGCCATCGTCAACGCCGCCAACAGCTCGCTGCTCGGCGGCGGCGGTGTGGACGGGGCCATCCACCGCGCGGCAGGACCGGGCCTGCTCGAGGAGTGCCGCGCGCTCGGCGGCTGCCCGACGGGCGCGGCGCGCATCACGGGCGCGCATCGGCTGCCCGCGAAGTTCGTCATTCACACGGTCGGACCCGTCTGGCACGGCGGCGGGCGTGGCGAGCCGGCGCTGCTTGCGTCCTGCTACCGCCGCTCGCTCGCGCTTGCGGGCGAGCGTGGTCTGCACAGCATCGCCTTTCCCTGCATCAGCGCCGGCGTGTACGGCTACCCGCTCGAGCAGGCGGCCGTGGTCGCGATCGCGGCGGTGCGCTCGGCCGTGACCGAGCTGCCGTCGATCGAGTCGGTCACGTTCTGCTGCCATTCGGCCCGTGACCTCGCCGTGTACCTGCGTCTGCTCGGCGATCCGTCGGGCGGCGTTGCGCAGGCTCGCCTTGGTGGCCCCGGGGCCGGCGACTAAGATGCCTCCGGACGTCGTCCGTGCCCCGCCCGTGCCCCGATGGATTCCACCCGGCGAGGAGTGCCACTCATGACTTCACTGATCTTTGGTGTGTTCGCGGTCTACCTGTTCGTCGTGCTGTTCATGCTGGCGGTCGGGCCGCTGCTGATGCTGCGCGACCGTCGGCGGCGCCGCATTGACGGCGCGGTGCCGGGTGCCGGTCGGGACGCATGACGGCCGCGGACCGCGACGCCGGGCCTGCGGACCCCTGCGACGGACGACGCGATCGCCTGCTGCTCGATCCCGACACGCGCGTGACCTGCCCGCACTGCGAGCGCGAGTTCGGACTCGGGGAGGGCTTTGCGAAGCGGTCGCTCGAGGCGCTGGCCCGCGCGAGTGAGGAGGCGCTCGCGGGCGAGCGCCAGTCCGTCGAGGCGGCGCTCGAGCGGCGTCTCGCGCGCGAGGCGGCCGAGCGCGAGCGGCAGGCGCAGGGCGAACTCGCCTCGCTCAGGCAGTCGCTCGCCGACAAGGCCGGGCAGGTTGCGACGCTGCAGCGCCAGGAGCTCGAGCTGCGCCGCGAGCGCGCCCGGCTCGAGGACGCGCGGCAGGCGCTCGAACTCGAGGCCCAGCGGCGGCTCGACGAGCAGCGGCGCGAGATCGAGCAGCGCGTGCGGGCCGCCGAGGCCGATCGCGCGCGGCTACGCGAGGCCGAGCTGCAGAAGACCATCGACGATATGCGCGCCCGGCTCGAGGAAGCGCAGCGCAAGGGCGCACAGGGCTCGCAGCAGCTGCAGGGGGAGGTGCTCGAGTTGCTGCTCGAGGAACAGATCGCGCAGGCCTTCCCGCTCGACGCGATCGTCGAGGTCAGGAAGGGCGTGCGCGGCGGCGACGCGCTCCACACCGTCATGAGCCGCTCGGGCCAGGCCGCGGGCGCGATCCTCTGGGAGGCCAAGCGGGCGCAGAAGTGGGGCGCCGGCTGGGCGGCGAAGCTGCGCGAGGACATGCGCGCCGCCGGTGCGGAGGCGGGCGTGGTCGTCACCACCTCGTTCCCGGCGGAGTGGCCGGCCGGGCAGCCCTTCGGGCTCCACGAGCATGTCTGGGTGACGTCGCCCGCGGCGGCGATCCCGCTCGCGACCGCACTGCGCGAGGGCCTGCTCGAGGCCCACCGCGCGCGCGTGGCGGGCGCGAACAAGGGCGAGAAGATGGAGGCCGTGTACGACTACCTCGTGAGCCCGCAATTCGCGCTCAAGCTCCGTGCGGTGTACGAGGCCTTTACGAAGATGCGAGCCGAACTCGACAGCGAGCGCGCCACCACGCAACAGCGGTGGAACCGCCGCGAGAAGCAGATCCAGCTCGCGACCGCTCAGCTGCTGGGGATCGCGGGCGACCTGCAGGGGCTCGCGCAGCAGGACCTGCGGCAGCTCGAGCTCGAGCCTGCGGTGCTCCCGGCGGCCGCGCAGGAAGCCGGTGACGACGGAGAGCGACCCGAGTGAGGCGCGGCTTCAGAACCAGGCCGAGACGAACACCCGGTACACGTTGGCGTCGAAGCCGTAGAGCGGTTCGGCGCCCGGAGCACCGCCTTCCAGGATGTTGCGGAAGTCGTCGTAGTCGAAGCGCATGCGGTCGTAGAACAGGTTGACCGTCGAGCGCTTGATGAACGACCAGCGCGCGGCCCCGAGCTCGTAGGTCGCGCCGATGCTCAGCATGTGGCTGGTGAAGGTGCTCAATTCCTTGTCGCGCGCCAGGAAGTTCTGCGCGTCGCGGCGCGGGAAGAGATCGGCGTAGAAGTCCGCGGACGACTGGTCGTACCAGCGGTAGCCGCCCTCGAGCACCCAGCGCTCGCCGAGCGGGTGCGTATAGCCCAGCCGCACGGTGTGGCCGTCGATGCCCCAGGTGTCCGTGTACCAGCGGTACTCGCCGTGCGCGACGGCGCGGTAGGGCAGGAACCAGCGCGCGTTCAGTGCGGCCGCGTTGCTGGTGCGGGTGCTCGGGTACACCTCGGGCTGGAAGGCGAAGCCGGCCGGGTTCTCAGCGTCGAGGTAACGGACCGAGCGGTAGGGGTTGTTCAGGAACCCCTCGTCGGTGATCGTCTCGAAGGCGAAGCCCAGCATCAGCGTGGGCGTGACGATCTGCGACAGGCCGAGCCGGTAGCTGCGCCGGTCCACGGGCTCCTCGAACTCGGCGTCGCCTCGCTTTCGCACTTCGTCCCAGCCGCGGCTGTATCCCAGCGACAGGGTGGTGAGGTCGCCGAACAGCTCCTGGCTCAGGTCGAAGCTCGCGGTGTTCGCGGTGTAGTCGTTCTCGTCGCTGTTGGTGAAGCTCACGCTGTACTGCGTCTTGCCGTTCAGCGCATCGAGCGCGAGGCTGCCCTGCGTGCGCGTCTCCTCGTACGGGCTCGCCGTGGTCAGCACGTCGATGGACGCGCTCGAGACCATGTCCACGTAGTAGTTGGCGGACACCGAGTAGCTCTCGGCGACCTTCTTGCGTACCAGCAGCGACGGGCCGTCCACGGTGACACCGCCGCCCTCGTAGCGGTGGTAGAGCACGTCCGCGCGGTCGTCGGGCAGCACCGCCGCCCGGGCCTGCGGCAGCGCCAGCAGCGCGGCCCCCGCGGTGATCGCGGCGAGTGCAAACGGAATGACGAGACGGGCCATCGTGTGCTCAGTTGCAGCCGCAGCCGCCGCCATGGCTCGCGAGCGCCCCGCGCGCGCCTTCGCGCGCCTCGAACACGTGGTTGAGGTAGCTCGTGGCGATGGGGTTGCGGTCCGCGGCCATGATCGGGTCGGCGAAGTTCTGCCGCTCGTAGGGCTTCACCCAGGGCTCGATGCCGCTGCAGCCCGCGGCGGCGGCCAGCGCGGCGATGAGGACGATCCGTCGCAGGAACATGCGGTTCACTCCTTCACGAGACTGCGGATCAGGTCGGCGTAGTGGGCTTCGTCGCCCGGCTTGTAGCCGCGGTGCACGTAGCGCACGCGACCCTCGCGATCGACGAACACCGAGCTCGGCATGCCCTCCACGCCGAAGCGCTCGGCGACCGCGTTGGCGGTGTCGAACAGGATTGGGAAGCTTACAGGCACCTTCTCGAGCCACTTCAAGGCGCCGGCGCTGTCGGGCTCGACGTTCACGCCGAGCAGGGTGAAACCGAGCGGCTCGTATTTCGTCTGGATCTGCTCGAGCAACGGCATCTCCTGGCGGCAGGGCCCGCACCACGTGGCCCAGAAATTGATCATCACGACCTGGCCCTTGAGTTCGGAGAGGCGGATCTCCTCGCCGCCGCGCGCGGGCAGCACGAACTCGGGGGCCGGCCGCGGCTCGGGCGCGGCGCCGACCGGGACGCTCAGGGCGAGGAGCAGGGCGGCAAGCAGGGAACTCGTTCGCACGGGCGGCACCTCGGGGCTCAGAAGAAGGCCGTGAGGCCGAAGGTGAACTGGAGGTTGTGGGTCAGCTTGTTGTCGCCGAGCAGGTCGCTCTCGAAGGCGATGTTGCGGGCGTCGACGTGCACGGCGAGCCAGTCGTTCGCGAGCAGCCGCAGGCCGGCACCCAGCACCACGGTGAAGTGGTCGTCGCCCGCGAAGCGCGTGCTGCCGGCGCCGAGCGTCACGTACACCGCGCTCGGCATCGCGCGGCTGCCGCCGAGGAACACCTCGCCCGGCAGCACGTTCCAGCCGACCGCAAGGTCGTAGTGCGTGAAGCGACGCTCGCTGTCGGTGAGCAGCTCGGCCGAGCCGCTCAGCTCCTCGTAGCTGGTGCGGCCGGCCTCGGCCGTCCCGATCGTCGCCTCGGCGAAGACGTCCTCGGTGAAGTGATAGGCGATGCGGGCACCGTAGGAGAAGCTCGAGCCGAAGTCCTCGATTCCGACGACGCCGAGGAACGCGCCGGCCTCGAAGTTCTCCGAGTCGATCGCCGCCGGCTCCACCTCGCGCCGCTTGACGCGGGGCTCGACCACCTGCGGCGTGGCGGGTGCCGCACCCACGACATCCTGCGCCTGCGCGACGGGCGGCGCCGACAGCGCGGCGAGCGCGAGGCCGCTCAGAAGAAGTAGGCGAAGCCCAGGGTCCATGCGTCGATCTCCTCGTTGTCGTCGCGGCTCGTGAACACGACGTACTGGCGGTACTCCGCCTGCAGCAGGAAGCGGTTGGTCAGGTAGCCGCGCAGGCCAATGCCGGCGTAGGCCGTCGTGTCGGTGCGGTCCTCGGCCTGCACCAGCGTCGCCTTGGGCTCGATCCGCAGCACGCCGCCGCCGAGGCCGACGAACGGGGAGACCCGCCACTGCGGCATGAACACGTGCGCGATGCCGACGGTGCCGAGCCAGCCATTCGAGTAGTTGCCGAGCAGGTGCGAGACGTCCGCCCGCAACAGCAGGTTGGGGGCGGGCAGGTAGCCCACGCTGCCCGACACCACGCTGGCGCCGTCGAAGTCGCCGGTGGCCAGCGTCGTCTCCCAGCGGTGTTCCGTGCGCGCCTCCGGTGCCGGGCCCGCAAGTGCGGGCGCCTCGCCCTCGGGAGTCAGCGTGCGCTCGAGCTGCGTGCGATGCGCCCAGCCCTCCGTTCCGTCGGCGCCGCGCACCTTGATCCAGTCGGTGCGCCGCCGCAGCAGGCTCACCGCCGCGCCGCGATCCACGACCTGCGTGACCGGAAAGCCGCGCCCCGGGCCGGTGCGCAGCTCGAGGTACGGGTCCTGCACCACGGTCTGCACCGCGGACGCCGCGCCCGCGGGCGCGGCTGCGAGCAGGCCCAGCAGCAGGTGGGTCGCGAGTCTCGCGAGTCGGGGGCGGCGGGTCTTCAACGGCGTGTCTCAGTCCACCGGCACGGCGAACGGGTCGTTGAAGTATTGCGCCCCGATGTCCAGCCATTCTGAGACGAGCCGCAACTCTGCGCCGCTCAGCCTGCCCGCGTGGGTGCCGCCCGTCGCGAATTTCGAGAAGAAAGCCACAGAAGCGCGGGCACCCGCGGCGCTCATCGACGGTCCCACGGGCACGGTCGAGAACACGGGCCGGCCCTGATCGTCCACGCCGGTCTGGACGAGCCGGTCCTGGAGTGCGCCGCCCACGAGTTCCTGCTCGGCGTCCCCGGCGAGCAGTTCTCGATAGGACTTGAACTGGTCCGCCACCTGGTCGGAGGGTCCGTCGGTCAGGTCGAGCTGGCCAGCCGGAACGCGCGGGGCGCCCGCGGCATCGACGGTCGTGTGGCAGCTCGTGCAGGTGTGGTCCGCGACGAGCACGCCCATCGCGTCGAAAGTCTGGCGCGACAGGTTCCACAGCGGGTGCAGGTGTGTTTCGTAGTGGATCACCACGCGACAGCTGGCGCTCCAGCCCGCCTGGCAGTCCGAGCTCGCGGGAGCCGGGGTGCCGAGGTCCGCGTAGCGGTAGGCGAAGGACGCGTCGGCGGGGCGGCCGGCCTTCGCCGGGTCGGTCCACACATCGTCGAACAGCACGTCCACCGTGGGCCGGATCGACGCGCAGTCATCCTGGCAGCTGATGCGGCCGCGGGCCTGGGCCATGGTCTCGCCGAAGTCCGCGAAGATCGCATCCACCGTGTTCGGGAAGGGCAGGCCGGTGGTGGTCGCGCCCGCATTTGCGGCGGGGAACAGGTCGCGCCGTCCGTGCGAGCGGCCGTCCTCCGGATCGTGGCAGCCGTTGCAGCTCACGATCTCGCCAGCCTTCACCTGCAGCCAGTTCTGGTGGAGCGGTGAGATACGCCGGCCGTCGGCGTCGAGCATCGTGATCGCGAGCGGCACGCCCGCCGGGACCTGCACGCGCACCGAGCCGTCGGGCTCGACCGGTGCATAGCCGATGATCTCGCGCATGCCCTGCGCGGCGCTCACGCCGAAGGCGAAGCCCGGCAGCTCGAGCACCTCGTCGTCCGGGAGACCGACGGCCTTCTCGATGCGAACGAACCGCGCCGGGCGCTGAGCCGCCGTGCTGCGCGCCGGGTCGGCGAGCACGGCGAGTCCCGCGGCGGAGGTGTCCACGCCCGCGACGTCGTACACGCTGCGGATGTCGAGCAGGCCCGTGTCGGACTCCGCGAGCCGCGTTTCGAGCCCGGGCGCGACCGGCCGCTCCACCAGCACTGCGGGCAGCGCACGCGGCTGCAGCGCCACGACGTCGGTGATCATCGTGCCCTCGACCGGCGCCACGACCGGCAACTGCGTGCCATCGCGCGGGTCGTACATCCACACGCCATACAGCGGCGGCGCCGGCTGCGGCGCGGCGACCGCGAGGCGCTCGGCGGTGCAGGGCACGATCCGTCCGGCCTCGAGCAGTCGGCACTGCGTCCAGCTCACGAGAATGCGGCCCGTGCCGTCGTCCAGCGGATAACCGGCGCTGAATCGACCGCCCGGCGAGGGTCCGGGGATCGTCGTGACGAGGTTGGTCGTGACGGGCAACTGCGCCGGGCCGGCGAGCACCCCGACGTTCGGGCGGGTCGGCTGCGTGTCGTTCACGTAGTTGGCGACGTCTAGGGCGAGCAGGTCGCCGCCGAGCTCGGTGCCCGCATAGGGGCGCACCAGCGCGAGCACGCGACCGTCCGCCATGGGACGCGGGTCGAGGAACTGCACCGTCGAGCCGTCGGTGCCGGTCGCGTGGCTGTCCGCGCCGTACAGCAGCTCCACGCCTGAGCCGTCCGGGTTCACGGTGTAGAGGTGCACCGCATCCGTGCTGCCCGCGTTGTCCCAGCGACTGAAGACGACGCGTCCGTCGGCCAGCACCGCGGGGTCGAGGTCGTGGCTCTGGTTGAAGGACAGCTGGCGGATGCCGCTGCCGTCGGCGTTCATCACGTGCAGCACGAAGGCGGGCTCGTTGCGGTTCTCGTCGAGCGCTGCGAACTGTGGCTTGCCTTCGTCGAGCAGCACGGCGCGCGACTGGCGCTGCCGCGTGGAGACGAAGACGATCCGACCGTCCGGCAGGTAGTGCGGCGCGAAGTCGTGTCCGTCCTCGGCGATCGTGTCGGAGACGATCACGCGAGCGAGCGTGCGGGTGGCGACGTCGTACTCCCACAGATTCCACGTCGGCTGATCCTCGGGCGGTGCGCCCTCGATCTGCGGCGCGCGCATCGCGAACACGAGCTTGCGGCCGTCCCAGGACGGCTCCACGTCGCGCACGTCGCCGAGACCCTGTGTGATCTCGAAAGTGACGTTGCGCTCGGGCGCGCTCGGCGAGGCGCGATCGCGGACGTAGAGATCGCCCCCCTCGAGGATCGGCAGCAACTGCCGGACGTCGGGAGGGTTCGCCGGCACGGGCCGCTTCACATAGGCGATCGGGAAATCCACGGTCGCGGCGTCGGGGCCCTGGCCGCTGCCCGTGTCGATGTCGCCGCCGCCGTCGTCGCTGCTGGTGCAGCCGGAGGCGAGAGCAACCAGGGCCGCGGCGACACAGGCGAGCCGTGTGCGCAGGCATGTGGGAACGCCAGTCGAGCGCGGGAGGGTCGGCGACATGCGGCGGAATGTGGCGCAGTCGGCCCCGTAGATGCACGGATTGCTGCCCGAAGCGTGACTGGAATCGCAGAAGCGCCGAGTGCGCTTGGCGGACGCGGGTGTGCGGGCGACAGTCGCGCCGCCTGGATCGCCGGCGATGGCGGCCAGGGGGAGGTGCCGATGCAGACCCGGGGACTGATCGCCTTGATCGCAGCCGCGAGCGTGCTCGCCGGCGTCGCGCATGCCGGCCCGCGCGAGCAGGCGCGCCGGATGCACGACCGCATCGCCGGTGTGCCGCCGAGCGCCGCCATGCTCGACGCGATGGCCGCGGACATCGCTGCGGGCCGGCCCTTCGAGGCCGCCGAAAAGGCGATGGAGTCGCACGCATTCTACGACGTGACGCTGAAGAATTTCGCCACGCCCTGGACCAACCGCGACCAGACGGTGTTTGCGCCGCTCAACGACTACACGGCCACCGTGATCGGCATGGTGCGCGACGACGTGCCCTTCAACCTCGTGCTGTCCGAGGACATCCTCTACACCGGCAGCGGCGCGGGCGTGCCGGCCTACTCACCGTCGAGCAACGCCCACTACGAGGCGCTCGAGGCTTCCGGCGCCAACCTCAAGGCCGTGCTGACCCGCAGCACGCAGTCGGCGCTCACCGGGCTGCCGCCCGATGCCACCGCGGGCGTCATCACTACGCGTGCCGCCGCGCAATCCTTCTTCGTCGCCGGTACCAACCGCGCGATGCTGCGCTTCACGCTCATGAACCACCTGTGCGTGGACCTCGAGCAGGTGCAGGACCCGACGCGCCCGCCCGACCGCGTCCGCCAGGACGTGAGCCGCAGCCCGGGCGGCGACGCGCGGCTCTACCTCAACAACTGCGTCGCCTGCCACGCGGGCATGGACCCGCTCGCGCAGGCCTATGCCTACTACGACTACGACGAAGCCGCGGGGCGCCTCGTGTACACGCCGGGGCAGGTGCGCCCGAAGTACTTCAACAACGAGGACACGTTCCGCCCGGGCTTCGTCACGCCGGACGACCGCTGGGACAACTACTGGCGCGCGGGTCGCAACGCGCTGCTCGGCTGGGATGCGGCGCTGCCGGGCTCCGGGCAGGGTGCCAAGTCCATGGGACGGGAGCTCGCGGGTTCCGAGCGCTTCGCGCGCTGCCAGGTCGAGAAGGTGTTCCGCAACGTGTGCTTCCGGCCGCCGAGCGACGCTGCCGACCGCGCGCGGGTCGAGGCGATGACGGGCTCGTTCCGCGCCAACGGCTACCGCCTCAAGCGCGTGTTCGCCGAGGCCGCCACGTACTGCATGGGCGAGTAGGGGACGACATGGCCAGCACCACCGTACACACGCTCGCGCCGCGCCTCGTCCGGTTCGCGTGCCTCGGGCTCGTCGCGGCTGCGCTCGCCGGCTGCGGCGGCGGTGCCGAGACCGTCGAGAACCCGATCACCGCGCCCGCGGTGCCGGCCGCCTATTCCGGTCCCGCACCCGCGACCGCAGACGTGCAGGCCTTCCGCATCAACGTCTGGGACAACCTCAAGGCGGCGAACCGCTGCGGCCAGTGCCACACGCAGGGCGGCCAGGCACCCGCGTTCGTGCGCACCGATGACGTGAACCTCGCCTACGCGGCCGCGAACCCGGTCGTGGACCTCGCTTCGCCGCGCGACTCGCGGCTCGTGGCCAAGGTGGCGGGCGGCCACAACTGCTGGCTCGCGAGCGCCGCGGCCTGCGGCGACATCCTCACCACCTGGATCGCGGCCTGGGCCGGCGCCACCGCCGGCGGCAGCGCGGGCATCGAACTCAAGGCGCCGCCGATCCGCGACGCCGGGGCCAGCAAGAGCTTCCCGGCGGCGCCCGACCTGTTCGCGGCGACCGTGCACCCGTTGGTCGAGGAGTACTGCGCGCGCTGCCACGCGCCGTCGGCCGCCAACTCGCAGTCGCCGTTCTTCGCTTCCGCGGACGTGAACGAGGCCTACGCCGCCGCGCGCGTCAAGATCAACCTCGACAGCCCCGCGGCCTCGCAGCTGGTCGTGCGGCTGCGCTCGGAGTTCCACAACTGCTGGAGCGACTGCACCGCGAACGCCGCCGAGATGGAAGCCGCGATCGCGGCTTTCGCGGGCTCGGTGCCGGTCTCGCAGCCCGATCCGACGCTGGTGCTGTCCAAGGCGCTGCGGCTCTACGACGGCACCGTCGCGTCGGGCGGCAACCGCTACAACGGCGCGCTGATCGGACTGTGGGAGTTCAAGACCGGCGGCGGCAACGTCGCCTACGACACGAGCGGCGTCGAGCCGGCACTCAACCTGAACCTCTCCGGCGACGTGACCTGGGTCGGCGGCTGGGGCATCAGCGTGCGCAGCGGCAAGGCGCAGGGCTCCACCACCGCGAGCCGCAAGCTGCACGACCGCATCAAGGCCACGGGCGAGTACTCGATCGAGGCCTGGGTGGCGCCGGGCAACGTGGCGCAGGAGGACGCGCGCATCGTCTCGTATTCCGGCGGCACCTCGACGCTCAACTTCATGCTCGGCCAGACGCTCTACAGCTACGACTTCTACAACCGCTCGAGCACGACCGGCGCCTCGGGCCAGCCCGTGCTCACCACGGCCGCGGCCGACGAGGACCTTCAGGCCACGCTCCAGCACGTCGTGGCGACCTACGACCCCGTCAATGGCCGCCGCCTGTACGTGAACGGCGAGCCCACGGGCGACATCGACCCGGCGGCCGGCGGCACGATCGCCGACTGGGACGACACTTTCGCCTTCGTGCTCGGCAACGAGGTGTCCGGCGACCGGCAGTTCCAGGGCATCTTCCGCCTCGTCGCCGTGCACGGCCGCGCGCTCACCCCGGACCAGATCCAGCAGAACTTCGCGGCCGGCGTCGGCGAGCGCTTCTACCTGCTGTTCTCGGTGGGCCACCTCGTCGACATGCCGCAGGCCTACGTGATGTTCGAGGTGAGCCAGTTCGACAGCTGGTCTTACCTGTTCGACAAGCCGGTGTTCCTGAGCCTCGACCCGGCAGCCCGGCCCGGCAACATCCCGGTGGCCGGCATCCGCATCGGCGTGAACGGCGCCGAGCCCGAGATCGGCCAGGCTTACCGCACGATCGACACGGCGGTGACCGACTCGCTCTACGGCCCGCAGGGGCAGCCGCTGTCTAACATCGGCACCGTGATCGGGCTGCAGAAGGGTCCCGAGTCGGATGAGTTCTTCCTCACCTTCGACGTGCTCGGCTCGCGCACCAACGTGCGTACCGATCCCGTGCCACTCGCGCCCGCACCGCCTGCAGACCAGCTGCGCGCCGCTGCCGTGGGCCTGAGGGTGTTCGACGAGATCAACGCGACGATGTCGGAGCTGACCGGCGTCGCGCCGACCGCAGCCGGGGTCAAGGCCACCTACGAGCAGGTACGCCAGGCGCTGCCGACCATCGAGAGCATCGACTCCTTCGTGTCGGGGCATCCAGTGGCCATCGCGCAGCTCGCGATCCAATACTGCGACGCGCTCGTGAACGACACCGCGGCGCGGGGCGCGTACTTCCCGGGCTTCGACTTCAACGCCAGTCCCGCGATGGCATTCGCACCGGCCGGGCGCGGCATCGTGCTGGACTCGCTGGTGGGCCGCATGCTCGCCCGCGAGGTCGCGACCGAGCCCGAGGCCGCGGGCGTGCGCTCGGATCTCGACACGCTGATCGACCGCCTGTCGTCCTGCGGAGCGAGCTGTCCCGCCGGACGCACCGAGACCGTGGTGAAGGCCAGCTGCGCCGCGCTGCTCGGCAGCGCCGTCACCCTCGTGCACTGACCGTGGCCGCACGCCACGACCGGAGGCCCTGCCGATGATCATCCGCAAGACGCAGCCCCGCACGCTCAGGCCCGACGAGCCGATTCGCCACGAGGGAGCGCACAAGCGACCGGTGACGCGCCGGGACTTCCTCGCCCAGGGTTTCGCCGCGGGCGTGGGCACGGTGATCGCGCCCACCGTGTTCGGCCTGTTCGCGAACCCGCGCGAGGCCGCGGCCGCGCTGTCGCCCGACCTCGAGGCACTGCGGGCGAGCTGTGGCATCGAGGTGCTGGGCGCGGGCAAGATCCCCTTCATCTGCATCGACCTCGCCGGCGGCGCGAACATGGTCGGCTCGAACGTGCTGATGGGCGGTGCGGGCGGCCAGCTCGACTTCCTCACCACGCCCGGCTACGCCAAGCTCGGACTGCCGGGCGACATGGTTCCCGGGCTCATCGACCCGTCGACCGGCACGAGCTTCACCGACACGCGCCTCGGGCTCGCCTTCCACTCCGACAGCGCCTTCCTGCGCGGGATCGTGGAGAAGGTGTCACCCGCCACGGCCGTCGCCACGAATGGTGCAGTGGTTGCTGCACGCTCCGAGAACGACACCGGCAACAACCCGCACAACCCGATGTACGGAATCTACCGGGCGGGGGCGGATGGTTCGCTCGCGACGCTGATCGGTTCGCGCGCCTCGGACTCCGGCGGTAACTCGATGGCGCCCGCGGGCCTCATCGATCTCTCGGTGCGCCCGACCAAGGTGGACCGCGCGAGCGACGTCACCGGCCTCGTGGACACGGGCCAGCTCGCGAGCCTGCTGAACGTCGACGACACCGTCGCCGTCATGGAGGCCATCCAGCGCATCAGCCACCGCAAGCTGCAGGCCGTGGACCCCGGCCAGCCCTGGCCCGATGCCAAGAAGACTCCCGTCTCGCGCAACGAGGTGGTACGCGAGCTCGTCAACTGCGGGTACGTCAAGGCGGCCGACGTGGTGGATCGCTTCGGGGACCCCACCAGCCTCAACCCCGAGCTCGACCCCGACATCGTCGGCGCCTCGGGCATCTTCAGCCGCGCCGAGTACGACGCCGACGCCGAGTTCCGCAAGACCGCGGCGGTGATGAAGATGGTGCTGTCGGGCTACGCCGGCGCCGGCACGATCACCCTGGGCGGGTACGACTACCACGGCCAGGGCCGCGCCACCGGCGAGCTGCGCGACCTGCGTGCAGGACGCTGCATGGGCGCCTGCCTCGAGTACGCCGCGCGCCGCGGCATGCCGCTGATGCTCTATGTGTTCTCGGACGGCTCGATCTCCGCCGGCGGACAGGTGGACAGCACGCCCGACGGGCGCGGGAAGTTCATGTGGACCAGCGACAACCAGTCCACCGCGGCCTCGTTCTTCCTCGTGTACAACCCCGGCGGCCGGCCGCAGCTCGTGGACAGCGGCCCCGGCGGGGCGGCAAGGCACCAGCAGATCGGATACTTCCGGCCGGATGCCTCGGTCGAGACCTCGTCGAGTCCCGCCGCGAACAACGTCAACCTGCTGGTCGAGACCGTGGTGCTCAATTACATGGCGCTTCACGGCGAGCAGGGACAGTTCGCCGCGAAGTTCCCGCGGCACGGGCTCGGCTCGGCCGCCACGCAGGACAGCCTGATCGCGTTCAACCCGATCGTGAGCGGGCGGATCGGCTGAGGTCCGGGCGGTCGCCCGCCCGGTTCACTCCGCCGGCACCCGCAGCCACCGCGCCTCGAAGCCGTCCGGCACGGGCCAGGTGACGAATACGCGGCCGCGACCGTCGCTTGCGAGCTGCACCGCGTCCCAGACCGAGCCGAAGAACGCCTCGACGTTCGCGCCGGCGAGCTCGACCGGCGCGGACCAGCGGCCGTCGCGGAACCGCAGGTAGAACACGGGGAACTCGTGACCGCTGGGCGACTCCGCCCGGCTGCCCGTGACCACGACGTCGAAGCCTCCTGCGGCCCGCGGCGCCACCCGCGGGTCAAAGGCGAGATCCAGGGGAAACGGAATCGCGGGGCCCCACGCACGGTCATGCAGCACGAGGCCGCCTAAGTGCTGCCGGGCGAGCAGCAGTTCGCGCGTCGCGGGGTCGTAGCCGAGCGCGGCGCTGAGCCCGATGGACGGCACCTCAGGCGTCAGCGGCACGTCTGTGCCCGCCACCGGACGCACGCGCCGGCCGGCGATCTCTCGTACCGGGGACGCGTCGTCCGCCGCACCAGGCGCGAAGGACGCGTAGCGCGCCAGCGACTGCACCGCGAGCAGCGTGCGCTGGGCGTCGTAGACGAGGTGCACGCGACCGTCGGGCGCGGCGACGGCGTGCCAGTCGGCCACGTCCTCGTTGTCGTCGAGGTCGACCACCGTCCACTCGTCGTAGCGGCCGCCGTCCTCCGCGACGACGGCCAGGCGCGAGCCGCGCGTGCGCCAGGGCCAGATGATGCCGCCGCCGTAGCCACCGATGCCGAAGAGGTCCCAGCGGGCCGGCGCGCCGAGCGCCTTGCCGCGGACGTCGAATGCGTAGAGCAACGGCAGGCTGCGGTCGGCGCCGTGCACGAAGCGCGGTGCGCCCGTCTCGAGGCCGGCGGCCGCCCACGGGCTCGGCGCCTCGGACCACTCGCCGGAGGCCTCGCGCACGAGGTGCTGCGGGCCTGCGAGCACGTGCAGCCGGCCCGCGGCGTCGAAAGCCGCGTCGAGCGAGGCCGGGCTCAGGTTCGAGCGGACGAGTTTGTCGAGTGCGACCGCACTCGCGGGACTGACGACGAGGTGGCGCAGCGTCCGGTCCTTGCTGGTCGCGACCAGGACGTGAGCGGAGCCTGCATCGTCGATCAGGACCTGCGCCTTGTCGCTGGCGGTCGCGACGTCGAGCAGATGGATGACCGGGCCGAGTTCGACGTTGACCGGGTCGCCCGCCGGTCGCGGCGGCGTGTGCACACAGGCCGCGAGGAGCAGCGCGCCGAGCGCGACCGCCGCGGCGGCGTGCGCTCCTTCGCCGGGGCGCGCGGCGGCACCTGGGGAGATCGTCGATCGCGGCTGGAGCATGTTGACCCGGACACGGCTGGTGATCGCTCCCAACCAACATAGTCCGGGCGGCGCGCGACGGAATACGGGTCGTCCGCAGGGCCGACCGCGTTCCTGGCGATACCCTGCCGCAAGCACAATCGCGCCACCGTGATAGTCTGGCCCGCCCATGGCGCACCCGCGTTTCGTCCGTCCCCTGGAACTGCTCTGCTGCCCGCGCTGCGGCGGGCCGCTCACGGACCGCGAAGCCATCGCCTGCGCGCCTTGCGAAATCACCTACCCGGCAATCGGCGGACTGCCCTGGCTGTTCGCCGGGCCCGAGGCCGCGCTCGGCGAGTGGCGTGCGCGCATCCACGGCTTCCTCGCCGGCCTCGAGTCGCAGGCTGCCCGCTACCGCGCCGCCCTGACGCAAGACGTCACCCGTGCAGCGACGCGCAACCGCCTTAAGCTCCTGGCCTCGGCTTGCAGTGACCACGCCCGGCGCATCCGCGCGCTCATGGCACCGCTGGGCGCCGGCACCGGGGCGGCGGCGTCCGAGCTTTACTCGGCACTCGGCGTGACGCTGCCGATGGGGCAGGGACTCGCGAGCTACTACGCGAACCTGCACCGCGACTGGAGCTGGGGCGAAGCCGAGAACGAGGCGGCGTATCGACTCGTAGACGCCGCGCTCGGCGCCGGGCCGCCCGGCCGCACCCTGCTTCTCGGCGTGGGCGCGGGGCGGATGGCCTACGACCTGCACGTGCGACGCCAGCCGGCGCCGCTGGTCGCCGCCGACCTGAACCCGCTGTTCCTGCTCGCGGCGCAGCGGCTCTTTGCCGGCGAGTCGCTCGAGCTCTACGAGTTCCCGCTCGCGCCCCGCGACGTGGCGAGCCACGCGATCCTGCGCCGGCTCAGGGCGCCTGCGCCGGCCGGCCCTGACCTGCACCTCGTGTTCGCGGACGTCACGCGCGCGCCGTTTGCGGCGGGCGCCTACGACACGGTGATCACGCCCTGGCTCATCGACGTGCTGGACGAGGACCTCGCCGTGTTCGCGCGGCGCGTCAACGGCTGGCTGCGGCCCGGCGGACGCTGGGTGAACAGCGGGTCGCTGGCCTTCGGCGCCGAGGAGCCCGCGCATCGGTATGCGCTCGAGGAGGTCCGCGAGATCGTCGCTGGTTCCGGCTTCGCGCCGGTCGAGCCGACGGAGGAGGCCATCCCCTACCTGTGCTCACCCGCGAGCCGACACGGGCGTATCGAGACCGTCGTGAGCTTCGCGGCCACGAAGACGGCCGAGGCAGTGCGGCCGCCGCCAGCGCGGCGGTCACCCGCCTGGCTCGAAAGTACCGACCTGCCCGTGCCGCTGCTCCCCGAGCTTGCAGGCCGCCAGCTCGAGCTGCGCGTGCTCGGACACGTGGCCTCACTGGTGGACGGGCGTCGGTCGGTCTGCGACGTCGCACGCGTGCTCGTCGAGCAGCGCCTGATGGCGGAGGCCGAGGCCGAGCCCGCGGTACGGTCCTTCCTCGCCAGGCTGCACGAAGAGGCGCGGGCGAGGGCGACCGGCTCGCCTTGAGTACTGCGTCGTGGTGAGGCGGATTTCCCGCCGCTAGTCTGGCAGCCCCTTGCAGGACGGCCGTCCCGGCCCGTCCCTCCGACGACCGTGAGACTGACCTTGAGCAAGATCCGCACGTTCGCGCTGCTCTCCATCCTCGGCCTCGTGCCCGCGCTCGCGCAGGCCGAGTGGCACTCTCGCGAGGAAGCCATCATGGGCACGCGTGTGGCGGTGGAGCTGTGGAGCGAGGACGCCGCGCTCGCGGAACGCGCCATGGACGCGGTGATCGCGGAGATGCGCCGCACCGACGAACTCATGAGCACCTACAAGCCCGAGAGCCAGCTCTCCCAGGTGAATGCCCACGCGCACGAACGGCCCATGGAGGTGGACGCGGACATCCTCACGGTGATCGAGCGCGGCCTCGAGATGTCACGCCTGAGCGGCGGCGCCTTCGACATCACCTACGCGAGCGTGGGCTACCTCTACGACTACCGCGCCCACCAGCGACCGACCGAAGCCGAGATCGCCGCCGCGCTGCCCGGCGTAGATTACCGCCAGGTCGTGGTGGACCGCGAGGCCCGAACCATCCGCTTCCTGCGCGAAGGCGTGCGCATCGATCTCGGCGGCATCGCCAAGGGCCACGCCGTGGACCGCTCCATCGACAAGCTTCGCGAGCTCGGCATCCGGCACGCCATGGTGAACGCCGGCGGCGACACGCGCCTGCTCGGCGACCGGCGGGGCAAGCCCTGGATCGTCGGCATCCGCGACCCGCGTGCGGAGGGCCGCATGGTCACGCGCCTGCCGCTCGCCGACGAGGCGATCTCCACCTCCGGCGACTACGAGCGCTACTTCGAGGAGGACGGCGTCCGCTACCACCACATCCTCGTGCCCGGCACCGGGCGCTCGGCGCGCGCCGTGCGCAGCGCCACCGTGCTCGGCCCGGACGCGACGCTCACCGACGCGCTCTCCACCACGGTGTTCGTGCTCGGCGTGGAGCGCGGCATGGAGCTCGTGAGCCGCCTGCCGGGCGTCGAGGCCGTGGTCGTCGACGCCGAGGGACGCATCTTCTATTCGGACGGGCTCACACCCCCGCAATAGGGACATCGCGCGACGTGCCCGGGCGATCTGTGACGCAGTTAAAGCTCCGCGAGTCCCACACCGCCGTTCGTTGACACTGCCGGCACCGCGCCGCGAGGATTCACGCGACTGACAAGGGCAAACCCGCCGAAAGGCGGGGACGCAAAGCTTCCGGTCTTCGGGTGTCACCCATGACAGCGGGGTTGCCAGCATGGATTTCAGGGATCACGCCGCGCGCGCCCGGCTGACGGCGCTCATGCACACGCTTGCACTCGCGGCCGCCGTGCTCGCAGGCGCACTCGTCTTTCCGCTGCTCACGCAGGCGGCGCCGGCCCTCGGGGCCGAGGCGCCGGATTTCGTGCTCAAGGATCTTTCCGGCCGCAACCAGCGACTCTCGGAGTTCCGCGGCGACGTCGTGGTGCTCACTTTCTGGGCCAGTTGGTGCGGTCCGTGCCGCGAGGCACTCGAGTCCGCGGATGCGGCGGTGGGTGCGACCGGCGGCGCGCCGGCGGCACTCGGCGTGAGTCTCGATCGCGAGCCCGCGCGCGCCGAGTCCATTTCCGCATCGCTCGGACTGCGTCATCCGACGCTGCTCGACGCCGGGCAATCCGTCGGCCGCCTCTACGACGTCCAGCATTTGCCGCTCACGCTGCTGATCGACCGCGAGGGCGTCGTGCGCCAGTCGTGGGCGAGCGAGCCGGTGCCCGCGGCCGTGCTCGCACAGAGAATCAGGGAGCTCCAGCCGTGACCCACCGCCCGATTCGACGCCTGCCGAACCGGCGCCTGCTCCTTGCCTGGTCCGTTGCGCTGCTGCTCGCGGGTGCCGCGACGCTGCTCGTCGCCAGCGCCCACGCCACGGGCTCCGCGCCCGAGGCGCGCACCGTCGACCAGGACGTGCAGGCGCTCAAGAAGGAACTCGTCGACCTCAACCGCGACCTGTTCCGGCTCGAGGAGGAACTGCTCTATCCCGCGAGCACGCAGGTGGCGGTGTTCCTCTCGGTCAACCTCGGCACCTTCTTCGCGCTCGATTCCGTGCAGCTCGAACTCGACGGCAAGGAAGTCGCCAATTACCTCTACACCGAGCGCGAGGTCGAGGCGCTGCACCGCGGCGGCGTGCAGAAGCTCTACCTCGGCAATCTCAAGGCCGGCGAGCACGAGCTCGTGGCCGTGTTCACCGGCAAGGGACCTCACGAGCGCGACTATCGTCGCGGCACGACCGTGCGGTTCGAGAAGGCCGTCGGCGCCAAGTACGTCGAGCTGCGCATCACCGACCGCGAGGCGTCGCTGCAGCCCGAGTTCGCCGTGCGCCAGTGGGAATAGGGCGGCTCGATCCCGCATGAGCTCTCCGCTCGCCCGTCGTTGCTGGGCGTTGCTCGCCGGGGCGTGGTTCGCCCTGGCCGGCGTGCCGGCGGTCGCCGTGCGAGACGAGCCGCCCGCCTCGGACCTGCCACCGCCGTCGAAGATCCGCGATCTCGACTACGGCGACGTGCTGTTCCACTTCTTCCAGGACGACTACTTCGAGGCGCTGGTGCGCCTCGAGGTGTCCCACGAAATGGGCCGGAGGCCGGACCACGCCGCCGAGGCAGAGCTACTCGCGGGCGGCCTGTACCTGTCGCTCGGCCTGCACGGCGAGGCGATGCGCCGCTTCGAGGCGGTGCTCGCCGGTCCGGTGCCGCAGTCCGTCAGCGACCGGGCGCACTTCTACCTCGCCCGTATCGGCTACCAGCGCGGCTACCTCGAGGAGGCGGCCCGGAGCCTCGGACGCGTCCGCGGCCCGCTGCCAGGCTCGCTCGAGCCGGAGCGGCGCCTGCTCGCGGCCAACGTCCTCATGGCACAGGGCCGCTACGGCGAGGCCGCGCAGACCCTCGAAGGCTGGACCGACGGCAGCGACTGGACTTACTACGCGCGCTTCAACCTCGGCGTCGCGCTGGTGCGCACGGGCGAGCTGGCGCGCGGCCGCCAGCTGCTCGAGTCGGTGGGCACGATGCCCGTGGGCAACGAGGAGCAGCGGGCGCTGCGCGACCGCGCGAACCTCGCGCTCGGCTTCGCGCTGCTCCAGGAGCGCCAGCCCGATCCGGCCGCCGCGGCCCTGGCGCGCGTGCGCCTCGACGGGCCCTTCACCAACCGCGCCCTGCTCGGCCTCGGCTGGGCGGAGGCCGACGCGGCGCGGCCGGAGCGCGCGCTCGTGCCCTGGCTCGAGCTGCGCGAGCGCCCCGTGCTCGAGGCGGCGGTGCAGGAGTCGCTGCTGGCGGTGCCCTATGCCTACGCGCAGCTCGCGGCAAACGGGCAGGCGGCGGAACAGTACCGGCACGCCGTGTCGGCGTTCGCCGCCGAGACGGCACGCCTCGACGAGTCCATCGCCGCAATCCGCGGCGGTGGCTTCCTCGACGCCGTGCTGGCGGCGGCGGCGACTTCGGAAGCGAAGCCGGACGACGCGGACCGGGCCGGCTGGCTCTGGCAGCTCAAGCAGGCGCCGGACGCGCCGCACACGCGCTACCTGTACCAGCTGTTCGCGTCGCACGCGTTCCAGGAGGGCCTCAGGAATTACCGCGACCTCGGCATCATGCAGCGCAACCTCGAGCGCTGGGCGGGGTCGCTCGAGGCCTTCCACGAGATGGTGGCCGCGCGGGAGTCGGAGACCGCGAGGCGCACACCGCGCAAGGCCGAGATGCTGGCGGGAACCGACCTCGACAGCTTCGAGGCGCGTCGCGCTGCTCTCGAGGCCCGGGTGGCCGGGCTGGTCGCGGCCCGCGACGTGACGGCGCTCGCCACCCCGGAGGAAGCGGCCCGGTGGCGCAAGCTCGAGGAACTCGTGGCCCGCACCGCCGCGCTGCCGCCCGGCACGCAGCGCGACGCGCTCGCCGAGCGGGTGCGCCTGCTGCGCGGGACGCTGGCCTGGCAGCTCGATGCCGACTACAAGCTGCGCCTGTCGCGCCTGCGCGCGAGCCTCGCGGAGGCGGACGAGGCGCTCGCCGAGGCCCGGCGGCGGCGGGCGTTGGTGGAACAGGCCGGCGATCTCGCGCCGCGCAACACGGCAGGCTTCGACGAGCGCGTGCGTGGCATCGAGCGACGCATGGAGCGTCTGCGGCCGGCGATCGACGCGGCCGCTGCCGCCCAGGAGCGCCTGCTCGCCGACATCGCCGTGCGTGAGCTGGAGGCGCAGAAGGCGCGGCTCGCCAGCTATGCGACCCAGGCGCAGTTCGCGCTCGCCGCGCTCTACGACGGTGCCTCGGCCGGGGGCGCGCATTGAGCCCGCGGTTGCGCATCGCGATGCTCGCCTGCCTGCTCGCGGCGCTGCCCACCGCCGAGGCTGCGCGCAAGTCGCGCGAGCCCGGCACGCTCGCCGACCTTGCCCAGCGAAGCGTTCCAGTGCGGCCCGGCGAGGCCGTCCTGGCCGACGCGGAGCAGGCCGCGCGCAGCTACGAGGAGTTCCTGCTGATTGCGAATGCAGAGCCGGCGCTGCGGGCCCAGGCCCTGCGGCGTCTCGGTGACCTGCGCCTCGGCGAGGCCGAGGCACTCGCCGCTCGCGGGGACGCGCAAGTGGACGCGGCCGCTGCGGCTGCACGCAACGCAGTGGACGCGTACCGGCAACTGCTCGAGGAGCAGCCGGACTACGCCGGCGCGGACGCTGTGCTCTACCAGCTGGCCCGCGCCTTCGACCAGAGCCAGGATCCCGACGCAGCGCTCGCGACGCTCGAGCGTCTGGTGCGCGAGCATCCGGGCAGTGCGCACTTTGCGGAGGCGCAGTTCCGGCGTGGCGAGGCATTCTTCAGCGCGCAGCGCTATGCCGACGCGGAGCGGGCCTACGCGGCCGTGCTCGCGGCCGGGCCGCAGTCCGGATTCGCCGAGCAGGCGCAGTACAAGTTCGCGTGGTCGCTCTTCAAGCAGGGGCGCGACGAGGAGAGCAATGCCGCCTACCTCGTGCTGCTCGACGACTTGCTCGCGACCGCCGGCAGTCCGAGGCCCGACGCCGAGTTGTCCCGCGCCGAGCGTGAGCTGGCAGACGACGCGCTGCGCGCGCTCGCGATCACTTTCGCGGCCGGCGACGGTCCGCTCGCGCTGCAGGCGGCACTCGACCGGCACGGGCCCGTCCCGTACGCGTCGCGGCTGTATGCAGCACTCGGCGACCTCTACGTCGAGAAGGAGCGCTACCAGGACGGCGCCGAGGCATACCGCGCCTACGCCCGTCGCGAGCCGATGAACCCGCAGGCTCCGCTGCTGCTCGTGCGCGCCACGGAGGCCTACGCCAAGGGCGGCTTCGCCTCGCTGGTGCTCGACGGCAAGCGCGAGCTGGTGCAGGAATACGGTCCGAGCAGTGCGTACTGGGCGGCCCAGGACGGCGCGGTCGATCCGGCGGTCAGCGCCGCCGTGCAGTCGAGCCTGCTCGAACTCGCCCAGCATCACCACGCGCTCGCTCAGAAGGGCGGTGCGGCCGCCGAACGGGACGAGGCCGTGCGCTGGTACCGCGAATACCTCGCGGGCTTCGACGACACGCCGCAGGCGCCCGGTACCCGCCTGCTGCTTGCCGACCTGCTGTTCGAGGGCAGGAACTTCGCCGCGGCGGCCGTGGAGTACGAGCGCACGGCCTACGGCTACGCCGCGCACGCGGAGGCAGGGCGGGCGGGCTACGCGGCGCTCGTGGCCTGGGCCGAGGCCGAGACCGAGGCCGCGCCCGCGGGCCGTGCCGAACTCGTGCAGCGGGCGATCGAGTCTTCGCTGAAGTTTGCCGACGTCTTTCCCACGCACCCGGAGACGCCGGGCGTGCTGACGCGCACCGCCAAGGCGCTGTTCGACGCGGGCGACCGCGATCGTGCCGAGTCGGTCGCGCAGCGCGTGCTCGAGCCCGCGACGCGCGCCGACGCAGGCCAGCAGCTCGTGGCGTGGACCGTGCTCGCGCACACGTATTTCGATTCCGGGCGCTACGCCGAGGCGGAGCGGGCCTACGGCGAGCTCGCGCACCGGCTTCCGGCGACGGATCCGTTGCAGGCCGAAGCGACCGAGCGCCTCGCCGCGGCCGTGTACCGGCAGGCCGAGGCGAAGCAAGCCGCCGGCGACCTCGCGGGCGCGGTGCAGGAGTTCCGCCGCGTCGCGCTCGTGGCACCTTCCTCGCCGACGCGCGCGGCCGCGGAGTTCGACGCGGCGACGATCCTGCTCGGCACCGGCGACTGGACGGAGGCCGCCGCGGTGCTCGAGGGGTTCCGTCGCGACCATCCGGGCCACGCGCTGCAGGCGGAGGTGACTCGCAAGCTGGCGGTGGCTTATCTCGAGGGCGGCCGCGGCAGCGCGGCCGCGGCCGAGTTCGAGCGCGTCGCCGACAACGCGGGTGAGCCCGAGGAAGTACGGCGTGCCGCGCGCTGGCAGGCCGCGGAACTCTACGGCTCGGCCGGCGACGTCGCGGCGGCACGGCGCGCGTTTACGGCCTACGTGCAGGAGTTCCCCGCGCCGCTCGCGCCGGCGATCGAGGCGCGCCATGAGCTTGCCGAGCTCGCCGAGGCGGCCGGCGACGCGCATGAGCGCGAGCGCTGGCTCGGCGAGCTCGTGGCGGCGGATGCGGCCGCGGGTGCCGCGCGCAGCGACCGCAGCCGCTTCCTCGCCGCGCAGGCCTCGCTCGAGCTTGCGCGGCCGCTCGACGCGGCGGCGCGCGCCGTCCCGCTCGCCGTCCCGCTCGAGCGTTCGCTGCTCGCGCGCAAGAAGGCGTTCCAGGCCGCGCTCGCCGCATATGGCCGCGCTTCCGAGTACGCCATCGCCCCGGTCACGACCGCCGCCGGCTACGCCATGGCGGACCTGTACCGCGATTTCGGCCGCGCTCTGCTCGAGTCGGAGCGCCCGCGCAATCTCAGCGCCGAAGAGCTCGAGCAGTACGACCTGCTGCTCGAGGAGCAGGCCTTCCCGTTCGAGGAGAAGGCCATCGAGATCCACGAGCGCAACGTGCGTCGTGCGGCCGAGGGCCTCTACGACGAGTGGGTGCAGAAGAGTTTCGCGGCGCTTGCGGAACTGAAGCCCGGGCGCTGGGCACGCGCCGAGCGCGTGGCCGGCATCGAGCCGCCGGACCTCGAGATCGAGCCGCTCGAGGCGGCGCTAGCCGCGGATCCTGCCGTTGCCGCCGTTCCCGCGAGTGCGGCCGACCCGGCCGTTGAGGCCAATCTCGCCAGGGCCGCCGTCCTCAACCGGCTCGGCATCTCCTACCGCAGGCTCGGCCGGTTCGACGACGCACGCGCCGCCTACGAGCAGGCCATCGCGGCGGACCCGGGCTCCGCCGATGCCGAGTGCAACCTCGCCATCCTGCTCGACCTGTACCTCGACGAGCCGGCGGCGGCGCTGCCGCACTACGAGCGCTACCAGGCGCTGGCGGGCGAAGACGACAAGAGGGCGGCGGCCTGGATCGCCGAACTGCAGAGCCGCCTCGGGCGACTGCAGCGCACCGCGGAGGTCACGCCATGATTCCGAGATCCCTGGTCGCGATGCTCGTCGTGCTCGGCGCCGCGCCGACCGCGATGGCTACCGACGCGCCGCCCCCGGCGAAGGCGAAGGCACGCGCCCTCGATCGCCTCGAGCTCGACTCCACCGCCATCACCGGCAACCGCGAGTTGCCCAAAGTGATGAGCATCGTGCCCTGGAAGGCCGCGGAGCCGCCGGCCGGCCCCGACCGCCCCATGGGCAGCCTGATCGAGGAAGTGCTCTCGCCGCTGGATCGTGACGAATTTCGGCGCGAGATCACGTATTTCCGCGACCTCTCGTCGCACAGTCCCGACCGACCGTCCCCCGGAGCCCAGGAACCATGAACTCCATCGACATGATCGTGAACTTCTTCAAGCAGGGAGGGCCCTTTCTCTACCCGATCGCCGCGGTGTTCGCCGTGGGCCTCGGCTTCGCGGCCGAGCGCTTCATCTACCTGACGCGCGTCGCGAAAGGCAATCGCCGCCTGTGGGCGGAACTCGCGCCGCTCATCCAGGCGGGCAACTTCCGCAAGGCCATGGAGGTCGCGGAGCAGCAGGACTCGGCGCTCTCGACCATCATGCGCTACGGCATGTCGCGCATCTCGACGGCACAGCGGCGCGAGGACATCGAGAAGGCGATGGAGGAGAGTCTCATCGAGGTGATACCGCACCTCGAGAAGCGCACGCACTACCTCGCCACGCTCGCCAACGTCGGCATGCTGATGGGCCTGCTCGGCACCGTCATCGGCCTGATCAACGCCTTCGCGGCCGTCGCGGCGGTGAACCCGGCGGAGAAGGCCGCGATGCTCTCGGCCAGCATCTCGGTCGCGATGAACAACACGGCGCTCGGCCTCGGGCTCGCGATCACGCTGCTGCTCGCTCACATGTACCTCGAGACCAAGACCACGGAGCTCGTGGACAGCCTCGAGGTGGCCTCCATCAAGTTCCTCAACAGCATCAGCGAGCGCCGCCAGGCCGTGGCGCAGCCGGCCACCGCGGCTGCGCAGGCCCGCGCGGCCGAGCAGATCCTGGGGGCCGCCCGCGCATGAAGAGCTCGAAGCTCGCCCGCCGGCAGTTGCGCAACCACGCGCGCTACCGCGGGCGCAACGACCTGAACATCGTGCCGATGCTCGACGTGATGGTGATCCTCGCGTTCTTCCTGATCTTCACGGCCGTGTTCTCGAAGACCAGCATCCTCGAGGTGCACCTGCCGGGACCGGGCGCGCAGGCGGCGTCGCAGGCGCCGACGCTCGAGCTCGAGGTGATCGTGCGGCGCAGCGGCCTCGAGGTGGCGGATCGCCACCAGGGCGTGCTCGAGACCGTGCCCGCCACGGCCTCGGGCCAGGACGTGGTGCGTCTCTCGGCCTACCTCGAGGGCGTCAAGGCGCGCCACCCCGACAAGACCAGCGCCACGCTGCTCGTCGCCGAGGACGTGGACTACGACACGATTGTGCAGGTGATGGACGCGGTGCGCGTGCGCCAGAGCACGGACGGCGGCAAGGTCGTGCGCCGCGAGCTGTTCCCGCAGATCGCGCTCGGGGACGCGCCGACATGATCCGCACCGGCAAGGCGCGCCACGCGCGGCACGGCAAGGCGGGCGGCGGCCACGGGCCGCTGACGCTCATCCCGATGATCGACATGCTCATGATCCTGGTCGTGTACCTGCTGGTGCACTCCGCGGACACGGAGATCCTGCCCAACTCCAGGAACATCTCGATCCCGCAGTCGGTGTCGGAGCAGAAGCCGAGCCCGTCCACCGTGGTCACGGTGACTCGGGACATGCTGTACGTGAACGGCGAGGCCGTGGTGTCGGTGGGTGACGTGGCGGGCTCCGACGCGCCGATCATCGAATCCCTGCAGGCGGCGCTCGCCGCGCAGGCTCCTCCGCGGCTCGGCGATGTCGCCGCACCGCGCGAGGTCACCGTCATGGCGGAGAAGTCGCTGCCCTACGCGGTGCTGCGCAAGATCGTGGCGAGCTGCTCGGCGGCCGACTATTCCAAGGTTTCGCTGGCGGTGGTCGAGCGCGAGCAGGCGCTCGCCGCGCGGGCAGGCGCCTGAGGACCGTCGCATGACCGCCGTCGCCTACCGTATCTACGACCTGCCCTGGACGCCGTCGCCCGCGGACGAGCGGCGCGTGCGGCGCGTGCTCGGCGCCGCGCTCGGCCTGTTCATCGGCTTCGGTATCGTGATCCCCCTGCTGCCCGAGCGCGAGCGCTCGCAGGTCGTGGCGCCGGCCGTGCCCGAGCGCGTCGTGGAGTTCCTGCTCGAGCGTCCGAAGCCGCCGCCACCGCCCGAGCCCAAGGTGGAGCCGCCGCGGCCGCAGCCGAAGCCCGAGGTCGCCCCGCGCATCGAGCGTCCGCAGCCGGTGCCGGCGCCCGTGGCCGAGGCGCCGCCGAAGCCCGATCCGCGTCAGAAGGCCGCGGCCAGCGGCTTGCTCGCGCTCAGCGACCAGCTCGCCGAGTTGCGCGATCTCGACGTTGCGAAGGCGGCGCCCACGCGGACGCTCAACACCGGCGCGGGCGAGAAGACCCGCGTGGACCGCGCGTTGCTCACGGCCCGGACGGGCGAGGGCAGCGGTGGGATCGCGGTGTCCACGGCGAGCAGCGGCTTCGGCGGCGGCGCCACGGCGCTCGCGGGGCACTCGACCGCGAAGGTCGCCTCGAGCGTCGAGTCGGCGTCGGCCAGCGACGTGCAACGCAGCGGCCGCAGCAGCCAGGCGTCGCGGACCCGCGAGGAAGTCGAGCTGGTGTTCGACCGCAACAAGTCCGCGATCTACGCGCTCTACGCGCGCGCGCTGCGCGACAACCCGTCGCTGCAGGGCAAGGTCGTGCTCGAGGTCACCATCGCGCCGTCGGGCGAGGTGACCGACTGCCGCATCGTCTCGAGCGACCTTGGCGACGCCGAGCTCGAACGCAAGCTCGTCTCGCGCGTGCGCATGTTCCGTTTCGAGGCACGCGACGTCGCGCCCATGACTACCACCAAGCCCATCGAGTTCTTCCCGGCCTGAAGGCCTTGGCGGGGCCCGCGGGAGCTCATCGACGATCTGGCAGGAATGTGGTGCAACCGTCAGTCTCAATTGGACTTTTCATAAGCGGGAATCTCCGGTATAGGTAATTCCCACTGACCTCTGCCGCCGCTGGCCTGCACGCTTGTGATGTCCGCCGATTTCCGCACCCTGATTCGCACCCCGGCTTGCCGCATCGCGTGGGCGATGTTCGCCATGCTGCTCGCCCTGCCAGGCCAGGCCAATGTCACGAATGGCGGCGACAGCCTCGTAGTCGCCGCCCGCGAGGCGCACAGCCGGCGTGACGCAGTGGGCCTCGCCGCCGCCCGTACGCAGCTCGTGAAGCAGGGCCACCCGCTCGCGCCCTGGGCCGACTACTGGGACCTCAACCTCCGTCTGTCCCGCGCGACCGTGCCCGAGGTCGAGGCGTTCTACGCGCGCTGGAGCGGCAGCTATGTCGAGGACCGCCTGCGCAACGACTGGCTGCTCGAGCTCGGCAAGCGGCGCGACTGGCAGGCGTTCCGTCGCGATTTCCCGCGCTTTCGCATGAACGACGACCCGCAGGTCGCCTGCTACGCGATCGTGACGGAGCATCTCGACGGTCGCCCCGTGCGCGAGCGCGCGCTGGAGGCCTGGCTCGCGCAGCGCGATGCGGACGACGGCTGCCAGCACATGGCGCGCACGCTGCTGTCGGCGGGCGTGTTCGGCGAGCGCGAGGTGTGGCGCAAGGTGCGTCACGCCACCGAGCTGAACCGGGCCGGCGCGGCCCGCGGCGCGCTCGGGCTGCTCGGCCCCGTGCCGGGCGCACAGACACCCTGGTGGAGCCAGCCCGCGAAGACACTCGCTCGTGCACCGGCCGGACGTCCCGGCGATGCGCTCGATGCGCTCGCGCTGGCGCGGCTCGCGAGCATCGATCCGGCGCTCGCGGCGCGGCGTCTCGACACCGGTTTCGCCGCGCGCCTGCCGCCGGACTGGGCGGCGTGGGCGTGGGCGCAGGTCGGGCGGCAGGCGGCGTTGCGCCTGCAGCCCGAGGCGGCCGCCTATTTCCGGCGCGCCGAGGCAGCGGCGCTGCGCTCCGGCGCGGTGCTGCCGCTTTCGGACGAGACCCTCGCCTGGCAGGTCCGTGCCGCCCTGCGCGGCACGCCGACCGATTGGCGCTCCGTCCGCACGGCGATCGACGCGATGGGCACGACCGAGCGCGCCGATGCCACGTGGATCTACTGGGGCGCGCGCGCCGACCAGGCGCTGGCCGATCCGGGTGCGGACGGCGATCCGCAAAGGGCGCACGCGACGCGCGAACTCGAGTCGCTCTCGGCCGACATGAGCTTCTACGGCAAGCTCGCCGCCGAGGACCTCGGCCGTCCGCTGCGCCTGCCGGAGCGGCCGTCGGCGCTCACTGCGGCTGAGCGCGACGCGGCCACGCGCATGCCCGGTCTCGCGCGGGCGCTGCACCTGATCGCGATCGACCTGCGCAGCGAGGGAGTGCGCGAGTGGAATTTCACGCTGCGCGGCATGGACGACCGACAGCTGCTGGCCGCAGCCCAGCTCGCCTGCGACCGGCAGGTCTGGGATCGCTGCATCAACACCAGCGACCGCACCCGCGGCGAGGTGGATGTGGCGCAGCGCTTCCCGACGCCGTTCCGCGACGCCGTGGTGGCGCAGTCGAAGCGCACCGGCGTGGATCCCGCGTACGTGTACGGACTGATCCGGCAGGAATCGCGCTTCATCACGGACGCACGCTCCCACGCCGGCGCCTCCGGGCTCATGCAGATCATGCCGGCGACTGCGCGCTGGGCGGCCAGGCGCCTCGGCGTTCCCTACGGACCCGGCATGATCAACGACCGCGACACCAACCTGCGGCTCGGCACGGGCTACCTCAAGCTGCTGCTGGACGACTTCGAGGGCTCGCAGGCACTGGCCGCCGCGGCCTACAACGCGGGACCCGGCCGGCCGCGCCGCTGGCGCAACGGCCCGGAGCTCGAACCGGCCATCTGGGCCGAGACGATCCCGTTCACCGAGACACGCGACTACGTGAAGAAGGTGCTGTCGAACGCCGCCTACTACGGGGCGATCCTGGGCGAGGAGACCCCGGTCTCGTTGCGTGCCCGGCTCGGCGGTCCGATCGGCCCGCGGCTCGCTTCGACCGAGGCGCCGGACCTCGAGTTGCCTTGAGCGGTTGCATTCGCCCCGGGCGCCCAGCGCCCGGCGCGCGCATGAGCACATAACGACCCGGCCTTTCCGCCGCGCACCCTCGGGTCCCTAGCATCGCTCCACAGCCTTCCCGGCTGGAGGCGATGCCATGACCGCGATCCCTGCCGTTGCTCCGCACCTTGGCCCGCTCGACGCGGAACGGGGCGAGTTGCTGCGACGGGTCGTGGACGGGCTCGAGCCTGCGGCGCTGCACTGGTTGTCCGGCTTCGCGGCCGGTATCGCCTACGCGCGTGCGCCGGGCTCGGCTGCAAGCGAAGTCCCGGTCCTGCCCACGTCCCTCGCCGCGTCGGCCGTCGCTGCGCAGGTCGAACCCGCGGCGCGCCTCGCCGTCGTATACGGCTCGCAGACCGGCAACGGCCGGCGCATCGCCGAGCGGCTCGGCCGCGCCGCCGAGGCCGCGGGCCTCGCGGTGCGCGTGTATGCGGCGCGCGACTACCCGCTGCGCGATCTCGCGCAGGAGCGGCTGCTCACGGTTGTCATGAGCACGCACGGCGACGGCGATCCGCCGGACGACGCGCGCGGTTTCCTCGAGCACCTCTCCGGCCGACGCGCGCCCCAGCTCCCGCAGCTCAAGTACGCGGTGCTCGCGCTCGGCGACTCGAGCTACCCGAAGTTCTGCGAGATGGGACGGCAGGTGGACGAGCGGCTCGCGGCGCTCGGTGCGCAGCGTCTGTTCGCCCGCGTGGACTGCGACGTGGACTTCGAGCCGCTCGCCGCGCCGTGGACGGAACGCGTGGTGAGCGGGGCGCGCGAGGCGCTGGGCGCCGCACCGGGTGCGACCGTGACGCGGCTGCGCAGCGTGCCCGCGGCGCCGAAGTACAGCCGCGAACAGCCGTACACGGCGACCGTGCTCGCCAACGACCGCATCACCGGCCGCGGCGCGTTGAAGGACGTCCGTCACGTCGAGATCTCGCTCGCCGGCTCCGGCCTCCAGTACCGGCCCGGCGACGCGCTCGGCATCTGGCACGAGAACCCGGCGGCGGTGGTGGATGACGTGCTCGCGGCGCTGGGCCTCGACGCCGAGCAGACCGTCGCCTTGGACGGGCAGGGCCGCAGCCTGCGCGAGTGGCTCGCCCGGCACCGCGAGATCACCCGGCTCACGCGGCCATTCCTGGTGCAGCACGCCGACCGTGCGGGCAGCGCCGAGCTGGTCGAGATGCTCTCGGCCGGCCAGGAGGAGCGGTTGCGCCGCCTGTTCAAGGATGCACAACTCGTGGACGTGCTGCGCCGTCACCCGGCCACCTGGGAGCCCGAGGCGCTTCTGCGTGCGCTGCGCCCGCTCGCGCCGCGGCTGTACTCGATCGCCTCCAGCATGGCCGCGGTGGGCGAGGAGGCGCACCTCACCGTCGCGGTGGTGGACTACGAGCGCGACGGCCAGCGTCGCCTGGGAGCCGCCTCGGCGCACCTCGCGGGCCTTACGGGCGACGACGCCAGCGTGCGCGTGTTCGTCGAGCCCAACGAGCGCTTCCGCCTGCCCGAGGACCCGACGCGCGACGTGATCATGATCGGCCCGGGCACCGGGGTCGCGCCGTACCGCGGGTTCCTGCAGGAGCGAGAGGCGCAGGGCGCAACGGGCCGCCACTGGCTGGTGTTCGGCGCACGGCACTTCGCGAGCGAGTTCCTCTACCAGGTCGAGTGGCAGGACGCGGCGCGCAAGGGGCTGCTCGACCGCGTGGACCTCGCCTTCTCGCGCGACCGGACCCCGCGCGCCTACGTGCAGGACCGCCTGCGCGAGGCGGGCGCGGATCTCTACGCCTGGCTCGAGGGCGGCGCCCACCTGTACGTGTGTGGCGACGCCGAGCACATGGCGCCGGACGTTCACGCTGCGCTGGTGGACGTGGTGGCCGAACACGGCAGGCTCGACCGCGAGGCCGCGGAAGCCTACGTCCGACGGCTCGCCGACGAGCGACGCTACCTGCGGGACGTGTACTGAGATGAGCGAGCTGTCACACGTCGAGCGCATCAAGCGCGAGAGCCGGCTGCTGCGCGGCACGCTCGTCGAGAGCCTCGCCGATCCGCTCACCGGCGCGATCCGCGAAGACGACACCGTGCTGGTGAAGTTCCACGGCAGCTACCAGCAGGACGACCGTGATATCCGCGAGGAGCGGCGCCGCCAGAAGCTCGAGCCCGCCTACAGCTTCATGATCCGCACGCGGCTGCCGGGGGGCGTGTGCACACCGGCCCAGTGGCTCGCGCTCGACGAGATCGCGCGCCGCTATGCCAACGGCACGCTGCGCATCACCACGCGGCAGGCCTTCCAGTTCCACGGCGTGATCAAGACCGAGCTCAAGGCGACCATGGCGGCGATCAACGCGTCGCTGATCGATACCATCGCCGCCTGCGGCGACGTCAACCGCAACGTGCTCGCGAGCGCCAATCCGGTCGAGTCGCGCGCTCACGCCGAGGTGTACGAGTGGGCGAAGCGGCTGTCGGAGCACCTGCTGCCGCGAACGCGCGCCTACCACGAGATCTGGCTCGACGGCGAGAAGGTGGCGGGCACGGAGGAGGTCGAGCCGATCTACGGGCCGACCTACCTGCCGCGCAAGTTCAAGGCGGCGATCGTCGTGCCGCCCGTCAACGACGTGGACGTGCTCGCCCACGACCTCGGCTTCATCGCCATCGTCGAGGACGGCGAGATCAAGGGATTCAACCTGACCGTGGGCGGCGGCCTCGGCGCCACGCACGGCGATCCCACGACGTATCCGCGCATCGCCGACGTGGTCGGCTTCCTCACGCCCGACCAGCTGCTCGCGGTCGCCGAGGCCGTCGTAACGACGCAGCGTGATTTCGGCAACCGCGCCGTGCGAAAGCACGCGCGGCTCAAGTACACCATCGACGCCCGCGGGCTCGACTGGTTCGTGGCCGAGGTCACCCGCCGCCAGGGCTTCGCGCTCGCGCCGGCGCGACCGTTCGAGTTCACCTCGACCGGCGACCGGTTCGGTTGGGTGGAAGGGTTCGACGGCCGCTGGCACCTGACGCTGCGCATCGAGGCCGGCCGCGTGGCCGACACCGCCGAGGCGAAGAAGCTCACAGGCCTGCGCGAGATCGCGAAGCTGCATCGCGGCGACTTCCGACTCACGCCCAACCAGAACCTGATCATCGCCAACGTCGAGCGCTCCGGGCGCCAGTTCATCGACGCGTTGGTGGTGCGCCACGGGCTCGATGCGCACCTGCGCAGCACGCCGGTGCGCCGCGACGCGCTCGCCTGCGTGGCGCTGCCGACCTGTCCGCTCGCGATGGCCGAGGCGGAGCGCTACCTTCCCTCGTTCGGCCGGGCCGTCGAGGCGCTGCTCGCCGCGCACGGCCTCAGGGAGCTGCCGCTGGTGCTGCGCATCACGGGCTGCCCGAACGGCTGCGCGCGTCCCTACCTCGCCGAAGTCGCGCTCGTCGGCAAGGCGCCGGGCCGCTACAACCTGCACCTCGGTGGCGACGGGCGCGGCCAGCGCCTCAACGTGCTGTACCGCGAGAACGTGGACGAGGCGACGATCCTCGCCGAGCTCGACCAGGCCTTTGCGCGCTTCGCCGTCGAGCGAGCGGCGGATGAGCGCTTCGGGGATTTCGCGTGGCGGGTTGGCCTGGTTGCAGCCGAAGCAGCGCGCGAGGGGGCGGCATGAGGGCGCTGGCCTGGGATGCGGCGGTTGCGGCGCAGGAGCCCGCGCTGCTCGAGGCAGCCAACGCCGAGCTCGAGCGCATGGACGCGGCTGCACGCGTGGAGTGGGCGCTCGGCCACCTGCCCGGCGGGCACGCGCTGAGCTCGAGCTTCGGTGCGCAGGCGGCGGTGTCGCTGCACCTCGTCACGCGCGCCGCGCCGTCGATCCCGGTCATCCTGATCGACACCGGCTACCTGTTTCCGGAGACCTACCACTTCGTCGACGAACTCGCGGTGCGTCTCGCACTCAACCTCAAGGTGTACCAGCCCGGCGTTTCCCCGGCCTGGCTCGAGGCGCGCCACGGACGGATCTGGGAGCAGGGCGTGGAGGGCATCGAGCGCTACAACGCGCTGCGCAAGCGCGAGCCCATGCAGCGTGCGCTCGCGGAGCTCGGGGTCGGGAGCTGGTTCGCGGGGCTGCGGCGCGTACAGGCGCGCACGCGGCGCGCCTTGAGGCCGCTCGAGTTCCGCGACGGGCGCTGGAAGGTGCACCCGATCTTCGACTGGAACGACCGGCAGGTGTTCGACTACCTGCGCCGCCACGAGCTGCCTTATCACCCGCTGTGGCATGCGGGCTACGTCTCGATCGGCGACTGGCACACCACGCGTTCGCTCGCCGAGGCGGGCGACGCGGAAGCGACGCGCTTCTTCGGCTTGAAGCGCGAGTGCGGTCTGCACGGGCTCGAAGGGTAGGGCCCGCCTTGCGGTACTTTCCCCTGTTTGCGGACCTCGGTGGCCAGCGTGTCCTGCTGGTGGGCGGCGGCGAGGTGGCCGAGCGCAAGGCGCGGCTGCTGCTCGAGGCGGGCGCCCGCGTTGAGATCGTGGCGCGCGAGATCGTCGCGCCCGAACTCGGTTCCTGGATCAGTCCCACCCTCACTCTCCCGCGCCCAGCGGGAGAGGGCCAGCGTGAGGGCGTCGCCGCAGGCACCGTCAGCTGGCTCGCGCGCGAGTTCGACGAGTCCCAGCTCGGGGGCGCGACACTGGTGGTGGCCGCGACCAGCGACGGCGAACTCAACGAGCGCGTCGCCGCAGCCGCCCGCGCCCGCCACGTGCTCGTCAACGTGGTGGACGATGCGGCGTGCTCGAGCTTCATCGTGCCCGCCATCGTGGACCGCTCGCCGCTCGTGATCGCGATCTCGAGCGGAGGCGTGGCGCCGGTGCTCGCGCGCCTCGTGCGCGAGCGGCTCGAGACCCTGCTGGACGAATCGCTGGGCAGCCTTGCGGGCCTGCTCGAACGCTGGCGCGCGTGCATCAAGGGTGCGTTCCCCGAACTCGGCGCCCGCCGGCGGTTCTACGAGACGGTGGTACGCGGGAAGGTCGCGGCGAGCCTGCGGCGCCGGCGACCAGAGGCGGCCGAGGCCGAACTCCAGCGCCTGCTGGCGGCCCCGGCGCACGAGGGCTACGGCTCCGTCGCGCTCGTGGGCGCCGGCCCGGGCGACCCCGGGCTGCTCACGCTCAATGCGTTGCGCGCGCTGCAGGAGGCCGACGTCATCCTCCACGACCGGCTGGTCTCCGACGACGTGCTCGATCTCGCGCGCCGCGACGCGCTGCGGATTCCGGTCGGCAAGGCGGCCCGCGCGCACTCCGTCTCGCAGGAACGCATCCACGCGTTGATGCTCGAGCACGCGCTCGCTGGGCGCCGCGTGGTGCGCCTGAAGGGGGGCGACCCGTTCGTGTTCGGCCGCGGCGGCGAGGAACTCGAGTTCCTCGAGAGCCACGGCGTCCCATTCGAAGTGGTGCCGGGAATCACGGCGGCGCTTGCGTGCGGCGCCTACGCGGGGATTCCGCTCACCCACCGCGAGCACTCGCAGGCGCTGCGGCTCGTCACGGCGCACTGCCGCGACTCGCTGGACACGCTCGACTGGGCGTCGCTGGCCCGGGAGCGCCAGACGCTCGCCTTCTACATGGGCGTGGCCGGGCTGGGTGCGATCCGTGACGGGCTGCTGCGGCACGGCCGCGACGCCGCCACGCCCGTGGCGATCGTCGAGCATGCGTCCCGCGCGCAGCAGCGCGTCACGCTCGCCACGCTGGCCGAGCTCGAGGATGTCGCGATGCGAGGGCACATCGAGTCGCCGGCGCTGCTGGTCGTGGGCGAGGTAGCCGCGCTCGCCGCGAGGCTGCACTGGTTTGGCGCGCCGCCGCGCCACTGGGAAGCCCTGCGCCGCGTGGCCTGAAATCGCTCAGGGCCTCGCCCAGGCGACTTCGGCGAACAGCGCGCGGCCGCGCCCGGGAAAGTAGCGGTAATTGCCGAAGGCGAAGTCGGCCCGGTCGGCGTAATCACGGTCCAGCGCGTTGGCGAGGCGCAGCGTGACGGCCCACTGCGGCGCGAGCCGCCAGCGACCGCGCAGGTTGAGCAATTCGTGGCCCGGATAGCGGTGGGCGTTGGCCGCATCCAGCCAGTACTCGCCCACCACCAGCCACTCCGCCTCGAGCGCGAGGCGATCCGCGGCGTCCCAGCGCAGCCCGGCCCGATGCAATTGGCGCGGCGCCGTGTCCACGTCGTTGCCGTCGGCGATGAGCTCGCCGCCCTCGACGGCCCGGGAGAACTCGTAGCGGTGGCGCGCAAACGTCCCGGCGGCGCCGAGCTCGAGCGCATCGAGCGGGCGCCAGCGCAGCTCGTATTCCAGGCCGCGATGCGAGGTCTCGCCGTCGCCTACATTGAAGCCATTCGATTCGCGCAGGATCACGTCGCGCTTGCGCATCGTGAAGAGCGCCAGGGCCAGGTCGAGCGACGGCAGTGACGCCTTGATGCCCGCCTCGAGCGCGTCGAGGCGCTCGGAGTCGAGATCGGCGCTCTCCTGGTTGCGCTGCAGCCGGTAGAGCTCGGTGATCTCCGGCGGACGAAAGCCCATCGAGGCGGCCCCGTAGGCCGCGACGCGTTCGCTCAATTCGACTGAAAGACTCAGCTTCGGCGCCAGGTTGACGAAGGCGTCGGTGCGGTCGGCGGGGCGGCTGTAGAGGCAGCCCGCGGGCAGGCAGGGCACGCCGTTCTCGTCCGTGTTGCCGGCCCGCATGCGGTTGTCGTAGTCGTAGCCCACTGCCTCGGCGCGCAACCCGGCGGTGGCGGTCAGCCGCTCGCCGACGCGTCGCTCGCCGTGCACGTACAGCGCGGCGACGTGGGAGCGCACGGAGTAGTCGTAGTGCTTGCCTGCGGGACGGATCCCGTTGGCCGGCGGCGCGCCGTCGGTGGTGGGGCCGTCCTGTTCCTGCAACAGGAAGGAGTCCGCCAGCTCGAGGTCGAGCCCCGCGACGAGCAGGCGGTCCTTGCGCTCGTCCCACACCAGCGTGCTCATGAGCCCCAGGCTCTCCTGACCGTTGCGCTCGAGCGGCTTGCCGAGCAGGAAGTGCTGCAGGAACTCCATGCGCGAGCTGCGCAGGTACGGCCGCAGCTCGAGCCGGGCGCCGGCCGCCCCGGGCCGCTCGAAGAGCCCGGTGAGACGCAACGCGTGCGCCTCGCGGTAGGCCTCGGGGTTCGCGTTGGCGCGGCTCGCCTGTTCGTCGCGGTAGGCGTCCTTGCCGGTGATGAAGCCCGCCGTGTCCTGGTCGAGGGCGGTGGCCGCGAAGTCGATCCGCGCGGGCTCATCGCGCCAGCGACCCGCCGCGGTGGCGTTGAATTTCACCTCGTCGAAGCCGGCGTCGTCGCGCCAGCCGCCGTCGTGCGTGACGTGCGCGGCGAGGCCGTAGGCCGTGCCGCCCGAGTCGAATCGGCCGGCGAGCTTCACGCGGCCGTAGTCGGACGGGCCGGCCTCGAGGCCCACGGCGCGCAGCGGGCGCGCCTCCGGCGCGGGTTGCAGCACGTTGACCGTGCCGTGCATGGCGCTCGATCCGTACAGCGCCGTGCCCGGCCCCCGCAGCACCTCGATTGCCCCAGCTTGCTCGGTGTTGACCTCGAACAGCTCGTTGACGTTGCAGAAGCCGACCGGCCGGATCGGCACGCCGTTCTCGAGGAACAGAAACGCGCCGCAGGAGCCCGCGCCCGTGAGCACCGGCGAGCGGATCGCAGTGAGACTCTCCTGGCCGCTGCCGCGCTGGATCATCACGCCCGGCAAGCGATTGAGCACGTCGGCGTGGTGCGTGGCGCCGAGCAGGCGGATGGCGTCGTTGTCGACTGCGCTCAGGCTGAGCGGGGTGACGAGCGAGGCCGTGGGCCGGCGCGCGGCCGTGACCACGATCTCCTCGAGTCTGTCGGAAGGGGCCGTGAGACCCGTACCGGACGTGGAGGCCGCCGCGGGCCGCGCGAGCGGCACGGCGACGGAGAGGCACGCCGCGGCCGCCAGGGCGATGCGCAGTCGCTCGAAACGCGTGTCGGGTGCAGGCATGAATCGATCGCGTGGCGGCGGGACACGCGATTATCCGGCATTGCCGTCAGAAACGTGGCGGCGATGTCGTTTGTTACCATCGCCGCCACTCGATCCGGAGCAGGGCACATGCTGATCCGATACCTCTTGATGGCCGCGAGCGCCTGCGCGCTGCTGTGGCCGGCCGCGGGACGAGCCGCAGCGGATGCGGCACCGCAGGCGGTGCCCGAGCGCCCGCGCATCGGACTGGTGCTGAGCGGCGGCGGCGCGCGAGGCGCGGCGCACGTGGGCGTGATCCAGGCGCTCGAGGACATGCGCATCCCCATCGACGCCGTTGCCGGCACGAGCATGGGCGCAGTCATCGGCGGCCTGTATGCGGCGGGTCTCGACGGCGACGAGATCACCGAGGTGTTCCGTACGCTCGACTGGCAGGACCTGCTGCGTGACCGGGCGCCGCGCCGCGACCTCGTGTTCCGGCGCAAGCAGGACGACCGCAGCTTCCTCGCGCGTGGCGCGCTCGGCTTCCGCGACGGCGAGGGTGTGACGCTACCGCTCGGGCTCGTGCAGGGACAGAAGATCACGCAGGTGCTTCGCACCGCCACCCTGCGCATCGGCGATCAGCAGGACTTCGACAAGCTGCCCACGCCGTTCCGCGCGCTCGCCACGGACCTCGAGACCGGCGAGCCGGTGGTCCTGCGCTCGGGCGACCTTGCCACCGTGCTGCGCGCCAGCATGTCGGCGCCGGGCGTGCTCGCGCCCGTCGAGATCGACGGGCGCCTGCTGGTGGACGGCGGCCTCGTCGACAACCTGCCGGTGAGCCTCGCGCGCGAGATGGGCGTGGACGTGGTCATCGCGGTGGACGTGAGCTTCCCGCTGGCGCTGCGCGATGGGCTCGGCTCCGCGCTCGACGTCACCAACCAGATGATCGGCATCATGGTCCGGCGCGGCACCCGCGAGTCGCGCGCGCAGCTCGGCGAGGGCGACGTGCTGGTCGAGCCGGACCTCGGTCGCATGACGGCCGTGGACTTCAGCAAGGTTCCGCAGGTGATGGAGGTGGGTGCCACGGCGCTCGATGCGGTGCGCCCGCGGCTCGCGACGCTGTCGTTGACGCCCGACGGCTACGCCGCCTACCACGCCTCGCGTCGTGCCGAGCGCTATCCCGACGAGGTGCTCGCCTTCGTTCGGGCGGGATCGCGATCGGAGGCCGACGCCGCCCGCATCGAAGCAGTGTTCGGCGGGCTCGCGGACGCGCCGCTCGACGTGCCGGCCCTGCAGCGCAAGCTCGGCCGGCAGTACGGCCTCGATCGCTACGAGTCGCTCGACTACCGGCTGGTCCGCGACGACGGCGCGCTCGGGCTCGAGATCGACGCCCGTCGCAAGTCGTGGGGGCCGAACTTCCTGCGCGTGGGCGTGAGCGTCGAGCAGGACTTCGACGGCGGCGCCACGGCGAACGCGGGCGCGCGGGTGCTGATGACCGGGCTCAACCGGTACGACGCCGAATGGCTCACCGACGTGCAGCTCGGCGAGGAGCCGCGCTTCTTCACCGAGTTCTTCCAGCCCCTGTCCCTCACCAGCGACGTGTTCTTCGCGCCGAGCCTGCGTTACGAGCTGCAGACCCTGCAGGTCGTCGCCGATGGACGCCGGGTGGCGCGTTACCGGTCGCGGGAATCGGAGGCGGCGCTCGCGATCGGCGCGGAGCTGTCCAACTGGGGCGAGGTGCGCGCGGGATTCAGCCGCGGCGACGGCAGCGCCCAAGTGATGATCGGCGATCCGGGCCTGCCGCGGCGCGAGTTCGACCTCGGCGCGGGATTCCTCAAGTTCGGCTACGATCGGCTCGACAGCGCCTATTTCCCTAAGCACGGACAAGCCGTCAGCCTCGGGTGGCGCGCCGAGCGCGAATCGTTCGGCTCGAGCGAGGACGCGGATATCGTGGAGGCGGAGTGGCTGATGGCGCGCTCGTACAAGCGCTACAGCGCGGTCTTCGGGATGGAGTGGGGCTCGGCGCTCGACGATCGCGTGGTCTCGCCGCAGCAACTCTTCACGCTGGGCGGGTTCCTGAAGCTCTCGGGCCTGCCGACCGATGCGATCGCGGGGACGCAGTACGGCCTCGCCCGCGCGATCGCGTTCCGGCGCGTGAGTCGCGGCGGCACGGGCTTTTTTGAGTTCCCGGCCTACCTCGGCGTCTCGCTCGAGGCCGGCAACGCGTGGCAGACCCGTGACGACGTGGACTGGGGCGACCTCGTGGCGGCGGGCAGCGTGTTCCTGGGCGCGGAGAGTCCGCTCGGCCCGGTGTACCTTGCCGCGGGCCTCAGCGAGGGCGGGGCGGCCGGGTTCTACCTGCTGCTCGGGCGCACTTTCTGAGCCTCGGCGGGCTCAGCCGAGGCGCGGGCCGACCCGCGGCACGGGTGTCCACCGCGATACAATGGCCGGGCACGATTTCCACGGCCGGCGAAACGAAATGGCGACCTTCCACGAGCACAACCTCAGGCAGCCCCTGCCCTCCGAGCGTCCGTTCGGCATCCGCGTCCGCCTGCGCGGCAGCGACCCACTGCGCAACCTGCTGGGCAGCGACTGGACCAAGGAGCACTGGTACGCCTCGCGCACGGAGCGCGAGTCGGCGCTCGAGCAGATGAGCGGACGCTACCTCTACTTCCGGCCGGGCGATTCGCCGTCGCTCGAGTTCGAGCGGCTCGACCCCTGAGGAATGCCCCGGTCGCCGGCGCCTTCCCGGTCCGACCAGCCGAGCAGTCGTCGCGTCACGAAACGGTATGCGGGCTTGCCCGTGTGCGCCCAGAGCGCCGCGAGCGGCGAGCGGCGCGCGAGGATGGAACGCTGTCGCGCGGTCAGGCTCTCAGGACAGTAGCTGCGCTTGTGCTTCAGCAGGTGTCGCAGGTCGTCGTAGGCCAGCATGCGGAACACGCGTCCGCGATGCCGCGGTCGCATCGCGAGCTGGAAGTCCACCAGTGCCGGGCGGCCGTCCGGCGCCACCAGCCAGTTCGGCTCCTTGGCGAGATCGTTGTGGACCACGCCGGCCGCGTGCATCCGGCGCACCAGGGTCAACGCGTCGCGGAAGTAGGTGCGACCGGGCGGCGCGGCGCGGTGCAGCGGCAGGCCCGTGATCCAGCTGCGTTGCAGCTGGCGTCCGTTCCAGCTCACGAGGCGCGGCACCCGGGGCAGGTCGCGCAGCGCCTGGAGCGCCCGCGCCTCGCGAGCCGCGAGTCGCCGGGCAAGCCAGCGGAGGCCGCGCGCGGCGTCGCCGGTGTCGCGCTCGGCGCAATCCTGGATCGGCGAGGTACGCGTGAATGGGCGCCGGCGGACCGTGCCGAACAAGTCGCGCTTATGGACTGCCTCGTCGCCCGGCTCCGTCACGGCAGCACGAGCCACTTGGGTGTCACGGCGGCGAGTTGCAACGCGTCGGCGAGGCGAAGCAGCGTGTAGTAGCCGAGCAGCGAGCCCGCGTCGAGGAACGATTTCCAGAGCACGCGCGGCCGGACCTCGAGCCGCTCTGGAACCTCATACGCCGACCATCGCGGCAGGAATCCGCGCACCGCGCGGCGATACTCCTCGAACGCCGCGCCGTGACGCGCGCCGAGCAGGGCGTCCTCGCGGCGTGCGGCGGCGGCGTGGATCGCGCCGAGCGCGACGACGAGGCCGAGTGTGATCGCGACGCTGCGCGTCGTGAGGCCCACGCCTACGGCCGCAAGCAGCGACAGGGCATAGAGCGGATGGCGCAGCGCGGCGTACGGCCCGCTCTGCACCAGCGACGCGTCCTTGTACCCCGCGATGAAGACCGACGCCCACACCCGACCCAGCGCGGCACAGGCGATGCACGCGAGCCCGATCAATTGCAGTGCTTCGCCCGCAAGGCCCGTGGCCCAGCCGCGCTCGGACACCGCCACCAGCGCGAGCACCGCGACGAACAGGGCGAGCGTGATCCGCAAACGCGGCGTACTGGGCGAGGACGTCATGCGCGGATTCTAGCGGCCGGTTAGAGTGCGCACATGAACTGGCTCACCTCGTACGTCGGCTACATGGCCGCCGCCATCTTCGCGATCCTGCCCATCGTCAACCCGCTTGGTGCGGTGCCTCTCGTGATGACGGTTACGTCGCACCTGACGGTGGAGGAGCGACAGCGGCAGGTCCGCCGCGCCTGCATCTACACCTTCGTGCTGATGGTGAGTTTCCTGGTCGCGGGTGGCGTGATCATGAACTTCTTCGGCATCTCGATCCCCGGGATGCGCATCGCGGGCGGCATGATCGTGGCGTTCCTCGGCTTCCGAATGCTGTTCCCCAACGCGCCGGCCCCCGCGAGCGACGTGGTCCGGCCGCAGGTGAAGGACGACGTCGCCTTCACGCCGCTCGCCATGCCCGGGCTGAGCGGCCCGGGCACGTTCGCGGTGGTGATGAGCCTGTCCTCTCAGGCGAGCACGCGGCCGGGTTGGGAACGAGTGCTCGACTTCGCCGGGGTCGCGACCGGCATCCTGATCGTGGCGCTGACCTGCTGGGGTGTGCTGCGCGGCGCCGAGCGTCTCAACCGGCTGCTCGGCGTGACCGGCATGGTGGCGCTGACGCGGCTGATGGGGTTCCTCATGATCTGCATCGGCGTGCAGTTCATCATCAACGGTTTGTCCACCCTCGTGATGGATCCGCAGGCGTGGTCCGGCCTCGCGGAGGCGCTGCGCGAGGGCGCGCCCTGACGCGCGGGGTCAGGGCGGTGGCGGTGCGCCCGGCTCCGGGTCTTCCATCGGGTAGGTCCTGGCCTCATCCGCCGGCGCGTCCGGCGGCGACTTCACGTCCGGTGCGGGGGCCGCGGCGGGCGCGTCCTCGGCCGGCGCTGCGGCCGCACCGCTGGTCGCCTTGTTCAGCAGGGCCGTGAACGCCTGCGCCGCGGCCGGCGGCGCGACGTTGCCGGCCAGGATCTGCGAGGGCAGTACGTCGGGTACGCCGTAGGCGAGGGCGTTCCAGCCGTCGTCCACCGAGATGATGCTGCCGTCGAGCGAGATGCCAATGAAGATACCTTCGTTGCGCGCGTAGGACAGCACCTGCGCCTTGAAGGTCGTGTCGGTGGCGGCCGCGGCCGAGCGGCCGACGGGGCCGGCCGCGACGCTCGCGTCCGCCCCCAGCGTGACCTTGCCGCCCGCGATGCCTTCTACGCTGCGCTGGGACATGAGCACCAGCACCAGGTCCGTGCGCTGCACGCCCCACTGGAAGCCGATGTTGGCTCCGCCGAGCGTCACGAACACCGGATTGCTCCACGAGCCGTCCGGGTTGCGCACCGCCATCACACCGCGTCCGCCGCGCCCGCCGATGATGAGCGCGCCCTTGATGACCTTCGGTATGACGACGATTCCGTACGACCGCTCCAGCAGCCACGCGGGGATCGACTGCTCGGTGAGGAAGGTGAACGACTCGAACACGGCGCGCGAATCTTCGAGGCGCTGGTCGGTCCTCGAGTCCGCGAGCGACGCGGGGCTGGCGACGGCGAGGATCAGGAGCGAAATCGCGAGGACGGTGAGTCTGTGCATCGGTACTCGTGGGGCGCGTGGCAATCGGTCGAAATGCTAACAGAATCGTCTGTCATAGACCGGCCGCGGGCCGTTTGGTTCGCGGCTTGACTGAGATTCTGCCACCGCCAGGGACGTGTCCCTCGCGCGTCGACGAAGAGCTGAGACGGTCGGCACCGGGCTGCCAGCGCGCGAGCAGCGCTTCTTCCTCGCCGCAGAACCCGCGCTCAGCCTCGAGGATGAGCTCGCGAAAGCGGGCCGACGCCGTGCTCAACGGATGATTCCTCAGGGTGACGATGCCGTAGCGTGTGAGAAGCCAAGGCTCGGACTTGATCAGTGTCAGCTGGCCGCTGTCGAGCTCGGCGCGGATGCGCGGCAAGGTAGAGGTCATGATCACATCGGTCTCGAGCACGACCTGCGTCAGGACCGAGTGTATGTTGCACTCGATGGCCGGGAACCTGCGGGTCACCGCGGCCGGGTTGGCGGCGCGACGCTGTGCCGCGCGGATCGGCTCGAGGACACGTGGCGGAATACGGGTCATCGCGGCGAGCGGGTATTCGAACAGGTCGCTCAGGTCGAGAGCATCGCGTCCGGCGAGCGGGTGCCCGGCGCGCGCCACGAGGAACAGCGGGTGCGGGCTCACCGCCTCGATCGAGAGGTCGCTCTCGTGTTCGATCGTGCTCGTCTCAGCGACGAACAGCTCGATCTCGCGGCCGCGCAGGCGCCGCAGCAGCTCGTCCCATTCCCTTACGATCAGCCGCACCGAAACGTCGGGGTGCGCCGCCACGAAGCGCGTCAGCGCCTGCGGGAGCGTCGTCTGCATCGGGTACGGGCCGCCGCCGACCGCGACGTGACCGGTCCGCAGTGAGCTGTTGTTGGCCATCTCGAGGCCGAGTTCCTCGCTCAACTGCAGGATGTGCCGGGCTCGCAGCACGAAAAGGTGGCCGAGGTCGGTCGGCTCGGTCCCGCTCGAGGTGCGCTGGAACAGGTGGCCGCCCAGCTCGCGTTCGACGGCCTGAACGCTGCGCGACAGTGCCGGCTGGCTCATGCGCAGGGCCTCTGCCGCACGCGCGAAGTTGCCGTGATCGGCGACGGCGATGACGTGACGTAACTGTCGAAGCTCGGTGGGCATGCCGTCGGTGACTGGTGAGTGCTTGCGGACCATGCGCCGCATGCATGGCCGGCGTAGTCTACCTGCATTGGACGCATTGACCAGTCGCCGCCAGAATCCGCCGCTCAAAAGTGGGGCGGAAAGCGGAACCCCGGGGCGGTCATGTCGGAACGGGAAAGGAGTGCAATGGCATGAGGATTCAGCGGTGGGAAGTCCTGGCGGTGGTGCTCTGTGCGTCCACGCTCCTGGCAGTCGACGTCCTGGCGGCCGAACCGGCCGGCGCGGCGGGCGGGGCGAGCGCGACGCCGGTCGCGCACTTCGACCCGCAGGGCAAGCCGCCCTCGACCTTCACGCTCGAGCTGCGCAACGGCTTCAAGGCCACGCTGCCCTTTAGCGACAAGCGCGACTTCGACGAGGCCGCGAAGGGCTTCATCGCCGCGCCCCCGTACAAGCAGATCATGGCCGACGCAGGCAACGTTGCCTGGGACATGGGCAGCTACCAGTGGCTGCTCTCGGGCCAGGACTTCCCGAGCATCCACCCGTCTCTGCAGCGCCAGGCCGTGCTCAACATGGCCTACGGCCTCTACGAGGTGGTGCCGGGCCGCATCTACCAGGTGCGCGGCTACGACCTCGCCAACATCAGCTTCATCAAGGGCGACACGGGC